>SDBS01000660.1_pt1 | contig 34275 bp, 38 predicted proteins | sample 2277091 | NCBI WGS metagenome assembly SDBS01 (sample SAMN10404972, study PRJNA504765) | marine sediment metagenome | isolation source: marine sediment core GS10_PC15, 163 cmbsf | place: Arctic Ocean: Southern Knipovich Ridge | collected 2010 | reverse complement strand
GAAACAGGTCCTGGAAGAATACGGTCATCTATAGGTTGAAATCAGTGCAGACTCTCAGGTTCGAAGTGCTGTGCAGGGCCGGCAAAGTAGTAAGTCCGAATGGAAGGACCGTCTTGAAGCTGTACCGGAATGATTTTGCCAGAAAAACCTTCTTATTACTTGCCGATGGCCTCAAGAATATCGCATGATTATTGACGGATTGAGGCTAAAGCTTCATTACGAGCTTGCAATGGTCGATCTCAAGGCCGAGAAGGAAAAGATCCACGAAGAGATGATGACTGAACTCCTCAAGGAGGAGTCCTCCACCAAGACGATCGAGAAGCTGGGCAAGTCGATGAACAGCGTCCAGTACAAGATGCACAAGGCCAAGATGGACTATGTGCTCAAGGTGAAGAAGGTCCTTCCCGCAGATCATTGGAAGGCATTCCTTATGAAGCAGCACGGTGGCTCCCATGGGTGTGCTCCCGGCTGCAAGATGCCCTGTTGCGCCACAAAGACCAAGGGCAAGGGCGCCTGCTGCTCGAAGAGCTACGGTCACAAGAGCGGCGGGCACAAGTGCGGCTCGAGCAGCTCGCACGGTGCCGCCAAGTGCCCCATGGCGGGCACCAAGGGTCACACCTGCACGGTCGCCTGCACGCATTCCGCCGCAAAGACCGACTGAAAGACTCCCTGCGTCAAGGTCAAGAAGTAGGGCGGGACCGATAGACAGTCAATCCGGGAGGAGGCCTCAGGCCTCCTCCTTTTTTTGTTCCGGGTTATCCGACCAGAAGGTAGCGGACGAGCAGGTAAACGCTCGCCAGGATTACAGAAAGGATCATAAGGGGGAATCCGTAGCGGAAATAGTTGCGGAAGTTGAGCGGACTCCTCGTCTTCTCGCTGAATCCTGCGATCACGACATTCGCTGAAGCGCCGACGAGCGTTCCGTTCCCTCCGAGGCAGGCTCCCAGGGCGAGGCTCCACCAGAGCGGCATCGCCTGCTGCATCTGCCATACCTGATACGCCGCTTCGTCCAGGCCCTCGGTGTTCGGGAAGAGCGCAGCGCTGATCCTCGCCATCAAGGGTATCATTGCCGCTACAAACGGGATGTTATCGAGGAAGGCCGATGCGATCGCCGAGACCCAGAGGATGCAGAGGCACAGCAGGGTGAGGTTGCTCGTCATAGCGAGGATCCTGCCCGCGAGGAACTCGAGGACCCCCGTTTTTTCGAGGCCGCCGACCAGCACGAAGAGTCCCATGAAGAAGAAGAGGGTCGTCCACTCCACCTCGCTGAGCCTCTTCTCTATGTCCGTCCCGCTCCATATCAGCAGCGCCCCACCGCCGGCAAGCGCCACCGTCGCCGGCTTCAGGCCGAGCCATCCGTGAAGGAGGAATCCCACTACCGTGAGCCCCAGGACGATCAGGCTGCGGCGAAGCAGGACGGGGTCCTTTATTACCTTTGTTTCGTCCATTCCCGCGATCGTTTCGCGTATCGCGGCGGTTCCAGCGGTCAGTTGTTTTCTGAATATCACCTTGAGTAGAAGAAGCGTTACGACGAGCACTATTACCGAGATCGGGCCGAGGTGAATCATGAAATCGAGAAAGGAGAGACCGGTCGCTGAGCCTATAAGTATATTCGGCGGGTCGCCGATCAGCGTCGCGGTGCCGCCGATGTTCGCGGCAAGTATCTCGGCAACGAGAAAGGGAAAAGGTGTGATATCGAGCATCTCGGCGATAAGTATCGTGATCGGAGCGATCAGGAGCACCGTCGTGACATTGTCCAGAAGGGCAGAGGCTATGGCTGTGAATATTGAGAACCAGAGCAGTATCTTCCAGGCGTTTCCGCCCGACTTCTTCGCGATCTTGATGGCGAACCAGCTGAAGACACCCGTTTCCTTCAGGACGCTTATCAGGAGCATCATGCCTGTAAGGAGGCCTATCGTGTTGAAATCGATGAAATCAAAGGCTTCAGACTGCGTGATTATATGGAAGACGATGAGAGCCACGCCTCCCATGAGGGCTATCTTCGTCCTGTGTATCTTCTCAGTGATGATAAAAAAATAGGCAAGGATGAAGACAGAGATTGCTGCTATAGTTCCGGGCGCCACTACCTGCCTTCCATGTCGTAGATCGCCCGGCAGACATCGCCGAGACTGATCATTCCGACCAGCTTCTGACCGCTGATCACGGGTATTCTCTGGAGTCCCAGTTTGCGAAGCGCCGCCGCGGCTTTCATCACGCTTTCCGTTTCCTCGAGGGGTGTGATGTCCTCACGCATGAGGTCCTCGGCGACAAGCAGTCTTTCCTCAATGGAAAAGCTGCTACGCTCGAGCGCCCCGAAATCATGCAGAAAATCGACAGTCCTTATCAGGTCGATATAGTCGGGAAGAAATATCAGGATGAAATCGTCTATCGTGATGATGCCGGAAAGGGTGCCGTCCTCGTCGGAAACGGGAAGGACAGATTCTCCCGTCTCGAAGAACAGCCGCGCGATCTCACGCATAGGAGTATGAGGAGCGACGTTCCGGAAATCCCTCTTCATATATTTACTGATCTCCATGAGCGCACTTCCCTGCAAGGGGCTGCTACAGGTAATTTCTCTCGGCCGATTCTACGAATGAGAGAAATTCCTTAACGTCGCTGCAGGCCATCAGTCCCGTCCTCACTTCTTCGTGCTTGATCAGGCGGGAGATCCCGGCGAGCGCCTGAATATGCGGCCCGCAATGGTCTTTCGCTGATACCATGATGAAGAAGAGGTGCGATCTCTCCCCCTCGACAGATTCGAAATCTATCCCTTCGCGGGAGAGCCCGAATGCTACGTAGAGCTTGTTGACGGCAGAGGTCTTGGCATGAGGCACGGCGAGTCCCATCCCTATCCCCGTGCTGGCTTTCGCCTCACGGTTGCGGATCGCCTCGAGGATAGTGTCCCGGTCCTTCAGGCGATAGGCCGAGCAGAGGAGATTGACGAGTTCCTCGATCGCCTCGTCCTTCCCGGTCGATTTCATCCCTATCAGGATGGCCGATTTCTTTATCTCTGAAGATAGCTTCATTACATTTCCCGGTGCACTTCCGGGGCCTCTTCCCCGGAAGCCGTAAAGGTAGCGGGTGGTAACGGCAAAGTCAATGCCTTACCAGATCGCGACGCCGGCTGTGACGTAGAAGTACATCCCGCTGTAGTCGAGTACGACAGGAGCGCCTGTTCCGATGTATTCCGGAGTGTTGCCGAACTTGTCCTCGAACCCGTCGATCTTCAGGTACCTGTATCCGAGAGTGAATCCGATCTGAACCGGATTGAGGAAATTAGTATTTATTTCCCCGAAGAGATCCCATCCGTACCCGTTTGATTTGTACTCGGTGTATCTGCCGCTCTGGTCGGTGCCCAGGGCGACTTTGCCGAATATCCCTTTGACCCCGGCATTGAAGTCGACGACCGTCGGGACCCTGTAGACATGTACCGTTCCGCCGAGTGAGAGGATATCAGCCGGCATCGTGTATGAGACATACTCCGCTGAACCTGTCGGCATATTCTGTTCGGCCCATAAATGCTCGTATCCCACGGTCGCGGCGATACGGGCGAACATCCAGATCCTGCCTTCCAGCATGACATTGATGCCGCCTGTGAGGTCGTCGAAAACGAGGCTGTTGGCCTCGCGCACGGCTTGCATGTTGTCGTTGAATTCTCCCATCGAGTAGTATCCGACACCGACGCCGCCCTTGACCTCGAATCCGAGCGGGAATGCCGCTGCTGCCGATGGGACCAGTACTGCCGCCGCAAGAGCCGCGATTAAAAATCTCTTCATCCAGGACCCCTTTCCTCGAGATACCTCTCCAGCCTGTCCATGCCTTCCTTGATGTTCTCCAGCGAGTTCGCGTATGATATCCGCAGGTGGCCTTCGCCTCTTTCCCCGAAATCGATGCCGGGAGTCAATGCCACTCCGGCCTTGTCGAGGATATCGAACGCCAGGCGGAACGAATCGGGATCGATATGATCGGTCCTCACAAATATATAAAATGCTCCCTTCGGCTCGACTGCGTACTCAAGCCCCAGTGCGGGGAGTCTTTCGAGCAGGTAACGTCTCCTTCTGTCGTATTTTTCTATCATCTCGGGGATCTCGGGATGTTCTCTGTCGAGAGCCGTGACCGCGGCCTTCTGAACGAACGAGCAGGGTGATATGAAGAAATTCTGCTGGAGTATCTGCATCTGCCGGATCCTGTCCTCTGGCATTATGACATATCCGAGCCTCCAGCCCGTCATGGCGAAAAGTTTAGAGAAGCCGTTCAGCACCCACGCGTTTTTCGTGAACTCGAGTGCGCTGTGCTCCCTGTCACCGTAAACGAGCCCGTGATAGATCTCGTCGCTGATGACAGGCGGGCCGAGCCCGCATATCTCCTCGAGATCGCCGGGCGCGATAAGCGTTCCCATGGGGTTGGCCGGCGAGTTGATCATGATCGCCCTGGTGCCGGGACCGATCGCCGCCCTGACGTCGTCCGGCCTCAGCTGAAAACCATCCTCTTCCCTCGTGGCGATGAACCGGGGAGTGCCGCCGAGATAATTGATGAAATTCGGGTAGCATGGATAACACGGGTTGCCGAGGATTATTTCGTCGCCTGATACATCGATCATGCATGAGAGTACGAGGAGTAGGGCGGGGGAGACGCCCATGGTGACGAGGATCTGCGAGGGAGTCACACCGCAATCGTATCGTCTGTTATACCAGCGTGCCACCGCGTCGCGAAGCTCGGGTATCCCCCTGCTGTCCGTGTAGTGGGTGTCCCCGTTTTCGAGAGATCTCTTTGCCGCTTCGATGATGGCGGCAGGCGTGTCGAAATCGGGCTCGCCGATCTCCATGTGGATTATCGACCTGCCTTCTCGTTCGAGTTCGAGGGCACGTTCGAGGACTTCCATCACGATAAACGGTTTTATCTCTCCGCACGCTCCGCCGGCCATCTGCGTGGTCCCTTCGTCTTCAGAGTACACTGGAGAATATATCCTCCGCTGTGTTAAAGTCAAACATATCGCGGATATGGAAGGAGCCGGTTATGGCAGTATGTTCAGTTAGCGTAGTGCCCGTTGGAACGGGTTCGACGAGCGTCAGCCCCTATGTCGCCAGATGTCACGAGATCCTTGCCGGCTGGGAGGGGATCAAGTACAGGCTGACACCGATGTCCACGGTGATAGAGGGTGATCTCGAGGCAATTCTGGCCGTAGTGGCCAGGCTTCACGAGGTGCCGTTCGAAAAGGGCGCGATGAGGGTGCTGACCACGATGATGATCGATGATCGCCGCGACAGGGAACTCACGATGGACGGGAAGATCTCTTCAGTCGAGGAGAAGCTGGGCTGAAAGCGCCGGTCAGAGACGGACCATCATTGCGATCGTCCAACTGCGTCCGGTCCTGCCCCCATCGCGCCTGTACGAGAAGAGTGAGCTGTCGCACACCGTGCAGAGACCGGAGTCGAAGAAATTGGCCGGCTTTACACCGGCCCGCTCCGTCCTGGTCCGTATGAAGCGGGGCAGGTCGAGGTGCCAGGTCTTCCCTCGATACTTCCTCGCCCAGGAGGGGAATCCCATCGCCACATCACGTCCGACCTCGTAGCATCGCGGACATATCCCCGGCCCGCATACAGCCACTGTATTTTCAGGATCGATACGGAATCCGTCGTAGAGCAGCCCGAAAGCCTCTTCGATGATTCCACCCGCTGCCCCGGAGCGTCCGACATGAAGCGCCGCCGTGACCATCTCGGAGGGCGAATGGATCACCAGGGGAAAACAGTCGGCTGAGTTGATTGCCAGGGCGAGTTCCTTCGAACTCGTGATGAACCCGTCGGTATCCTCGAACTTTCCACCTCTCGTCACCGATGCTATCTCGATGCCGTGGACCTGTCCGCCCCTTGCCACACGGTTCTTCCCGATCCCGAGCGCGTTTTTCAGCCTGCGCCTGTTTTCGAGGACATCGGGCCGTCTGTCTCCCACGTGGCTTCCGAGGTTCAGGGAATCGAAGGGAGGTCTGCTGACTCCGCCGCTTCTCGCGGTGAACCATACCCTGAGGGCAGGAGCGAGCGCTTCGAGAGCGGGGAAGGTGCCGATGCGGAGGCCGTTTGTTTCTATCCATGCTATCATGACCAATAAGTTCTGTTGACATGCCGCAGCAGGTCAAGGAAAACTTGAGCGCCGGTAAGGGGCCGGCAAGGTCGAATAGAAAGGAACACTGTGAGATATTTCGAAGGATACAGATGCGGCAACTGCGAGAGAGAGGTGCCGGCCGGGTCCGCTGCCGGCGAGTGCCCCTCATGTTCAGGCCCCCTTCTGGCACGTTACGACCTGGATATTCTGAAGAGAAAGGTGACCCGTGAGGAGTTCTACGGGCCGGGCAGAGGTATCTGGCGCTTCAGGGACCTGCTTCCCGTCTATTCACGCGAGATATCCCTCGGTGAGGGAAACACGCCGCTGCTCGAGGCGCCGGCACTGGCATCCAAGGCCCGCTGCGGCAGGCTCTACATCAAGAACGAGGCGCTTAATCCGACGGGATCGTTCAAGGCAAGAGGAATGGCCGCCGCAGTTTCCAGGCTTGTCGATCTCGGCGCACGGACAGGAGTCATACCCTCGGCGGGCAATGCGGGCCTCGCTCTGGCCGCCTATGGCGCGGCCGCCGGTCTCGCCGCGAGGATATATATTCCGTCAGTCACTCCGGAAGGTGTGGAAGAGGAATGTGCCGCTTACGGGGCGGATGTAAGGACAATCGAAGGGATCCTGCCCGACGCGGCCCGGGCCATGGCGGATGACGGATTCGAAGAGGGCGAGTTCGCGATCAGTACCTTCAGGGAACCCGCAAGGGTCGAGGGCAAGAAGACGATGGCCTTCGAGATAGAGGATGACCTCGATGGACAGACGCCTCGATGGATAATCTTCCCGACCGGAGGCGGCACCGGTGTAGTGGCATTCTGGAAGGCATATCTCGAGCTCGAGGAGCTCGGCTGGCTCACCGGTGAGAAGCCCCGGATAGTCGCTGTTCAGTCCGATGGATGCGCCCCGGTAGTGAAGGCGTTCGAATCGGGAGCGGAAACGATGACAACCTGGCCCGTTCCGGTGACGATCGCCTCGGGGATCAGGGTTCCTGGCTCAAGGGCCGACAGACAGGTGCTCAGGGCGCTGCGCGAGACGGGAGGGACGGCTGTCTCGGTCGCGGACAGGGAGATCCTCGATGCCGCGTACCAGATGGCACGGGGGGCGGGGATATTCCCCTCACCTGAAGGCGCCGCGACACTGGCGGGGCTGATGAAGCTTACGGCAGCGGGAACGATCGGGCCTGAAGACCCGGTGGTCATCGTCAATACCGCCGACTGGACGAGATACAGGTTCATGCTCGATACGTAAAAAAAACCCCCGGACCATTCGATCCGGGGGCCGTCATATAACTGCTTATCAACGGGGATCAGCGTTTCCGTCCCCCGCTGCTTTTGCTTCCAGAGGAAGTCCTGCCCGAAGACCTGCTTCCGGAGGACCTGCTGCCCGAGGACCGGGTCGAACTGCTTCTCGTGCTGGTTCTTCCGCTCGATCCGGACGAGCTGGGCGAGCTGCTCTGCTTCCTGACACCACTGTCTCGCGAAGAGCTCTTGTTCGTTCTGCTCTTGCTCGAGCCGGTGCTGCTCTTTCCTGAATCCTTCGTCGACCGGGCCGACTTTCCCGAGCGCGTGGAAGTCTTTCTATGCGAGGACCTGTTGCGGCTGCCGCCTGTATCTCCGGCCTTTGTCTCCCTCCTGGAGTTGCGTGCCCGTACTCGCTTCTCAAGCTCCGAGCCCGCGTTCTTCCGGGTCGTGCCGCGCAGGTTTGTTTTCCTCGTCGAGTCGCGCTCGAAGCTCCTGTTGCCCGTGTCGGCCTTCAGGGTTCCTCCGCTGATGATGTTACGGTTCCTCGTCCGTGTCGAGGTCCTGCTGTTCTGGTTTGTCGTTCTCGCACTGCGGGTTGCGCCGTAGTTACCGTAGACGCCCCGGTCGTATTTCTTTGATCTGCCGGTGTTGAACCTGCTCGTCTCGAACGACCTGAATCCTGTCGAGGCCCTGTCCCTCGTGACCTGCCTTGCCAGTCGGGAGCGCTTATAGCTCCTAGCTGTAGCGGCCCTCGTCCTCTCCTTGACGAGCCTGCTCGAGGCGAGCGTTGCCTCCCTGTTCGCCTTTACCCGCGTAGAAGAGTAATCGAGTGATCCACGCTTCGTGTAATCACGGCCGCTCGCGGAAGTGCGGTCCGTCTTAACCCTGGTCGAGGTGTAGTCGAGGGCACCGCGCTTCGTGAAACTCCGGCCCGCATAGAGGGATCTGCTGTCAGCAGCATAGTAGCCGCCCGGGTAGTATCCCCCGCCCCCGTAATAACCGTTCCAGTAACCGTTATGGTATCCGTGCCAGTAGGCGTAGTGCGAATAGGGGTGCCAGGAGTAGAACGGATAGTGATGGTAGTAGCATCCGCCTCCCCATCCCCAGCCGATCCCCCAGGAGATGTTCCCGTACCAGCCGTAGTTGCATCCGCCGTACCACGACCAGTATCCCGGCCAGTAGTAGGCATAGGGAGAGTACCCGTAGTCGTAGTAGATGGACAGGTAGACCTTCTGCTGGTCGTAATCGTAGTCGTCGTATCCGACGGAGAGGTTGTCGGCATAATATGTGTACGATTCGTATTCGTCTTCAGGCCCTTCATCGCCTGCCTGGATCACGGCGAACAGCTGCGGGTAGGGGTAGGTTGCATCCGCATTAGCCGTGATCATCTCGATGTCTACCTCCGGGCACTCCATCGCGTACGGGTCGGGGATCTTCGATGGTGAGTGACACTTGTAGCAGAGATAACCGGGGTAGTCGACCTTGCGGTTGATGTAGAAATAGGTGTAGTCGGTCGCCGGCGTCATCCGCTCGGCATCACCGATCAGTTCCTCGTCTATCATGTTGAAGGCGAGGAAGGGGTCCATGTCGATCCTGAGCCTTCGTTCCTCGGGCATCGTGCTGTTCTGCGCGAGGTAGTAGAGCTCATCCCGGTCGATCCTGGAGGGATCACTTACCGCGATGGCGTGGATATACTCGACGCCTGTATTGCTTCCGACTTCCCAGGTTACGCCCGCTCCCTGTTCGGGAAGGAAGTAAACCTTCCTGCCGCTTATCATCTCCGGTCTTCCGTTGGCCGGATACAGCAGGTGAACATACCCTTCGCTGTCTATGTTGTAGATTATAACGTACGCGTCCGAACTGGTCTGAAAGGTCAGATTGATGTCACGGCCCGGCATCAGCACCGCGCCCGTTCCGCCGATGAGACGGAGAGAGACATCGAGATCGACTGCGGCGACAGGTTTCAGGGCTGGTGAGTTATTGATCTCCACCGGCGCCGCTGAAGCGGCCGCGGACGATATGACGATAACAGCGAGAAGGAAGGTCAGTAGCGAACGATTCATGACCAGGACTCCCTTCCAGGGGAAACGACTGACGCTTATCACGGTGAGGCTGGCACCCCGCCTGAGCGCCTGTCCACTACTATAACAGTATAGTAGTTTTACCACTTCTTTACAAGGCAAAGACCGTTCCAAACGGTGATCCGACACTGTTCCGGTCGGTTTCGAGGAACGATGAGCAACAACCGGGATTAGCGCCCGGGACGATCTTTCACTATCTTATACAAATGTGCGGGAGGGGTCGTTCCGGGCATTTGAAACAAACTTGACCGCCCGGGGGTATAATGATAAGTTGCCCGTTGAAGTTGGAAAAGGAGGCTGAATATGGGGTTTGCGGGGTTACCGGTCTTTCTGCAGGTTGCAGAGAGCTTTACTGAACTTATTGCCGGATCGGGCATGCTGGCCAAGTCTATCCTGGTGCTTCTGCTTGTGCTGTCAGTCGTATCCTGGACAATAATGGTTGAAAAAATAAGGTATTTCAAACGTGCGGCAAAACAGAGCGCGAGCTTCCTCGAACTGTTCGAAAAGGAGTTTTCGCTGTCCTCTCTGGCGGACAGAGCGACCGGATATCCGGACAGTCCCGAGGCTTCGATGGTCATCATGGTCAAGGGAGAGATAGACAGGGGAGAACTCCGTGATATGGAGCATCTCGACGGCTTTCTCGACTCGGCGATGGATGCGATCGTAGCCGAGTGGGAGTCATACCTGATATTCCTCTCTACCACCGCGACCGTATCGCCTTTCCTCGGTCTGCTCGGAACGGTATGGGGGATCATGAGCTCGTTCCTCAGCATGGGGGCTCGCGGCTCGGCCAGTCTCTACGTCGTGGCACCGGGTATCGCGGACGCGCTTGTCACAACGGTCTTCGGCCTCGGTGCGGCCATTCCGGCGGTGATAGGTTATAATTATATCGTGCGCGTCATCAGACGGCGCGAGGAGAAGGTCGGACTGTTCACGGTGAGATTCAGGACGAGGCTTCTCGAGAAGAGATACTCATGAAAAAGAGAAATAGAGAGAGATACTCCTCGATAGCCGAGATAAATATCACCAATCTCGTTGATGTCATCATGGTGCTCCTCATCGCGTTCATGCTGACCGCGCCCTTCCTCCAGGCGGGCATCAAGCTTCAACTGCCCAAGGCTGAGGCGAAGGTCATCGAGGAGCAGGACGGGATAACGGTCTCGGTCAACAAGGATGGAGAAGTCTTCATCGACAAGCGGAAGATCGAATGGAGGGAGTTCTCCTCGGAGCTGCGCAAGGCTCTGGACGAGAACCCTCCAAGGGTATTCCTGCGCGCCGACAAGGATGTACGGTACGGCTCGGTCATGAGAGTGATCGCCCGGATCAAGATGATGGGCATCGAGGACCTCGGGCTGATTGCCGATCAGGAAGACAGATGACCAGATCCGCATCGGGGGCGGGAGGGATGAGGCTTTCCCTGTTTATATCGATCCTCGTTCACGTCGTTCTCCTGTGGGCGACGCTGACCCTTTTCAATGTGGTACCCCAGATGAAGGTGCCGAAGAACATCTACAACGTGAAGATATTAAGGCCCTTTGTCGCCCCGAAAGTGGAGGCGCCGAAGGAGGAGCCGAAGGCAAAGGTCGAGGTCAAGAAACCCGAGGTCATCAGGCCCAGGCCGAAGCCCAAAGAAAAGAAGCCTGAGCCGAAACCTGTGGAAAAGCCCGCCGAGACAAAGCCCGAGGACAAGCCGATGGAAGTCTCGATGCAGGAGGGAAGCCGGACCGAGGCCGCGGTCGACGGCCCGAAGTTCCCCTTCTCCTACTATCTCTCCGCCATCGAGCGGAAGGTATCGGAGAACTGGCTGTCTGCGCAGGGTGGCAGGGATGGCGGGGTCGCGTGCGTCGTATATTTCAGGCTCTCGCGCAACGGCCGGGTCAGCGACCTGCGGGTCGAGACACCTTCGGGGAATGCCCATTTCGACCGGTCCGCGCTGAGGGCGATCAGGAGTGCCGATCCGTTTCCGCCCCTTCCAAGGGCATTCGGCGAATCGTGGCTCGGGATACATTTTACATTTACGCAGAAAAAATAGCCGGCGAAAGACAGCAAGCCGGCCCGAGAAAGGAATTACAACCTGATGAGACGATACGGGATCCTCACTGCGCTGCTCATCGTTGCCATCTCTCCGCCCGGGGCTGAGGCCCAGATGGATGTGCACCTCAGCTCGAACAAGGCGGGGGGAGGGCAGATCCCCATAGTAGTGAAGGATCTCGATATAGACAGGGATGACCTTCGCGCCGCGTCGGCTTACCTTATATCGGTCCTCAGGCAGGACCTCAAGTACACATCCGTCTTCATCCCGCTCGAGTTTGATGCCGCTGCGGACACTCTCGCTGACGGCCGGACAGCCTCGGCGATAGTCGAGGGAAGACTCTCGTGGGACGGCGAGAAATATTCATTCGACGTCAACCTGATCGATTTCGTCAGCCGGGAGATGATCTTCGGCAAGAGATACAGGTTCAAGCACGCGGCGCTCAGGACTGTCGCGCACGAACTCTGCGATGAGATACTATTCTTTCTTATAGGCGAGACCGGCGTCGCCAGGACCAGACTGCTCTTTACGCGGCGTGAGGGAAAGGTGAAGAACCTCCACGTCGTGGACTACGACGGGTACGGTGAGAAGAAGATCACTACCGATGAACTCGTGGTATCACCACTATGGGTCGACGACCACCGGTTCGTCTTCACCTCATACCGCCGGGACAATCCCGATCTGTATATTATCGACCTTTCCAGAGGTTCCCGGAATCTGATCTCCCACAGAAAGGGTCTCAACCTAGCGGGCGCCTATAATCCTGTGAGCGACGAGCTCGTAGTGACGCTCAGCCTGAAGGGAAACAGTGAGATCTACCTGATGGGCCTCGACGGCAAGCTCGGAAGGAGACTGACAAAGAACCGCTCGATAGATGTATCTCCGGTCTGGGCTCCGAACGGCAGGGAGATAGCCTTCGTGTCGGACCGGACGAGGGTGCCGCAGCTCTACATAATGGACAGATACGGCGGAAACGTCAGGCGGCTGACCACCGAGGGGAATTACAACACTTCTCCCGACTGGTCGCCGAGGGGAGACCTTATCGTGTACTCGTCACGCGACGGGGGGCTGTACAGGATGAAGCTGATCTCTCCCGACGGCCTCTGGCTCGAGACCGTATTCGACGATTTCTTAAGCTATGAAGACGCCTGCTGGGCCCCCGACGGCAGGCATATAGCGGCGGTTGTGAGGTACTCGGGGGATCCGTGGGTCGTGATAATCGATATCGATTCGGGAAAGAGAAGAAGGCTCGCCAGGGGAGAGGCGCCGTCCTGGTCCCCTCTGAGGTCGAGATGACCGCGGATTGACAGAAAAATTGTTAAAATAATCGTTTTCAATTTCCGGGGCTGAAGGTATTATTGCCGCGATATGGAGAGTTGAAGTCCGATTGAGTGATACTGTTCATGCAAACAGGGAGGTTGGTCGATATGAAGCGTTTCGGTGTTCTGTTTCTGGTTCTGATGCTTGCCGCGCTCATGGTGCTGCCGGCATGTTCGAAAAAAGAGGCTCCTCCGGTAGAAGAGGACATCACTCCTGCCGAGGAAGTGCCGCCTCCTCCTCCGCCTCCGGTCGAAGAGGAAGAGACTGCAGTCATCGAGGAAGAGGATCTCGAGCCCCTCGTTCTCGAGGACATCTACTTTGATTTTAACAAGTACAGCATCAAGGGTGAGTTCAAGGGCGTGCTCGAGGCCAATGCCGAGCTCCTTATGTCCCGTTCCGACGCGGTCCTCGTCATCGAGGGTCACTGCGATGAACGCGGCACAGCCGAGTACAACCTCGCCCTGGGCGAGAAGAGGGCGAAGGCAGTCATAGACTTCTACCTCGCGTACGGGATCGACGCTGGTAATCTGTCGATGATCAGCTACGGTGAGGAGAGACCGTTCGAGTACGGACACGACGAAGCTGCCTGGGCCATGAACCGCCGGGCTCATATGCTGATAAAAGAATAGACGGGATCTGATGAACAGACCGATCGTCCGTTTACTGATCGTAGTGTCGGTATCTGCCGCCACCCTCGTTTTCGGGGGATGCTGGGGCAGGAATTTCTGGAATGCCCAGGAGACGACGCTTGCGATCGATTCCAAGGTCGATTCCCTGCTGGGGGAGAATGCTCTCCTTCAGCGGAGGATATATCATCTCGAGACGATGCTCGAGGGTCAGCAGGAGCAGCTCCGCCGGAGCGGGGCCAGGACCAGCATGGATCTCGAGGAGATAAAGGACCAGATCAACGCGCTCTACGTGTTGCTCGAAGAGGAGCAGCATGCTCCGGTACAGAGGTCCGTTCGTCATCCGTCAACCCGGACCGGGGTAATACCTGATACAGTCTCGTCGCCGGATTCTCTCCCTGTGACCGGCGACGGGGCCGTCTCTTTCTCCGATTCAGCCGCGGCTGCCGCGGCTGTTCCCACCCCCGATGAGATGTACCGCCAGATATACCTCGACTTCAGTCGTATGGAATACGAGATAGCCCTGGAGGAATCAGAAGAATTCCTCCGGGAGTATCCGGGCGACCCGATGACGGAGGATGTAAGGTACGTCAGGGGTGAGTGTTATCTCGAACTCGACAAGGACCACGACGCTTTAAGGGAATTCTCGACGATCCTTCAGGATTATCCGCGCGGCAGGAAGACTCCGGCCGTCCTGCTCAGGATGGCGATCACCTACGACAGGACGGGGGATTCGGAACTGGCACAGGGAGTCGCCGGAAGGCTGATACGAGAATACCCCGACAGCGAGGAAGCGGCGGAAGCGAGGGAACGGTTCGGCGACTCGCCGGATGAGCAGTGATGCAACCCCCCCCAGGCACGTCTCCGGGAGAACATCTCCCCCTGATAATCGCGGTTATAGTGCTTCTTGCCTTCTCGGCCTTCTTCTCAGGGTCTGAGACGGCTCTTTTTTCCCTGCAGAGGTCCAACGTCGCCGGCATGTCGTCCGGATCGAGAAAGCAGAGGAGAGTAGCCTCTCTGCTGGCCGCTCCGAGAAAACTCCTCGTCACGATCCTTTTTGGCAATCTGCTCGTTAATATCGCCAATACGAGCGTTGTGACAGTCCTTGCGATCAAACTGTTCGGCGAACGCGGTGTTGGCTACGCGATGGTTGTGATGACCGTGCTCATCCTGATGTTCGGCGAGATCGTGCCGAAGAGTATCGCGATCAAAAGGGCGGGCAGCCTCTCTACTGTCATAGCGCCGCCGGTCAGATTCCTCATGTACCTCTTTTACCCTGTTATCGTTGTTCTCGGAAAGATAGCCGACTCATCGGTAGAGATCTGCCGGAAGCTGTTCGGCGAGACAAAGGAGAAGTACGCGTCGAGGGAACTTGCCACCGCGGTCGAGATGGGCTACAGAGACGGTCTCTTCGACGAGTTTGAAAAGGAGATCCTCACAAACCTCTTTCTCTTCGCGGAGACGGACGTCCACGAGATCCTCACGCCGAGAGTCGAGGTCTTCTCTCTCGATGTGGAAACGACCTTCCAGGATGCCGTGGTTCAGGTCAGGGGAAGAGGATTCACCAGGGTCCCGCTCTATGACGGCAATCCCGAGAAGATCGTCGGGATCCTGCACACGAAGGATCTCCTGCGTTATTCGAGAAACGAGAGGATAACCCTTCGCGAACTGATCCGTCCCGTCACTTTCGTGCCGGAGACGAAACCTATAAGGGATCTTCTGGGAGAACTCACGTCATCACATAGACATGTCGTCATCGTCGTCGATGAGCACGGTTCATACGAGGGGATCGTTACACTCGAGGATATCCTCGAGGAGATATTCGGAGAGATCCGTGACAGGAGGGAGCCGCGTGTCGAGGATTACAATCTTATCGATGATGATCATATCGTCGTTGAGGGATCGATGCGGCTCGAGGAACTCAACGACGTTTTCCGCACGGAGCTCGATTCGAGGGAGGTCGAGACGGTCGGCGGATATCTGTGTGATCTGACGGGCAGGATACCGGGAGACGGCGAGTCTTTTACGACGGGATCGCTGCGCTTTCTTGTACTGTCATCAGGGAAGACCAGGGTGGACAAGATAAAGATCGAGCGGCTCGGAGAGGAGGTCGAGCAGTGAGTACAGGTGCATCTCTCGCACTGATCCTTCTCACGATGCTCCTGGGCGCCTTCTTTTCCGGCTCCGAGACTGCGATTGTCTCGTGCAGCAAGGTAAGGCTGCATAGCAGGTCTAAACAGGGGTCCTGGAGGGCAAGGATGCTCGAGAAACTCCTGCGCACGCCTGAATATTTCTTCAGCATCGTGCTAGTCGGCACTAATCTCGCGGTGATAAGCTGCACGGCCATCGCGACTGGTCTTGCGGTGAGACAGTTCGGGGATTCAGGCGGACTTATCGCAATCGTCGTTATGACACCGCTGCTGCTCATATTAGGAGAGGTCATACCGAAGTCGGCATTCCTCTATCATGCCGACCAGGTATCGATAAAGGTCGCTCCTGTTCTGCGCGTGATGTCGATAATCCTGTTCCCGTTGATTGCGCCCGCAACCCTTCTCGCCAGATTGATGTCAAGGCTTACAGGGGCGGGAGAGGGTAAGCTCGACATGCTCGGCTCGCGAGAGGACCTGATCTATCTCTACAGAAGAGGCAAGGTCGAGGGGGATCTCGAGGAGCGGGACAGGAGGATGATCGACGGGGTCTTCAGCTTCGGGACGAGGCGGGCCCGCGAACTGATGATCCCGATTGCGGACGTCGTATCCTTTCCGGTCAATGCTTCGGTGGACGAGGTGATAGAGGAGGCTAACAGGCATACATTTTCGAGGTTCCCGCTGGTTTCGCCCAATGACGGGAGCATCGTTGGTATAATATCTCTGTTCGATCTGCTCGGACTCGACGGTGGCGAGAGACTTGCTACTGTAATGCACAAGCCGCTCACGGTGAGCGAGGATGAATCGGCGGAGCGCCTTCTGATCAGGATGAAGGACGAGCCGCTCCATTTTGCCGTTGTCACAACTGGCGAAAAGGCAATGGGTATCATAACCCTGGAAAATATCCTCGAGAGTATAGTGGGCGACATATCCAACGAGTACGAGTAGAAGGGAGCAGTGCGGAATGCAACAGTGCGTGGACATGCTGCTGCAGGGGCTTGAGGAATTCGAAGAGCCGGCAGCTTACTACCAGGGCAACAGAATAGTACAGGCCAACCAGAAGTTCGCCGACCTGTTCGAGCGCGATATAGCGGAATTCAACGATCTGCCGATCATCGATATCTGTCACAATGATTCGATCGAGATGGTCCAGGATTTCATAAGGAGGCGCGCGCATCACGATGTCGATGTGCCGAGGCATTACGAGGCCGCTTTCAGGACAACCAGCCGGCCGAGGGTCATGATGACTGTAGACGTTCTGAAGCTTCACAACACGGAAGGTGCCGTCCTGGCGATCCTTCACGAGAAGGGCTAGTATCGCCGGGCCGGAAGCGCTTAAGATATGAAAAGGGCGGGGAGCCTTGAGGCGTCCCGCCCTTTTTCTGTTCCTGTCATTCCGGTCTCAGGCTGCCGATCTCCTTCTCGACCTCATCGAGGATCTCACCCGATCTGACCAACTCCTGCATCGCTGTATGGTCGGGATAGAGGGGCCTGTCGATATCGAGGAAATCGACGTGGCGCCTGATGACTTCCTTCGCCTTCGTGACTCCCCTGCCGAATCCATACTCCCTAAAATCGAGGGCCTGAGCCGCCGCCATCAACTCGATGCCGAGGATGCCGCAAGCGTTGTCGAATATCTGGAAGTTCTTGATCGCAGTGTTCATCCCCATCGACACGAAATCCTCCTGGTCTGCCGCAGCCGGTATCGACTGTATCGAGGCGGGCATAGAGAGGATCCTCTGCTCGACGATCTGCATGTCGGCGGTGTACTGGCTGAGCATCAGGCCGGAAAACATGCCGGCGCCCTTCGTGAGGAATGCGGGGAGGCCGACGCTGAGGGCGGGGTGATTGAGCCTGTTCATCCTTCGCTCCGACATCACGCTGACCATAGTAACGGCTATGCCGATCATATCCATCGGAAGGCTGACGGGCGAGCCCTGGAAGTTGGCGCCCGAGAGCGCCAGGTCCTGGTCGGGGAAGAAGATGGGATTGTCCCCGACGCCGTTCAGTTCGATCTCTACCTGCGAACGTGCATATTCGAGTGCGTCGTGGGCCGCGCCGATCACCTGCGGGGTGGAACGCATCGAGTAGGCGTCCTGGACCTTGACCTTCTGGCGTCCCTCGACGAGGTCACCGCCCGCTACACACTTGCGTATCGCCGCGGCTGTGCGCTGGGCGCCCTTGAACCCGCGGATCTCGTGCAGCTGGGGGCTGTATGGTTTCATGTTGGCCATCAACGCCTCGAGCGACATCGCCGCCGCTATCTCAGCCTGCCGCAGCCATCTTTCAGTGTCGTAGAGCATGATAGCGCTCATCGCGGTCAGGAGGTTTGAACCATTGATCGTGGCGAGGCCGTCGCGCGCCATCAGACCCGGTACGGGGATACCGGCCTTGTCCAGCGCCGCTTTACCGTCGAGCAGCTCTCCCTTGTAATACGCTTTGCCTTCGCCGAGCATCAGCAGCGCTATCTGCGACATGGGGGCGAGGTCGCCGCACGCTCCGACTGAACCTTTCTGACAGACGAACGGCGTGACGCCCCTGTTGAGCATCGCTGCCAGGGTCAGTGGAATCTCGGGGCGGCAACCGGAGTTGCCGTGCGCAAGGACGTTGATCCTTCCGGCCATCGCTCCGCGGACATACTCGAGGGGAGCGGGATCGCCGATCCCAGCCGCGTGGTTGTATATCAGATATTTCTGGAAATCCTGGATCTGGTCGTCGTCGAGAACCACTTCAGAGAACTCACCTATCCCGGTGTTGACGCCGTACATTATCTCGTGGGCATCGAGTTTTTTCTCGAGCATCGCGCGGCATCTATTTATGGCCGCGAGGGCATGCTCGGGGATCTCGACCTCTTCTCCATGCCGGGCTATCCGGACGACTTTTTCGACTGTCAGTCCTGACCCGTCCAATGCTATCGCCACAATGACCTCCTGGTGGAATTTGTAACAGGTGTTGAGTCTTATAACATCATGAGGGGCCCGGTTCAAGGGACAAAGCACCCCCACGGGGCAAAAATAGTAAGGGCAGCGCTCAAGTTCAAGCACTACCCTCAATAAACGGATATATTTTCCCCCGGCACCCGCTATCCGAGGTAGGCGACCGCTATTGATATCACCAGTACTGCCAGTCCGGCGATATTAAGGATGTTCGCGATCCTTGCGACCAGCGGCAGGCGGTCCTCGCTGCCGGCGACGGCGAGGGTGATCTTTGGAAATTTGAGGAAATTGGCGATCCCGATAGCGAAGAGGCAGATGGCCCAGACCGGCACACCCGCGATGACGTACATTCCCCGGTTCAGTTCGATGAAAGCGAGTGCGGTGAATATGATCCCCCAGAAGAGATTAAGTCCTGAGCCGTGGCCCGGCTGTTCGTGATCCATGCTATCCGGTTCTTTCATCTACCGCCCTCTCAAGTCTCCATGCGGCGATCAGAAGCACTCCGGCCGACAGGGGAGGAAGGCCGAGCGCAGCCATGACGAAAGCTTTGGTCTCAATCGGAAAGTTATTCACCATGATCGGGTAGGCGATAAAGACGGCCAGCCCGGCGAGAGGCAGGGCGATCCGGCCGACCTTCACCCATCTCCATGCCGATAATGCGAGAAGGAGAAGTGCGATCGTAAACAATAGCGGGATGAGCAGCCCGCCGAGGGAGGCGCTTCCCCGCGAATCGAAGTTGGCCGCCGAGGACGCGACAGCGAAGAAGATCCAGAATCCCGCCCACAGGCCGCTTATCACTCTCGCGGAGAAGTTCATCCATCTTACAGCTTTATTCGTCATGGCAGCCTGTCCGGGTTATTCTCGTCCTTGCATATACGGTAGAAGTTGCAGTACCTGCACAGTCCGTTGTCCACCTTCGGAAAGAGGCCGGGAGGCCCCGCCTCGTTACGGGCGATGTCTCCCTTGATCAGTACCGATGAAAGTTTGTCGATACCGTCGTGGATGTGCCTGTAGAACTCCTCGAGATCATCGTTCGAGATACTGTACTCGACGGTCGCGCCGCCGTCGAGAAGATTCACTTCTATCAGTCTGATCCTGTCGAGCGGTTCACCGAGGATCGATGCCGCGTAATATCCGTAGACGCCGAGCTGCACGCGGGCCTTTCCTGTATTGCCTTTCCCGCTGCTCTTTGCGCTGAAAGTCTTCCAGTCGACGATGTTGAATGATCCGTCCGTGCTGCGGTACATGAGATCGGTCTTGGCGAATACCTTAGCTCCCTCGAATTCGAAGACCTGGGCGAACTCGGCCAGGTCGATATTCTCGATCGCCCAGTGGTCAGGGTCCGTTTCGGCTATCGCGGCGAGGATATCGCTTTCGAGCAGCCCTTTCATAGCCGTGAGGCATTCATCCCTTGTCTTCTGCAGTTTTTCGGGAGACAGCGGCCGGCCGTACTCGTGTTCAAAGAGGGCCAGCCAGTCGATGTTCAGTCTGCCGCCCTTCTTTTTCGGCTCTGTCAGATATTTCTTTGAACTCGAAAACTCAAGCTGGGTCTCGAACCGCTCGAGGGTATAGCGGCTCACATCCTCGAAGGCGGGTATTCTGCCCTTGGCTCTCAGTGAGGCGAGAACCTTTGTCGTGATGTAGTGGACGAGTTGTCCGCGCCAGAGCGGGAGGGAGGTCAGGCGCTTGAGCCTGAATGCCTCTCTGGCGATCCTGGGAGCCTGCCGCTCCCAGCCTCCCCAGCTGAGATAGTAGTGGAAATAGTACCGCCTCAGGCAGGAGTCGAACATCGACTCCCTGGACACGGACCATCCGAATTCGTTTACAAGGGCCATGGCGGCTGATAAGTTTCCCGTCAAGAATATGCGGCGGCCCTGCGGCTACTTGTCGAAGACTCCCCTGTGGATCCTGTTCTCCACCCGGTAACTCTCGAACTCATAGTCGAACTTCATGTTCTTCTTGCCCCGGAGCGCGACCGCCTTTTTCGTATACATGTAAAGATGATACTTGCCGCCGGCCTTCTGCTGCGAGAGTTTTTCGAATTCGGCGCGTGAAAATATCCAGGTCCTCAAAGTGCTGAGGTCCACGCATGCCACGAAATCGGCCGGGTTGTCCACGGCAACCCACCAGTCGAGGGCCATCTTGCCCTTGCCGCCGGCCTTCTTCGGACGCAGATTGGTAGTGACGAGGATCGTCCATCTCCTCTTCGGCCTTGTCAGGTTGACGACGAGATCGAACCCGTTCCTGCCGAGTTGACATGGGACACCCTCGCGAAGGAGTAGGGAGTTGGCGAACAACTTGCCGCTGACCCCAATCATGCTCTTTGGTACTTCTGTCATTTCCGGTCTCCTTCCAGTATGACGATTGCCTGTGCTGTGCCAGCTTCGTGCGACAGGCTGATATGTGCGATCGATGCTCCGAGGGATTCGACGGCCTCTCTTGCCTTTTCCGATAAAGACAACTGCGGTCGTCCGGAATCTTCCCTTTTCACACTGACCTCCCTGAGCGAGATCCCCCTCCCCCAGCCGGTACCGAGAGCCTTGAAAAAGGCTTCCCTGGCGGCGAACCTTGCCGCGAAGTATTGGGCGCTGTCCCTGCGCCCTGTACCCTCCGCGATCTCATCTTCCGTGAAGATCTTTGCCAGAAACCTCTGTCCGTACTTCTCGATCAGCCGGGCGATTCGGCCGATCGACACCGAGTCGATCCCCACTCCGACGATCATGATCGCCTCCCCGTGAGCCCGAAATCGCATTGAGGCTTGTCCGGGTCACTATTTGGAACTATAATCAACGGAACAGTATCATTGCCTACTGGAATAATAAAGAAATATTTGTAAATAATTTTTTACAGTTATTATGCCGATCAAATACGACATTCCTCTCTACAGGCCTCCCAGTGAGGCCCACTCGCTGATTCTGCAGCCAACGCTGGGGTGTTCGCACAACCACTGCCGCTTCTGTTACATGTATAAAGATAAAAGGTTCCATGTCAAGCCGGAGGAGAGTTTTTACGAGGATATACATCGTGCCTCGGCTGCATATCCTGGCGCCAGAAGGATCTTCCTTGCCGATGGAGACGCGATGGTCCTTTCGACTGATCGGCTCGAACGGATACTCGACAGGCTCGAAGCATCCTTTCCGCAGCTGCAGAGGGTGACTGCCTATGCCAACCCGGCAAACCTTCTCGGGAAGACTGCGGGCGAATTGAGAGGACTGAGAGAGAAAAAGCTGTCGATCCTCTATTACGGCGTGGAGACGGGCGACCCCGATCTCCTCGTGAAGATAGACAAGGGAACGACCCCCGACGAGATGGCCGAGGGGTGTTCGCGTGCATCCGAAGCGGGGATCAAGCTCTCGGTCACGGTCATTCTCGGGCTCGCCGGCAGGGGAGGAAGCCTGCGGCATGCCCGTCTGACCGCGCGGCTCCTCAACCGCATCCAGCCCCGCTACCTTTCAGCCCTGACACTGATGCTCGGTTCCCGGCAGGACAGCTACGCTTCGTCGATGGGGCCGGACTTCGAGTTCAACGCTGCCGTAGACGACATCCTCGAGCTGCGGGAACTCATCGCGGGCCTCGAGACAGACAAGTGCATATTCCGGAGCAACCACGCCTCGAACTACCTCGCCCTCAAGGGGACGCTGCTCAAGGACAAGGCGGCGCTCCTCGACGAGATTGACCGGGCCCTCGACGACCCCGACGGACACCTGCGGCCCGAATGGGTCCGTGGACTCTGATATTACCCTGAAAGTCTGCCGAAGAGCTTGCGGAACCAGGAGTCGGAGAGGTAGGAGTCGTACTCGACCTTCTTGCCGCCCCAGCGCTCCTTGTAGTCGATCAGCGAATGTGCATCCGGTGGGGATGAGCCGAGGTTGATCGTGCGTATACCTTTTTCGCCTGCCATCTGGATTGAAGCGGAAAGAAGCACATGGTTAGGTTTGAGATGCCGGTATTCGTAGTTCCAGACCGTCTGCCAGTTGAACATCGAGTTGTTGTATATGAAATTGATCCTTGAGCCGATCATCTCTCCATCCGCATTGAGGCATGTCCAGCTCATCATCTCTGAATCCCCGAGGTGTTTCAGCACGCTGGCGAAGAAGTGTTTTGTATACAGGTTACGTATAGACCCGTGCCTTTTCTCGGTCAGTTCGTAGAGCCTGTAGAAATCATTGAGCTGATCCCTGCTCCTCACGCGGCAGATCTCGGTGTCCGCCCGCTGCCCCGAGCGGATGTGCCCGTTGATCTTCTTGTCGGGAGGTATGTGGCCGTTCTTTACGTCGAGGTGGATTATATGTGTGAAAACGTTCTTGTGCCTGAGGAACGGTTCGATAAGCTCGGAGAGGTTACGGTCGAAATCGGTGATCGAGATCCTGGAGAACTTCCCGTTCTTGAGATACCTGATGAGATGTACGTAGAACTCATCGCGTGTATTGCCGTTTACGCCCTCCGCGAGGATCACCTCGCCGTAGGTCCCGTAGGGCATCGAGTAGAACGACTTGAACAGGACCTGCTTCGTTATGACGGCCGGCATCCCGGCAACCAGTCTGCCATCCTCGAAACCGCAGAGGAACTCGGCGTGTGAGCCGGGGGAGAGCCCGTCGACGCAGGTATCCACCCACTGATGTGTGTGGAAGAACGACGCGTTTTTCGTCAGTGCCTCCCATGCGGGAACATCGAGTGATTTCCTGTCGATTATGCGGAATTCCATCTGATCTCCGGCAAAATATGAACGGGGCTCTTCTGAAGTCACCCTGGTGCCGCTGCTCCGGTCATCGGTATGACTCGCCCCTGGCCGGAATGCCCCTCGTCACGCCATCTGAATGTAATACATGGGTTTCGATTCGTCAATGAACCAGAACACTCCGCTGGAGGAAATAAATCCCTGTAAAAGGTTGATTTCCTGCACTATCTGTATTACGTTAATCCCGTTTATTTCCGCAATCTGGAGAGAATGGAAAGATATCCCGGAAAAGATGGCAGGTGAACGATGCCCAAACTCGTTATTATCATTATAAGTGCTGTTCTGGTAAACAATTTCGTCCTTATGAGATTCCTCGGAATATGTCCGTTCCTCGGTGTATCGAAGAGGGTCTCGACGGCCGCGGGTATGAGCGGTGCGGTACTTTTCGTGATGACGATGGCGTCGGTGGTGACGTGGCTGATCTATCATTACGTACTCGTTCCATTCGGCCTGACATACCTCCAGACGGTCAGCTTTATCCTCGTCATCGCCAGCCTCGTCCAGCTCGTCGAGCTCGTCCTTCAGAAACTCAGCCCGGCCCTCTACAAGGCGCTGGGAATCTTCCTGCCCCTGATCACCACGAACTGCGCTGTGCTCGGTGTTTCCGTTCTCAACATACAGAAGAAATTCACCCTGATAGAGACGACACTTTTCGGCGCCGGCGCCGCTGTCGGATTCGGCGTCGCCATGGTCCTCTTCTCCGGGCTGAGAGAGAGGATCGAGCTCTGCGATACGCCGATTCCTTTCAAGGGAACGGCCATCGGCCTGGTAACGGCCGGGCTGCTCTCTCTGGCATTCATGGGATTTACCGGGCTGGTCAGGTTATAGGCCCGCCTCGATAGAGATAGACATGCAACCGATTATGCGGAGGATGTAAAAAAGATGATCACGGCTGTTATCGCACTTGCGGCTCTCGCTCTTGTGGCCGCTTTCGGACTAGCCATCGCGGCGAGGGTCTTCGCCGTCCCGCACAATCCGAAGGCGGACGAGATCGAGGATGCCCTCCCGGGCGCCAACTGCGGCGCCTGCGCCCTTCCCGGATGCGCCGAGCTTGCCAAGCATATCGCTGATGGGACGGCCGACGTTGATGCCTGTCCCGTCGGAGGAGAGACGGTTGCGCACGCCATCGCCGCCATCATGGGCATGGAATTCGAAGGCGGAGCCGACAGGGAGGTAGCACTGGTCCTCTGCAAGGGGAGCGACCAGGTCGCCGCAAAGCGTTTCTTCTACAACGGAGTATTCGACTGCAACTCGGCCGCGCTCGTCTTCGGCGGGGACAAGGCCTGCACATACGGCTGCCTCGGTCTGGGAACCTGCGCCGGCATCTGCCCCTTCGGTGCGATAGAGATGCTGCCCGGCGGGCTCGCGAAGGTCGACCCCGACATATGCACGGGATGTACGAAATGCGTCGCCTCCTGCCCCAAGGGCATTATCAAGATGGTCCCGGCCAGCAGGAACCTCCATATACTGTGCAGCTCGCATGACAAGGGCGGAGCGGCCAGGAAGTACTGCAAGGTCGCCTGCATCGGCTGCATGAAGTGCGTCAAGGCCGCGCCCGAGGGCGCGATAGCGATGGATAATTTCCTCGCCGTCATCGATTACGGATTCGAGATCCCTGCCGAGGTCGCGGCGGAATGCCCGATGAACACGATAGTAGTGACAGGGGAAGCCGCCGCCGGAGAAGAACCGGCAGTGGCGGCGGGAAGTGATGCGTGATGGGAAGCAGCAGGTTTTTCGGAGGCATACATCCATCATACAACAAGGGACTGGCCGACTCTCGCGCGATAACAGAGATACCGATGCCCGATAAGCTCGTAGTGTTCTTCGCGCAGAACCTCGGCGCGCCCTCTCAGCCCGTTGTTAAAAAAGGCGACGAGGTGAAGAAGGGGCAGGTCATCGCCGAGTCGGGCGGATTCGTTTCGACGCCGGTCCACGCCCCGACATCGGGAACGATAGAATCAATAAGCGTACACCCGTCACCGGTCGGTGTCGATGCGCCTGCCGCTGTGATCGTCCCCGACGGAAAGGACGAATGGTTCGAGGGATGCAGCGCCGAGAGGTCGAGCGAAGGCCTCGGCGCGGACAGGATAAAAGAGATCATACATGACAACGGGATCGTGGGTATGGGAGGAGCGACCTTCCCGACCCATGTGAAGCTCTCGCCGCCCGCGGACAAGAAGATGGACATCCTCTTGATAAACGGAGCCGAGTGCGAACCCTACCTGACCGCAGATCACAGGCTCATGGTCGAGCACGCAGAGGGGATCCTCGACGGGGCGGCCCTCTTCGCCGCCGTGATCGGAGTGGACAGGGTCATAATAGCAATAGAGAAGAACAAGCCCGATGCCATCGAAGTGATGCGCAAGGCTGTCGCGGGCCGCGACGGGTTCAGCGTCGAATCGATGGACGTGATATATCCGCAGGGCGCGGAGAAGCAGCTCATATACGCCCTGACGAGGAGGAAAGTGCCTGCCGGAGGGCTGCCGATGGATGTCGGTGTCCTCGTGCAAAACGTTGGTACCGCCCTGGCCGCGTATGATGCGGTACGGTACAACAGGCCCCTGATCGAGCGCGTCGTCACCGTCACGGGAAGCGGGATAAAGGAACCGAAGAACGTTCTCGCGCGGGTCGGGACGAGGTTCGAGGATCTCGTCGAGTTCTGCGGCGGACTCGAGGGTGACGCGGCCAAGTGCATAAACGGCGGACCGATGATGGGCGTGGCTCAGTACTCGCTCGACGCCGCCGTCACGAAGGGCACGAGCGGCCTGGTGATCCTGAGGAAGGAAGAGGTCGCCCAGTTCGTCAGCGACGCGTGCATCAGGTGCGCCCGCTGTCTCGACGCATGCCCGATGAGGCTCAACCCCTCGGCACTCTCGATATTCGCCGAGAGGATGAGATTCGAGGATACAAATGAATACAATGTAATGGACTGCATAGAATGCGGCTGCTGCGCCTACGTGTGCCCGTCGAGAAGACCTATGGTGCACCATTTCAGGAGGGCGAAGGCCGAGGTAAGGAAACTGCAGAGAAAAGCCGGCTGATGACCGGCCGCTGAGACCTGGAGGTCCCTTTGGAAGAGAATATGGAAGGAAAACACCCCGAGGAGAAGCCCGCGGCCGCACCGGAACCGGCCGCTGAGAAGCCCGCTCCGAAGCCCGTACCCAAGCCGAAGAAGGCCGAGGTCGGGCCGAGGTTCGTCGTAAGCTCCTCGCCTCATATGCACGACGGCCGTACCGTTGCGCAGATCATGCGGCTCGTGCTCATCGCGCTGGCTCCGGCCGCGCTCTTCTCGATCTATATCTTCGGCCTGGCCGCGCTGGGGGTGATCATGATCTCTATCGCTTCGGCACTGATCTTCGAGGCGGTCTCGCAGAAGATCATGAAGAGGCCTGTAGCCCTCAGGGACAGCAGCGCCGCCCTGACGGGGCTGCTGCTGGCGATGAACCTGCCGTCGACCTCGCCATGGTGGCTGATCGTCACAGGCAACTTCTTCGCCATTGTGATCGCCAAACAGCTTTACGGCGGACTCGGGTACAACCCGTTCAATCCGGCGCTCGTCGGCCGTGTCGTCCTGCTTATCTCGTTTCCCGTGCACATGACGGCGAGGTGGGTGACCAACTCGAGGTTCGGGACCGACGCGGTGACCACCGCGACGCCTCTGACTCAGATGAAGGAAAGCCTCGCGACGCTCGGTCATATCGACATAGCGTTCGGAAAAGAGGCGATATTCGATCTGCTGATCGGCAACAGGGCCGGCTGTCTCGGAGAGACATCGGTTGTGCTGCTTGCCCTCGGCGGGCTCTTTCTCATCTGGAAGAGGGTCATCTCCTGGCGCATCCCGGTGATGTTCATCGGTGCCGTGTGGGCGATGACAGGTATCTTCTATCTGATGGATCCGACTCACTATGCCAATCCGGCATTTCACGTGATAACGGGCGGACTCTTTATCGGCGCGCTATTCATGGCGACCGATTACGTGACAAGCCCCGTGACGAGAAAAGGCATGCTTATATTCGGCGCCGGCTGCGGTGTCATCACTGTATTGATAAGGCTCTGGGGCGCCTATCCGGAGGGCGTGAGCTTCGCGATACTTCTGATGAACGCCGCGACGCCCCTTATCGACAGATATACGAAACCCAAGGTATTCGGAGCGGTAGGCACGAGGAAGGCCGCAGCGTAGTGGAGGTTTTCAAGGTATGAAAGAGATCATCCGGTTGTGTTTCGTCCTCACCCTGATCACGGCGGTCTCTGCGGGTGTGCTCGCGTACGTCAATGAAATAACCGCCGAGCCGATCGCGAAAGCCCTTCTTGAGGAGAAGATGATCGCGGTCCGAAGCGTCCTGCCGCCGTATGACAACGAGCCCGACAAGGATATGATCACTATCGGTCTGGCCGATGGTGATTCGCTCGAGATCTTCCGCGGGCAGAAGGACGGGGTGGTAACTGGAGCGGCGTTCGCGATCACATCTCCGGACGGTTACTCGGGGGATATCGAGTTCATGATCGGTGTCGACGGGGAAGGTGTGATGCACGGTCTGATGGTCCTGAATCATCTCGAGACGCCTGGTCTCGGGGCCAAGATACAGTCCGAGGATTTCAGGGGGCAGTACAAGGGAAAGAGCCTCGAGAATCCCGAGTTGTGGGAGGTAACCAAGGACGGAGGGACCTTCATTCCCATAACCGGCGCCACCATCTCATCGCGGGCCATCACGAGGTCCGCCGCGGTGGGACTCAGACTCTTCCGGGAGCACAAGGCCGAGATCTTCGGAGAAGCCGCTGATACCGGCAGCGCCGAAGCGGAAGTGGATTCCGCGACAGTCGAGGAAGATGAAGCGGAAGGGGAGGTGCAGGAATGAAGGCATGGGATGAGTTCATCAAGGGATTCTGGAGCGAGAACCCGGTTTTCAGGCTGGTGCTCGGCCTCTGCCCGACCCTGGCCGTCACTACCTCCGCCGAGAACGGTCTCGGGATGGGGCTTGCCACGACGTTCGTACTCGTCTTTTCAAACATGGTGATCTCGTCGATGAGGAAGTTCATCCCCAAGAAGGTGCGCATTCCGGCGTATATCGTCACGATCGCGACATTCGTCACGATCGTCGAGCTCGTTATGAACGGATACTTCCACGTCCTGTACAAGAGCCTGGGGCTGTTCATCCCCCTGATCGTAGTCAACTGCATCATCCTCGGCAGGGCTGAGGCCTTCGCCTCGAAGAACCCTGTCTGGGTGTCGATCATCGACGGATTCGGCATGGGATTCGGATTCACCATCTCGCTGATGGTACTCGGCGCGATCCGGGAGATCATCGGTAACGGCACGATCTTCAACGTGTCGATATTCGGCGACGGCTACCTGCCGCTGCTGCTTATGATCCTGCCTCCAGGCGCCTTCATCGTACTCGGCATCCTGCTCGGGTTGATGAACAAGGCCGAGATAGCTATCGCGAAAAAGACCGGGCGGCAGCCGCTCATCCGCAAGGAGCACGACTGCGCGACCTGCGCGATCCACACGAAGTGGTTCGACTTTTCCGCTAAAGATGAGCCCGCGGCAGAGTAACAGATGAAATTATAAGGAATGCAACAGGGCCGGGATCACTCCCGGCCCTTTCACTAGATCCGCGTGAATATCCCCAGAAGGAAGAAGGCGGCTATCGCCGCGGCGTGCAGGACCCACCATCCGGTTGTTCCCCTGCGAAGATTCTTCATCTCTCAACCTCCCAGGAGCTTCCCGGCGGTAAAGATCGCCGAGACGTAGAAGAAGTGCCGCGTCCACCAGAGCGGCGTGAACATCCTGCCCATCCCCGCCGGCCTGTAATGACGGAGGATCCTCTGGCCGATGATCAGCTTGGGGATAGAGAGCAATATGACAGGCAGCATGCTGTCGAAGATCACTGTTTCGATGCCGGGCAGAGCGCTCCAGCCGGATACCCCGAGATATCCCATCATCACCGCGCCGGTTATGACCGCGAACCCGTTGATGAGGTACCCGGCAAGCCACGTCTTCCCGCGCGAGAGGAGCAGCGGGACAATGATCACTCCGGCAATGCCGAGTATAAAGGGGACGATATTGGCACCGCTGGCAGGCGCGCCGGGAAGCGGAACCGGATGGTAACGCCAGTGCATCAGAAGGCCGCCGAGCGAGAGGAGTATCAGGGACGCCAGCTCACCGCGGATAGATCCTTCACGCTCAGTCGTCATCTTCCGTTTCCTTCTCGTCGGCTTTCGATTCCTCCGCTTCTGCGAATCCTTTGACCCAGGTCATGACATCGGTCAGTTTGTCCGCTGTGAGGGGAGCCATCATGATCGGCATCTTCTTGCCCTTTATCCCCTCGCCGCCCGTTATCTTGAGGAGAAGATAACTCTGCGACGGGTCCTTCGTGTCGATCAGCATCAGCTTGCCGTTCTGTCTGCTGGCGACGCCGATCATGTTTTCCGGGATATCGTCAGCTTCAAGGCTCAGATGCATCTTGGGGTTCTCGCCTCCGTGGCAGGTAGATGCAGCGCAGCTTTTCCTGAGGATCTCTCTTACCTTCATGTCGAGTTTCCGCGCGGAATCATCACCCTCGGGAACAGCCTTGATCGTATCCGCTTCATCGCCGGAACCGGCGATTACAATGCCTGCCGCGAATGACAGGATCAGCACGCTGATGAGAATGTACATCTTCATATCCCGGGCTCCTTTCCTTCTGGCACCGATCAATCGAACATCTCCAGTTTTCCACCAAAATTTCCGACGAACTCGAAGACATCGCCGGGAAGAGCGAAGATCGCTTTTATACCGGGAGAAGCCTCAGTGACAGACATGCTGTTCTCAGGGCCCAGGACGAACAGCCCCGTCGAAAGGGCGTCGGATGCCGTTGCTGACGCGGCCACGACAGTGACGCCCAGTACGTGATCGACCGTCCTGCCGGTGCGCGGGTCTACGATATGTCCGTATTTCTTCCCGTCGATAACGACGTAATTCTCGTAGTTGCCTGACGTGGCCACTCCCTCGTTGCTTATGAGGAGCTTTCCGATGACACCGGACGGGTTTTCAGGATCCCGTATCCCTATCGACCAGGCTTCCCGGCCGGGCGGCGCTCCGATCGCGAACATGTTTCCGCCCAGATCGACCAGGGCACTTTCCGCTCCATGATCCCTGAGAATACTTACACACCGGTCGACAGCGTATCCTTTTCCTATTCCTGCAAGGTCTATCGTCGCGCCGCCATACAGGGTTATGGCAGTATCCGCCGCGTCGAGCATCATCTTTCGCCAGCCGACCTTTCTGATGGCATCAAACATCTCCTGGTCTGACGGCAGTTTCGGCTCGCCACCCTGGAATCCCCACATCTTGACGACAGGCATGGCAGTGACGTCGAATGCCCCGCCGGTCATTTTGCTGAACATGATCGTCTTATTGAGCAGGAGGAACAGCTCTGACGATATCTTGACCGGCAGGTTCTGCGCATCCCTGTTTACCCTCGATATCTCGCTTTCCTCTTTCCATGTGCTCATCACGGATTCGATGCGATGCATCTCGCGGACCGCCTCCGCGGCGGCTGTCTCCGCGGCCTCCGTTGAGAGGCCGTAGATCGTGATGGTGCCTCTGGTGCCCATCACGAAGGTCTGCCTGACGAAAGGCTCGGCATCACGCCCGCAGGAGGGGAGAGATATCAGGCAGAAAAGAAGAACAGACAGAATCGCTGATACTGGATAATGCTCTTTCATAATCAATAACCCGGTTTTCCCAGAAGCTTGAACATCCTCGTCTTGTATTCCTCGACACCCGGCTGATCGAACGGATTGACGCCGATCAGCTTTCCCGATATTGCGATAGCCAGCTCGAAGAAGATAAACAGCGTGCCTATCGATGATGGGTCGATCCCTTCGAGTTCCAGGGTCATCGCGGGAAGTCCGCCTGCTACATGCGCCGCCTTTGTTCCCTCGTAAGCCTTGCGGTTGACCTCGGAGAGAGATCTGCCCGCGATATAGTTGAGGCCATCGAGATCCCCATCGTCACCCGGTATGTCGATATCCCTGTTCGGACGGGCCGAGATGAGGAATGTCTCGAGGATCTTGCGCGAGCCCTCCTGGAGAAGCTGACCGAGTGAATGAAGGTCGGTGGTCATCACTGTCGACGCGGGATAGAGTCCTTTTCCTTCCTTGCCTTCCGACTCGCCGGCAAGCTGTTTCCACCACTCGCATACCCATGAGAGCTCGGGATGGAATGTAGAGAGGACCTCGATCTCGATCCCTCTGCCGTGCAGGAGCGCCCTGGAAAGGGCGTATCTGAGAGCCTCGTTCCCCGGTTCCTCTCTCGACCAGCGATCGAGTCCGCTGCACGCCCCGCCGACAAGTGCATCGATCGGTATGCCCGCCGCCGCGAAGGGAAGCAGGCCGACGGGGGAGAGGACACTGAACCGGCCGCCCACATCCGGCGAGATAGGGAATATCTTCCACCCCTCTGTACCGGCCATCTGCCGCAGGGCGCCCTTAACGGGATCGGTTATGGCGACTATCCTCGCATTGCAGTCTTCCCGTCCGCAGGTCTCTGTCAGGCGATTTCGAAGAAGCCTGAAAGCGATAGCCGGCTCGGTCGTCGTCCCCGATTTCGAGATAGCGCATATCGAGAAGCGCTTGCCCTCGAGATAGTCGAGAAGGTCGGCATGATATTCGGGAGACAGTGAGTTGCCCGCGAAGAGCACAGGGAACGGAGCATGCTCTTTAAGCGCTTCGATGCCTGCCCTGGCGCCGAGGTAAGAGCCTCCGATCCCGACCACGACGAGACAGTCGCTCTGGTCCTGGATACGTTTGCCGGCATCGAGGATCTCTTCGATATCCCGCGGAGGCAGGCAGGGGAGGGCCAGCCATCCGAGCATGTCGGATCCGGCTCCTTCGCCCCTGATAAGAGAACCCAGGGCCTCCATGGCCCCGGGCATCCCGTTTTTCAGATCGTCTTCGGTCAGATGGGGAGCAAGTGTCCCCGTATCAAGAGTAATCAATTCAATCTCCTTGATCAGCATTCTCCAGGGCCTTCTCCACGAGACTGACGGTCTCCCCGGTATGAGCTACCACCTCAGACCTGACTTCGCCCGCCTCCTTCGAGATCTCGGACTTGAACTTCTCGTCCTCGATACCGGGAAGGTTGATGATGACGTTGAGGTAGGCGCCTTCCGCGGCCGCGCGCGCGGTCAGAGCCGCTACTCCCGCGTCGCTCGCGGAATTCGCGTTCCCCTTTTCGGCTACCACGCGGGCCAGCTCGGCGGCATCCTTTGTGCGTCTCAGTACGTTCATCGGTATGAGTGTCGCCTGTTTCGTCGTCTCCTCTATTGCTGCGGCCCTGGCGGCCTTCTGCTCGTCAGTCTTCTTCTTCATCCTCATCGCGTCCATAACACTGTTGAACGCATCCGTATCGCGGTCGACGTCGGCGAGGAACTCGACCTTGAGTCTCTGCGCCTCTACGCCGACGCGCTCCATCTCGTCGAATACATCCTCGTATCCCTTTCTGCCGTATGTCAGCGCCCCGACCATGGACGAGAGAGCCCCGCTGAGCGCCCCGCACAGGGCGGCTACACTGCCGCCGCCGGGAGCCGGCGCGTCGGTAGAAAGGACGTCGGCGAAATGAATCGCCGTCATACCGACGAGACTGTCCTCGCGCCTCATGAAATATTCGATGATCTTCTTGTCCGGCTCGAACTCGTAAAGATCGCCGAGCCCGAGGGAGAGGATAGCTGTGTGTACGAGCTCGGTGTCTGGAACGCCGGTCGTCTTGCCCATCTTCTTGAGGTAGTGCCTGCCCGATTCGAGGAAAGCCTCGAGCGGGATCAGTCCGACAAGTTCGCTCCCTGTGACGCGGGCGCCGTACTCGGCTGCTATCCGCTCACACTCGTCGAATACGAGGTGGGGAGGGGTGATCTTGTAGTTGGTCAGATTAATGGAAACCTGAGCCCGCCCGAAATCCTCCATGTACCATCCGACTGCCTTGCATTCCTTGAAGATACCGTTCGCCCTGACGGCATTTCCATTATCGTCGCGGACGATCTTGTTGGCCTTGTCCCGTTTCAGGCGGCCCTTTTCCCGGATCGTGAAAGCGATCTCCCTGGCGATCTTCGTGTCGCGGGTATTGAGGTTGATGTTGTAGGCGATGAGGAACTCTCTCGCGCCGATCACCGTCGCCCCCGCGCCGGCGTTGAATTCGGCAGGCCCGAAATCGGGCTTCCACACGGGATCGGCCAGTTTCGCCTCGAGGCCCTCATACTCCCCGGCTCGTATGTTGGCGAGGTTCCGTCTCTCAGGCGTTGCCGCCGCGTACTCGTAGAGATAGACGGGGATGCCGAGCTCATCGCCGACCCGAGCGCCCAGCTTTCGGGCCAGCTCGGCGCAATCGTCCATCGTCATGTCGCTTACGGGGATGAAAGGACACACGTCGGTGGCGCCCATCCGTGCGTGCGCGCCGCTGTGTTTCGACATGTCGATCACCTCGGCTGCCTTGCGGATCGCCCTGAACGCCGCCTCTACGACCTCGTCCGGGGTTCCGAGGATGGTCACGACCGTCCTGTTGGTGTCCTTGCCCGGGTCCACATCGAGGATCCTGACGCCCTCTACGCCCTTTATCTCATTGGTGATCTCGTCGATCCTGGCCAGATCCCGGCCTTCGCTGAAGTTTGGTACGCACTCTACGAGTCTCATCGGGGCTGTCACTCTCCTTGTCTTGATTGTAGATATCTGGCAATATGTCCACAGGATAAACATGCGCCGCCGACAGGTCAAGCACAGCGTTGATCCGCCGGCCGTTCCCGTTCAGGTTCTGACCGGAGCAGAGATGAATTTCTTCCTCAGCGTTCCACTGAGCAGATTCGACGATATGTTCGATGATGTAGTCAAAGCGGGATTCTACCCGGAAATCCGGATGACCAGAGCGGACTACCTGGCGAAGACGTCCATGTCCAGGTTCGAAGAGATGAGGGACCGTATCGAGAAGCGTTCCCTGAGCACATTCACGCACGGGCCGTTCTTCGGACTCGACATCGCCAGCCTCGACATCTGCCTCTCCGCCGCGCTGGTTGATCTGCT
>SDBS01000659.1_pt1 | contig 34281 bp, 31 predicted proteins | sample 2277091 | NCBI WGS metagenome assembly SDBS01 (sample SAMN10404972, study PRJNA504765) | marine sediment metagenome | isolation source: marine sediment core GS10_PC15, 163 cmbsf | place: Arctic Ocean: Southern Knipovich Ridge | collected 2010 | reverse complement strand
TCGCTGCTCGACATCGGGGGAGGGGTGCTGGCGGTTTCCCAGTTCACCCTGGCGGGATGCATACGCAAGGGTCGCCGGCCCAGTTTCGACCGGGCAGAGCCTCCCCGGAGCGCAGCAGTCCTGTTCGATTATTTTGTAGACCGCTTGAGAGAGCAGGGAGTGGAAGTGGCGACCGGAGTTTTCGGCGCCATGATGGACGTCCGGCTCATCAACGATGGGCCCGTGACCTTCATCCTGTGAATTTGAGATCGGAAGCCTTCTGCAGCGCCTTCTCCGCAGATGCCCGGACAAAGTTGTTGCTGTCCTGGGTGAGGCGGGCCAGCAAAGCCAGCGACTCTTCCCCTCCGATCTCCCCCAGCGCCCAGGCCGCCTGGATCCGGACATCGGTATTGGGGTCGGTCAGTACGGGTTCGATCCTTTTGACTGAACCGGGGTCCCTTTTGCGCCCCAGGATGCGGAGACTCCCGCTTTTGGCGTACCAGTGCAGGGCCGTGAGCCGCCTGTAAACGCTTTCCAGGTCCAGGTCTTCACGCTCGCTCAGGGTTTCGATGATGAGGCTGCGGATCTTTTCACAGGCATCGTCGAGACACTCCAGGAGAGCGTCACAAACCCAGGGAGAGGAGTCCTTTATGAGGTCCTGAAAAAGTTCGAGGCGCGTTTGTGTATCGCTGGTCGACTTGATCCTGTGGAGGGCATCGTTTATGGGTGATTCTTTTTTCGCGTCGGTGGGAGTTATGTCTGTCATGATGTATCGCGTGGTCACACCATTTCCAGGATGTGGCCCATTTTTTCTTTCTTGGTTTTCAGATAACGGCGGTTGGCCTGGTTGGGTGGGATCTCGAGAGGGATTCGCTCGACGATCTCCAGCCCGTATCCGGCCAGGCCGATGAACTTGCGCGGATTGTTGGTGATGAGACGCAGCTTGTTGACGCCCAGGGATACCAGGATCTGGGCCCCGAGGCCGTAATCGCGGTGATCGGGCTTGAAACCCAGTTTTTCATTGGCCTCCACCGTGTCTAGTCCCTGGTCCTGAATGGCATAGGCCTTGATCTTGTTGGCCAGGCCGATGCCCCGGCCTTCATGGTTCAGGATGTAGAGTATGACCCCTTTGCCCGCTTTTTCGATCATCTCCATGGAACGGCTCAGCTGCTCTCCGCAGTCGCAGCGGACTGAGCCGAAGGTGTCGCCGGTCAGGCACTGGGAATGGGCACGCACCAGGGTGGGCTCATCCTTCTTGAGATCCCCTTTGACCAGAGCCACATGCTGTTCGCCGTGGATGGCGTCCTGATACACCATGACCTTGAAATGACCGAATTTGGTCGGCAGGTCCGCTTCCTCGATCTTCTGGATCAGGATTTCATGCCGCATGCGGTAGTGGATGAGATCCGCGATGGTGACGATGGGTATGTCGTAGGTCTGGCTGAACGCTTCCAGGTCTGGCATCCGGGACATGGTGCCGTCGTCGTTCATGATTTCACATATGACTCCCGTGGGATCCAGGCCAGCCAGGCGTGCGATATCGACAGACGCTTCGGTCTGCCCGGCCCTCTTCAAGACCCCTCCCTTGACGGCCTCGAGCGGGAATATGTGCCCGGGTCGGGCCAGGTCTGCGGGTTTGGTTTCAGGGTCGATGGCGGTCAATACGGTCTTGGCCCGGTCATAGGCGGAGATTCCCGTGGTGGTCCCCTCTTTGGCATCTATGGAGATGGTAAAGGCGGTCTGAAACGGGGCCGTGTTGTCCGTCACCATGAGCGGGAGCTCCAATTGACGGGCGCGATCCCGGGTCAATGACAGGCAGATGAGGCCGCGACCGTGCTTGGCCATGAAATTGATGATATCCGGGGTGACCTTTTCCGCGGCGACCATCAGGTCACCCTCGTTTTCACGGTCTTCGTCGTCTGTGATGATGATCAGCTTGCCGGCCTTGGTGGTCTTGATGGCGTCCTCTACTGAGGCTACGCCCGTGTTTGCAGACATTATATTTACCTTTCCAGCTTAGTTTCGATTCAGGATTTGACCGTCCAATTATACACGTATTTGCCGATGATGTCACACTCGATGTTGACGGTCCGTCCGGGCTTCCAGAGAGCGATATGCGTCTGCTCCAGCGTAATGGGGATGACTTCCACCTCGAGGATCGACGCGGAAAGAGAAGCCACCGTCAGGCTTACCCCATCGAGCGCCACCGATCCCGTGGGTACAAAGAAGGCCCTCAGCTCAGGAGGAAAGGTGACCGCGATCCGCTTGCCGCCGCTCCGGGGTGTGACGCGCTGGACCCTGCCCACGCCGTCGATATGGCCTGTGACCAGGTGGCCGCCGAGAGGAGCGGCCAGCGTCAGTGACGGCTCCAGGTTCAGGCGGTCGCCTTTTTTCAAGGTGCCCAGCGTGGTCTTCTTCAGGGTCTCCTCCGAGAGATTGAAATACAGGAGGTCGTTGTCCTTCCGGATGAGGCTCAGACAGACCCCGTTGACAGCCAGGCTGTCACCCAGACCGAGGGTGCCGCCCAGCTCCGGGGCCCTGAGGCACATCTCCCTGCGGCCCTTTTGCAATCCCTGGAACTCTCCTTTGTGTGTGATGATTCCCGTAAACATCAGAAATATCCCTCGATCAGAATGTCGTCCTGGATCCGGAACTCCCGGATTCCCCGGAGGTGCTGCGCGTCTTCCATGCTTTGGATCCCCTTTCCCTGCAGGAACGTAGGGGCACGATTCCCCCCTATCAGTTTGGGGGAGACGGTGACCAGGAACTTGTCGGCCAGGCGCTTCTCCAGGAAGTCCGTGTGGACCCGGCCTCCCCCCTCCACCAGGACGCTGGAGATCTCGTGTCGTGCCAGCCATGCCAGAACCTCCCGGAGATCCAGACGTCCCTGCGAGAGGGAAACAGAAACGATGCGCGCGCCTTTTTCTTCCAGGGCCTTTCGCTTGCGTGGGGGCACGTGCGGACCGGTGAAGATCAGGAGGTCACCGCGGGAAAGCGTCTCCAGGATACGGGCCCTGAGGGGTAACCTCAATCCGGAATCCAGGATGATCCGGAGCTGTTTCTTCCCCCGCCAGTGCGAATGACGCACGGTGAGCATGGGATCGTCCCGGATGATCGTGTTGATCCCTACCAGGATGGAATCATATTCTCCCCTGACCAGATGGATGTATTCCCGAGTAGCCGGGGAGGAGATCCACTGCGAGGCCGAGGTTGAGGTCGCGATCTTACCGTCAAGGGAGACCGCGGCCTTGAGGATCACGAAAGGAACCTTCTGTGTGACGAATTTGAAGTAGACCTCGTTCAGCTTGCGGTTTTTTTCCTTCAGCAACCCCACGGAAACCTGGATCCCCGCCTCCCGCATCCTGCGGATACCCTTGCGGTGAACCTGTGGATTAGGGTCGTAATCGGAGACGACTACCCGTTTCAGGCCCGACTGCCGGACACGGTCGATACAGGGAGGCGTACGGCCCCAGTGAACGCATGGCTCCAGTGTTATATAGGCCGTGGCTCCCCTGGCATGCCGCCCCGCCCGCTCCAGGGCTGTGACCTCCGCGTGCGGCTTCCCGGCCTTTTCATGGTACCCCCAGCCCACGATCCGTCCGGCACGCACGATCACCGCTCCCACATAGGGGTTGGGGCTGGTGTGCCCCCTGGCCTTTTCGGCCAGGGCATAGCACATCTCCAGGTAGTCCGTGTCTTGGAGGCGAGTGTTCATGAGAGCAGCGCGTCGGCGAATTCCCCGGGAGAAAAGGGAAGGATGTCCGAGCCTCCTTCTCCGATGCCGATGAATTTTATTGGCAGCCGCAGTTCATCCACAATGCTGAGAGCGCAGCCGCCCCTGGCGGTGCCGTCCAGCTTGGACAGAAAAATGCCCGTGAGGCCAGAGAATTTCAGAAATTCTCGAGCCTGGATCAGTGCGTTCTGCCCGATACTGGCGTCCAGTACCAGGAACACCTCTTGGGGGGCCTGCGCGAACTCACGGGAGATGATCTTCTGGATCTTTTCGAGCTCGCTCATGAGGTTGGCATTGGTGTGAATCCGGCCTGCGGTGTCGATCAACAGGAGATCGAACTGTTTGGCCTTGAACGACTGAAGCGCATCATAGGTGACGGAGGCCGGATCGGCCCCGTACTGACCCCGGATGACCGGGATGTTCAGCCGTTTTCCCCAGATGGACAGCTGCTCCTGGGCCGCGGCCCGGAAGGTGTCTGCCGCCACCATCATGACCTGCTTCCCGTTTGACTGGTAATGTCGGGCCAGTTTTGCCAGGGAGGTGGTCTTGCCTCCGCCGTTGACCCCTACGAACACGGCCACGGACTGGGGTTGTTCCAGCCCGACTTCGACCGGCTGCTGGGAGAGGATGGCAACGATCTCCTTCTGCAGCAGAGAGCGGATCCCTTCCGGAGAGTCGGTTTTCCGGCTGTTCTCACGAATATGCTCGATGATCTTTTCGGTAGTAGATATCCCGATGTCAGCCAGGATGAGTGTTTCCATCAGATCATCCAGAATCTCCTCCTGGTTCTTACGGCTGGCCAGCAGCTCGTCGATCCGGTGCTTAATATTCCGGCGAGTCCGGGAGAGCTTTTCCTTGAGGTTGATCATGGCGGCACTGCCATTATATTTTTCGGTCCGTCCAAAGTCAACGAAGCCGGGAGGAGGGTAAGCATTCCCAAAACCGTAATATAGAAACAGTCAGGCAAGCTGAAACGTCAGCCCGGCTATTTTTATCAATAATCCAGGCTAATAATCAACACGGTTTTGGAGATGCGTACTTGGACTGGAAGGCCATTGAGGCGGGAGGGGAGTTGTGGTATGGTTAGGGGCCAAATGAACGCGAAGGACTGGGTATTCTCCGAAAATGACGCACAGGCCGAAACCCTGGCCGGAGCCTTGAAGCTGCCCGTGAAGATCGCCCGGATCCTGGTCAACCGGAAGATCACCGACCCCGAAGAAGCCCACAGCTTCCTGCACGGAACGCTGTCGGATCTGCACGATCCGTTTCTCCTGAAGGGCATGCGCGCGGCGGTGGAGAGGCTCCTGAAAGCGGCCGCCCGGGGCGAGAAGGTATTGATCTTCGGGGATTACGATGTGGATGGTGTGTTTTCTGTGGTCATCCTCACAAGGGCCCTCGCCACTCTGGGGGCTGAGGTGGATTACTACATCCCAGACCGGCTGGGGGAAGGCTACGGCCTCAAGCCCGGACACATCCGGATCGTTGAAGAGAGGCAGGCACGCGTCGTCATCAGCGTGGACTGCGGCATCAAAGCTGTCGATTTTGTGCGTGAGGCCTCCAAGCTGGGAACGGATGTCATCATCACGGATCACCATCTGCCGGGGGACCAGCTCCCGGAGGCGCTCGCGGTGCTCAACCCCGTGCTGGCTGAGTCCGGTTACCCGCAGCGGAGCCTGGCCGGCGTCGGTGTGGTTTTTAAGCTCATCCAGGCCCTGTTCCAGGGGCATCCCAAGGAGTATCAGGTCCCGCATTACTTGAAGTTGGTGTCCATCGGGACCGTGGCGGACATCGTGTCACTGACCGGAGAGAACAGGCTTTTTGTCAAATATGGGCTGCAGGGACTGGAGCGGGTTTCCAACCAGGGTCTGAAAAGCCTCCTCTCCGTCTGCGGCCTGAAGGGGAAGAGCATCCGGGTGCCGGACGTGGCCTTCCGCATCGCACCCCGGATCAATGCGGCCGGCCGAATGGGGAAAGCGGATCTGGCTGTGGAGCTGTTCTTCTCCGAATCGGCAGAGGATACCGACAGATTGGCCTCCGAGCTGAACGACATGAACGTGACACGGCAGTCGATCGAGAAGAATATCTATACACAGGCGACCCGGCGGATCCGCTCGAACGCCCTGGACCAACGCTATAAACTGCTTGTCCTGGGGTGTGAAGAATGGCACCGGGGTGTCATCGGGATCGTGGCCTCCAAGCTCAAGGAGGATTTCCACCGGCCTGTTCTGCTGTTTGCTTATGAGGACGGGAAGGCCAACGGATCGGGTCGCAGCATCCGGGAATTTCCTCTTATCGAGTGCATGGACCACTGCCGTCATTATTTCAACAATTACGGAGGGCACCCCATGGCCGTAGGCTGCGAGCTGCCCATGTCCAATCTGCTCCCGCTCAAACAGGCCATGAACACCTATGCGGCCGATCGCATCACGGAAGAGGATCTCAAGCGCAAGATCCGGATCGATACCCGACTCGACTTCGATGAGATCGGCACGGCCTTCCTCGATTGTTTTTCCCGTCTTTCGCCGTTCGGGGCCGGCAACCCCAAGCCCATCTTTGTGACGGACGATGTCGAAGTCGCATCCGCACCTCGCCTGCTAAAGGAGCGGCACATCAAGCTCCTCCTGAAACACAACGGCCGCTATTTTGACGCCGTAGGCTGGGGCAAGGGAGATTGGCTCGATTCTATCAGCAGGGGCTCCCGGATCTCCGTGGCCTACTCGCTCCAGATCAAGGATTATCTGGGCGAGGAACGCCTTTCTCTGATCCTGGAGGACATGCGTCCGGCCGGGGCATCCCCGGTGTGAGCTGGGCCCCGGGGCTCCCGGAACGATTCCCGACCTTCCCGGCGGAAGCCGGAAACATCTCCATGCAATTCAATGCGCATACAGGGTATAATAGGAACAGCTATGAAAAAGCCAAGGATCCGCCCGGCCCTGATATTCAAGGTGTTCATTGCCCTTTTCATGCTGGCGGCCATCTACCTGATCGTCCAGAACTTTGTCAGCCGCTCCCGTCTCAAGCCGAAAGTGCCCGTGGTGGAGAGCAAGATCGCAGAGCAGAAGGTGGAGACAACGGAAAAGATCCAGCATTTTCAACTGAGGAAGGGAAAACTTCACCTAGAAGTCCGGGCGGCCAGACACTACATTGGCCAGGACGGCCTGTATCACTTGGAGGGCGATGTCCAGCTCACATTCCCCGGCCGGGCCGATGGAGAGGATATTGTTCTCGAGGCGCGTGAGATCGTGCATGACCGTGAGAACGTTTTCTTCCGGATGCTGGGGGGGGCCTCAATGAAGGCCGGGGACCTCAGGGTGGAATCTGAGTCCCTCGAATACCAGACCGAGCAGGAGATCCTGCGCACCGATTTTCCGGTGCGATTTTTTTCCGACCGGATCTCAGGCTCGGCAAAGGAAGCTGTGTATCAGGCAGCTCCCCAGCGTTTGATCTTGCGGGGGGAGGTCGATCTCCGCGCGACAACTGCCTCGGATCCTTCCCGTCCTGTGCAGATTCAGGGAGACGAACTGGATTACCTGCACACAAGGGCGGCAGGGACCATCCGGGGAAATGCGCGCATCGATTCCGGGGGCAGTTTCGCGCGTGCGTCGCTTATCCGGTTTGAATTGTTTGCAGACAAGGAAAACCTCAAGTCGATCTTCATGCAGGGAGATGCCCAGATTGTTATGGTTGAGCAGGGTGGGGCCGCCCCTGAGGACACTCAACAGCGGGCGGATCGGTTTGAGCGCAGGGAACTCCGGGCCCGAGAGATTATTGTCCGGGCCTGGAACAACTCCCAGACAATCCGATCCCTGGAAGCCGAGGGGAAATGTTATATGCGGCAGGATGAACCGGGAGGAGAGTTCATCGAGACCGAGGCCGAACGCCTGGATTTACATTTCAACCGCAAGGGAGGGTTGAAGGAACTGCAGGCCAAGGGGCGGGTCACCATGGCGGAGCAGAGAGGAGGGGAGAGCCGCACGGTGAGAGGAGGAACACTGTCCCTCAAGGGTCGGAACCAAGTCCTGCGCGTGGAAAGCGGCGATGAATCGAGGGCGCGGATCAAGGCTGGGGATTACGAGATCGAGGCCGATTCCCTGGACATCAGGCTCGACAGCCGGAACCTGACCGCGGCCGGAGGTATCAATGTCATTTTGACTTCGCCGCAGGCCGAAAAGCCTGCGATCGGTTTTTTCGGGGGAGGCGGTTCCGTCTTCATCAAGGCGGATGACATGAGATATTCCGGTGAGAACAGACGTTTTCTATTTACGGGTGATGTGAAGGTCTGGCAGGGTAAAGAGACGTTGATGACTCAAGAAATGACCATCCTCCGGGAATTGGGACGCCTGACATGCAGCAAGGGGGTGGAGACACACATTACGGTCAACCCCAAGGACGAGGAGGAGTACGAACTCGAGATTACAGCGGAAACCCTGGACTACCGGCCTGATGACAGGCAATTGAACTACACCGGCGAGGTCACGGTCAAGGTGGAGACCGCGAGGCTTAAGGCGGACCTCCTCAATATCCGTCTCAGTGAAAAGGACAATAAAATACAGAGCCTGCTCGCACAGGGAGAGGTCAGGATAACTCGCGAACTTTATGAAGCGCGGGGCCAGGAAGCCGTTTTTGATCTGGAAAAAGAGACCATCCTACTGAAGGGAAATCCGGTCCTGACTCACCAGCAGAAGGGCCGGGTCCGGGGAGACAAATTGACTTTTTACCTTGCCGATGATAGAATCGTCGTCGAAAATAGAGGCAGGGAAAGGTCCGAGACCATCATAAAAAAATAGTCGTGAGTGATGAAGTATCAGCTGGAAGCGTTGGGTCTGGAAAAAAGCTACCACAGAAAAAAGGTCGTAGATGACGTGTCCGTCAAAGTCCGCAAGGGAGAGATCATTGGTCTCCTGGGGCCTAACGGTGCCGGCAAGACCACGACGTTTTCCATGATCCTCGGGCTGGTACCTTCGGACAGGGGCCATGTTTATCTGGACGAAGAGGAGATCACTCATCTTCCCATGTATGCTCGCGCGCGCCGCGGGCTCTGCCTCCTCCCGCAGGAGCCCTCTGCGTTCCGCAGGTTGAGTGTGCGTGACAACCTTCTGTCCATCAGGGAAATGAGCCGCGATTATACCACTATTCGTACAGGAGACCCCGACAGCATCCTCAAGGAGCTCGGATTGCTCAGGCTGGCGGATGCCAAGGCTTATACCCTTTCGGGGGGAGAGCGGCGGCGGCTGGAGATCGCCCGAGCCCTGGTCGCGGAGCCGGAATACATACTCCTGGATGAGCCGTTCACCGGGATCGATCCCCTGGCGATTGCGGATCTCCAGGAGCTCATCCTCTCTTTGCGCGCTCGGGGGCTGGGCCTGCTTATCACCGATCACAGTGTTCGCGAGACACTTAAGATCACCGACCGGGCCTACATCATTGACAAGGGAAGGATCCTGAAAGAAGGCTCCCCGGAGGAATTGGTGGCTTCATTCGAAGTCCAGCAGAGCTATCTGGGGGAAGGTTTTTATCTGGACTGATCATGGAGCTCAAACAACAGCTTCATCAGAGACAGGTTCAAAGACTCATCCTGGCGCCCGCTCTGCAGCAGGCCATCAAACTCCTCCCCCTGACCAATCTGGAGTTGATCGAGATAATCGACACCGAGCTGTCGCAAAATCCCCTGCTCGAAGTCCAGGAAGAAACGGCTCCTGAGAAGCCGGAGGAGACGGAAAAGGAAAGCAAGACCGAGGCCGCAGAAACAGAAACCTTCGATGCGGACAGCCTGGTCGACGACAAAGAGTTCGAGACGTATTTCCAGGAATACTTCGATAACGGCTTCCGCTCCTTGTCCTTTGAAAAAAAAGAAGCCCCGATGCTGGAGAATATCATCTCCCGCTCGCTCTCGCTCTGGGATCATCTGGACTGGCAGGCCAACCTCACATTTTTCGATCCCAAAGAAAAAGAGATCTCCCAGTACATCATAGGCAACATCAATGAAGACGGGTACCTGACCGTATCCCTCGAGGAGGTCTGTACCGGTATTGGGGCGGACTGCGAGCAGGTGGAGGCCATTCACGAGAAGATCAAGCGGTTCGACCCCGTGGGAGCCGGAAGCCTTTCGCTCCAGGAATCGCTTCTGGTCCAGATGGAGTATTTCGGCATAAAGGACGAGGTCACGAAGAAAATCGTACAGGATTATCTCTTTCTCCTGGAGAAGTCCGATTTCTCCGTGCTCGCCAAGGAGCTGGGCCTGTCTCGAGAAACCGTAAAGGCGCATATTGATGTCATAAAGAGACTGGACCCGACTCCGGGCCGGAAGTACAGTCAGGAAAAAACGAGTTATGTGATCCCGGACATCATCGTGACCAAAGAAGACGGGGAACTCAAGATCACCATCAATGATGAGGGGATGCCGCGGCTTCGCATCAACAGCTACTACAAGAGGATGCTGGCGCAGGCGTCCCGTGAGGACAGCGAAGCCCGCCGTTATTTAAAAGACAACATGAAAAAAGCTTTCTGGTTCCTGCGCAGCCTGGACCAGCGCAAGAACACCATATACAAAGTAGCTCGCTTCATCGTCGATAAACAGGCAGACTTTATCGAGTTGGGGCTGGATTACATCAAACCTCTGACATTGGTGGAACTGGCTCAGGAAATCGGTGTCCATGAGTCCACGGTAGGAAGAGTGGTCGCCAATAAGCACATGCTGACACCCCGGGGGATCTTCTCGCTTAAGTATTTTTTCCACAAATCCCTTTCCGGAGATTTCGGCGAGGAAGTCTCCTCCTTGCGAGTGAAGGAGCGTATCCGCAAGATGGTGGAGAACGAGGACAAGAACCATCCCCTCAGCGACATCGAACTCGAGACCAACCTGGCGAGGGAGAATTTCAGGATCGCCCGTCGGACAGTTGCCAAATACCGGAAGCAGCTGTCCATTCCCCCTTCGCACATCCGTAAGCGAAAATACTGGATGGAGGGAACATAATGACCATCACTTATACCACGCGTCAAGCCGAACTCACACCGGATTTAGCAAAGTACTGTGAGCGAAGGATGGCTTCCCTGGAGAAACTCCTCGGCTATCCTCTGGAGGCGCATTTGATCCTCTCGGTAGAGAAATACCGGAACAAGGTTGAGATCAACGTCAAGATAAAAGGTGCCACCCTGAATTCCGTGAGCGAGACCAGGGACATGTCCGGCTCGCTGGGCGATGCCTTCGATAACATAGAGAGGCGGGCAAAAAAAGAGAAAGAGAAGCTGAGGGAACGCAAGCGGCGGAAGGCCAAGGAATCCGCTCCGGCTGCCGTGTCCGAGGCTCCGCCGGAATCGGAGAGGCGGGTCTTCCGCAGTCGCAAATATTACATGAAACCCATGCCCGTGGAAGAGGCCGTTCTCCTGTTCGAATCAAGTCGCGATGAAGTCTTAGTTTTCAGGAAATTCGATACGGAAAAGTGGGCGGTGCTGTTCCGGAGAAAAGACGGACATTTCGGTCTGATCGAGCCCGAGTAGACCTGAGAGAGAGAGATAACAGAGTGAAGGTCGCCAATCTACTGGAGCAGGACATGGTCCTTCCTGACCTGGAAAGCCGGGAACGGGATGGGGCCCTTCGGGAGATGGTGGACTTTCTCAAGAAAAGGAACCGGATCGGGAAGGAAAAAGAGCTGTACGAGAAACTGCTCCAGAGGGAAGAGTTGGGCAGTACGGCCATCGGAGACGGTGTGGCCATCCCCCACTGCAAGATCAAATCCGTAAAGGACCCGCTTATCATGCTTGCCATATCGCGAAGGGGTGTGGATTTTCACGCCCCGGACGGAAGCCCATCCCACATTTTTTTTGTCGTTGTTTCTTCACCGGAAAATCCCAGCCTCAATCTCCAGATCCTGGCCGCAGTCGCTCATCTTGTGCGCAAGGCCGATGCGCTGGTCGAACGGATGCTGGGAAGCCGTGACGACGCTTCCCTCGTGGATATCATTCGGGAGGAAGAGAACAGGATAAATGAGTAACCGGACGGCTGGTTTCTCCCCTGCCAATGTGAAGGATTTTTTCTCTAAAGCCCGGGAGGTCCTCCGTTTGGAGGCTCCCTTCCAAGAGGTTGGGTTCCCCAAAAGGATCAAGGCAGATGCCTCCGGTCGGGTCTTTTCCAATCTTCAGGTCTGGGATCATGAAGACATGGAAGCGCTTGCCGGCCTCTCTCCGGAAGAGAGGCGGGCCCGGCTAACCGAACGTTTCAGGAAAGGCGTCGCCTGCGTGATCTTCGTGGAAGGCCTGAAAGTCCCGGATGAGACCGAGGCCTTGGCTCGGCGGCACAGGGTCGCCGTTTTTCGTTCTCCCCTCTCAAAAAGACAATGCGTTGAGGGGATCCGACGGATCCTCTCCGATTTTTTCCCGAACCGGATCGTGGTATCCGGCGGCCTGTTACAAATCGTCGGTCTGGGAGTCCTGATCCTGGGGGACAGCGGTGTGGGAAAAAGTGAGAGCGCCCTGGAGCTGATCTCGCGTGGCTACAGGTTCGTATCGGACGATGTGACCCAGATCAGGAAGAGCGAGGCGGGCACGCTCATGGGTTCCGCACCGCCCTTGAGCCAGAACTTCATGGAGATTCGAGGTCTGAGCATCATCAACATAGAGCAGATCTTCGGAGCCTCCTCGATCTGCCTACGGTCAGAGATCGATCTGGTCATCTACCTGGAAAGGTGGGAGGCCGGCAAAGAGTACGACCGGCTGGGGCTGGAGACGCCCGAAAAGTTCGAGATCCTGGGAGTTGCGGTGCCCCAGGTCACCATCCCGGTGGCTCCGGGCCGCAACATCGCTACCCTGATCGAGGTAGCCTGCAAGGTCCACATCCTGAGGAAAAAAGGGTATCATGCGCCGCATGAGATAGCCCGGCGCCTGGACCGCGCCCTTTCGTCTCGCTAAGATGGCCAAATTGAAGAGAGTGCTGGACGACAGGTTCTTGATCATCACCGGTCTCTCGGGTTCGGGTAAGACCTCGGTAAGCCGCTTTTTAGAGGATTTTGGATATTACTGTCTGGACAACCTGCCGACCAAGCTGATCCCCAGTTTTGTCGACCTCTGGAAGAGGCGTGAAGTCGAGATCGAGAAAGTTGCCCTGACCATGGACATCCGGGAAGCCGGATTTCTGACCGAATTCCCCAGGGTGCTGCGCCGAATCCGGCAGGACATCCGTCCCCGTGTTATCTTCCTGGATGCATCTGACGAGACTCTTATAAAAAGATTCAGCGAGAGCCGGCGCCCGCATCCCATAAAGGACCGTGGTTCTATCCGGGAAAGTGTGGTGTTGGAGCGTAAACGACTGGCCGAGATAAAGAACCTGTCGGACGAGGTCATCAACACCACCGACACCAACATCAATGATCTGAAAAAGATCCTGATCCGAAGGTTCGTCCAGCAGTCCACCGTCAGGATGCAGGTGATGGTGGTCAGCTTTGGATACAAATACGGTCTCCCCATGGATTCCGACCTTGTCTTCGACACGCGGTTTCTGCCAAATCCCTTCTATGTGGACGAGCTGCGGGACAAGACCGGGAAGAATGCGAAGGTGCGCGCTTATGTGATGGAAGCTCCCGAGACGACGCGTTTTGTTAAGGAGATGTTCCGCTTTGTCGATTACCTGATGCCCAACTTCGTCGAGGAGGGCAAAAGCTATGTCACGGTTGCCGTAGGGTGCACCGGAGGCAAACATCGCTCCGTGGTCCTGGCAGAGACTCTGGGCGAGCATCTCAAGGATATGAAATATAAAGTGCAGGTCAATCACCGTGACATCTTCAAATGACCTGAATTATTCATAAAGCCCGCCTGCACCAAAACATCAATTTCCTTAAAAGGTAACTGACAATTAATTCTAAACAGGCGTGCTTTACCCTTCGGGCGAGCCAATCTCAGCACATCGACATCGTCGTGGCCCAATCGCAGTAGTACACTACAGCTCATGAGCCACTTCCTTTTCGCTGCACTAATCTTGGCCCGTGAATAATTCAGGTGCCTGAATCATTTATAAAAAATGCCGATATAGACTTCAAAATCCTTTAAATAAAATCATCGGCATTTTTTACCCTTCGGGCGAGCCAAACCAAGAGATGGCAGGTTGGGTCGGCGCTTCGTGATTCACGCATGAGGAGAATTGATCTTCCTTTCAGGGCGGACTGGGCGGGGGTGGACAGCAAATCTCGTATTGCCTGAAGCGGAATGGTGGGTGGGAACAATGGAGGGGGAGGGAAGCTAATGAGCCCAAGACGTTCCTGCTGTTGGTAGGGTGGGAACCATAGTGGGGGCGGGACTGGACGGCCTTGATAAAGGGGGGAGATTTAGGTAAAGTGAGGACGAGCGGCCTTACGCACATCGGGACCGATGGTCCCTCGGAGTGATGAGATGATCGGTGGCATAATTGTTTCCCATGGAAAGCTGGCTGAGGAACTCCTGAACGCCTTGAACATCATACTGGGAGAAGCGGTCAACATCGAGGCCATTTCCATCGGTTGGTACGATGATGTCGAGGAGTCGAAAATAAAGATCAACCAATCGCTGAGGAGGGTAGATCAGAAAAACGGAGTGCTGATATTCACCGACATGTTCGGAGGCACTCCGTCCAATCTGAGCTTCACTTTTTTAAAGGAAGGCCAGGTGGATATCATAACCGGCGTCAACCTGCCGATGCTCATCAAATTCGTCTCGCTCCAGCGCGATTATAACCTGAAAGAGGTGGCAAAAAAAGTAGTCGAACAGGGGCAGAAGAACATCCATCTCGCCAGCGCGCTTCTCAGTACTCATACCTGATCACTCTGAGAAACCATGATAGAAAAAACTGTGATGATAAAGAACAAACTCGGGCTGCATGCCAGGGCAGCCGTCAAACTGGTCAACCTGGCAAACCGTTTCGAGTCCTCGGTGAAGATCGAAAAGGACGGAAGCGAGATTGACGGGAAGAGCATTCTAGGCATCCTGACTCTGGCCGCTACTCAGGGGTCCGAGATAAAGCTCAAGGTTTCAGGTCGGGATGAGGCCAAAGCCGCGGAAGCCCTGATCGGTTTGATCGACGATCGCTTCCAGGAAGAATAGGGGACAATGGAATATTTTCGGCTGAGAGGGATAGGAGTCTCACCCGGGATCGCGATCGGTGAGGTGCGCCTTACCGAAAAGATCGTCTTTTCCGCAAGGAAGGACACCATCGCAGCCGATCAGTTGGCGGAGGAACTGGAGAGGCTGGAGGTGGCGATAGGGCGAACCCGCTCGCAGTTGGTTCAGATCAAGGAAAAGATCGGGAAGAAACTGGGTGAGGACCACTCCTTCATCTTCGAATCGCACCTGCTTATACTGGAGGATAAGTCTCTGACCCAGAGCCTGAAAAAGAAGATTGAAGAGGACCTGTTCCGTTCTGAATGGGCCATCACCCAGGTGCATGGCCGCTACATGGAGATCTTTGATTCCATATCTGATGAGTATTTCAAACAGCGCAAGTACGATGTGTCGGATGTGCTCTCCAGGCTGTACCTCAACCTGCAGCCGACCGAGGCCCCCAAGAAGGAGGACGGGAAAAACCGCATACTCGTGGCGCATGACCTGCTGCCCTCCGAGGCCGCATCCCGCTTAAGCCGCGGCAACGTGCTGGCTGTGGCCCTGGACGTGGGCGGGACCACCTCGCACACCGCCATCCTGGCGCGGTCGCTCGATATCCCCGCCGTGATGGGTCTGCGGGACATCACCCAGAGTGTCAAAGACGGGGATACCGTGATCGTGGACGGCGCCGTGGGAGAGGTGATCATCAATCCTCCTCTGGCGATCCGGCGGGAGTTTATCGGCAAAAAGAAAAAATATGATGATTACCGCCGGGAGCTGCAGAAGACAGCGGCCCTGGAGGCCCGCACCCTGGACGGCATCCGCTTCACACCCATGGCCAACATCGAGCTGCCTGAAGAGGTCAAAGTGGCCCAATTAATGGGGGCTGAGGGGATCGGTCTCTTCCGTTCGGAGTTCATCTATTTTCAGAGTCCCGAGCTCCCGGAGGAGGAGGATCATTTCCGCATCTATTCTCAGCTCGCGCAACAAACGGCCCCCATGCCCGTGTACATCCGCACCATCGATATCGGGGGTGAGAAGACCCTGCCTCAATTGAATATCGAGAAAGAGCCCAACCCGGCCCTGGGGCTGCGCGCCATCCGCTTTTCTTTGCGAGACCGCGAGATCTTCAGGACACAGCTCAGGGCCATCCTGCGGGCCAGCGTTTCGAAGAATGTCAGCATCCTTATCCCCATGATCACCGAATTGGAAGAGGTGTACGAGGTGAAGACCATACTCCGAGAGGTGCAGGGAGAGCTCAGGCAGGAAAGGGTCGCGTTCGATGAAGACATCCCCCTCGGCGTCATGATCGAGGTGCCGGCCGCTGCGGCCATCACGGACAAGATCGTCAAGGAGGTGGACTATATCAGCATCGGCACCAACGACCTCATCCAGTACTACCTGGCTGTGGACCGGTCCAACGAACTGGTCTCCTATCTGTTCAAACCACTGCATCCTTCGGTCCTGAGGCTGCTCAAGTTCATCATCGATTCAGCCAAGAAGGCGGACAAGGAGGTCACGGTGTGCGGTGAAATGGCAGCCGACCCCCTCAGCGCCATCGTGCTGCTGGGCCTGGGCTTGAAGAATTTCAGCATGAATCCCATCTTCATTCCCCGGATTAAACGAGTCCTGCGTTCGATCGAGTATGGAACCGCCAGAAAGATCGTCCACCGGGCCCTGACCTTGAAGACGGCCCAGGAGATCGAGGAGCATATTCTGGAGAAGGTTTTGGTCAAGCATCCTACCGCCCTGCTGATGGGGGGCGAGTATCCCTCTGGCTGATCAGGTTCGGCCGTATATGTCCTCGAGCCGGACGATATCCTCCTCGCTGGAATCACCTAGCCAGATCTCCATGATGCGGGCCGGTTTTTCGCCTGTGCAGCGCAAGCGGTGAGGCGCCTTGGCCGGAATAAAGACCTCTTCGTCAGGGAGGGGTTCCCAGGTTCTTTCACCCACCGTTATCTCCAGGCCGGGATCGAGCACCACCCAGAGCTCACTACGCCGGTTATGGTACTGTAGGGACAGGGAGCCTCCCGGATTTACGGTGATGATCTTCAGGCTGCCAGCGGAACGATGGGGATAGGAGCGAAATTTTCCCCAGGGCCGGATGTCCTCCTGAATCTGGGCGCGAATGTCTTTTTCTTCAGGAGGATCAGAAGGGGACGTCATCGTCGTCACCGGGCTTCATGTCCGGCATGGCATTCGATTCGGAAGGAAAATCACCGGTGCCGGGGGAAGGTCCTCTGGGGGCGTTGCTATCCGTCGACTCGTCACGCCGGCCCAGCAGCGTGATGCTCATCGCATGCACCTTGGTTGTGCTGCGCTGATTCCCGTCACGGTCCTGCCACTTCTCTGTACGCAGGCGTCCTTCCACCAGGATCTGCTTTCCTTTGGTGAGGTATTTTTCACAGAATTCCGCCTGCTTTCCCCAGGAGACGATCCTGTGCCATTCGGTCCGAATCTCGCTGTCTCCCCCCTCGGGGCTCCAGGCTCGTTCGTTGGTGGCGAGGGAAAAGTTGGCCACGGCCCTATCGGTCTGGGGGATGTACCTGAGCTCCGGATTCTGGCCCAGGCGGCCAATCAGGATGACCCGATTAAAGCTATTGACATCTCTCATAATAGTTTTTCCAGTTCTTGGATTTGTTGCCGGGCGATCTCGGCTTCCTCTTCCAGCGGGAACTTGCTCACCATCAACTTGAGCACGGCCAAGGCTTCGTCCGTCTTATCCAGCCGGGCAAGGCTGATGCCTTTCTTCAAATACGCGGGCGCGATCTTGTCGCCCTCCGGATAGCTCAGGATCAGATCGTCGAACCGGGTGATGGCTTCCTCATATTTTTCCTGGCTGAAGTAGCACTCCCCGATCCAGTACAGGGCGTTGTCTACCAGGGGGCTGTCGGGGAAGTGTTCTTGATACATGCTGAAGCCTTCGATGGCCAGCTGGAAGTTACCCTTAAGGTAGTCCGACCGGGCCATGGTGTAGACTTCCTGGGGGGAGAGGGTGGGCGGAAGCGTTGTCCGGGGTTTTTCAGGCGGTTCTCCAATCTCCTCGGTCCCCACCGCTTCTGCGGCGGCCTCCTGCTCCGGCGTCCCTGACTCGGACTGCTCATCCCCGGATTCCGACGGCGGCGGAGCGGCGCGCTGGATCTCGATCAGCATTTCGGTGATGCGGGCCAGTTCCGCCCTGATCCCGTTATATCTCTGTAAAAGGATCCGGTACTGGGCGGGAAGGTCTTTCTGTCCCGCTTGGAAGCGCGCAAATTCCGTCCGGGAATCGCGTGAAAGCCGCAGGACCTCGCCCATCTCCTCCGCCAGGATCCGGATGTCGTCGCCGTTCTGCTGCACCCGCTGATTCAGTTCCAGGAGCTGCTGCTTGATGGCCTGGATATCCTGATAGATGAGTTCGTATACTTTCTTTTCCCTTTGGGCTCCCAGAGGCAGGCCTGTGCAGAGGGAGAGAACCACCAAGCCGGAGAAGAACCGCTTCAGCATGAAGGCTGTTCTATTTCTCGATGATTGTGAACTGCCCCCGCCGGTTTTTCTGCCAGGAGATCTCGTTGTGTCCCATGTCGAAAGGCTGGCTCTTTCCGTAGGAAATGATCTTGAGCCTGTCGGCGGAGATCCCCAGGGATATCAGGTAATCGTAGGTGCTCTTGGCGCGTTTTTCGCCCAGGGCCAGGTTGTATTCTTCGGTTCCTCTTTCGTCACAGTGGCCTTCGATCAAGACGTTCACGGACTTCCAATTTTTCAGATAGGCGGCATTGGCTTCCAGGGCGGACTTGGCGTCATCTCGGATAAAGAACTTGTCATAGTCGAAATGGATCATTCCCATGGGTTTCTCGGCATTGAGTTCTTCCAGGCTTTTCCGCTCGAAGATCTCTTCCTCGGTGAGCATGGGCGGCTTGGCCGGGGGCTGCTCCACTTTTTCGACCGGGGGCTGCTCTTGGACCTGAGGCGGCGGCGGTGGGGCCTGCTCGACCTTTTTCTTGCAGGAGGTTACGAACGAAAAGACCAAAAGACAAGCGATGGACAGGATGAGAAGTTTTTTCATGGTTTCTCCTTTGGGTGGGATTGAGTTGTGTCTCTTCTCATGTGTTTGAAAACATTATATACAATGTAACATTATTTATGTCAAATATCCCGAACTATTCATAATAAATGTAAAATTTCATCTACTGTGATTTCCGGGCCCAGTCCGGAAGCTTGTTCTGCCCTTGGGAGGTGAGCTGTCGGGTGTTTTTTCCGTCATAGTCGATGGAGAAGATCTGATTCGTGCTGCCGAAGCGGTTGGATTGGAAGAGGAGATGGCGGCCGTCAGGTGACCAGCAGGGGAATTCATTGCGGGCATAGCCTTCCGTGAGTTTCATGATCTCGTTCGACCTGAGGTCCAGGACGTACATGTCGAACACGGCCTCCACCCGGCCGACATACACGAGGCGGTCTCCGGTGGGAGCCCAGGCGGGGCCGTCGTGATACCTGCCGCCGAAGCTGACCCGGCGGACATTGGATCCCTCCCGGTCCATAATGAAGATCTGCGGGGTGCCCAACCGGTCGGAAGTGAACGCGATCTCACGGTTGGTCGGGGACCAGGTGGGTGCCGTGTCGGCCGCCTTGCTGAACGTGATGCGACGCGGGTTCCGGCCGTCGCTGGACGCCACATAGATATCCGTGTTGGACGGATCCTCCTGAGAGCAGAACGCCAGCCATTTGCCGTCCGGAGAGAAACTGGGGCTGAAGCTGGTCCCCTGGTCGAAGACGAGGTCGCGGCGGCCCTCGAAGGGGTGGAGGATGTAGAGCTTGGCCGATGTGCCCTCGTAGGCGGTATAGGCGATGCGTCGCCCGTCGGCCGACCAGGCCGGCATGTAGTCTTCTTTGGTATTGAAGGTCAGCCGGGTCTGGTTGTGCCCGTCGTAGTCCATCATGTAGAGCTCCCAGTTGCCGTCCCGGTCGGAGCAGAACACGATCTTGGTGGTGAAGACGGGCGGTTCGCCGTAGACCATCATGAGCTCGTCCGCGAACTTGTGGGCCACCAGACGCACCAGCCCGGATTCCGCGGTGTAGCTTTTGCCTGCGATGAAACGCTCCGACTTGACGTCGTAGATCTTACCCTCGAACTGGAGCGTCCCCTCCTGCTCACCCCGCTTCACCTGTCCCACGATGAGCAGGTTGGCCTGCAGCTCATCCCAGTCCTTGAAGAAGATCTGGTCCGGGTTCAGGGGGCGGCGCAGGTAGCGGTAGTGGGTCTCCTGGATGGGCTTGAAGACACGGCTGTATTCCAGGTCCGCCTTGACGATGTCCCGCAGTGTCCGGGCTGCGGCCTGGGCTTGTTCCGAGGAATCCGCCGCGATAAAGGCGGGGATGGCCACCGGGATGACCGGCACACCCTCGCGGATGCGCATCACGACTTCCTGCTGGCCGTGCAGCAGGCCGCTTCCGTATACCGTCAAGATCAGAAGGATGCCAAGAGTGGTTTTTTTCATCGGTTGTGCTCGAAAAGAAGGCGGACGATCAGGTACTCGTCCGTGTAGCCCCGCGGCAGGGGGGGAAAGGGCGAGGCGTTGCGCAGGGCCCGGATAGCCGAGGAATTCATGGTCTGGCTGCCGCTGGACCTGAGGATCACGGGTTCGGAGATCCGGCCGTTGCGGAAGATCCGGAACCGCACCTCGGCAAAGTCGTTTCCCGTGGTCCCGCTCCTGATCAGGGAGGTCTGCCAGTTGTTGGCGATGCGGCTGCGAATCTCATTCACGTAGTACATATAGGGGAAATTCCCGAGCGAGCCTCCTCCGTAGCCCTCGCCGAAACCGAAGCCTCCTTCCCTACTGCCGATGCCCAGGGCCACGCGGCCGCCGGTGCCTCCGCCGCTTCCGGTCCCTTCGGTCGCAGCGGCCTGGTCGCCGGGAGTGCGTTTGGCACTCGGTTGGGACTTCTGGATGACGGCCTTTTTCTCAGGTGCAGGCCGGCTGTCTCGTTGGGGCTTGTCCACGGGATGGGTCATGGCCGGAGGCCTGCTCTCCTCGAGCTTTTGGGGGGTCGTGAGGTCGCGCAGGCTCTGCCGTTCCGGGACGGCCGTTTCCACCTGGCTCTCGGTCCTCTGGGCGGGCGTGCCGCCCCCGCCTCCGCCACCGGGGCTACCGCCTCCTCCCCCGAAAGACATGAGCTCGACATAATGGATCATGTCGTTCCGGCCCGGTTTAGGCAGATGGGGGGAGGCGACCAGCAGGATGAAGAGCAGCATATGCACGGAGACCGAGAATATGACCGCGCGCTTGAAACGCCTGTCGTGCATGTGCAGCATTTCCATGACGCTCTACCGCCGGTTTTTTTCGTCCACCGGATCGGTCACCAGCCCCACCACCTCGACCCCGGCCTTCTTGGCGATGTCGATGACCGTGATCACGAAGCCGTAGGGCAGGTCCTGGTCCGCCTTCAGGAACAAGACCTTTTTTTCCTGGCCGAAAAAATATTCCTTGAGTTTATCCTCCAGCAGGAACTGGTTGATGACCTGGTCCTGGAGGTGGATGTAGCGGTCTGAGGTGATGGTCAGCGTCAAGCCTTCATCAGCCGGGGTGGAGCGGGTCTCGGCCTGGGGGAGATTGACACCGATCCCTGACTGCATCATGGGGGCCGTGACCATAAAGATGATGAGCATCACCAGCATGACGTCCACCAGAGGAGTGACGTTGATGGCGGACATCGATGTGCCCACCTCCTTTTTCGCGATGGAGCGGTATCTAGTTGCCATAGAGTCTTTCGGTTATGCTGAGGAATTCGATAGCGAAATCCTCCATTTCGGTGATGTTTTCCTTGATGCGCTGGAGGTAATGGTTGTAGGCGATGACCGCCGGGATGGCGGCGAACAGGCCTACGGCCGTGGCTATGAGGGCCTCGGCGATGCCGGGGGCCACTACCTGCAGGGCCGTGGTCTGGGATTCGCCTATCTCCTGGAAGGCATCCATGATCCCCCAGACCGTCCCGAACAGCCCGATAAACGGCGTGACGCTGCCGGTGGTGGCTAGGAAACTCATCATCTTCTCCAGCTTGGCCACCTCACGGTTGGACGCCTTGATCAGGGCCCGGTTGATACTCTCCATGTTGTCGGAGGTCAGCTTGGGATTGGGGTCGGATTTTGTCAGATAGGCCAGTTCCTTGTACGCGGCCCGGAAGAGGGATGCCAGGGGGCTCGCCCTGTATTGCTTCGAGGCCTCGTTGACCTCAAGGAGGTTCTTGCTCTGCCGGAAGACCGAAAGGAACTTCCGGGACTGGAGGGCCGCGGTCTTAAGGGTGTTGCGTTTGAAAAATATCACGGCCCAGGAAAACACCGAGAAGAACAGCAGGATGAGAATCACCAGCTGAACGATAATACTGCCCTGTAGTATGAGTTTGAAGAAGTTCATGACTATTCACTCTCAAAAACTAGCACAGACCCCTGGGAAAGTCAATGTGGGCGGCTCTTTAAGAAAGAGGATGCGCAGCTCGCCAAGCTTGCTAAGAGTCGTTAGCCTGTTAACAGCTCTTGCAGTATCTGAAGAGCCACATCCTTGGCCATCTGGCCGCTGGATTTGGTGGGCCCCACACAGGACGGGCACCCACCCTGGCAGGGGCAGCCCCTGATGGTCTTAAGGCACTGCTCCAGCAGTTTTTTCTCCAGCTCGAACAGCGAGGGGCTGAGCCCGATCCCACCCGGGAAGTTGTCGTAGATAAAGATGTTGGGCTCGAACGCCTCGTCCGTATAGAACATCATCTCTTCCCGGTTGGGTATCCTCTGCCGGATGTCCCGCGGCGGTATGGACTTCCCGGTGGCGTTGTCTCCCAGTGAGATCCCGATGTCGTGCAGGTCGCACATCATGAACAGGGGGGAAACATGGTGCAGGCAGTAGGCGAGCCCGAAAAGCCCGTTGATCTTCTGTTCCGAGGAAAAAGGCAGGCTCGTGAGGAGGTCTGCGGGAATGGTCAGCCAGTAGGCCGTGGTGTGCATCTCATTCTGAGGCAGGCTGAGGTCCCCAGCCCCCACGTTCTCCATGGTGTGGAATTTGATCTTCTTGAATCCCACTACCTGGGTGGCCACGTGCACCTCTCCGTGCTGAAAGGCACAGTTCTTGAGGTCGCGGCGGTCGAACTCGTCCAGGATCTTGATCTTGGTGTAGTCTATGGCATCGGTGTAATAATCGATATCGGTCCGGCGTACGTAGGCGCGCCGCTGCTCGAAGTCCAGGTCCTCGACAATGTACTGCTCCCCCTCGCAGAGGTAGATCGCCTTGGGATGCAGCGTCGTCAGGGCCGAGGAGAAGTCCACTTCGGCTATGACTCGGGACTTCTCGGTGGTATCCACCACCACGAAATTGTCCGAAGTGATGCTGCGGAGGTTGACCCCGTCTGCCGGATAGGCATCGGATGTCCAGTACCATTTGTCCTGGGAATGGTGTAAGAGTTTCTCGTCCTCCAGGAAGGACAGGATTTCCCCGATGTCCACGGTGCCGAATTTCTCGCCGTCCACAAAGGGCAGCTCGAAAGCTGCGCATTCGAGGTGGCCTACCAGGATGGAGAGGTTGTCGGGATTTATGAGCGCCTTTTCCGGATTCTTGCAAAAGAAATAATCCGGATTGTTGACGATGAACTGGTTCAACGGAGAACTGGAAGCCACCAGCACGGCGGCGGACTGTCCTGTCTTGCGGCCCGCCCGCCCGGCCCTCTGCCAGGTCGAGGCGATGGTCCCCGGGTAGCCCGCCAGGATGGCCACGTCCAGGCTTCCGATGTCGATGCCCAGTTCCAGGGCATTGGTCGAGACGACGCCCCGGATCTTGCCCGAACGCAGTTCTTTCTCGATCTCCCGGCGTTTCTGGGGGAGGTAACCGCCCCTGTATCCGCGGATGAGTCCTTCCTGGGTGACGTTCTTTTCAAAGTCCTCCTTGAGATAGGTCAACAGGACTTCCGTGATAAGGCGGCTCTGTGCGAAGACGATGGTCTGGAGGTCGTGGCGTATGAAAAGCGCGGCTATATGCCGCGCTTCCTTGACATAGGAGCGCCGTATACCGAGGAACTTGTTGACGACCGGCGGGTTGTAGAAGATGAAGAATCTCTCGCCGCTGGGGGCGCCGTTGTCATCCACCAGAGAAACCGGTTCCTCGATCACCTTTTCCGCCATCTCCTTGGGGTTTGCAATGGTGGCGGTACACAGGATGAAGTGGGGATCCGAGCCGTAGAACCGGGCGATGCGCTTCAGACGCCGCAGCACGTTGGCCAGGTGGCTTCCGAAAATTCCGCGGTAGTTGTGGAGCTCGTCGATGACGATGAACTGCAGGTTTTCGAACAGCTTGATCCATTTGGTATGGTGGGGGAGGATGCCGGAGTGGAGCATGTCCGGGTTGGTGATGACGATGTGGCCCCGGGCGCGGATGGCCTTGCGTGCGTCCTGGGGAGTGTCTCCATCGTAGGTGAAGATGCGGATCTCGTCCGGGAGCCTCTGGATGGTGTCGTCCAGCTCCGCCCTCTGGTCCTGGGATAGGGCCTTGGTGGGGAACAGGTATATGGAGCGGGCCGAGGGGTTCCTGAGGATGGAGTCGAGCACCGGGAGGTTGTAGCACAGGGTCTTCCCGGATGCCGTGGGCGTGACAACGACCGCATTGTTCCCCTGCCGGAGGAGTTCCCAGGTGCGGTGCTGGTGCGTGTAGAGGCGGGCATACCCCTTTTCCTGAAGCGCCTTTACCAGGCTGGGGTGGACCTCGGGAGGGTAATCGAGATACCGCCCCTTGCGCGCCGGGATGCGCTCTATGGCCCGCAGGGAATCCTCCCGGACTCCCTGTTTTTTCAATTCTGCCAGAGCTTGCTCGATCTTGTTTTCGCTCTCCATAATAGCGCCTCGACTCGTACGATCTGAACCTATGATAGGGGTCTGCTCTAGCGATTTCAAGCAGAAGCTTTCGAATCACGCTTCCGGCCGATTCAGTCCGAGCGGAAGACCCCCCCACCTCCCTATGCACTCGGACTGAAAACGGCCGGCTTTAGAACTCCGCAAGGCTGCCAGTAATTCGCTCCGAGGTATTGCTCGAGCGACCGGTTGTGCTAGAATAGGGGATCATGTTGGAAGAGATTCGGGTCAAAAAAGCGGCCCAGCACAACCTGAAGCGGATTGATGTCAACCTGCCGCGCAACCGCTTGATCGTCATCACCGGCCCCAGCGGCTCGGGCAAGTCGTCCTTGGCCTTTGATACCCTCTTTGCTGAGGGGCAGAGGCGCTACATCGAATGCCTGTCCGCGTATGCCCGCCAGTACATCGAGCAGCTGGAGAAGCCGGATGTGGAGTCCATAGAAGGCATCTCCCCCTCCATTTCCATCGACCAGAAAACCATCTCCTCCAACCCCCGTTCCACCGTCGGCACCGTTACGGAGGCTTATGATTTTCTCCGCCTTTTGTTCGCGCGCGCGGGAACACCGCACTGTCCCCGCTGTGACCGCATGGTGAGCTCTCAGACCCCAAGAGAGATCATACGGCGCATTGGGGCTGTGGCCGGAGGCGAGAAAGTCAAGGTGCTGGCCCCTGTGGTGAAGGGCCGCAAGGGCGAATACCTACGTCTCTTCGAGAGGTATCGGAAAAAGGGCTTCCTGCGCACGCGTGTCGACGGGCGGCTGAGGGACTTGGATGAGGAAATCGATCTGGAGCGGAACCGCAACCACAACATCGAGATCCTGGTGGACGAGGTCCGGGTGGCCCCGGAGAGCCCCGGGCGGCTGCAGGAGGCGGTCGAGGCGGCCCTGGAGATGGCCGAGGGCGACCTGCTGGTCCTGCGTGCCTCAGGGGAGGAGATGTACTATTCGATGAACCTGCTGTGCCCTTTCTGTGAGATCAGCCTGCCCGAATTGGAACCGCGGGCTTTCTCCTTCAACAGCCCCTACGGTGCCTGCCCGACCTGTCACGGCCTGGGCTTCCGGACCCGCCTAAACCATCGGGGCAACTATGAAGTCACGGATGAGCCCTGCCCAGCCTGCGGGGGCAGCCGGCTGCGCCGGGAATCCCTGGCCGTCAAGGTAGGGGGCTACAATATCCACGAACTCAGCTCCCTCCCGGTCAGCCGGCTGATCGAGACGTTCGATACCTTTTCCTTTGTCAAGAGGTTTCAGCCCGTGGTTGCGCGCATCCGGAAGGAGATCCTGTCCCGGCTCGAAGTGATCCGGGAGCTGGGCATGGGATACCTGCAGCTGTCACGCACAACGGCATCCCTCTCCGGCGGTGAAGCACGCCGCATCCGGCTGGCGGCCCAGGTGGGCGTCAATCTGAGGGGTGTGCTATATGTGCTGGACGAACCCACCATCGGACTCCATCAGCGGGACAACGGCCGTCTGATCTCACTGCTCAGGGCGATCCGTGACCAGGGGAACTCCGTGGTGGTAGTGGAGCATGACGAGCAGACCATTCGGGCGGCGGACTATATCCTGGACCTAGGTCCCGGAGCCGGGGAGAAAGGCGGGGAAAAGGTGGCGGAGGGAGACCTGACCCGAATCCTGGACACGAAGGAATCCCTGACGTCCCAGTATCTGAGCGGGATCAAGGCCATTCCCATACCTACCCGGAGGCGAACACCGGCGGGTTGGTTGGCGGTCGAGGGGGCCAGAGAGCACAACCTGAAGGACATCGATGTCCGCTTCCCGCTTTCGGTGATGACGGCCGTCACCGGCGTCTCGGGTTCGGGCAAGAGCACGCTGATCTACGATATCCTGTACCGGAGCCTGGCCGGGCTCCTGCACAAGGCCGAACACCGAGTGGGGGACCACCGCAGGATCCTGGGCATGGACAAGATCGACAAGGTCATCTCCGTGAACCAGAGACCGATCGGACGCACCCCCCGTTCCAACCCGGCCACCTTCACGGGACTCTTCACCCCATTGCGGCAGCTCCTCGCGCGGTCTCAGGAGTCACGGATCCGGGGATACACGGCCAGCCGCTTCAGCTTCAACCTTGAGGGAGGGCGATGTGAGGAGTGCCGGGGCGCGGGGTCCCGCAAGATCGAGATGCACTTCCTGCCGGATGTGTTCGTCACCTGCGATCGCTGTGGAGGCGCCCGTTACAACAAGGAGACGCTGGCCGTGCGCTTCAAAGGGAAGAACATCGCAGAATACCTGGACATGACCGTGGATGAGGCTTATGACGCGCTCAAGGCCCATCCCACCCTGCGTAAAAAGCTCGGCCTGCTCAAGCAGGTGGGGCTCGGTTATCTCCGGCTGGGGCAGCCCGCGCCCACGCTTTCGGGCGGGGAAGCCCAGCGCATCAAACTCACCAAGGAACTGAGCCGGACCGACACGGGAAGGACGCTCTATCTTCTGGACGAGCCGACCACGGGGCTGCATTTCGACGATGTGCGGAAGCTGCTGGATGTGCTGTCTGAATTGGTGGAGCTGGGAAACACCGTGGTCATCATAGAACATAACCTTGAAGTTATTAAATATTCCGATTATATTATCGACTTGGGCCCGGAGGGCGGAGAGCGGGGCGGCTGGGTGGTCGCGTCCGGAACGCCGGAGGAGGTTTGCCGGGTGGATGCCTCCCATACCGGGCGGTTCCTGCGTGAGGCCCTCGCAGCGGCGAGGCATGAACATACATAAACAGATAGCATGCAAAAGGAGAAAAAATGAGAACCAACTTTCTTAGGATTCTGACCCTTGCGGTTCTGCTCTGGGGATTGACCGGCGCGTCGATCGCCCAGGAAGAGGCCCCGAGTGGGATCACGACCAAAGACCTGGATGTCTTCGCCTGGCGCCACATCGGTCCCTGGACGTTCTCGGGACGGATCACGGATTTTGCCGTTCCCAGCGCCCAGAGCCAGATCTATTACGTAGCCACGGCCAGCGGCGGACTCTGGAAGACAGAAGACAGCGGAATCAGCTTCAAGCCCATCTTCGACCAGTACGGCAACATGAGCATGGGCAACGTCGAAGTTGCGGCCTCGGATCACAACATCGTCTATGCGGGGACAGGAGAGGCCATGCACGCCCGGTCCAGTGCCCACGGGAACGGGATGTGGAAATCCACCGATGCCGGCAAGACCTGGACCCATATCGGGCTGGAAAACAGCCACTACATCCCCAAGATCGCCATCGACCCCCGGGATCCCGACATCGTGTACGTGGCGGCCGAGGGCAAGCTCTACAGCAACCACATGGACTGCCAGCGCGGCCTGTACAAGACAACCGACGGCGGAGAGACCTGGGACCTGGTGCTGGACCTCAAGGACCGGGGCGTGGGAGATTTTGTCATCGATCCACGGGACTCCGACATCGTGATCGCCGGCGGCTACAAGACCTATCGACGGGCTTGGACCTTTATCGACCGCCAGCCCGGGAACTATTTCTACAAGACCACCGACGGCGGCCGGACCTGGAAGCAGCTCACCAACGGGCTTCCTCAGGACATCGAGAGCGGCTGGAGCGGTATCACCATCTACCCCAAGAATCCTGACATCGTCTACATCAGGTATGACGAGGTGGTCAACCTGGGATTGAGGGAGCGGGAGAACGCCGCCCAGTTCAACCAGCGCCGCCTGTTCCAGGAGGGCTGGTTCCTGAAAAAGTTCAGGACTTTAAAAACTCACAAGGACATCGCCAAGCTGGTCAGCTTCGAACCCATCGAGTTCGAAGACGCGGAAGACCTGGTGAAAAAGCTCAACGAGATGGTCAAGGACAAGGAGTTCCAGACCAAGCTGGGCATCGATCTCAAGGCCTTCAACGAGAGGGCCCGGAAAGTGTACAAGAACAATGATAAGATCCTGGAGAGCATCGACGAGATCGAAAAAACCATTCGGTCTTATGAGGCGGCAGCCCAGGAAGAGCTCGCGGAGGACAGTAAAGAAACCAAGACCCAGAACGCGCGCATGCAGACCATAAACCGCCACATCCTGGAGATCATCCATGCCGAGGCCTTCCAGATCCAGCAGCCGATCAAGAAATCCGGCGTCATCTATCGTTCCGACGACCTGGGCGATACCTGGCAGCGCATGACCGAATACCAGCAGAGGGGAGGCAGCGCCCAGGTGAACGACATCGAGGCCGGCTATGCCGGGCGCATCGAGGTCGATCCCAACGACGAGAACGTGCTCTACGCCGTGGAGGTCTACCAGAAGATCTCCCGGGACGGCGGCAAGACCTTCAAGAACGCCCCCTGGTTCGGCAACGGGAAATGCCATGTGGATGTGCGCGGTATCTGGATCGATCCCCTCAACTCCGACCACATCCTGTGCGGCAACGACGGCGGTGTGTCCGAAACCTGGAACGGCGGAAAGAATTGGTCTCAGAAGGAGACCATCAGCGCCCAGCAGTTCTACGACATCTCCGTGGATAACGAGATGCCCTACAACGTCATGGGCGGCACCCAGGACAACGGCTGCTGGATCGGTCCGTCTCAAAACCGCAACCAGTACGGCGTGTTCCCGGCGGACTGGACCTACCTGCCTTCGGGCGACGGCTACTATGTGCTGAGGGACTGGTGGAACCCCGAGTGGATCTACTTCGAGAGCCAGTTCGGGCGCTCCAACCGTATGAACCTCAAGACCGGAGAGATGACCAGCCTCTCGGTTCGCAATACCGCCGAAGAGAACGAGGCCGGCAAGCCGCCGCAGCGCTACCAGTGGGACTCTCCCATCCACCTCTCCCCTCACAACCCGGGCATCGTCTATGTCTGTTCCCAGCATGTGCACATGTCCTTGAGCCGCGGAGAGCCCGGGACCTGGGAGACCATCAGCCCGGACCTATCCCGCAACAACCAGGAGCGGATCGAACAGTCTAAGCTCACCAACCTGCAGTACGCCACGATCTACACCTTTGCCGAGTCCCCGGTCAAACCGGGTGTCTTCTGGGCCGGAACCGATGACGGAAACCTCCAACTCAGCCGGAACGGGGGAGACACCTGGACCAACATCACCGATAATTTCTACGAAACGAACGGCAAGCCCAAGAAGAACATCCAGGGCGACCTCATCCCCTTCGACCGCTGGGTCTCCCGTGTGGAACCCTCGGCCCATGATCTGGCGACCTGCTACGTGACCTGGTCAGGCTACCGCACGCATGATGAAGACAATTCCTACGTCTTCGTGACCACCGACTTCGGCAAGACCTGGACCGACCTCAGCGGCGGCATGATGAATCCCGTGCGTGACATAGAAGAGGACCCGGACAATCCCGATGTGCTCTACCTGGCGACCGATTACGGAGTGTTCGTGACGTTCGACCGGGGAGGCCAATGGATCAACATATCGGACAAGGCTCCGGATGTGATCATGATGGACATGGATATCCAGAAGCGCGATCGGGACCTGGCCATCGCCACCTATGGCCGGGGATTCTACATCGTCGACATCTATCCCTTCAAGGAGATAAAACCCGAGGAGCTGGCAAAGGGGGCCACCCTGTTCGAGCCGCAGCCCACGGTCAAATGGAACCGGCTGGAGCGGCGCGGCCAGCGCTACGGTGAATTCGCCAAGGTGCCCAACCCGAACCCGGCTTCGGACATCTACTACTACCTCCCGGAAAAGGCCAAGAAGGTGACCGTCGTGGTCAAGGACCTGGCCGGCGAGACACTGCGGGAGATCCGGGGCTCCGGCGATCCGGGCATGAAGAAGGTCTCCTGGAACCTGCGCAAGACCGTCCGGCAGCAAGAGGGACAGCCGCGGCGCCGAGGTGCGCCCCTGGTGGAGGCCGGGGTGTACAAAGTGACACTGATGGTTGACGACAAGGAGATCGCCACCAAGGACCTCAAGGTCATCAATGACCCGATCATGAACTGATCTGTTGGGGGTCAGGCTTTGATAGCTTTGATAAGCCGAGAGCACTGGTATGAGCCGGGAATCATTATCAAAGCTATCAAAGCCTGACCGCAACACCCCAGATGCGGTGAAATCGGCTCGCTGGGAGAGGAAAAAATGTCGATTATGATAGAATACAACAATGGGAGAACAAAGTAATTTGTGTGCTCATCGAAAAATCTCATGTAATCCCTTGATATTACATATGTTACATGACATGTCGACATTTTTTATGAATTATTCAGGGTAGATGAGTCGGATGGACACATGAGCTTCAGTGACATAACCGGAAACGTGCGCATTAAAAGGATCCTGACCAAGGCGCTGCAGCGGGATCGGATACCCAACTCGCTGCTGTTCTCAGGTCCCCAGGGCGTGGGCAAGATCGAAACGGCCTTGGTGGTGGCCAAAGCCCTCAACTGCCTGAATCGAACGGATGATGCCTGTGAAACCTGCGAGGCCTGCACGGCCGTCAATAAAGGAACGTTTCCGGATGTCATGCGGATCTCCCCTGAAAAAGACACCCTGAAGATCGATCAGATGCGGATATTGAAGGAGGCGGCCTATCTCAGGCCCATGGTGGGACGGAAGCGGGTCTTTATCGTGGACCCGGCGGAGAAGATGACCATGCAGGCCTCCAATTCCCTTCTCAAGATCCTGGAGGAGCCTCCTTCCTTCTCCCATGTCATCCTCATCACATCCAATCCGTTCGTCATCCTTCCGACCATAAAATCACGCTGCCAGGTGTTGAGCTTTTCGCCTATATCCAGGGATGACATCGCGCGCTGCCTGATCGAACATGATTTTTCCGAGGAGAAGGCTAAGATCCTCTCCCTCCTGGTGCGCGGCAACCTCAAACAGGCCATGAACATGGATTGGGAGGAGGTCTGCGCCGAGAGAGAAGAGACCTGGCAGTTGTTCCTCTCCTTCCTCCACCGGGAACCGCCTACTTCGTTTTTTAAGGAGTATTCGGCCCGGCGCCGGGGAGTCGTCGAGGAGGAGATACGCTCCACGCTGGAGCTGCTGGCCTCGTTCAGCCGGGATCTGGTCCTGATTAAAGAAAATGCCGACTCCGAGCTTCTGCTCAACCCGGATTTTGAAGATTTGCTCAGGGAAGAGGCTGGCTCTGTCCGGCTCGAACAGATCCTGGCAACGCTGGAGCTGATCGAGGGCCTGCTCCATTCACTGCAACGAAACATGAATATCAAACTGTTCATGAGTTCCATGATCATCGATGTAATGGGAAATCATCATGTCTGACATACTGTGTATATATTCGGAACGCCTGGGCAAGATCTTACGGGCTGAAAAAGGGAAATACGACCTCCTGATCGGAGACAGGTGCATCATCGAATCTGACCTGGGGGGAGACCTGGGCGAAGTGGTTAACGTCTCCAGCCTGGTCTGCCGCTCTACGAAATCCCAAAAGGGTACGACCAAGATCATACGCAAGGCCACGCCGGAGGACATAAACAAATTCGAATGGCTGGAGCAGAAGGAAAAGCAGGCTTTCAAGTTCTGCTTGAGCCGTATCCAGGAACGGAAGCTTCCCATGAAACTGGTCCGGATCCGTTATTTTTTCAGCGAGAAAAAAGGCATCTTTTATTACACCGCGGACGGGCGGATCGATTTCCGGCAGCTTGTGAAAGACCTGGCCAAAGAATTCAAGATGCGCATCGAGATGCGGCAGATCGGAGTCCGCGACGAGGCCAAGATGATCGGTGGCCTGGGAGTTTGCGGCCGCATCCTGTGTTGTTCCAGTTTCATGCAGACCTTTGAGCCGGTCACCATCCAGAAGGCCAAGAGGCAGCAGATCGCCATCAATCCCACCAAGATCTCCGGGCTGTGTGGACGGTTGATGTGCTGCCTGGGGTTTGAAGATGACACCCGAGGACGGATGTACGCCGACGAGACCAAGGTCGAAGACTGACGGAACGGAGTGCAGAGAAAGAGCTTAGGCGCAGACTAAACGGAGGAAACTGGGAAGCTACTTTTGGGGAATGGTGAACTGGATCTTGCTGGACTCGGCGATCAAGGTCCCTTGCTTGGAGAAGGCCTGGACCTGGTATGAATAGGCTACTCCCGGCAGCATCTTGTCTTTAACCTCGTCCGGCAGGGTGATGAAGCTGTCGGTGGTGGTCTTGTTCCACAGGGGATCGTGGTTGTCTATCTGGATCTTGTATTCCCACGCATCCGCCACCGCCTGCCACTGAAACCTGCTGGGGATGGCATCGGAGATCAGCGTGATGGACTGACCGCGGGTCTGATAGTCATCAAGATAGAACTGTGGGGACTGGGTCTTGCGGGTGGGGATCACGCTGAAAGTGACCACCAGCACCAGGGCGGCGCTAACGGCTGCCAGGGCCCACTGTTTGGGAGTCATAAAACCAAAGAGGCGGTCCCACACGGGAGCTTTCCGGGCCTGCTCTATTTCCATGAGGTCGGCAAAGATCTGAGAGCCTTTCCACTTGATGGCGGTTATCATCTCGTTCCTTTCCGCCATTGTCTGGAAACAGGAAGGACAATTGAAGTAATGTTCTTCGAACTGGGCTCTCTTTTCCTCGCTGAGCTTGTTCAGCAAGTACTCATCGATCAGGTCCGCAAACTTGCATTCGGTCATTGCCCTTGCCTCACTTGTTGGTTTCATAAATTTAGTCGAGACTTTGAAAAAAGTGCGGAAAATATCATTTCTTCATCATCTTTTTGAGGAGTTTTTGGGCGTAATTCACTCGTTCACTAACTCGGCGGGGTGTGATTCCCAGTTTTCGGGCCACTTCGTCCCGGCTTAGCTCCTTGTAATAATAGAGGTAGAGGATCTCCTTGTATTTAGGCTTGAGCCTCTCCAGGTGTCGGGCGATCGTCTCCGCCCGTTCCTTGTTCTCCACGTGTTCGTGGGGTTGGAGAAAGGGATTGGGCTCGGGTGCGTACTTGAGGGATTTGCTTTTCTTGCGGATGTGGTCGATGATCCGGCGGCTGGTTATCGTATAAATGAAGGTTCCGACGGAGGATTCCCCCCTGAATTTGCCGCTTTCCAGCTTTTCTATGGCGTTGAGCATGATCTCGTTGACCACATCTTCCCAGTCCGGTGTATAGGATCCCAGAGATTTTTTAACACGGAAGCTGACGATGGGGCGGTACTTGGCGACGATGGCATCCAGGTCGTGTTCGGGGTTAGGCTTGTCCACAGCCCTCACATTATAGAAGCTCTGAGCGTTGTTGACAAGTTTTGTGATGTGCATTTTCCCTGGTGTATTTCTTGGCGTTAATTTAGTCGTTTTGGATTAAGAAGTTAGGAATAAATTTGGCCGTTTCAAATTTCTTGAGTGTGTGGCGACTAATTTTCAGTGATTCAGCGAGAAAAGGCATGCGCAAAACTGATAAGATACCCGGCGATCGGACGATTGTCCTGAAAAATGAGGCCGAATTCTTTGATCTTATTGATCGACGACTCCGGCAGCAGGGTTATGTGCTCCTGGAAACCGTGCCTTCAATGTTGCCCAAAAAGGGAACCGTCGCTGATGATTTCGGTGAACCGGTGTGAGTTGGAGAGTTCTTGAAATGAGAGCCAAACCCGACACTGCCAAAAAAGGTAAAGAGGCCTTATTCAGACGTAGGGAGACCCGGTCTGTGTGGAGCTGCTTCAACCAACGATTGATATCGGACTTTGAGGTGGAAACACAGGATTTAGCGTTTTTATGTCTTGTCGCCTCGGCCAACGGGCTGACA
>SDBS01000658.1_pt1 | contig 34346 bp, 33 predicted proteins | sample 2277091 | NCBI WGS metagenome assembly SDBS01 (sample SAMN10404972, study PRJNA504765) | marine sediment metagenome | isolation source: marine sediment core GS10_PC15, 163 cmbsf | place: Arctic Ocean: Southern Knipovich Ridge | collected 2010 | reverse complement strand
ATAACCGTTGTCTTCCATCACCTTTTTTCCTTCTTCAGACTGCATGAAAGATACGAACTTCTTGGTCGCTTCAGTTGAGTTGGCTTTATAGACAACACCCAAGTTTCTAATGATTTTGTAGCTACCGTTGTTTATGTTTTCAACAGTCGGTTCGATGCCATCCAGGGATAAAAGTTTTAGGTCCAGCCCTTTGGAGATAGCGTAGCCAAGAGAAAAATAGCCTATCGAATCCGGTGTTGATTCCACTGCTTTAATCATATCACTTTCTAAAAACAAGACTGTTGAAGAAGAGACTACAGTTATATCTCCGATAACAAACTCTCTGATGATCATTTTTGCTGATTCATCTTCCGCTCTGTCTAGCACGATTATGGTAGCGTCATCTCCACCAATATCCTTCCAGTTGGTTATCTCACCGCTGAAGATCTGTATTACTTGTTCGGATGTTAGGTTGCTGACGGGATTAGTATTGTATGTGGCGATCGCTAGTCCATCATTTGATAACACCTTATATTCCATTCCCGGCTCTTCTTCTTCGGGTTTTGGTGCCCTAGATACTGATCCGATATCTACTGTACCATCAGATACTCCCTTTATGCCTGAAGAGGAGTGTGCTCCTGCCAGAAATGCAAACTCAACGTCAGGATTCCTTTTCTCATATTCTTTTGTCATGATTTCTAAAAGAGGGATACATGTGCCGGAACCGGTTATTCTGATTTTTTCTTTCTTCGTTTCCTTGGTCGAGTCTTCCTTGTCTGCCGTGCATCCAAAAGAGATGAAACATAAGGAAATAGGGATTACAGCTAGCAGCAAAAGTACCGTTAGTTTGGAAAGATACACCCGGGGTTTCTCTGTTAGTCTCATTAAAATCTCCCTTTCTACTTATTGTTATTCTCTTGATTGGTCAACCATGCGTCGATCCTCTCTTTCTTAAAGCGCCACCGGTTACCTACTTTATAAGCGGGCAGGCGACCGTCAACAGACATTCTGTAGATAGTCTGCTTATGCATTCGGAGGTACCGGGCGAGCTCATCGACAGTCATGATCGTTGGTCTGCGGTCAGTCACTTTTATGACTCCTTTCAAAGCATATAAACTTGTAGATTCTATTTAAGCTTGTTTATATTCTGGGCTACTTATTTTATATTAATTTACATTGCGTGTCAACGAATATAAATGTATAAGTGCTTCTACGCATAGAATTTGAGTGTTTGTGTATTTAATGGTAGTATAGCCAAGCTCACAAACTTCAGAAGGTCTATTGCCATCCCGGATTAATAATCGAAAGGTGTAGTATGCCGAAAGATAATAAAAAGTGTGGTTGTCTGAGTATCATCGAGGAGGAATGGGATTTAGTTGTCCGTGATTGGGACGAAAAGGAATTCTATTCATTAAGGGTGCCTATGTTCTTTCATCGGCCGATCGGACTTTCCAGACGACTAGCTAAAGCTATGTCTGTTGTTCGGCATCAAGAGTATGAGATGATTAAACCATCCTTGATCCTTTTAAAAGATGGTCTATTTGTCGGGCGGATAATGGTTGGGATTAAAACTTTGAAGGAAAAGCATTCAAAGGTGCTGACCATGCCATCCAGAAAGATGATAAGTAAAGTGTTTCACGGAGACAGGAAAGCTCTGAACGATGCGGTCTCCGAACTCCTAAGTTATGCTCGCTCGAAGCAGAGCAAACAACCGGAGAATATCTATTTTTGGTATACAACATGCCAGGAATGCGATCCGACAAACGAAGGAAAACTTGTCATTTTAGGTCAACTTTAATTCGTAATCCGCGAACCGCAATCCGCAATCCGTTGTCTTTAAGCTGATGATTAATAGTGCGGAAGAGCAGTAGAGCAAAGAGTAAAGAGAAATAGTGCCATAGTTCGAGAGCCGCAAACCGAGAGCCGAAATCCGCAAGCCGCAATCAGTAAACTCGTATCCAGTTACCAGTGACAAGTAACCAGCTCGTTTTCAGGCTGATGATTAATAGTGCGGAAGAGCTGAAGTGCTGAAGGTGTTTTTAAGCTGATGATGGTCGAAGCGTTGATCCACGATTTTCCCAGAATTACAAATACTCCTCTTGTCATCCTAGATCCCTCGTTGAACCCGGGCCAGGCTCCGTGAGTGATCCGACAACTATTTATCCCGTCGTCCTGAGGAAAGCGGTCTGTGCGTGACTAAGAATCTCACCGCCACCAGCCCAAAACATCAATTTACAAATTGCTAGTTGCCGATTTCGGATTGCTGTTTGCGGAATGTGAGGTTGTTTCATCGGTCACTTGGGCTCTCTTTTCGTAGTGACAGTCACTTTTTATTGACTGGTTGGGTTGCTTCGTCGCTTTGCTTATCGCAATGAATGACTGGTTTTACGCTTTTGTTTCGTTTTTGATCTTTGGTTTTTGATATTAAATATTTACAGGTGTAGGTTATCGAGTCACAGGGGGGATGGTTGTTGGATTATAACTCTTCGGTGAAGAGAAGTCGCTGGATTATTTTCTGTGTTTCGTCAACATCAGTGCCGGTCAAAGCCCCGGACAGGAGTGCCAGACGACTCGAATCGTTGCAATACTCCGTTTGTATTGTAAACTTGTGTTCAATTGTCGATCTAAGCTTCCGGGCGTTTATCATAAGAAAGACAGAGGTTGCTCCGGCTATCAGAGTAAGAACCTGAAAAACAGCAGCAGGAATACTATACTCTAGAAGTGTTAGTATCAGTCCAATGATAATAAACAGCGTTGCCAGCGCACCGGCCAAGATAGTTATCGTATCGCGGTTATCAAGAGTACGCCGGGATGTTCTTACCATTGACTTATACTTATTACATGCCTCAGTGTTAACTCTTTCAACCAACTGCAGGGCTTCAAGTGGAGGTTTTTCTTTGATGAGAGATTCGATTCTAGCAGGATCCCGGCTGCTCACCTCCAATTCGATCTGGTCCGCCAGGACTGGTCTATCAGCTAGTATTCTGGTTAGAATTGCTTCTGTGACCTTAAACATATCAGGTCTATGATAACGGCATGCTTTAGTAGAGTCAAGCTTGTGCATGTGGTATAATTTTGGCGAAATTCATATGAATTGAGGCGTATTTGTGACAGCTAACCGTTTTCTGCTATTTCTTATCATTATTCCTATGATTGTTGTGGCCGGTTGTAAGATCGGTCCGAAAAAAGAACTTACTTCAAAAGATATTCCTCTGGGTGTCGGAACATCATATGAATCATATGCTAATATTAGCGAAGGGCCGATAAATGTATCGTTCAACAATGATGGGCCGTGGGATTTTTCTAAAGGGCCAAAAGAAGGTGTAGTAAAGAGCAAACTGATTAAAAAAGAGAAGGCGCCGGAGTATAAGAGATTTCCCCGTGCTCAAGTCGTTGAACAGGTATTGCCATCTGATTTTACTCGGGGGTTTTCCATATACAATTTCATCGATTCTACGGATGAGAAGCTTGTCTCGTATGGTCAGAACTGGTCACCAAAAGAAACTTATGGGAAAGTCCTGTTGTTTGAAGAGCCGGAGCGTTTGCTGAAATTTCCTTTAAAGGTTGGGGATTCCTGGACTGACAAGCTCAAGATCCAGGGTGAGGGTAAGGTCAGCCAGGTTGTTGAAAAGGAAGTCGTTTCTAGGGGACAGGTGGTGGTTCCCGCCGGAACATTCCATAATTGCTTTATGGTCCGCATAAAAAGAACAGTAAAAGCGGATGTAGGCGGAGATAGCTGGACGATTATGTATATGTGGTGGGCTCCGGACATCGGACCGGTAGCGGTTATAAACAGTCAGGTAGGGGAGAAGTCAAATATATTTAAGCAAGCTGATTATTTTTCAAGATTGAAGAAGTATAAGATAGCGAAATGAAAAGAGAGTAAGCAGTAAACAACCACCAGTTAACCGGAAGAAAAAACTGTTGAAAAGCGAAGAGTGAGCAGTAAACAGAAAGTGGTTAAGCGAAGACGCAAGCACTGAAGAATCAAGGTCGGATAGTAAACAGGAAGAGAAAAGCAGTAGATATAGGGTCTATAAACTATATCTATTGGATCTAACCAGAAAGTATCTGCTAGCTGTTCACTGCTAACTGATTACTAATATAAACAGTGGGGGAATTGATGTGTATCTAAAGTCTTTAACAATGAGAGGGTTCAAATCTTTTGCTAATAAGACTGTGCTGGATTTTGAACCAGGGACTACAGTGATAGTCGGTCCTAACGGGACGGGCAAAAGCAATATTGTCGATGCTTTTATGTGGGTATCCGGGGAACAGAATCCGCGAACTCTTCGTTCTTCGAAGATGCAGGATGTGATCTTCAGTGGAAGCAATGTCAAACCGGCCAGTGGGACAGCCGAGGTCTTGCTTTGTTTTGATAATACCGATGGTGTATTCCCGATTGATTTCAGTGAAGTGACTATATCGCGCCGTATATATCGGTCAGGCGAGAGCGATTATAGTATAAATGGATCGACATGCCGTTTAACCGACATCAGGGAGTTGCTGATCAATACAGGTGTGGCTAAAGAAATGTATAGCGTAGTTGGTCAAGGAAGGCTTGATGCTATCTTAAACAGCCGCCCCGAAGAGAGACGTTATTTGATTGAGGAGGCAGCCGGTCTGGGTAAGTTCAAGCGTCGTAAAGAGAAAGCCTTACGCAAACTGAATGCCACGGAACGCAATCTTGTAAGGGTCAAGGATATTATGGTGGAGATCCGGCGTCAGCTAAAACCTCTTAGGGATCAAGCCAGAGTGTCGCGTCAGCATAAACAGTTTGTCAATCAACTAAGAGAGCTGGAAGTCCAATACATCCTGGCCGAACTGGATGATCTTGAGACGAGGGTCAAGGAGTATTCGAAGCGAGGCAAAAGTAACCAGAAAGAGATCGAAAGTATCCGAAAGACGATTAAAAAAGGTCGAAAAGAGCAAGGCGATTATGAAAAGAAACTGGATGAAAGCCGGGAGCGTCTGGAATCATGTACAGACAAGATGCAGATCCTTCTTACGTGCCGGGAAAAGACACAGGGTCTTTCTACGTTGGTCAGGGAGAAGCAAGTAAATTTAGAGAGACGGAGTGAGCGTGTCACGGATGAATTGGCGGATTTGAGGAACGATTTAAACGGTGTGGTAGAAGAAATAACATTGTTGACATCTCAATCAGCCAAGCTTGCCAAACAGCGCCAAAAGCTGGTTGAAAAACTAGAGGACCCGGATAAAAAAGATGATCTGAACACTTTGCTATCTAAGCTCAAAGAGGAGCTTGCCCAAGTACAGGCGAAGATCAGAAGTGAGGAGAGCCTAAACGAGTTGTTCGGAGGGATTTCTAAGAAAACTGAAGAAAAGACCAAGTTAGACGGTGTAGCCGGTATGCTGGGAGATCTCATAGCGGTCGATAAGGAACACGAGAAAGCCATTGAAGCCTTTCTGGGACAGAGGTTGTTCTATAATGTTGCCAAAAACGAAAAGAGTGCCAGGAAGATCTTAAAGGATGCCAAGAGGTCAGACTGGCCATCACTTGTTCTATCAGGGTTTACCAGTAGAAAAATTGAGATGGTCAAGCCACCCAAGAACTGCCGGGCGTTGATTGATCTGGTAAAATCAGACGTTTTGGATAAGACGTTATTAGAACGGCTTTTTGCCAATGTGTTTGTCGCTTATTCAGCCACGGAAGCATTTGAGTGTATGACAAAGATGGCTGACTACGACGTGACCTTTATAGCTCCCGATGGTGAAGTCATCACCCCTTATATGGTTACAGGAAGCTCGAAAGAGCGCGAAGCAAGGTTGATCGGACGAAAGAGACGCCTAAAGGACTATAGAGAAAAAGAAAACGGGCTATTAAAATCGATACGGGCTTATGAACACGAATACGAACAGCAAAACTCCAAAATGGAAGAGTTAAATGCTGCTATCAATGAAGCTGAGCGGAAGCTAACCGAGACAAACCTAAAACTGGATTCGACTAAGGATAAAGAGGGCTATCTAAATGAACGGATAGATAAACTTCCTGGCCAGGATCAACACGCAGAAGAGAAAACCGGTGAATCAGCTGAAGACTTTGAAGTGATGCTTCATCGGACAGAGGATCTTCAAGGGCTATTAAGAAGACTTACGGTGATTATCGAGAAGGCATTGGTCAGTACAGAAGATAAGGCTCAAGCAGAAAAATCGTCTGAAGAGAAAATAAGATTCAATCTGGGCTCCAGGAGAAACCAGTTGGGTGAGTTGGAAAAGACCTTAGCGGCTTTTGAAAGAGAGACTCATCTAGAGGATGTATCTAAAGCTCAACTTGAGCCAAAGATAAAGACTCTCACAGACCAACTGAAAGGGGATTTTGAACTATCCATTGATGAGGCAAAGAAAAAATATGAAGTGCGGAGATTAGGACACGATCTCATCGTGGATATGCGAGAGATCCGTAATAGGATCGAGCAGCTGGGACCGGTCAATCCGATTGCATCTGAAGAGTACGATGAAGTCGAAAGAAGAAAAGAGCACCTAGACGAGCAGATGAAGGACCTGGGAAAGAGTGAACGCTCTCTTAGAAAAGTGATCGCGATAATGGACCAAAAAATGGCTGACCGGTTTATGCAGGTTTTCGAGGAGACGAACGAAGCATTCAAGGAGCTTTTTATCTATATGTTTACCGATGGAAAGGCTAGCTTGAAGCTGACAAATCCAGATGATCCTCTGACTACCGGTATCGAGATAGAGGCACAGCCCGGAGGAAGACGGTCAAAGAAACTGAGTCTTTTGTCGGGTGGAGAAAGCGCCATGACTGCCATAGCATTGATTTTTGCTCTATTTAAGACAAATCCGGCTCCGTTCTATATTCTCGATGAAGTTGACGTAGCTTTAGATGATATAAATCTCCAGCGCCTGGTGTCACTTCTGGATATGTTTAATGATAAAGCGCAGTTTCTGGTAGTGACTCATCAACGAAGGACCATGGAAACAGCCAATATCCTATATGGAGTATCAATGGAAAAAGATGGTAGCTCCAAGTTGATCTCCCAAAGGTTTAACGAGAAGAAGAAAAAACATGAGAAGAAGCAAAAATCGCTGGCTTCCAGAAATTAAGTCGGCACTGTCTAAATCACGCTCTTTAATCTCTTTACCACTTAAAAAAGTGTTCAGCCGGTCATCAATTGATGATGAGTTCTATGAAGAGCTCGAAGAGATCCTCATTCAAGCGGATGTGGGCCTACCGGCGACTACGACAATTATTGACGGTCTGCGTCAAGAAGTCCGTAAAGTCCATCCCAAAGATGTCTCCGATGTGCGTGATCTACTGATAGACGAGATTGTACGAGTTCTTGATAGTGCATCGGATGATGAAGTTGCCAAAAGACCCAGAAAGGAACTTTCGATCCATATTATTGTCGGTGTGAACGGTGCGGGGAAAACGACTAGTATCGCAAAACTCGCATCAAGGTTTAAGGGATCCAGCCAGAAGGTTATAGTCGCAGCGGCTGACACATACCGGGCGGCGGCTGTCGAGCAGCTTGAGATCTGGGTAGACAGAATAGGTGTTGATATGGTTAAACATCGGCGTGGATCTGATGCAGCTGCTGTTGTGTTCGACAGCATTAGAGCAGCTAAAGGAAGACAGGCAAACGAATTGATAGTCGATACGGCAGGCCGGCTTCACACAAAAACCCCGTTAATGGAAGAGATCAAAAAAGTGAAGAGAGTAGTCGACCGGGAAGCTGAAGGGGCCTTTGTGGAAACCCTGCTGGTTATCGATGCCACAACCGGCCAAAATGGTCTATCCCAGGCCAAGTTGTTCAATGAAGCTCTTGATATAGACGGGATTATCCTGGCCAAACTTGATGGCACCGCCAAAGGTGGGATCGTCTTAGCGATTACCAAGGAACTTGGGATCCCGGTTTTATATGTTGGTACAGGTGAAGCTGTTAATGATCTGGCTGATTTCAATAGCCGCGTTTTTACAGAATCACTTCTTTCTTGACACTCACCTCGTATTCTTATAGAATTTATATGTTTTGGTTACGGGTAGGTTAAAGCTTCTGACTAGGTAAGAAAAGGTCGAAATTCCCTTCCGAACAAATCACACTTGAAAGATTGGGTGAGAATAGTTGTTTGATACACTTACGACCAGGCTAGGTGAGATCTTTAAGGGCCTAAGGGGTCGTGGAAAGCTAAATGAAAAGGATGTCGAAAGGGCTATGCGGGAGATACGTCTAGCCCTTCTAGAAGCAGACGTCAACTATAAGGTGGTAAAGGATTTTATTGACCGGGTAAAGGAAAAATCGATTGGCGAGGATATCTTAAAAAGTCTTACTCCCGGTCAGCAGGTTGTAAAAGTCGTCCACGATGAATTGGCTGAGCTTATGGGTAAAACAGTAAGTCCGCTGACGCTGGCTTCGAGTCCACCGACTATGATCATGCTAGTCGGCTTACAAGGAACGGGTAAGACCTCGATCGCGGCCAAGATCGCTCTGTACCTTAAGGGGCAAGGCAAGAGATCTTTGATGGTCGCAGCCGATATTCATAGGCCGGCAGCAGCTGATCAGCTTAAAGCTCTGGGCAAAGAGATATCTATTGATGTTCTCTCCGGAGAGAAGGGCGAAACAGCCATCTCAATAGTTAAGAAGAGTGTCTCAGTAGGTGAAAAAGAGGGCTATGACGCTGTGATCCTTGATACGGCCGGGAGGCTGCATGTAGATGAGGAAATGATGAATGAAGCAAGGGATATCAAGGACAAGGCTTCTCCTCACCAGGTGTTATTTATTGCTGACTCCATGACCGGACAGGATGCTGTTAATCAAGCTCGGAGCTTCAATGATGATGTCGGTTTCGACGGTGTGATCTTAACAAAGCTTGATGGTGATGCCAGGGGTGGTGCCGCACTGTCAATAAAAGCTGTCACCGGGAAACCGATCAAGTTTATATCGGTCGGAGAGAAGGCACGCGATTTTGAAGTGTTCTATCCCGATCGAATGGCGTCAAGGATTCTCGGAATGGGGGATGTCCTAAGCCTGATTGAGAAGGCTGAAGAGACTGTTTCGGAAGATGAAGCTAGGAGGACAGCTGAAAAGATGCTGTCCGATGAGTTTGGTTTTGACGATTTTCTTGTTCAAATCGATCAGATGAATAAAATGGGTGGACTTGATAGTATTATGAAGATGCTTCCAACGCAGCTGGCACCCAAAGGATTAAAGGGTTTTCAGGTTCCGGAGGGTGAACTTAAAAGAACCAAGGCGATTATTCAATCGATGACTGAAGATGAGAGGCGTCGTCCTAAGATAATAAGCGGAAGCCGGCGTTCTCGCATTGCTAAGGGTAGCGGGGCCAGCGTAAATGAAGTAAACAAACTACTTAAACAGTTTGCTATGATGAAAAAGATGATGAAGAATCTATCTGGGAAAAAGGGTATGCTCAAGCCAGGTGATCTAGGGCTGCCCATGTTCAAATAAAAAAAACATACTTTAAGGGGGTGAGACATTGGCAGTCGTTATCAGATTGACAAGAACGGGAAGAAAGAAACTTCCTTCATATCGCGTTGTCGTGGCAGATAAGCGCATGCCCCGGGATGGTCGGATAATCCAGTCTATCGGATACTATGATCCAAAACCTGATCCATCAGTTGTTAGTATTGAGAAGGAAAAAGCAGAATACTGGTTATCCCAGGGAGCAGAACCATCCAAAGCAGTCGCGCAGCTTTTCAGAATTACGGGCATCTTGGAAGAAAAAAAGAAGAAGACCACAGGGAAGAAGCCGAAGAAGGCTAAAGCGGTAAAAGGGCCGGCAGCGATTGATGAGCCGGTGAAAGAGGGCAAGAAAGAGAAGAAGAAAGAAGCAACGGCTAAAGAACCGGACAGCAAAGAAAAAACAGGAGCAGCAAAGGTAAAAGAAGCTGAAGAATTGAAAGCGGTAGATGATACAACCGACAGCAAAGAAGATGCGTTAAAAGACACCGGTCAAAAAGAATAATAGACAGGAAAGACCAAGTCAGATAATAGATTTATAGAGAACTTAATTGCATAGAGCGCTGAAGGAGCAAGATTAGGAAGATGAATAGTTCAAGCATAGAGGATTCCAAGGAACTTCTTAAGATGCTGGTCGAGAGTATAGTTGATGAACCTGATGAGGTCAGTATTGATGTAGTGGATGGAGAGATATCAGATATCCTGCAACTTAAAGTTGCACCCGATGATATGGGAAAGGTGATCGGGAAGAGGGGTCGTATTGCTTATGCCCTGCGGACGATTATAAGAGCGCATGCTACAAAAGAAGGTACTCGCGTAAACGTCGAAATCGTCGAATAGGAAAAAGATGTCTAATGAAGAGTATATTGTTGTAGGGAAAATACTAAAGCCGCATGGTCTAACAGGTGAAGTGAGGGTGGAATCATTAACAGATAAGCCTGATCGGTTTTCTCCGGGCCAGCGTCTTTTTATTGTCGATAGAAGAACAAGAACCAAAAAAGTTATCGAGTCATCGAGGATGACGGCAAAAGGATTTCTAATAAAGTTTGAGGGACTCGATTCCAAGAATGAAGCAGAGAGCCTAAATGGAACATCCTTGCAGATCAAGAGGGAAGAAGCAAAGTCGCTCGGGAAAGATGAGTTCTTCGTCGATGATATAATCGGTATGGATGTATTTGAAGATGACGGTAACCATCTAGGCGTGATTTGCGGAATTATGGAAACCGGCAGCAATGATGTTTATATCATAAAGACGAAAACAGGGGAAGAATTGCTACCGGCAACAAAAGAGGTTGTCAGAGAAGTGTCTGTTGAGCAGAAAAAGATGATCATTCATGTTTTGCCAGGACTGATGGAAAACAAAAAAAAGACAAAGACCAGAAATAGAAAATGAAACGAAAGAAAAGAAGCTAGAAACTTAAACTAGAATGAAGTCAAGTGCTTAAAGTAGAACAGAGCATCTAGATAAAAGGTAAATAGTAGAAGAGAACTAAGAATATGCTGATAGACATATTGACTATTTTTCCCGTATTTTTTCAGTCACCGCTTGAAGAAGGATTGCTCAAGATAGCTCAGGAAAAAGGTCTTCTTGAGGTAGAAACGACTGATATCAGGGATTTTGCATTGAATAAACACCGGCAAGTTGATGACTATTCGTATGGCGGTGGTCCGGGTATGGTTATGAAGCCAGAACCGATATTCGCAGCGATTGAATCAGTGCTTGGTGAGAATCAAGATAGTTGGAAAAAGCAAGCCAGGCTTATATTGTTGACACCGAGGGGAAAGAAATTTGATCAGCGACTTGCCTGCGAGCTGGCCAATGAGGACCACATCGCGTTTATCTGTGGTCATTATGAGGGAATAGATGAGAGAATATGCGAGATTGTCACAGATGAAGTATCTATCGGAGACTATGTTTTAAGCGGTGGAGAGGCGGCAGCCCTCGTCATGCTAGATTCGATCGTGCGTCTGATAGCGGGTGTCGTCGGGAGTGCCGAGTCACTGAACGAGGAATCTTTTAAACAGGGGTTATTGGAGTATCCGCAGTATACTCGCCCAAAGGAATTTATGAATATGGTCGTGCCCGATGTTCTTACTAGTGGCGACCATGGTAAGATTAGGAAATGGCGTAGGCGACAATCTATAAGGAAAACTTATTTAACACGGCCGGAATTGCTGAAGTATGCCGGCTTAGATGAAGAAGAAAGACTATTCTTAAAGGAGTTAAGGAAAGAAAAAATAAAGGAGAGTAACAAAGATGAACAAGATTGATGTATTCGAGAAATCTTTTACTAAGAAGAGGATACCAAAGTTCAGGGCTGGTGATACATTAAGAGTCCACGTTCGTGTTATCGAAGGAGAACGTGAACGAATCCAGGTCTTCCAGGGAATTGTGCTAAAACGACAGGGAGGCGGACTTCGTGAAACGTTTACTGTTCGAAAGATCTCGTTTGGAGTCGGCGTAGAAAGGACATTCCTTCTACATTCGCCGATGATAGGCAAGATAGAAGTAAAGGCGCACGGTCATGTCCGGCGAGCCAAGCTCTACTATCTGCGAGAGCGAGTTGGCAAGAAAGCTAGGATAAGAGAAAAAGTGCGCGAGGACGAAATGATTGAAGCCGAGGAAATAATAATGGCCGATGCAGAAGACGAGAAAAAGGCAAAAGAGCAACCCGCTGAAAAGATAGAAGATGAGAAGAAAGAAGAGAAAGTTGTTTCCAAGGACGCAAAGAAAGAGGAGGCAAAAGGGTCGGAGAAAGCGAAAGAACCCGAGAAGGCAAAAGAGCCGGAGAAAGACGAAAAAACCAAAAATGAAGAAAAAGCAGCTAAGGGAGAGAGCAAAGAAATATCTAAAGCGGCAGAAACAGCTGAAGAGGAAACCGGTGAAGAAGCAGCCGGCAAAGAAAAAGCGGTAAAAGAAGAGAAAAAAGAGGCTGCAAGTGCTACAAAAAGCGAAGAGCAATCTCACACAAAAGAGGATAAGAGCAAAGTAGAGGGAGAAAAGAAAGACAAGGAAGCTGCGACGGGCTCTCAATCTGAACCTAATAAGGCAACCGGTGATACGCAAGAAGGGAGTAAATCGGACGTATAATGAACGAAGTAAAGTCTAGGAGACGCTCAAGCGTATCAATAGTTGTTGAGTTTGTTGTAATTTTCTTAGTGGCCTATATGATGGCATATGGTCTGCAAAACTATATATTTGGGAACTTTCAGATCCAGCAGCACTCAATGGAACCGAACTTATATGAAAACGACCGTGTGTTGATAAATAGAATTGTCTATTACTACTCTGATCCTGACAGGGGAGATATTGTTATTCTGGTAGATCCGATGGGTAGCAAGAATGATTTCGTAAAGAGAGTCGTTGCTCTACCCGGAGAACTGATTGAGATAAAAGACGGAAAGACCTACATAAACGATAAACTAATAGATGAAGAGTATTTATCTAAAGACAAAAGCAACGAGGATATAGGACCCCTTAGAATACCAGAAGATTCCTACTTCGTTATGGGCGACAATAGGTCAGTAAGCAGTGACAGTAGGCGTTTCGGACCTGTTAAGGGCGATAATATTCTCGGCAAGGTCATGATCGTCTGGTGGCCTATTAATCATACGCATATCCCTTACCAAGCGAAGTAACCACGTAATCAGCAAGTCAGTAACCAGTTACCAGTGACCAGCATGTTTTTACGCTGATGATCTATAGCGAGGAAGAGCTGAAGGTCTGAAGCTCTGAAGTTGTCTTTAAGTTGATGATGTATTGCAGTAGAGCAACAATGATGTAATCCACAAGCCGCAAGCCGTAATCCGCAAACCAGTAATCAGTGACCGGTTACCAGTGACACGTGCGTTTTTAAGCTGATGATCTATAGCGAGGAAGACCTGAAGCTCTGAAGTTGTTTTTAAGTTGATGATCCATTGCAGTAGAGCAACAATGATGTAATCCACAAGCTGCAATCCGTAGACTGTTTCTAATAGAACTGGTGCATCCTTTGTGCTATGCTATATATAGCACAAGATATAGCACATCGATTGTTAGAAATATTTGATAGTGAACGTGAGGTTGATGTGGCAAATTATAGTAAGAAAACGCAGATCTATGTGTCTGAAGAACAATGGTCGGAGCTTGTACGAGAAAGCAAGCTTCGGGGTGTCTCTATAGCCGAGCTTATCCGGGAAGCGATCGATGCTAGTTTCGCTTATGATGAATCGAGTACGGTCATGTTCGACAAGGCTCTTGAAAAAAGCGCTTCCGCATGGAAGACAAGAAAAGATATTGCGGATGGTGTTAACTATGTCGATGATCTTCGCGCCGGATGGAAGACACGGGAGGGGCGGAGAGGTAAATGAAAGGACACTTAATCGACACAGACATTCTTGTAGATCACCTTCGGGGAGAAGAAAAAGCGACCAAAACACTTCACGATCTGTATATGTTTGGAGATCCTGTCTTAACCTCTGTTATTTGTGAAGCCGAAATATTCTCAAATATCAAAGCAAAAGAAAAAGATGTGGTTGAGTCAATGTTTAAATATATAAAGCCTTTGCCCGTTGATTCTAAAATAGCTCGCCATGCTGGCACATTCCGCCAAATCTACGCAAAATCCCACCAAGTTCAAATCCCCGATGCTCTGATTGCAGCCACAGCTGTTGATAATGATCTTATCCTAGTTACAAGGAACAAAAAGCACTACCCGATGCGTGAAGTGAACGTGAAGAAGCCGTACTAGATGATTTATCATTCAGAAGTTGCGTTACGGGAGCAACTACGATAGAACTATATTGATATGAATAGGGATTCAAGTATTCTTGATGCTTTTGATGGGAAAATAAGAGAGTCGGGCTTTAAACATCTGGCCGGAGCCGATGAAGCAGGGCGCGGTGCGTTGGCAGGACCACTGGTAGCAGCAGCTGTGATTCTTTCACATGATGAGACGATCACAGGCCTTAATGATTCCAAACAGCTGACACCGCAGACCAGAGAATCACTTTACAGCACAATAGTAGACAAAGCGATCGCATGGAAAGCGATACGTGTCGAGCCAAATCAAATTGACTCTCTCGGGATACAACGGGCGAATCTTCTGGCCATAGAAACGGCCATACGAATGCTTGATCCAAGGCCGGATTATATTATAATCGATCACTTTGAAACACCGGGATTTGATATTCCACTTTTAGGAGTGACCAAGGGTGATGCGGTAAGTGCTACTATTGCCGCAGCCTCTATTATTGCAAAAGTAACCAGAGATAGAATTATGGAGCAATACTGTACGGACTATCCTGATTATAAGTTTTCCTCTAACAAGGGTTATGGAACGTCGGATCATATATCAGCGCTTGAACGTCATGGAGCGTCTCCGATTCACAGGATGACTTTTTCTAGGGTGCCACAAGCATAGAGTGATGGAGTGGCATAGCTACTGCTGAAAAGCTTTCTTTGATCCTCTGTTACATACATGATGTAAACAAGATCTAAGTTGACAGAGACAAACACTTTTGCTAGAGTATTAGAATAACTAATAAGTAGAATATATATCTCTAATACTTAAGTTAGTACAGGGTTTTCAAAGGGGATGTGTTCAGTAAAGAGATGATTCGAAACACACGCAAAGTAATAGTAACCCTAATAGCAGTAGTTGTGCTGGTAGTAACTTATTTGTTTATACCCGCGATCAACACGTTTGTTAATAATGCCTTTACCGTTTTAACCAAGGCGGACGTTGTTGCGCTTAAGGAATACTTGCTAGCTTTTGGTGTTTGGGCCCCTGTTATATCGGCGTTGCTCATGGTTTTTCAATCCGTTATCGCACCACTGCCTGCATTTGTTATCACGTTTACCAACGGTCTGCTTTTTGGTGTTTTTTGGGGTACGGTGCTTTCCTGGAGTAGCGCCATGGTCGGTGCAGCGGTTTGTTTCTATATCGCCAGGACATTCGGACGACCTGCTGTAGTGAAACTTACCGGCGGTCCTAGCCTTGAGATGACTGACCGTTTCTTTGAAAAGTATGGGAAACACGCGATCATAGTAGCTCGTTTATTGCCGATCATGCCTTTCGATCCGGTCAGTTATGGTGCCGGTCTAACGTCGATGACCTTTGGGGGTTTCATGCTGGCTACCGGCATTGGCCAGTTACCGGCAACTGTTTTGTATTCTTATCTAGGGCAAACAGCAACCGGAACGGTCAGGGTGGTTTTTGTTGTCTTTAGTATCGTATTTGCTTTATTAGTCATGGGAACCGCTCTACAGAAATGGATGCAGCGGCGTATGCTTAAAAGTGAGGCTTCGGTCGAAGGATGAGAAAGGTAAGTAGAACCGGTCTAACCGTATTTAGGATTGCCATCAGCGCTACTTTGCTTATTGTGATCCTAAGATCGATTGATTGGGGCCAGACTTTATCTCTGGTTGAGAACTCGAATCTGTACTGGTGGGCAGCCGCTTTAGGAATAACCGTGACATCGATTGTTATAAGTGCTCATAAATGGCGGCTTGTTCTAAGGTCACAGGGGAATTCTGTACCTCTGGTCTATCTTACATCATCTTATTTCATCGGCTTGTTTTTTAATAACTTTTTTCCCACGAGTATAGGTGGGGATGTCTATAGAGCATACGATCTAACGTTGAACAAGAATTATAGTGCTACCGATGCCTCTGCATCTGTAGTATCAGAGCGTGTCTTGGCTTCGATAACACTTGGTTTCACAGCCGCCATCGGTCTACTTATAAGTGCTCAGATGGACAAGGTTCTCATATTATGGGTCTTTATCTTTGTCGTGTTATGTTTGGGTTTGCTTTATCTGGTTATAAGCATCAAGAGTATTGCCGGCTTCATAAAAAAAAGACAGTGGTTTTATGCCAGCCGTTTTGTGACAAAACTTGATGATCTGGGAGATGCTCTAAGGGCACCTGTTAATAACAGACGCACACTGTTTAATGTTCTTATCTTATCATTGGTCTTCCAGGTCATGGTGGTGCTAGTTAACGTAGCCGTCTTTAAAGCGCTTGATATCGAGATTCATTTGGGTTATCTTTTTATCTTTATTCCGATTATAAGTGCCCTGTCAGTGTTGCCGGTATCCATAAACGGCCTCGGTATTAGAGAAGGAGCATACGTATTGTTTTTTGTTCCACTTGGATTGTCAACAACGCAGGCAACAGCTGCTTCTGTGGGTTTCTTTATTAGTGTAACCTTGGTAAGCTTAGCAGGAGGACTTATTCTGGTTTTCCGAAGGCAACAGAAGGGAGCTTTGTAGTGGGAGACAGGCAGGAAACAGCTGCTGAAAAGGCAGAATACTATTTTACCCATGGGTATAACTGCGCTCAGTCAGTTCTGATAGCGGTAGGTGATGCATACGATGACAAAATTCCCGATGAACTTGTAGATGCTGCTGTTGGCTTCTCCGGGGGACTTGGATACTCAGGATGTATTTGTGGAGCACTTAATGGTGGAGTACTGGCTTTAAGCCATTTCTTGAGAAAACAGGACAGAGATCTAAACAAAAGAAGCATAGCCAGGACCTGTGGCCGTTTTTCTAACTGGTTTGAAGAAGAATTTGCTACGAGATGTTGTCTGCAGCTAAGGAGACGGCGACCTTTTTCAAGTGTCGAGGTCAAAGCGATGTGCACCGGTCTGGCTAAGAAGACAGCAGAAAAAGTTGTTGAAACCATAGATGCTGACTAGTTATTCGGGTTGGCTATTCAATGTGTCTTTAATTCTTATATTGTTAATGATCACAGGAATGTACCGGTTAAAAACGCAAACTGTAACCGGTTTGAAAGTAAGGTAAAACGCAATATGGGAATGCGATAGTCATGATCTCCGTGATTATTCCAATGTACAACGAAGAGATGGTAATCGAGCAAACACTAAAAGAGCTAAAAAGCATTCCCGGTGACTTTGAGATTCTAGTAATAGACGGTGAGAGTACAGATAGATCGGTAGAAATAGCCAGCAGATCAGCCCGTGTTGAGAGTGGTCCGAAGTGCCGGGCAGTGCAGATGAATCAGGGTGTTGAGCTGGCCAAAGGAGACATACTTGTCTTTCTTCATGCCGATACACAGCTTCCGGAACAAGCTATGACTGAAATCGAGAAGGTGATGGAAGATCCTTCGGTTATCGGTGGCAGGTTTAGGTTTGGTTTTTCAGATAGAAAAAGATCATATTGGATTGTGGAATCTTTTATTAATGCGAGAGATTCATTGACAAAGGGTTTTGCCGGTGACCAGGCTATTTTTATGAGCAAGAAAGCGTTTGATGATCTGGGTGGGTATAAAGAGATACCGGTTACGGAAGATCTTGATATGGCCCGGCGGATGAAGAAATATGGACAGATAGCCAGGATTCCAATTCCTATAAAGACATCACCCCGGCGATGGAGAAAGACCGGCTTTGTAAAGGCTGCTCTTATGATGAGATTCCTTCGGATTTTATACCTATTGCAAGTATCTCCGAAGACGATCCGGAAATTCTATGATGATGTGAGGTGAACATGAGCAAACAGGAAGAGCTTGGTCATATACAAGAGCTAAAACATTTAAAAAGAGACGGTATCAACATTTTTATTGATTCATCTAGACCGCTATGGTTGGCGACAAACAATGCTGGAGCCGAGCTTATTTCTGTTCTCAGAAGTGATGATTCAGATAGAGCAGAGCTTATTGACAAACTGCTGGGTAAGGAAGATTCAAGGTCTCAGGTTTTCCTAGACAGAATAAAAGAATTGGGTCTGGTTAACAAAGATAAACCTGAGGCTAAGGATTATCCGGGGAGGGATGGATTGATCTGTCACTCTAGTATGGGGGAGCTATGGATTCATGTAACTAATGACTGCAATCTAACCTGTAAGCATTGTCTGGTCAGTGCAAGAAGGCATAAAAATAAAAATAAGAAGGAGCTGGCATTTGACGAGATCAAGAACATTGTCAGGCAAGCAAGGTCTTTAAAAACAAAACGGTTTTTCTTTACAGGAGGGGAACCATTCCTAAGGAAGGATATAATCAAGCTTATCAAAGAAGTCATATCTGAAAACCAATTGATCATCTTAACCAACGCTAGCCTGATAAAGGACTATGAAGAAGAGTTTAAGAATCTTGACAACCGGAAGAATCTTCTTTTTCAGGTGAGCCTAGAGGGACCGAATGCAGAAATCCATGAGTCTATCAGGGGGCCTGGTAGTTTTGAGTCCGCCTTGTCCGGGATAAAGAAGCTCAAGGAGCTAGGATATAAACCGATCATTTCCACTGTATTAACGAACAAGAACATCGATTATCTTGCTGAGACCAATAAGCTGCTTTATACATTAGGAATTGAGACTCATCACATTATATGGCTTCATAGGCGGGGTCGGGCAGTGCTTCATAATGATATGAACGTTAGTGCGGATCAGATGAAGGAAGCGATGAGGGAGCTGGAAGAAGTCTCCCGGATAACAGGAATCACAGTGGATAACTACAAGTCGATGAAAGGCCAGATCTCAAGCAGACAGGACACCAGGTTTGATCTTTGTCATGCTGGCTATGAAACGCTAGCAATCGGACCAGAGGGACAGGTATTTCCTTGTGCGGCGCTAGTCGGTGAGGAACGTCTGGTGTGCGGAAACGTGAAAGACCAAAACTTGGAAGAGATATGGACCAGCAGTCCGGTTATAAACCGTGTACGGAGTGCGACTTTGGCTGATGAGCCATCTTGCCGGGAATGTGATCTCCGGTTTTTATGTGGCGGTGGATGCTTATCGTATAAGTTCTATAATTCCGGAAAGCTTAGTGGACCCGATCCGTATTGTCAGGTATATAAAGATATGCTGGTCGATATCCTTTTTAATACTGCCGAGCAAGAAAAGGCAGGAAATGCATGCGACAAGACAAAGGATCGTGCACCAGGACAAACCGGAGTAGCCGAAAAAGGAGTATGTAAATCAGAACAAGAGCCGGTTATATATATCGCGTCACAGCCTAGGAGCGGTGAACCGGATGATGCTGGCTTCGATGTTAGGGCATTTCATTGTGCATGTGTTTTGACGACTGAGAATGGCTGTGAACCATGCTGTGGATAACCGAGCGATCCTTGTAATGAGCCGGGTACCGATCCCGGGGAAAACAAAGACAAGACTCCTCGATGTACTTTCAGAAGATGAATCGGCTGGACTTCATAAAGCGTTTTTACTGGACATGCTGGATATGTTGGAAAAAGTCGTAAAGACAAAGGTCTACATTGCTTTTACGCCGGAGAATGAAGAGAAAAATCTCGCTAGTATGATAGATTCTCCTGTAGATCTGATTCCACAAGCAGGCTCAGATCTAGGTGAGAGGATGTTGAACGGGATAAGGCGATTGAAGAATCTCGGGCATACTCCGATATGCGTGATCGGTAGCGATAGTCCAACGCTACAACCCAGGCACCTGGAAGATGCGTTTAAGAGTCTTGATCAAAGCGATATCTGTGTTGGTCCCAGTGAAGACGGGGGTTACTATCTAATCGGTATGAAGAAATCCCACCCGGAGGTTTTTTGCAATATTGATTGGGGAACAGATAGAGTATTTGCCCAAACCATCAATATTGGAGAAAAAAAAGATATAAAGATAAAAACGCTTGATAAGTGGTATGATGTTGATACGAGCAAGTCACTCCATCGACTAAGAAAAAGAATTGTAGAACTTGCGGATGACCCGGGTATTATCATCCCCGCGCGAACGGAAAGACTTCTTCGAACTATGAGTTAGAGGATTGCTATAGCGGTTATTTGGCTCATCCAGAATAATCATCAGTCAAGAATTGTTTCAATTTAGGGGTATATAATTGCTAATTTATCAAAATGCTTTGATTTTTGATTTTTAATCTTGACTGTGTATAGAATGAAAATGGTTATTCTCTGAGGTCAAGAAGTCATATAGGAGTAGCAACTAGATGAAGAAACTAAAACTCAATTGGTTTACTGTTATTTTGATCCTAGGTTTTATCGTATTAGCAAGTCTTGCTTTGTTGAATATTGTCAGTCCTGAACTGGAAGATATTCAAAAGCCGCAAGACACAGAGACGCAAGAGACGACTGTTGAAGATTGGCAGAAGGAACCAGGTGTCAGGATAGAGGATGTAACCTCGGCATCAACTGTAGTCTTAGATGACGGTACATTCCGTATGTTTTATATGCAAGACGGCAAGATCGTATACTCGGATAGCGAAGATGGTCTTGACTTCGGAGAACCAAATCCAACAGGGATAAGCGAAAAACAAGGTGATGAATGGCGGTCAATAGCTGATCCGTCAGTATTAAGGTTGTCAGATGGTTCCTGGATCATGGCATACGAGCTACGAAAAGAGGAAGAGATGAGGGAGGGCGAAAAGAGGACGGGGACCCGTAGCATTTTTATTGCTTTCTCTACTGATGGGGAGACTTTTGAAGCCGACGGAATGTCATTTGAAAGCAGCAAGGAAGATGGAGGAGATGCCTCAAAGCCGGATCTTGTCTTGTTGGATGATAACCGGATCAGGATGTATTATGTTTCCCTTGATACACACATTGCTTCGGCAATTTCCGATGATAATGGGGAGACGTGGCGTCGTGAAAAGGGTTTTCGCCTTGAAGACCAGGTATATGGTCCTGATGTTATTGTCAGGGAGGGCGAATGGATGATGTATTATACAAAGCAAGACGAGAATGGTTGGCGTATTGCCAGAGCAACGTCAGAAGACGGTTTAACGTGGAAAAGAATAGGGAAGGATGTTGTTGTTCCTAGAACAACTGATCTGGCAGTTACTGATGCTGATGTGATTTTATTGGAGGACGGCTCTTACCGAATGTACTTTGGTGAGTTAGAGGCAGAGGAGCTACGGTCCGGAAATCCGGGGGAAAAGGAGCTAAGGAGTGCTATTTTGGAACCGAGCTCGAAGATCACGACAGAGGGTTGATCTTTACCGAACCCTGGCTCGAGATGTTAGGTCCTGTTTTCTCTTTTAAAGGAAATAGTACTTAATAGATCATCCGGTGAACTGGAAACTTGTCATTATTTTAAAGAAAAAGACTGAAAACAACAGGAAAAGGGAGTTGTATGAAAAAGAGCGACCTGGTTGAACACAAGCAACGAAGCTTAGAAGAAGTAAGCGACATGTTTGACAAGACGTCTGAAAATTATGATCTGCTGAATTTCATTTTTAGTTTCGGTATGGACGGAGGGTGGCGAAGGAAAGCTGTCCGGGAAGCTCTAAGAACGGAGTGTCGGCGGGTACTGGATGTATGCACGGGAACCGGAGAAACAGCCATTGCGTTGGCCAAAAACCTGCAGGGTGGAGCACAGATCAATGGTGTCGACTTTTCCAGGAAATCGCTTGAGCGTGGAAGGGAAAAAATATTAGATCAAGGTCTGGCCGAACATATCAATCTGTCACACGGAGATGCTACCGATCTTCCGTTTGCAGACGGCACGTTTGATGCAGTAACGATAACCTTTGGTCTAAGGAACTTATCTGACAGGGAAAAAGGATTGAAGGAGTTTCTGCGGGTCACACGGCCCGAGGGATGTCTTGTTTGTCTCGAGTTCAGTCATCCGCCTAATAGGGTTGTGGCCGCGTCAAGCGCTTTTTATATCCATAAAGTAATTCCTCAAATAGCTAGGTTGTTTCGGACTGATGGACAAGCGTATTATTATCTTGGAGAGACTATTAGAGATTTTCCAGACGCTCCAAAACTGGCTGGTATAATTGAGTCGACCGGATGGGAAGAAGTCAGTTATAAATATATGGGTTTAGGCGGGGTAGCTATTCATTATGCGATTAAAAAGATTAAGTCGAATTAGGAAGACTCCCACATTCAGGCCTGAATAAGTTTATATTCCTCTGAAAAACAAATCCACCACAAGATATGGGAATCAGATAGAATTGTCTGAACAGATCAACAATAAAGCCTCTGTACTGCCATAACTCTTAGATGTGTAAAAAAAGATACTAGACATTGTCTTATAAAAGAATAGTTGATATGATTAAATAGTAACAACAGTTACAAGCGAATATATTCACAAAGATATATATGTTCTGATCTCTTGTAATTGTGTTCGCGAGCATAAGACCTAACTTTTTATTTGGAGGTTAAAAGAGTAGGATGAAGAGATATTTCGATCTATACAGCCGTCATACAACATATAGAGTAGCGTTTGACGCAGCTATTGCATGGGCTATGGGACTGTATGTATTTATTATAACACCGGGCTGGGTTTACTTTCACCACATGTTCTAAGAGTATTGTATAATTAAATCATATAAAGAAGTTTAAATATAAATAGACAAATACCCAGTCAATTGAGTAAACTTAAACATATAGAAACTAAATATGTCTTTAAAGTACCCTCAAGGCGACCCTAGAACCTCCTCTACCTTGAGGGTATACTATTTTCAGGTTCAGAATGGTGATGTATAGATTAGCTGCAGTCATAGAATCGAAGCTTGACACGATGGTCAGTGATATCGATAGAATGGTAGTCAGGTTTGGGTGATGGTCAAATAAAGAAAGAGGAGTAAAAACGAAAAGGGATAGGGTAAGAAGTAGTCTGCTAGTAGTTATATTTTTACTGGTAATTATAGCACCGGGTTGTTCTGCTTTGACTGGTGGAGTAGAGGCGAACAAGCTGGTGGATAGCGGCAATGCGCATCTTAATAAATATAACAAGTTGAACAAAGAAGCAAAGACGCTTATTAAAGAGATCCTCGATACTCCATATACTCCTGAGGCCGCAGTTGAAGGATCAGAACTAGCAGCTCAGACTGCCACAAAGCTCGAGGTTATGAGAAAGGAACTCAAGACAGCTAAGGGTGACTATTCGGAAATAGATTCTTTGGCAGTAGATGAGACGTTTAAGACATATATAAACTACAAGGTAGATCAATGTGCTGTCTTAATTGAGCTGGTCGATCTGCGTTTGGACATGATCGACCAATTTGAGAAATACTTTGGTGAACTGGAGGCTGGCTCAGTTACGGAACAGTCGACAGATGAAATAAGCTCTGCTATAAACACACTTGCCACTGATCAGCAAGAACTTGACGATAAAGCGGCTGACATACAGAAGAAAGCCGTCAAATTCGCCAAAGAGAACGATCTGACGGATTAAGCTGCAATGGAGTAACCAGTTACCAGTTGCCAGCACGTTATTAAGCTGATGATTCATAGTGCGGAAGAGCTGAAGAGCTGAAGATGTCTTTAGGCTGATGATCTATAGTGCGAAAGAAAGTCAGTCCTCAGTCCCGACAAGTCGCTCATCTTATCTTAGGGACCTCATCGACTTAGATACTTAGTTAGCGTTAAAATATAGTTATTATGGTTAAGATTCCGCGGCGTGAGTTTATATCCAAGTTCACCAAGCTTGTTGCAGCAACGACCTTTCTTGCTTCAGGTGGTTGCTCCCGGCTTCTTCGATGGTCTGAAGAAAAAGATGTTGCCAAAGTAAAGCAGACCAAGTCAAACAAGTTGACGGTTCCCAATGTTGAGAAACTACCCGATCTATCAGTTGTACAGGGAGAAGACCCCGCCACAAATGTCAAGAAGGCTATCGACTTGATCGGCGGTATTGAGCGGTTTGTCGGGAAGGGGAATCGTGTAGTTATCAAGCCGAATCTGTTGACTGCCAGAGAACCAGAGTTTGCCGTAACCACTAATCCGTTAGTGATAGGCGCCTTGGTAAAAATGTGTGTAGACGCGGGGGCATCCGAAGTAACTGTGCTTGATAATCCGACATCATCGCCGGCTCAGGTATATAAGATATCAGGCATCGCCGAAGCTACTCAGAATGCAGGTGGAAGGATAAAAGTCCTTACAGATCGCAATTTTGAAAACACGGTTATACCACAAGGCAGGATACTAAAGCAGTTTCCACTGGTCAAAGATGTATTCGAAGCTGATGCATTTATCAATGTACCTATTGCTAAAACACACGGCTTAGCTATATTGACCATGGCGATGAAGAATCTTATGGGCATCATGGGTGCCGGACGTTCCATGATGCACCAAGACTTCGATCAGAAGATATGTGATTTGAACACACTGGTCAAGCCACATCTGGTTGTTCTCGATGCTTACCGCATTTTGACTGCACACGGACCGAGTGGCGGTGATCTCTCGGATGTCAGCACTCAAAAGAAAGTCATTGCCGGTACAAGCCAGGTGGCTGTCGACGCATTCGGAACGACCTTATTTGATATGAAGCCGACTGATCTGCAATATCTTGTCAAAGCAAAAGAGCAGGGACTTGGTGAAATAGACTTGAGCAAGCTGGACATAAAAGAAGAAGACATTGGTTGAGGTGGTCTGATGAAACTATACCGATACCGCCGTGCTTTTCAGCTGGCCTTCTTTATACTGTTTTTCACACTTCTAACACTGACAGTCTGGCCACTTGGTCAGATATTTCTGGGTGCTTTTATTCTGGCGGATCCCTTGATCACCGTAAACTCACTGGCCAACGGCATATGGAAGTGGGAAATGATCATAGCGGTTATTGTTCTTATCGGATCTTTTCTACTCGGTCGTGTTTTTTGCGGGTACGTATGTCCACTTGGTTTTACAATCGAGCTATTGGCTCCCAAAACTCAAGCTCCGGTTAAGAAAAAGTTTAGGGATATTTTGATAAAGATCCCCACATTTACACTTATTATCATAGCGGGATTATTTCTCTTCGGAAGCGCGTTTTTTCTTGTCTTTGACCCAATATCGCTTATGACCAGGTCATCAACAGTTCTTCTATATCCACTTCTTGACCGGATAGCCCGGACAGGTGGCGATGTTCTATATCTGATCCAACCACTACGACTTCCGGTAGATATTGTGACCAACATGTTAAGCGGGAAAATAATATTTCAGAAGGCCTTGTCATATCAATTTCAGTTCGGGATCTTGGTGATGTTTGCTGTACTCGTCGGAATATCGATCTGGCAGCGTCGGTTATGGTGCCGTTATATCTGTCCACTCGGCGCTTTGCTCGGTCTGGCCGGACGGAACAGTCCATATGGAAGAGTTGTCGATAAGAACAAGTGCATTAACTGTTTAAAGTGTGAAAGAGTATGTTCTATGGATGCGATCAGGGCTGATGGGAATGCCACTGATACATCAAGATGTCAGCTTGGTTTTGAATGTGCCGATATATGCCCGGAGAAAGCCATCCACTTTGGTTTCAAACCGAACAGAGTAGTATATAATCCGAGCCGTCGGGCATTTATTGTTGTGGCCGGCCTAGCTGTTGCCAGCGGTTTCTTTATCAGCACGGGTATTACTAAACGGCAGAGAAATGTCCGGCTTATCAGACCGCCAGGAGCCCGGCGGGAAAATGATTTTATGGCTATTTGTTCCCGGTGTGGCCAGTGTCTTAAAGTATGTCCGACCAATGTTCTGCAACCGTCTGTAACAGAGTCCGGGCTGGAAGGGCTTCTAACGCCTCAATTGGATTTCAATCACGCTTTTTGTGACTGGACATGCAATGAGTGCGGCAAAGTGTGTCCGACGGGAGCCATAGAGACCCTAACACTAAAGAAGAAGCAGAAAAAAGTAATCGGTCGTGCCTATATCGATAAAAACCGGTGTATTCCGTGGGCTGATTTTAAAGACTGTCTTGTTTGTGAGGAGCTTTGCCCGATTCCCAACAAAGCGATCAAGTTTGCCAAAGCAAAAGTAAAGAAACCAACGGGGGATTCAATTGTCTTGAAAAGGCCACACGTGCTGAGTGAGCGCTGCATCGGATGTGGGATATGCGAGTTTAACTGCCCGGTTGCCAACGAAGCTGCTATAAATGTGAAGGCGACATAAGATATTTCTAAAGTCTTGGTTTTCAACCGATGTCTTAAGAATATCCATCTAAAGCCTTTGTGACTACACTTCTAATATTCTATACTCATATATAAGTTGCAGAAGTTATCAGCTAACAGCGTGGTGGAATAGGACAAGGTGAGTCGGTGGATAGAAAAAGAAGCGATGAATCAAAACCGGTAAGAAGATCTGTCGACAAGGTTTTATCATCTATGGCGCTTATAGCAATCATGGTAGGATTGATTGCTTTTTCAGTTTCCGGTAGCAAGGGCGCCCAAAATGCAAAGATCGAAGAACGGGATACCATCACTCAGTCGGAGAAAGACCGTATACTTGTTATTGCTCCCCATCCTGATGATGAGACCCTGGCACCGGGCGCTACTATCAGACAGGCTCTTATCGATAAAATACCTGTACAGGTTGTTGTCATGACTTGCGGTGACAGTTACAGGGAAGCAGCTATTGCAAACTCAGGTAACGCTGATCCAACCGGCAATGATTATATACGTCTCGGAGAAATCCGGCACCAAGAAAGCATCAATGCTATGGCGAAACTAGGGCTTGCTAGCGACAATATACAGTTTCTTGGATACCCGAATGGCTATATTGATTTCTTATTCGATGTCAACTGGGATGATGACAACCTAGTAACGGGAAAGACCGGAAGATCGAGCACGCCTTATTCGTTCGCATATGAGAAGAAGGCACCATACTGCGGAAAAAATGTTGTCGAAAATTTAACTAAGATCATAAATGATTTTGAACCGACAATCATTATCTATCCTAGCCCCAACGATATACACGCTGATCATTGGGCGACTGGTGCGTTTGTCCATTATACGACATCAATGCTTGACTATGACGCTGAGCAGTATACTTATTTAATCCACAGAAGCAATAACTGGCCGTCTCCGCCTTATTACAGACCGGATAGGTCGCTAGATCCACCCGATGAGCTGCTATCGACAGATGCTATATGGATCAAAGTAGCTGTAACTGATGAGGAAAGCCTAGAAAAGAAGGAGGCTATCTCATTGTATAGTTCTCAAAATGAAGCAATGAAGCCATTTCTTAGCGCATTCATCAGAAAAAACGAGCTTTATTCGAAATATCCAAGTATTGAGCCAGGACATATTAAGAATACACCAGAGCTTTTTTCCTACGACAGCCCAGAAGGAAAGATCCTGGTCGATCCGGTTAGCGGTGGAATACTGGAAGGCATCGCCGGAATCGGTGATATGAAAAATGTTTGGTTTCTGGAAGGCATGGGCAAAACTTGGTTTGTTGTCGAAACAATAGAAGGCATCAAATCTGATCTCATATATTCATTTAGTATGCGTATTTTTAAGGAAAGGGATGTCGAAAGACTGGATATTAGAGTCTGTGATGACAAGGTAAAAACTGAAATGATGACCGGTGATAGCATCAAACCGAGAAAGCAGGTTATGACCGAAAATAAAAACAAGCGGCTGGTGGTCGAACTGCCTTCGGAGCTTTTCAATAACGCCCGCTCTATGTTGGTAAACGTAAGCACTTTTCAAAAAGATTCGACGCAGGACAACTGGATCGATCGAACCACCTGGAGACAAGTCGATCTACAGGAGTAGGGACTATCTGATAACCGGGTTTGCAGCATGAAAAAATGAACAAGTTGTCACTTCTTATGATGGAAATGTGTTTTCTTAGAATGGGTTGGTCGTTATTCTAGATCCCAGTTATTTATAACTATTTATCTTTGCTCATATATTATGCTTCTATGCAACAATGGGATAGCCAGTTTTAACCAAAGGGGGAGAAGTGTCTAAGAGATTTAAAAAGGGCCATGGTTGGCTTGGAATCTACAAGAATAGCAAAGAGCATTATTTACGCATTATTTGCGTGGTAGCTTTGGCGGTGCTTGTCTTGGTGACGTCTGTCTCTCTATTTGGTTGTGAGCAAGAGAGCAAAGACACGATTAAAAGCGAAGGCGCTATTCCTTTAACAACGGATGATCGAATACTTGTCGTTGCTCCTCATCCTGATGATGAAGCCCTTGGACAGGGCGCATTGATACAAAGGGCGGTCGCCGATGATATATCTGTTCAAGTAGTTATTATGACATGTGGTGATGGTTTCAAGAGGGCAGCAAGAGCTCAATCGGGAGACAAGATCCCGGCTGAGAATGACTATGTGAAGCTGGGAGAACTCCGGGAAAAAGAGAGCATCGAAGCGATGAAACAACTAGGTCTTGAAAGTGAAGACATCAAGTTCCTCGGATACCCGGACGGTTTTATCGATCTTTTGTTTGATACTAACTGGGATTATGACAATCTGGTGACCGGATTAACCGGCAAATCGGATGCACCTTATTCTTTCGCCTATGAGAAGAATGCGCCATACTGCGGAGCGAATGTTGTAAAGAATCTGACTGATATTGTTGATGACTTTAAGCCAACGATTATTGTCTATCCGAATCCAAATGATATGCACGATGATCATTGGGCTACGAACGCGTTTGTTCAGTACGCGATATCAACGCTTGACTATGATGCGAAAGACTATACATATCTAGTGCATAGGGGCTCACTCTGGCCAGTCCCGCCTCTCTATAGGCCGGAAGAACCACTAAGTCCGCCGGAACAGTTAACACATACTGATACAACATGGATCAGATCGGATGTAACAGATGAGGAGAACTTACATAAAGAAGCAGCAATTGCTTCGTACAAGTCCCAGATAGAATTGATGGAGCCGTATCTTAAGTCATTTATCAGAGAAAACGAACTTTTTTCGCAGAATCCGGATATTAGTATCGGGCATGTAGACAATAAAGCCGAGGCTTTGCGTTATACAAGAGACGAAGGAAAGATCCTGATTGACCCGGTTAATGACAGCCTGCTAAGGAGCATTGCCGGACTTGGTGATATCGAAGGCGTTTGGTTTCTAGAAGGTCCGGATAAGTTCTGGTTTATTGTTGAAACAACAGAGGGTGTGGAACCGGATCTTGTATATACATTCAGCATGCGTATATTTAATGAAAGTGATGTCGATAGATTGGATATTCAGGTCCTTGATAACGAAGTAACAGTCGAGATGATAGCTGAGAACAGCATAGAACCAGACGAACCGGTATTAGCTGAAAACGAGGAAAAAAGGCTGGTAATCGAGCTACCATCGGAAGTATTCGATGACGCGCGTTCTATGATGGTAAACGTTAGCACCTTTAAAGAAACATCCATTCTGGACAACTGGATCGATCGAACAGCCTGGCGGTTAGTCGATTTAAAAGAGTAAAAACTAGTAGATAATCTAAGTTTGCAAGTTGACAGAGCATATAAAAGAAATATTACTTAATATGATGCCCTGATTTATGGGATATTGGGATAAACCAGCGATAGCATCGATTCACATTCTCACATCGTCATTTAGGCTGTCATATGCTATGCTCAAACGAAAAAGTGTAGTATGTGGTCTAGTAGAAACAACGGTTTTATGAAAAGGGGAAACATTGACAAACCAATTTGGCCAAAGGAGCCATCATACAAGGATCATCAAGTTAACAAAAAGTCTAAACAAGAACGCTCTCTACATTGCAGTTATTGCTGCTATTGCCTTGGTGATGATATTGAATACATCCGGATGCAAACAAGAAGAAAAGACGACAACAAAGAAAATCGACGCCATTAACTTGAAAAAGGATGACCGGATACTTGTTGTTGCTCCTCACCCAGATGATGAGACACTGGGGCCGGGCGCTTTGATACGCCGGGCAGTTGTCGATAAGGTATCTGTTGAAGTAGTTATTATGACCTGCGGAGATGGATATAAGCGGGCGGCTCAACTACATTCTGAGACTCTCGAACCTACGCATGAAGATTATCAGAAGTTGGGAGACGTCCGGCATAACGAGAGCATTGAAGCGATGAAACAACTGGGTCTTGAAAGTGAGCATATAAAATTTCTTACTTATGCAGATGGTTCGACTAATTTCTTATTTAATGAAAACTGGGATTATAGCAACCTGAGAACTGCTCTGACCGGATCGAAGACTTCTCCGTATTCATTTGCCTATGAAAAGGATGCGCCTTATTGTGGCGCGAATGTGGCCAAGAATCTAATCGATATTATCTATGAGTATAAACCGACCATTATTGTTTATCCTGATCCGGAGGATTTTCATCACGATCATTGGGCAACAAGCGCTTTTGTCAACTATGCTATCGCAATGCTCGACTATGATGCTAAAACATATACATATCTTGTTCATAGGGGTTTAAACTGGCCGTTTCCGCCTCTCTATGATCCGGGCAAGGCACTTGATCCACCGAAACAGTTGACTAAGACTGATGCAGTATGGCTAAAACAGGCTTCAACGGAGCAAGAGAACATTCAAAAGAGGAAAGCTGTTTTTTCCTACAATTCCCAAAAGCTTCTCATGGAACCGTTTCTGGAGGCATTTATCCGGAAAAATGAACTCTATTCGCGGTATCCGGATATCAAAGTCGCAAACGTCAAGAAAAAGCCAGACTTGTACACATACAAAAAGGAGAGGGGTAGGATCCTTGTCGATCCGGTCAATGACGGTATCTTAAAGAAGATCGAAGGAGTCGGAGACCTAAAGACAGTTTGGTTCTTGAAGGGATTGGATAAATCCTGGTTTATCCTCGAGACGACAAAGGGCATCAAGCCTAATCTTATTTATGACTTAAGCATGCACATTTTCAAAGAAGGCGGAGCGGAGAGATTGGATATTCAAGTCCTTGACGGAACACCAAAAGTGGAGATGTTAGCTGAGAACAGTATTAAGCCAAGCGATCCGATCCTGGTTGAGTCAAAGGATAAGCGGTTGGTCGTCGAAGTACAGTCAGATATCTTTGATGATGCCCGGTCCATGCTGGTAAATGTTGATACGTTTAAAGAAGAAGCCACTCCGGAAAACTGGATCGATAGAACTGCCTGGAGGCTTGTCGACTTAACAGACTAGCCTGGCAGAGTATTGCTGTGAAATATAAAAAGTATACACGGCCTAGCACGATGGGAAAATGCTTTTGATACAGGGTGAAGCGCTCAACATGTCAGTTGATCCTGATTCTACGGGCAGCCAAGCTAAATCTCAGCGTATTGTATCTGTCGACTACTTCAGGGGCATTTCTATATTTCTAATGCTTGTCTACAACTACGTTCCTTTCTTTTCAATAGATGTCCCGGCTATTTTCCAGCACAACAAGTTATCAAGATTAATGTTTGGTGATCTGGTGGCTCCATTTTTTCTATTCATTTTGGGAGTATCGATGGCGCTGTCGATCAAGAAAAGAAGAGAGAAGGGCGTCAGCGAGATCGAGATCTTTCATCAGGTTCTTACCAGGTCATTCCTTTTGATAATAATCGGTCTGGTGCTAGATGTAAGTCTTGGATATATATTAGGCAATTCTCCCCATTATATTTGGGGTGTCCTAGAGACACTCGGCGCTAGCTATCTGGTTGCTTACCTGGTGATACGGTTTAGCATGCTCGGTCAAGTGGCTACCATCGGTGTATTACTTGGCATACATCTCGGACTTTCAACGATACCTGGGTATGTAGACATACTAAGGTGGGTCTCGCACGGAAGCCCTTTTTCTGTTCTAGCCTGGGCTCCGATAACCATATTCGGGCTGATATGCGGAGAACGCCTGGTGAAGGATAGACAAGATTACGAACTGTTCTTGTTTAGGGTGGGAGTACCTTTAATCGGTTTAGCCATCCTGGTGAGTCTTATTGAACCGATCAACAAAGTGCTGGTAACCAGCGGTTACTCATTGTTCTCCGCCGGCGCTTCGGCATTATTCTTTATGGTCGTCTACTTTCTTACCGAGACAAAGAAACTGGTCATTTTCAATCGTTTAATGCAGCCATTTCGCGAGTTAGGAGTAAATGCACTACTAGCCTGGGTCATTCAATATATAATTGCGGCACCTTTCATATATTACTTCTACAAGAATGGAAAACTTGCCACTACGTACGGTATCTTACTTGCCGCCTCTATTATCCTTATTACCTGGAGCCTTATATATGTCGCCAACCGCAAAGGAATAAGACTAAAAGTGTAGCCCGCGAGAAAGAGGGAGCATCTCAGTTACCAGAAACAAGTAACCAGCACGTTTTTGAGCTGATGATGTATAGAGCGGAAATCTGCAAACCGCAATCCGAGAACCGCAAATCGTTGTCATTAAGCTGATGATTGACAGTGAAGTAGAGCAACAGAGCAGAAGCGTTCTCTTGAAAATGTCATCATGAGCGAAGCGAAGGATCTCAACAGACAAACCGAAGCATTCTTTTCATTTGATCTTTAATATTTAATATTGAAATGCAATCTTCAAAGTGTGGTCACTTGGTCTTTTCCCAAGCCCCCATCATTAATCCACAAGGCTAAATGTTCCATTGCCGGCTCTCAGGCAAGAGGGTTTGACATCTCCTATAAATCAGTATATACTGAATTATCAGATGATACATATATATAAGTGGGAAGGGAGATGACTGAATAATGAAAGACAAATGTGGAACACACGGACACGCTGGACATCATGGACCCGGTGGACACCACGGTCCCGGCGGAAATCACCGTCCGCCAAAAGGCCCCTTCTTTAAAATCGATGCAATTCTTAATGTTGATGAACGCGGACAGACAGTTTTGCCGAAATCATTAAGGGAACAGATGGGAATCGAAGCAGGGGATAAGCTAGCTGCTGTTACATGGGATACATGCGGACCGGGAAACTGCATAGCCCTTATTAAAGTAGATGATATGTCCGACATGCTAAGGGATATGTTCGGACCATTGATCGATGAGATAGCCGGTTCACAGAAAGGGACAAAAAAGAAAGAAGAGCCTGAAAGAAAATAGTAAGCCACATGAAGATCTAGGAGAGAGCGTATAAGTTAGCTCGATGTTAGAAGGAGGGATAATAATGAAAAGGTACACAATTCCCAGAATCGCCCATTGCGAATCAGGATGTTGAATATGGTCCTAGGCAAGACTGAAAACTGCCTATGATTTTTTATTATTAGAAGAAGAGAAAGGTTTGAGAATTAAATGGATGATGACAAGATCAAGAAAGCTGTCAGAGAAAGCTACGGAGATATTGCCAAGAAAGAGAGTTCTTGCTGCGGACCGTCTGAATCATGTGAATGCGGAAGTTCCTCGGAGACTGTAAGTAAAAAGATCGGTTATACCGATGAAGACATCGGATCAGTCCCGGAGGGAGCAGATCTAGGTTTGGGCTGCGGTAATCCTGTCGCGGTCGCATCGTTGAAAGAAGGAGAGACAGTTATCGATCTGGGATCAGGAGCAGGATTCGATTGCTTTCTGGCGGCCGGTAGAGTAGGTGGCTCGGGACATGTCATCGGAGTCGATATGACACCGGAGATGATCGAGAAAGCACGTTGTAACGCCGTAAAAGGTGGACACAAGAACGTCGAGTTCAGGTTGGGAGAAATTGAACATATTCCGGTAGCTGACAATAGCGCCGATATTGTTATATCAAACTGTGTCATAAACCTTGTTCCGGATAAAAAGGCTGTTTTCACGGACGCCCTGAGGGTGCTTAAACCGGGTGGGCGGTTAATGATCTCGGACATTGTCCTTCTAGAAGAACTTCCGGACCATCTCAAGGATTCAGTCGAGGCATATGTCGGATGTCTGGCCGGCGCCACGATGAAGGATGACTATATCAACACGATAAAAGAAGCCGGATTCAAGCAAATAGATGTATTAAGCGAAGACACTTTTTCTGTTGATCTGTTTGTCGGCGATAAAGATGTCAAAGAAGAGATCAAGACTCTTGGCATTAAAGATGAAGAAATCGATGGTATAGGCAAGTCTATAGCCAGCCTCAAGATCTCAGCCACCAAGTCGTAGTCCGATATCTGAGAACTGACGAGAATCGATACTCGAGACTAAGGCGGGGGCATCGGACGGACCAGATGCTCTAGCTTCTTCAGTTGAGCACCTCTTTTCATAAATGAATTATAGAAGAATGCTGGATTGATGTAGTTGTAGCCAATAAGTGCGATATTAACGCTTATAGAAAAGCGAGCTTTAAGATTTCAAAACCAGCTACTAAAAAGTGTAGATTGGATAAGAATGGAAAAACACCGTGTTTGAATAAATAT
>SDBS01000656.1_pt1 | contig 34407 bp, 31 predicted proteins | sample 2277091 | NCBI WGS metagenome assembly SDBS01 (sample SAMN10404972, study PRJNA504765) | marine sediment metagenome | isolation source: marine sediment core GS10_PC15, 163 cmbsf | place: Arctic Ocean: Southern Knipovich Ridge | collected 2010 | reverse complement strand
CTCTTTCTCTTAGAGAATGAAGCCAAGACAGAAATCTTTGGTCTTTCAGAATATCATACTGTCCTCGGTAGTTGGGAATAGCTAGGATACTCTTGGGAATCGTGCCACAGGAGTCGAGTTCACTTACAATTTCTCTAAGTTCTGAACCAAAAGCAGGGCTAGCATCATGGATTGAAACTGTGAAATAACCCTTCCTTCCCATTCTCTGCCTATTCTTATTCTACAATTCTCGTACAACGCGAAGAAGATAGACCTTGCCTTTCACTAGACCCCTCCACGCAGTAGTTTCTTTCTTGTCGTAGACTGTGAAATTCCCCCCTTTGATCCCGATTCTTTCCAGCACCTTCTCATAAAGACCTGGCTTTCTTCTCTTCTCAAAAGAAAAAACTCCACCCCACACCCTTTTGACCTTGTTATTCCTCAAGTAACTGAACAATTCCTCAACAAGTCTTTTTCCCGTCTCCCTGCTGCGGTGCCCCCTTTCCAAGTCAATATGGAGATGAGCCGAATCCTTTGGCATCCTGGGAGTTTCCCTTAAGCTTCTGAAAAGTAGCCACCTGGCATATCTCTTTTCCTTCTCATTGTATTGCGTAAAATATCTGTATATTAACTTGAAGGCAGTCAGAGGCAGCGTTCTCAATATGAAATATCTTTCAAAGTCCCTGCCATTCTTGCAGCTTAGTACATATCCCACCACACGGCCCCTTTCCTCAGCAATGAACGCTGACTCTGGCTCTTTCTCTAAGTAGTACCTGGTGTGAATATCGGCAAACAGATCCCTATCCCCAAAAACAGGATCAATAGGATTCCCCAGAAAGCCGGTATCACAGCAGAGTTCCCTAACGCTATCCCTATCCTTCAGCTCATATTTCCTTATTCTAAAATCCATTCTGGTATACCCGTGGGGCTCCTTTAACGAAGGAATCATTCTGCTCTTCCCCTCGAAATTCGGTCTGTCATTGAGAGCCTCAACAACTCGTGAATCTACCACAAATAGGGGCATTGGTCAAGAAGTATCTCGGCACGATTTTCCCTTGCTCCACAGGAACCCTCTTCCCGTCTTCGACGGCAAGCATGTCCCGAATGTCACCTCGGAAAGATGTGCCTCGAAAGTAAGAAGAACAAAGTTCTGTCTGTCTCGTACATCAATGGTCTGCTGGTGGCAAAGAAGTATCTCGGCACGATTTTCCCTTGCTCCACAGGAACGGATCTTCCCGTCTTCGACGGCAAGCATGTCCCGAATGTCACCTTTGGAAAGATGTGCCTCGAAACTAGTAAGGGCAAAGCTACCTCTCTCTCGCGCATCAATAGTTTGCTGGTGGTATCAAGAACACTTTCCTCAAATTATCATTTGCATTATCTGTCAAAATTAGATACAATGCAACAGAAGGTGACGAATTGAGAAGGAGCTGTAAGGACCTATTCTGATGGGCCCGGCAGAAATTTTGGGGTGAGGCACATGTCAAAGAAAAGTGGGACACAGAAGATACGGCTATCTGAAAATGCCTTGAAGGTACTTAACAAAAGATACCTCAGGAAGGATAAGCAGGGTAGGATTATGGAGACTCCGGAAGGTATGTTCAGAAGAGTAGCTCACAACATTGCCGCGGCTGATAGCCTGTACAATCGGAGCGCTGAAGAGGTTAATAAGACAGAAGAAGCTTTTTACCGGCTCCTGGCAGACCTGAATTTCCTGCCAAACTCACCCACTCTGATGAATGCAGATACTGAACTGCAACAACTTGCTGCCTGCTTTGTTCTCTCGGTAGACGACTCCATCGAGTCCATTTATGAAGCTATTAAGCATACTGCAATTATTCATAAGTCAGGTGGTGGGACAGGCTTTTCCTTCAGCCGGATAAGACCCAAGGGGAGGGCCGTGGGAACGACTTCAGGTATAGCCAGTGGACCCGTATCCTTTATGAAGGTTTTCGATGCTAGCACAGAAGCCATCAAGCAGGGGGGTAGGCGTCGAGGCGCCAATATGGGCATCCTGAACGTGAACCATCCTGACATATTGGAATTCGTCCTCTGCAAGAAAAACGAGGGAGATCTAAGAAATTTCAATATCTCAGTCGCAGCAACCGATGAGTTCATGGAAGCAGCTAAGAAGGGCGAGGATTACGATTTGATAGACCCTCGAACCAAGAAGAAGGTAGGCAAACTCAATGCCGCCAGAGTCTTGGATACTATAGTGGAAATGGCCTGGAAAAATGGGGAGCCCGGTCTAGTGTTCCTGGATGGAATTAATCGAGGCAATCCTACCCCAGAGTTGGGTGAAATAGAATCCACAAACCCCTGCGGAGAACAACCTCTGCTTGCCTATGAAAGTTGCAATCTCGGTTCTATCAATCTCTCGTCGATGATTACCGACCATAGGATCAACTGGGATAAACTGCGAAAAACTGTGCATACCGCCGTACATTTCCTGGATAATGTGATTGACGTCAATAGGTATCCTTTGGCTAAAATCGAGCGAAATACTAAGGCCACCCGAAAAATAGGACTAGGAATAATGGGATTTGCCGACATGCTCGCCAGATTGAATATTGCCTATGACTCGCAAGAAGGTATCGCCACAGCGGAAAGTATTATGAAATCCATCCAGAAAGAGGCTGGAGAAGCTTCTCAAAAACTGGCTGAAGAGAGGGGGGTATTCCCCAGCTACGACAAAAGCATACACCGAGAGAGGGGCGTGAAGCTCAGAAATGCTACCACTACTACCATAGCTCCCACAGGAAGCATAAGCATGATTGCTAATTGTTCTTCAGGAATAGAGCCCTTTTTTAGTCTCCTCTATCACAAAGAGGTACTGGGAGGAGAGAAACTTCTCTATGTGAACGAAGAGTTTGAAAGAGTGGTTCGGCAAAAAAAATGGTACTCACCCCAACTTCTAAGGGACATAGTAGACAATAGAGGATCTTGCCGAGGAATAGCCAAAGTCCCTCCAGAGGTACAGGACGTCTTTGTCACCAGTTTTGATATCAGCCCTGAGGATCACGTCAAAATGCAGGCTGCCTTCCAGAAGTACACGGACTCAGCGGTCTCAAAAACCGTCAATTTCTCCAATGAAGCCACCAAAGAAGATATCAAAAGCTTATATCTTCTTGCATATAAGCTTGCATGTAAAGGGATTACAGTTTATCGCGACCAAAGTAGAGAAGAACAAGTTTACACCACGGGGAAACCCAAGGAAAAAAATACACTACAGCCTCGACCACGAGAAAGAATTATTTCTGGAATAACCATAAAAACAAAAACCGGCTGTGGAGATCTTTACGTTACCGTAAATGAAGATGAGAGGGAAAATCCGTTTGAAGTTTTCGCCCAACTAGGAAAATCTGGCGGGTGCGCTGCCTCTCAAACGGAAGCCATCGGCCGTTTGACCTCTCTATGCCTGAGGAGTAGCATTTCCTGGCAACAGGTAGCCAAGCAACTGAAAGGCATAACGTGCGATCGATCCTATGGATTTGGCAAGGAGAAAATTCTCTCCTGTGCTGACGCGGTAGCCAAAGCTATCGAATTACACGGGGAGTCCAAAAAATCTAGAGGCTGCGGCCAGGAAAATCCCTTGCCTTCCCCAGGAAAGCCCCGAGCAGACGACAAGGTTAAATCCAACCAGGAGCCTCAGGGGAGTGCACACCGAAGGGGTAGATGGATAGGAGCTTGCCCGGACTGTGGTTCCAGTGCCATTCAGTACGAAGGAGGATGTTTCATTTGTAAATCCTGCGGGTACACGGAATGCAGCTAACCACCAATTCCCGGTGTGCCAATTTGGGGAATCGATGCTCGAGAAAGGCCTTCCATTCGAATTTGCACCAGAATCCCAACGACCAAGATACTAAAGAGATGGTATAGGCGCGAGGAAACTGTGCTCTCCTGTACATCACTGGCCCCTTAAGCCGACGTCACTTTCTACCTTCACCCACTTCAGGATCCCGGAATGAGAAAAGATTCAAGACTCGAGAAAGACTGAGGGACCCAATCTCATCTTAAGGATAGAAAAACTGAACGAGATAAAGCTCCAGGCAGCAGCTAAGATCAATCTTTATCTGGACATACTGGCGAGACGCAGCGATGGTTATCACGAGATTGAATCCATTATTCAGTCGGTGAGACTGTATGATAAGCTCACCTTGAGGCCCAGAAAGAGTGGAATCAAGATTCTTTGCAGGAGCAAGAGAGTTCCCCTGGACCAGGGAAATATTTGCTATCGAGCAGCGGAAAGTCTCTTAGCGACAGTTGGAATAAAACAGGGACTAGAAATAGAAATTCAAAAGAATATTCCCGTGGGATCAGGACTGGGAGGAGGTAGTGCCGATGCCGCCGCTACCCTCATAGGCATGAGGAAGATCTTTGATATTGATATTTCTTTCTTGGATCTCTCAAAGTTAGCTCTTGGATTGGGATCGGATGTTCCCTTTTGCCTGGCAGGGGGGACAGCTCTGGTTCGAGGAAGGGGAGAGAAAATCGTACCTCTCCCCCCCCTAAAAGACGGCTGGTTCATCCTGGTGGATCCTGGAATCCCAATTTTTACCTCGTGGGTATACTCCAGGCTCAAGGGAAAATTGACAAAAAAGAGACTAAATATTAAACTCGTCAAAGAATTGTTGAAAAAGGAAGGAATAAGAGGAGTAAACAAATTTCCTCTGTATAATAAGCTCGAGGAGGTGGTTGTTGAAGAATTTCCTGCTCTAGGAGAAATCAAAGCGAAACTCATAGAAGCAGGAGCAACGGGTGCCTTAATGACGGGAAGCGGATCTACTGTTTTCGCGGTGGCCGAAGATAAAGAGAAAGTGACGAGTATTCTTGCCAAACTAGGAAGAAAATTAAGAGTTAATGCAGTACGAACCACCGACAAAAGCGTCAAGGAGGCCTAGGGGTGAATATCTCGGAAGTGAAGATCAGGAAAGTTGAGGGCAAAGATAGGTTCAAAGCCTGGGCAACCATAACTTTTGATGATTCATTCCGGATTCACGGACTCAAAGTAATCCAGGGAAAGGACGGGCCTTTTGTGGCTATGCCTTCTCGTAAGCTACCCAATGGAGAATTCATAGATACTGCCTACCCCCTTAACCAGGAATTGAGAGAACTAATTCAGCAAATAGTACTGCAAGAATACGATCATCAAGACTAATCCCAAACTCAGCCTCAACGAAAAAACACTGTGGAGTACACCCTCAAAGCAAATCTTGCCAATTTTTGCAGGGGATAAGGAGGATCAGAAAATAATGGAAGTCAAGGATAAAAAATGGGTGCTGGAGCAAGCAAGAAAGCAGAAGGTGAGCTTTGTCCATCTGTGGTTTGTCGACATATTGGGATTTCTGAAGAGCTTTTCCATCTCCTTGGAAGAGCTGGAAACAACCCTGGAAGACGGTGCGGGATTTGACGGCTCATCCATCGAAGGATTTGGCAGAATTGAAGAGAGCGATGTGGTAGCCATGCCAGATCCTTCCACCTTCTGTATCATCCCTCAGGTGAGGGACCAATTTGGGGGGGTTGCACGAATGTTCTGTGACATACTCCAAACAGATGGGAGTCAATACGAAGAAGATCCCCGATATGTCTTAAAGAAAACCCTCAAAAGAGCAGCTGATTTGGGATACATTTTCTATGTGGGACCAGAATTGGAATATTTTTACTTCAAATCCAGCCAAATACCTCCCCAAGGACTGGATGATGGCGGCTACTTTGACCTCGTTCCACAGGATCTGGCTAGTGATTTCCGGAGGGAAACAGTTTTCACCCTGAAGAAAATGGGAATCGAGGTAGAATGCAGCCATCACGAGGTTGCTCCCAGTCAGCATGAAATTGACCTCAGGTATACTGACGCTCTGAGTATGGCTGACAATACTATGACCTCTCGACTGGTGGTAAAGGAGATAGCTCTAAAAAACAATATCTACGCTACATTCATGCCAAAACCAGTTTACGGGATCTGTGGAAATGGCATGCACATCCATCAGTCTCTTTTCAAGGGAGCTGTCAATGTCTTCTTTGATCCTGACGATAAACATCACCTAGCAGAGATAGCCAAAAGATACATCGCGGGACTCCTTAGACATGTCCGAGAATTTGCCCTGGTGTCAAATCAATGGGTGAATTCGTACAAAAGGCTGGTCCCTGGATTCGAGGCTCCCGTCTATCTTTCCTGGGCTCTGAGAAACCGATCTGACCTTGTTCGAGTTCCGACCTACAAGCCGGGTAAGGAGGAGGCTACGCGGGTGGAATTAAGATCACCTGATCCCGCCTGCAATCCTTACCTGACCTATGCGACAATGCTGGCAGCAGGATTGGAAGGAATAGAGAAAGAATATGATTTCGTACCTCCCGTAAAAGAAAATGTTTACGAAATGAGCGATAAGGAAAGAGAGAGAAGGGGGATTGAGTCCCTTCCTGAGAATCTGTGGGAGGCTATAAAGATAGCCGAGAAGAGTGAGTGGCTCAAGAAAACTCTGGGGAAGCCTCTATTCTATAAACTCCTAGAAAACAAGAAAGTGGAATGGAAAAGATATCGATCCCAGGTAACCTCTTACGAATTGCAAGAATATCTTCCCCGTCTTTAGGCTCCCGGTATCTCTCATCCAAAAATGAGCGGGACTTATATCTTGGAGGATTTTACCGTCCCGCCCCATACCCCACCTTAGCTTCATTAACGTCGGCACGATTTTCCTGAAGGACTAAGGAATATCTCGGAACTCTTCCCCTTTGTCGCTCGATACCAGATTCACATTGTCTCTGAAGGAACAAGCGGATGAAATTCAAGTCAGGATTCGTTAGTTTGATAGGCAAACCCAACGTGGGAAAATCTACCCTGATTAACTATCTGGTGGGAGATAAAATCGCTATTATCTCTGAAAAACCTCAAGCTACTCGTAATATCATCCGGGGAATAGTCACTTTCAAGGAAGCCCAGATAGTCTTTCTCGACACGCCAGGAATAGTTCGATTAAGTCAGGCAAAGACTCTTTTCGACAGGCACATCATCGAGCAAGCCCTCAGGGGGCTCGAAGGGGTAGATATAATAGTGCTCATGGTAGATTCTACCTCTCCTATTTCCGAAGATGACAAATTCATCGTAGAGAAACTAAAGACAATGGAAAAAACAGTCTTCCTGGCTGTGAACAAAATTGACAAAATCAAAGAAAACCGACTCAAGTCTTTGTGGCAGGCCTACGAAAATCTTTTTCCTTTTGTCCGCATCATCCCTATCTCTGCTAAGAAGGGAACCAACATATCCATTCTGGCAGGCGAAATGATCCGATACCTTCCCGTCCATCCCCCCTACTACTCCTCAGATTTGGTTACTGATCAACCCGAACGTATTCTAGTGGCTGAGCTCATCAGAGAGAGAGTATTTGCCCTGGCTCATCAGGAAATCCCCTATTCAGTCTTGGTTAAGGTGAATCAATTCGAACAGAGAAAAGAGGACTTAATCTATGTTCAAGCCACCCTTTATGTGGAGCATCGCTCCCAAAAGGGTATTCTTGTTGGGCGAGGAGGGAAAATGATAAAGCTGATAGGGCAGACCGCTCGAGGCCAAATAGAAGAGCGTCTAGGCTGCCGAATCTATCTGGAACTTCAAGTAGCAGTAAAAAAGGGATGGCGGCGGAGAAGGGAATCCTTCAAGGATTCAGGCTACGAGCTGTAGAACTGACAAGAAAATCAAGACCCACAAAGACCGGAATGCACACCGGCATTAATATCCCTCAAGCGGGATTGTATCGGGAAGATAGCTTCAACATAGCCGTCGTCCTGGTTCGTCTTTCCCGGAGTGACGGTGCCCTACAAATGCTTTGGCTTACCCCGGGCTCCTTTGCTACGCCCATACCTTTCCCCCTCACTGTAAATACATCCGCAATATTGCTGGCGGTACAAACTCATTTCCCTTGCTAGGTCCACACTTTTTCGCCATCCCCCTTGAACCTCTTCCAAATAGGGCCTAACAGAGTACTCTTTCCCTACCTGCCTCATGATCTCCTCAAGCAGCTGTCTGTCCTGATGAGGAGACAAGAGGAGAGTTGAGCTAAAATAATCAAAGTTTCCCTTCCGGGCCACCACAGCCGTCATCTTCAGCCTCAGGTGATAGCACACCCGGCAGCGTTCTTCCTCCCGATAAACTATCTGGCGAAGAAAGCCTTTCAGGTCATAATCATCCTCATAGACAATCCGCACCTTTCCTCTTTCTACCCAGATCTTCACTGCTCCCAGACGCCTCTGGTATTCAAGAAAGGGATGAATATTGGGATTATACCAGAAAGCAAAGACTTCCTTAAAATCCTTCCTTAACTCTGAAAAAGTGTGAACAGCACAGGGAGCACAGCAAATGTGCAGAAGAAGTCTTCCTGAAGAAATAGGCGAACTCAGCCGCATTTTCTTAGCTCTTTCTAGCCCAACACCGCTCCTCGATTCGCTGGGCCAACTAATCGGCTATAACGAGCTAAATAGCCTTCTTTTATTTTGCAGGCAGGTCTTCGCCAGCTTCTTTTTCTCTTCTCCAATTCCCTTGAAGATAAATTCACTTCCAATCTTCTTCCTGGAATATCAATCAACACCTCATCTCCATCTTTTAGCAGGGCAATGCAGCCCCCTTCCCTAGCTTCGGGAGAGATATGCCCTACACAGGGACCCCTGGTTCCTCCTGAGAAACGACCATCGGTAATGAGGGCTACTTTCTGGGATAATCCCATTCCTACCACCGCCGAAGTTGGAGAAAGCATTTCCCGCATCCCTGGTCCTCCCTTGGGCCCCTCATAACGAATGACGATGATCTCTCCTTCACTTATCTCATCTTCATAAATCGCCCGAACAGCTTCTTCTTCACTGTTGAAGACCCTTGCCTTGCCTTCAAACTTTCTCACATTCTCAGCTACGGCGGACTGTTTCACCACCGCACCTTCGGGAGCCAAAGATCCATAAAGAACGGCGATACCTCCTTCTTTATGATAGGGGCGAGATAGGTCTCTAATTATTTCCCGATTATTCACCCCGCCTTTCTCAGCTACTCTTTTGATGGATTTGCCACATACGGTGGGATGATCAGCCAGATGTTCTCGAAGGGTATTGAGCAGTCCCGGAACTCCTCCCGCCTCGTCCAAATCTTCCATGAAATCCTCACCGCCGGGCCTCAGGTTAACCAGGTGGGGAATCTGGCGGCCTATTTTTTCAAATGATGACAAAGACAATTTGACTTTTGCTTCATGTGCAATAGCCAGAAGATGCAGAACCGTATTGGTAGATCCTCCCAAGGCCATATCTGCCCGTATGGCATTTTCAAAAGCTTCCTTAACCATAATCTTCCGGGGCAAAAGGTCCTCCTCGATTATTTTCACCACCCTTTTGCCGCTCTCATAAGCGAGTTGACCTCTTTTCGCAGAAACAGCTAGGGCCGTTCCTGAGCCTGGCAAGCTCATCCCCAGAACCTCACCGAGACAAGCCATGCTGTTGGCGGTATAGAGCCCCTGGCACGAACCTATACCTGGACAGGCTTCCCTTTCCAGAGATGCGAGATCTTCCTCAGTTATCTCACCAGCCTTCAGCCGGCCCAAAGCCTCCCAGGTATCCCGGACATAAGAGAGCCTTCTTCCCGCATGTCTTCCTGAAAGCATAGGACCAGCAGTGATAACGATGGTCGGGATATTGACTCGGGCAGCAGCCATGAGACATCCAGGAGTAATTTTGTCACAGTTGGTTAAAAGAACGAGCCCATCAAGACAGTGGGCTTGGGCTACTGATTCGATGGAATCAGCCACTAGCTCCCTTAAAGGAAGAGAGTATCTCATTCCCCCGTGCCCCATAGCTATTCCATCACAAACAGCGGGAATTCCAAAAATAAAGGGAGTTCCTCCTCCCGCTTCTACTCCCTTTTCAATATATCTTTCAAGTTCCCTCATCCCTGCGTGACCAGGCACCATACTGCTGAAACTGGAGACGACTCCTACGAAGGGTCTCTCCAAATCCCCTTTTCCGAGGCCGATACTGTAAAGAAGGGCCCGGTGAGCAGTTCGCTCCACCCCCTTTTTAATCTCGTCACTTCGCCTTGAGTTCATTTTTCACTCCGTCAACTGCCTTGTTTCTCCTCTGTCAGTCTACGTATTCCCTGTATTGGGCCTGCTACATCCCATCCCCTCATCAAGTGATGAATTTAGAAAACAAATAGCCAGTGCGAAGCAAAAGCTTTTTGCACCGGCTATTCTCGAAAGGCTATTCCTTTCAGCTGCCCTAGGTATGCCAGTTCTCCTGCATCACAAGGCAACAGCTAATCGGCCAGCCTACCTAGAAAGCATAACCCAGGCTAATACCAAGTGCTCCGCCTAGGCCTGATATAGGAATGCTTTCCCCTTCAATCGACAGAGACCCAATGGAAATGAGCAATCCGAAAGATGGTTCCACGGTGAATCGCTCTCCGAAGATCCACTTGTAGCCCACTAGCCCCGCGAGTCCAAGAAAAAAGGAAGAGTCACTATCCCTCCGGTACTCGGCAGATACATAGTTCACGCTGGCATTACCTCCGAACCAGAATTTTTCGGGAGCGGTAGTATTAAGATATCTCTTTACACCGACGCCGCCACCCAGGAGGGTCCAGTCCCAACGTCCGCTACTTTCGGAAGCAAAAACTACTTGGCCGACGAAGGACATATTGGGCTTCCAAACCTTCTCATACTCAGCATTAGCCACCCCAAGAAGAAGACCAAAAGGATTGACACTTATCACATTGCCAAATTCTCCTTCTGCCCTTGCCTCCTGTGAGAATACCATTTGAGTGCCGCCAATGAGCAAAAGAAACATCACCAAGACGGTGCCCACTTTCGCCACCCCTCTTCTCCCTGTCATATAGATCCTCCTTATCATACTTCCCTCGCGGTGTGCTTCAGACAAGGAAAGTCCGGATCACTCCCCTTCCAAAGCCGAGTTGCCTCACTGTCGCCCGCTACGCTTCGGGTCTCGAGCCACTCACCAACTCGGGCCTGCGCCTTTCCCGCGCTTTGCTCACTCGTGGCGTCTTATTCATCGCCACCTTTGCACCCCCGAATGCGTTCGGCCCGGCTTCAATTCCCTTTCCTGTGGAACAACGAAAGATTTGGTGGAGGCAGGGGGAGTCGAACCCCCGACCTCGTCCACGCCAAGGACGCACTCTCCCAACTGAGCTATGCCCCCACTTTAAACCGTCCTTCTCGCATCAGCCCACAGTCTTTCCAGCTGATAGAACTGCCTTGCTTCCTCAGAGAATACATGCACCACTACTGAACCAAAATCCATGAGGATCCAGCGATCGTTCATGAAATCTTTAGGATTGATAAGTCTTACCTGCTCTTTTCTCAATTTCCTTGCCAGCTCTTGCGCAATGGCCCGCATATGCACGGAAGACTCCGCACTCATCATGACAAAATAGTCGCTCATTATGCAGATTCCCTTGAGATTGAGAACAACCACATCCTGGGCTTTTTTGTCCTCCGCTATCCTGATGACGTCTCTGGCCAACTGCTCAGAGGTCAAACTGCCTAGCCTCCGCTCCAAATTCCAATGGTGAGGATTCCTCCTTTATTACAAGACCTCTACCCTACTTGCTCTTCTCAGAAAGCTTCCATTTTTCCCGAAGTCATCAGACTTATTTCTCTGCCAACCCTCTAGTATTCCTCGTCTCGCCCATCGGTCTAGGTTTTTTTGCTCAAAGAAGAACTCTCGGCTTTTCAAACTTCCTGGTACAGTTTATTTTTGTGTATGTACTTCTCTACGGTCTCGGGCACAAGATACTTGATAGTTCTTCCCCTCCTTATTCTTTCCCGAATCTCCGTAGAAGAAATAGCCAGGGCTGGAACCTCAACCAGATAGGTACATCGGTGGAAAAGAGGATCAATTTCGTCCACACCTAGCTTGTACCCCGGGCGCGAAACAGCAATGAATTTAGCTATCTCCGGTAGGTTCTCCTTCTTATGCCAGCTAGATATCTCAGCAATCGCATCGGCCCCGGTAATGAAGTAGAAATCTCCTTTACCCGCACCCCCATAAATCTCTTTGAGCTCAAGAATAGTATCCCTAGTATAAGACTCACCCCCTCGATCGATTTCTAACGAGGAGACGGAAAAGTATTGATTGGTGCCGGCAGCAAGAAGAGCCATCATCCAGCGATGTTCTGGAGAAGCAATCTCACCCGCATGTTTGTGAGGAGGTTTTCCCGAGGGTACGAAAAGAATCTCGTCCAGCTTGAACTCGTCCCTGACAAATTCAGCAGCAACAAGGTGACCATGGTGAATGGGATTGAAGGTTCCTCCCATGATGCCCAGCTTAGACCAATTCTTCTTCATTTGGCATATTCAACAGCTCGATGCTCTCTAATCACAGTGACTTTGATTTGCCCAGGATAGGTGAGTTCCTTTTCTATTCTGCCCGAAATCTCTCGAGATAACCTCTCCGCTTCCCCATCGCTAACCTGCTCAGAGTGAACGATTATGCGCACTTCCCTTCCGGCTTGAATGGCATAGGCCCTATCTATCCCGGGGAAAGAGTTTGCTATTTCCTCCAGATTCTCCAGACGCTCAAGATAAGCCTCAAGAACCTCTCGTCTTGCTCCGGGTCGAGCCGCAGATATTGCATCTGCAGCTTGAATCAACACAGCTAGAACACTTGCGGCAGGTTCATCCTCATGATGAGCACCCACAGCATGGACAATAGTAGGGTCCTCACCGTACCGCTTGACCAGATGCGAACCAATCACGGCATGAGGACCTTCCACTTCTTGGTCGACAGCCTTTCCAATATCGTGCAGAAGTCCAGCTCTCTTTGCCACCGCAGAATTCGCTCCCAGTTCTGCAGCCAGAATACCCCCAATATACGAAACCTCCTTGGAGTGCTCTAACACATTCTGGCCATAGCTCGTACGAAACTTTAGCTTCCCTACCAGCTTAACGAGTTCCAAAGGAAGATCTGAAATTCCCATATCGAAGGTTGCTCGTCGTCCCTCCTCTTTTACGATTTCTTCCACATCCTTCTTGGCTTTTACCACTATCTCCTCAATTCGGGCCGGGTGAATACGGGTATCAGAAATAAGGCGCTGCAGGCTAATTTCCGCAATTTTTCTTCGCAACGGATCGAAACACGATATGACCACAGTTTCGGGAGTATCATCTACAATCAAGTCCACGCCTGTGAGAGCTTCAAATGTTCTTATGTTTCTGCCTTCTCTTCCAATCACCCTGCCCTTCATTTCATCGTTAGGCAGAGCTACTGCAGAGACTGTAGATTCTACTACCTCGTCTACAGCAAGGCGCTGAATGGCGACGGCAATAGCCTCTCTTGCTTTTCTACCTGCTACTTCCTTGGCCTCCCTCTCCGCCTTTTGAATAATCTGATTAGCTTCTTCCTTAGCCTCTTTTTTGATGTTATCCAGAAGAATCTTTTTTGCTTCTTCTGAAGAAAGGCCGGCTATACTCTCCAGCTCTCTTTTACACTTATCTTCAAAAATCTTTATTCGTTCTCTTCTCTCCTCAAGGTCCCTTTCTTTTGAAAGTAGCTCCACCCTCTCCTTCTCCACTTTCTCCACTCGACGATCTAGAGCCTCTTGTCTTTCTGTCAACCCCTTGGCCAGCTTTCCCAGTTCTTCTCTTTTCTGCAGTGTCTCTTTCTCGAATTCGTCCCTCACTCGATGCAGCTCTTCTCTTTTCTCCAGCTCAATCTCTCTTCTCTTGCCCTTTATTTCCTCCTCTACCTGGGCTGACTTTTTCCGGGCTTCTTTAAGCAAGGATCTCGCTCTTGCCATGTTAAGAAGACTCGCTACCCCCCATCCTCCTATAGCTCCTAACAATACATAGATTAGATTCGGGTTAATCGCCATCGCTACCCCCCATCTATTTTCAAAGATCTAGATATTGGAATTCTCGAATATCCAATGACCTAAGTGAATTTTTTGCTGTGCTTCCCCCGTCATCACACCTCTTATTAAGAAGTGTGATGATGTACGATATAACTTTTCTCACTTTTGTCAAGAGGTATCTCGGAGGTATCTCGGCACGATTTTTCCTTGCTCCACAGGAACGGATCTTTCCGTCTTCAACGGCAAGCATGTCCCGAATGTCACTTCGGAAAGATGTGCCTCGAAACCAGTAAGAACACTTCGGGACTCTTGCCCTGCGTCGCTACATAGTAGCTTCGGATTGTGTCTGCTCATCTTCTCGCCTCGGGAAAGACTTAAAACTCGTCGTTCCACTCCTCAAACACAAGTCTTTCTTTTCCTCAACTCGAAGACTCGTCAAGGTGCTTCTATAATGCTCCTTCGGGGAAAGTCCCTCGCCACCTGAATGAATGTCCCGGATACCAATACTTTGCTGGTGGCATTCAAGAGTGAACGTAATGGGTAGCCATCCCGTCCTCAACTTGACTTCACTTGTGAGAGCTGTTATCATCTTGACCGGGTCAACAGAGCGAATGAATCACAAACCTTGGTGCTGACTGTGGGGAAAGAACCGTCACCGAAGCTTCTGGGTAAGCCTAAGAGCTTACTGGGATACCCAAGAATCTGCCCAGAGGAGCCACAGTACGATGCTACGAGTGACTCTCAAGGGGGGGCTAGTCATATTGAGGAATATTTACTAGTACGGGCCGACCAGAAATAGAGCAGGCAAGATATTTGAAGAAGAGAAGTAATTCACACATGAAGGTAGTAGTGGTAGGAGCAGGGGAAACAGGATTCCATATTGCTCAGACCCTATCCAATGAGGGACACAGCATAGTAGTCATTGACATTCAGGAAGAGACTCTTGAGCACGTGAGAAATTCCTTGGACGTCCTGGCAATTATGGGGGATGGGTCCAGCCATAGGATCCTGGAGGAAGCGGGAGTTAAGGGGTCAGATTTTTTCACCGCTGTTACCAACAATGACCGCGTCAACATCATAGCGGCTCTCTTAGCCAAAACGTACCAGGTTCCAAGAGCAGTCGTAAGGATTAGTGATCCTCAACAACTAGACAATCCGGTCCTGCTGAAAGAGACGGGATTATACACCGTATATGCTGAAAAAGTGGTAGCTGACAAAATCGCTCAGTTAATCGAGGTGCCTTTCGCCTCTCTCTCAGAAGTATTTGCCGATGGAAAAGTTCAGATGCTGAAGCTGGAGGTAAAGGCGGGAGCGGCCCTCGAAGGAAAGAAATTAAGTGAACTGCAGAGGCTATCCTCATGGATTCTGGTTGCTCTTTCAAGAGGAGGAAAACTCACCATTCCCCGGGGAGATACCCTGATTCAGGCAGGAGATTACGTCATCGGTTTGGGAATAAAAGAAGCTCTCAAGGAACTGGAAGAATTGGTGGGATCTTTGGAGCCGAAGACTAAAAGAGTAGTCATTCTGGGAGGAGGAAAAATAGGATATTATCTTCTGAAAGAACTCTCTGGTCGAGGGATCTCCCTTCGCCTTATCGAAACTTCGCCACAAAGATCCTTGGAATTGGCACAGGAGTTATCTAACGTACTGGTATTTAAGGGCGATGGTACCAGCGGAGAAGTTCTTAAGGAAGCGGGGATCGAGGATGCTGACTATTTCGTCGCCCTAACCCGCGATGATGAGATTAACATACTGGCTTCCCTCTGCGCTAAGAATTTGGGCTGCAGGAAAGTCGTGATTCTCTCAAGAAAAATGGATTACACTCCAATAGTACAGAGAGTGGGGATTGACGTGGCTATCAGCCCCCCACTCGCAGCTGCCACTGAAATAATGCGCTATATTCGAGGAGAAAGAGTACTGTCTCTATCCCTTCTAGAGGAAGGCAAAGGAGAGATTCTGGAAGTTCTGGTCAAAGGGACCTCCCGCATTGTCGGGAAAGCCCTTCGAGATACCTCCTTTCCTGAGGAAGCTCTGATAGCAGCTGTCGTCCGGGACCGTAAGGTCATCATTCCTCGGGGAGACACTATCGTTGCCGCCAACGACCGAGTAATCGTTTTCATGCTACCACAAGCAGTAAAAAAAGTAGAAAGGCTCTTCGGCTAGACCAACCAGCCAAGATGAATCCCAAGGTAGTTTTCTATTCGGTGGGAAAACTGACAAAGTTTCTGGGTGCCTTGATGGGCATACCCTGTGCTCTGTCTTTAATCTACAGAGAGCCCGATTTTTTCCCATTTGCCATCGCGGCAACAGTAACGTTCCTCAGCGGGTATTTGATAGAAAGGTTTTGCTGGCAAGCCAAAGATGAGGAGATTAGGCACAGAGAAGCATTTGCCATCGTAAGCTTGGGGTGGGCAATAGTGGCTCTCTTTGGGACCATTCCCTTTCTCTTAGGAGGAACTTTCTCCAGCTTCATCGATGCTTACTTCGAAAGTATGTCCGGGTTCAGCACTACCGGAGCGACCGTTCTAACCAATATTGAATCTCAACCCCATGGCATCCTTTTCTGGAGAAGTTTTACTCAATGGCTGGGAGGAATGGGCATTATTGTCCTGGGCATGGCTATCCTTCCCAAGCTTGCCGTGGGAGGAATGCAGCTTCTGGCAGCGGAATCTCCTGGACCTTCACCGGAAAGACTAAGGCCTCGCATCGCGGAAACAGCAAAAATCATGTGGGGAATCTACCTTCTCTTCTCCTTCAGCGAGGTTGTTCTCCTAAAACTCGCTGGCCTCCCCCTCTTTGATTCTGTCATCCACATGTTCAGTACCATGCCCACGGGAGGATTCTCCTCTCACACTTCGAATATCGGTTTTTTTGACCGTGCTAAGGTAGAAACCATTATCACCTTCTTTATGTTTTTAGCCGGAGGTAACTTTGCTCTGTACTATTATTTGCTCAAAGGACACCCAAGAAGACTATTTAGAGACAGCGAATTTAGGTTCTATAGCTTTGTGGTAGTTGCTGCTATCATCCTGGTAACTTTCAATCTATGGGGTGGGACCTATGAATCTATATGGTCCTCCTTTAGGTACGCGGCCTTTCAAGTGGTTTCCATGACTACTACCACGGGATTTACTACCCAGGACTTTGACCTCTGGCCGTCCCTATCCCGGGGTATCCTTCTTCTCCTCATGTTCATAGGGGGCTGTGCTGGTTCCACGGGAGGAGCTATGAAGAACGCAAGAATACTCATCCTCCTAAAAAAGGGTTACCAGGAGCTAGTGCGTCTTGTACGTCCCAGGGCGGTTATTCCGATAAAACTGGGGGACAGGCCCGTAGAAGAAGCAGTAATCGCTGGGATCACAGGATTTTTCATCCTGTACATTCTTCTGTTTCTCGTCTCCTCCCTCATCCTCATGAAACTAGGAATTGATATGATAAGTTCGGTGTCGGCTGCGGCAGCTACCATCGGAAATGTTGGACCGGGTCTTGGATTAGTAGGGGCCTCCCAGAACTATGCCTTCCTCCCCCCGGTGGCAAAGGTAATTCTCAGTCTCAACATGCTCCTGGGCCGCCTGGAGATCTATACGGTGCTGGTTCTTTTGCTCCCAGCCACCTGGAGGAAATGAGACCTGCTTGACCTGAGATATACAAATGGTACCATAAAAAAATGAGGATCTCAAAGGGAACTCAAGAACTGCCAATGTGAAGCATCTCTCCTTGGATCCCTTGGAATGCACCTAGGCAATGAGCCGGGATGGCGAAACTGGTAGACGCGCATGGTTGAGGGCCATGTGGACTATAGTCCTTGGGGGTTCAAATCCCCCTCCCGGCACCACCCTCCCACGCTTTGATTTCCCAAGACAAGCCTAAAGACTCGAGAAGGCAAGTAGAGGGAATCAGAAACTTCCATGTAGCGATGCAGGGCAAGAGTCCTGAAGTGTTCTTCTTAACTTTCGAGGCACATTTTTCCGAAGTGACATTCGGGACATGCTTGCCGCGGGAGGCGGAAAGATCCGTTCCTGTGGAGCCAGGGAAAATCGTGCCGAGATAGCTCTTGACAGACAGATTGGGATATTGTAAGTTATCAACCTATTTTAGACAAATGAGGATAGCTTTGAAAGAGTGCATTTTCTCCAAGGCGGTCGGCCCTCAAATTATGAGCATTAAGCCTTATAAACCGGGGAAATCTTTAGAGGAAGTCAAGAGCGAATTCGGATTGAAAAGAATCATTAAGCTTGCCTCTAATGAGAATCCTCTTGGTCCATCGCCCAAGGCGATTCAAGCTATCAAGGAATGTACTTCCCAGATTTCCTTCTATCCTGACGGAGCCGGACGAGAACTGAGAGGATACCTGTCTCGAAAACTCTCACTGGATTCCGAAAACATAATTCTGGGCAACGGTTCCGATGAAATTCTCTCCATGATTGCCCGAGTTTTCCTCCATCGGGGGGACGAGGCAATAATGGCCACTCCTTCGTTCTTAATGTATGCGATAGATGCAAATCTCAGTCAGGCTAAGATCGTGTCCGTTCCGCTGAAGAACTTCAGGATTGATTTGGACGAGATGCTTGGTGCCGTCACGCCAAAGACGCGGGCAGTCTTTATAGCCAATCCCAACAACCCCACAGGAACCATAGTAAAAAAGGAAGAGGAAGAGACATTCGTAGGTCAGCTCCCTGATGGTATACTGGCCGTTTTTGACGAAGCCTATTATGAATATGTAGAGGCAGAAGACTTTCCTCAAACCCTGGATTTGATCAGAAACCGCCCAAATACCATCGTTCTTCGCACTTTCTCAAAAATCTATGGCCTGGCAGGCCTTCGAATTGGCTATGGAGTTGCTGCAAGGGAAATCGTTGATATACTTAACAGAGCGCGCTCGCCCTTCAATGTCAATTTTCTTGCTCAGGTAGCTGCTCTCGCCAGTCTCACCGATGAAGGGCAAGTACGAAGAAGCAGGCAGCTCGTACGGGAAGAAAAGAAGTTTCTTTACTCGCATTTCAGGAGACTGGGACTTTTCTTTGTTCCCACGGAGGCCAATTTCATCCTCATCCAGCTAGGAAAGAAAGCAAAACAAGTTGAACATACACTTCTCGAGAAAGGATTGATCGTCAGGGGAATGCAGGCTTACGGCCTGCCGGAGTTCATAAGGGTGACTATTGGGACAAGGGAGCAAAATGAAGAGTTTATGCGGGAACTCGAAACAACTCTCTCCCCCTAGCCGAAAACGTGTAGTTATTACTATCGACGGACCCGCCGCTTCGGGAAAGAGCACCACAGCCCGTCTTCTAGCAAAAAAACTGGGGTTTCTTTATCTTGATACAGGCACTATGTATAGGGCCTTGACATGGAAGGCTTTAAGAGATAAAGTAGACATCAAGAATTCCAAAGCCTTATCAGATCTAGCAAAAAGCACTCGAATTTTCCTAAAACCTGAATCAGATTTGAACATCCGGATCTACCTAGATGGCAAAGACGTAACCTCATCTATTCGCTCCCCTGAGGTAAATAAGTATGTCTCTCTGGTTTCAGTCGTAGGAGGACTAAGGGAAGTAATGGTAGCTCAGCAAAGAGAAATTGCCGGCCGGGGAAGCCTAGTTGCTGAAGGGAGAGATATGGGGACGGTCGCCTTTCCTGAAGCAGATGTCAAGATCTTCCTTGAGGCTTCGTTCCAAGAAAGAGCAAGAAGAAGATGGAAAGAAAACACAGAAAAAGGCTTATCCATAACCAGGAAGGAGGTAGAGACTGAACTTGCCAATCGAGACCGCATAGATAGCCAGAGAAAAATTTCCCCTCTCAAGAGAGCCAACGGGGCTCTCGTCATTGACAACAGTCATATGGACATACTCCAGACAGTGGAAAAAATGTGGGAGGTAGTTGCGAAGAAAATGAAATGTTAATTGGACTAGCTCTCTGGATCACGGCTATCTTGTATGCAAAGAACAGGAAGAATGAAAGAAACCCCTCTCTGGTATTATTTCTTATGGGGGCTCGCCCTCATAATCTTCAAGGTATCTTTCAAAATCAAAATTAGAGGCAAAGGGAACATTCCCTCAAAAGGACCGGCGGTTCTTGCCAGCAACCATCTGAGTTATCTCGATCCCATTGTGCTGGGCCTCACTACACCAAGAAGGATGAACTTTATTGCCAAAGAGGAACTCTTTGGCAATTCCCTGTTTCGCGCGCTCATTACTCAACTGGGAGCTTTCCCCCTTAAGCGGGAAAGGTTCGACCGCGCACGCTACAAGAGAGCTCTGACTGTCCTGAGAGAAGGGGGCATTCTCACTCTTTTTCCGGAAGGAACGCGCGCTCAACATGGAAAACTGGGAAGCCTAAGACGGGGTGCCGTTAGAATAGCTCTTAGAGCGGATGTGCCTCTGATTCCAATACTCATTGCAGGCACGGACAGCATTCTACCCAGAGGGAAAAAAACTATACGGTTTGGGAAAATAAGAGTACAAGTAGGAAAACCCCTGGTAGTCACGAAACTGGACAAGACTCAGAATTTGAGAAGGGAAACTGATGAACTGCTTGGTTCTTTGAAAGAAAGAATGAACAAGCTGAGTGATGAGTTATGCAAGAAATGACGATCTCTTTGTAATCTTATTGGAGAGTATCCATGGATGTTTTTCTGACAGAAGAGATTGGATTCTGTTTCGGAGTAAGAAGAGCTCTGACATTGGTGAGCGATGAGCTTAAGAGGGGAAGTCGCATCTACACCCTGGGAGATTTGATTCATAATACTGGAGTGGTAGAGAGTCTCAGGAAAGAAGGAGTCCTCCCCATTTCTTCTCTCTCCCAAATAAGCGAGGGAACAGTAGTCATCAGATCTCACGGGGCCAGCCCCTCTCTCATAAAGGAGGGGAGAAGAAAAGGATTGAAAATCCTCGATGCTACTTGCCCTTACGTCTTAAGGGTGCAAAACATAGCTCGATATTTTTCCATGAAATCCTATCAGGTCATAATCATTGGCCTGGCTACTCATCCTGAAGTGAAGGCAGTAATAGAAAATGTGGGCAAAAGGCGTGCTTATGTGGTTAAGAACCCCCAGGAAGCGACAAGAATACCCTTTGCCTCAAAAATAGGCGTCGTTGCACAAACCACGGAGAGTATTGACAACTTTGAGAAGATTGTGAAGAATTTGGTACAGAAGGGACGAGAAATTAGGATCTTTAACACTGTATGCAAGGTCATTCGAGAAAGACAGGAGAATACAAGAAGGCTGGCCAAGAAGGTTGAAGCAATGATAGTGGTCGGTGGACATAATAGCTCCAATACCTACCAACTGGTTAAGCTGTGTAAATTCCTGAAGGTCAAGACTTACTTTGTGGAAAGTACAAAGGATTTGCAAACTCACGAGTTGAGACATCTTAAAAGAGTGGGCTTGGTTGGAGGAACTTCCACTCCTACGAAGGATCTTGAAGAGATAAGAGACTTCCTTGTATCTATGAACTAAGCCGAGACTCGAGAAGCGGGGCAAGAAATGACTAAATCTAAGGAAGAAAGAATTCTGGACAAAGCTGCCGATAAAGTGATGAGAGCTGATCTGGACAAAGAGGTGCAGAAAGAGAACAATGATTTTACTGAGCTCGTTGAGGCATATGAAAATTTCCAGCCTCCGAAGCAGGGAGATGTGATAGACACCAAGGTTGTGCAGATAACTAGTGACGGAATATTACTGGATATGGGTGCCAAAAGTGAAGGTTTCATGCCTCGCCAAGAATTCTCCCAAAAAGAAGGCAAGAAACCCGAACTAGGAGACCAGTTCAAGAGTTACATTTCAGGAAAAGACAGGAATGGACAGTTTCTGCTGTCCAAGAAAGAAGCGGATCTGTATCTGAGTTGGGCCGAATTCGAAGACGCATTTGAGGAAGGAAAAAGCGTAGCAGTGAAAGTGGAAAAGGTAATTAAGGGAGGGCTTTTGGCTAGCTTGGGTTTGGTTAAAGCTTTTATTCCTGCCTCACACGTGAGCTTGCAGAGGGAAAATGATCTGCAAAAATTCATCGGGAAAAATCTAGCCGCGAGGGTAATCGAACTGAAAAAGAACTCAAACAATGTAGTTTTGTCTCATAAGTTCGTACTCCTCGAAGAAAGAGAAAAGAGAAAAGAGAAGACCTTGGCTACCCTGGAAGAAGGAAAGACAGTGATGGGGAAGGTAAGTTCCATAACCAGATTTGGCGTTTTTGTGGATCTAGGAGGAATAGACGGACTAATCTATCCGGAAAGCCTCTCCTGGGGATGGGTTAATGATCCTCATGAGATTGTTTCGGTTGGTCAGAAAATAAAGGTGCAAGTTCTAAAATTGGACATAGAAAAAAGAAGGATTTCTTTGGGTCTAAAGCAAACAAAACCTGATCCTTGGACTCTTGCAGAGAAGAAATATCAGATAGGTTCAAATGTTGTCGGGAAAGTTACCCATCTCACCAACTTTGGAGCTTTTTTGGAAATCGAGGAGGGGTTGGAAGGACTGCTTCATGTCTCTGACATTTCCTGGGATAGGCGTATAGCCCACCCCAGAGAGGTTTTGGCGAAAGGAAAAAAAACCGAAGTAAAGATACTGGACGTTGACGTTAAGAAGAGAAGGATTTCCCTGGGTCTAAAGCAAACGGAGCCCGATCCCTGGAAAAAACTCTTGGGGGAATATGGGGTGGGAGACAAAGTGTCCGGTAGGGTAGAACAGATCACTAATTTTGGCGTTTTTGTCAATTTTGCTCCTGGAGTCGACGGACTCATTCATATCTCCGAATTGGATAAGGAATATACCTCGCATCCGGAAACCGTTACTTCTGTGGGTAGTCAAATAGAAGCAAAAATCGTGGAAATCGACACAGAAAAGAGGCGAATTCGATTAAGCATCCGTCAATTGAGAGAAAGGGAGGACAAAGAAGAGAAGACAGACTACTTCGCCCCAAAAGAGGATGAAGTAGTCATCGGAGATTTTGTTGAGGAGAAGATAAAAGAAAAGCTCAAAGGAAATCTTGGAAAATAGAATGGTCTATTTTTTCCTCACTTTAGGGGTAGGTTATCTTCTGGGTTCCATTCCATCGGGGTACCTGTTAGGAAAGGCGATTAGGGGAATAGATATTAGAAACTTTGGTAGCAGAAATATTGGGATGACTAACGTCCAACGTATTCTCGGTTCAAGTCCCGCCCTCCTGGTACTGGGGGCAGACATGGGAAAGGGAGCTCTATCCGTTTATCTGGGCACCCTTCTCGCTTCTCTCGGACACGTGAGCCCCCAGATAATGGGGGGGATGGCGGGGATCACATCCATTGTTGGACACAACTGGCCCGTTTTTCTGAAATTCAAGGGGGGGAAGGGAGTGGCGACCTCAGCCGGTGTTTTCCTGAGCCTCACCCCATTTCCCCTTATGCTCTCAGCTCTGGTTATGGCTGGCGCGGTGGGATTCACTCGCTATGTCTCACTGGGATCAGTCACAGCAGCAGCAGCCCTCCCTTTCTTCATCTGGATATGGACGAAAAAGCTATCTTTTTATCTAATTCTGAGCGTCCTGGCCGCCTTTCTTATTTTCCTGAGGCATCGATCGAACTTGGGCCGCTTACTGAGGCGAGAGGAAGGAAGATTGGGAAAAAGCGTGAAGGTAGATACCAATCAGAGATAAGTGCCTTCACGAGCTTGCCTAGAATAGTGGAAAAATATTATGCGACAAAGGAGGGGGGAAATGAACAAAGCAGAACTGGTGGAGGAGGTAACCAGTCGAACGGGGCTCACCAAGAAGGCTGCGAGGGAAACGGTTGACACAATAACCTCAGCGATTACCGACTCCCTGGCCAAAGGCGAAAAGGTGACTCTGGTAGGTTTCGGAACTTTCAAGGTAAGAAAGAGAAATTCCCGTCGCGGAAGGAATCCTCAGACCGGTAAAGAAATTCAGATTCCTGCTAAAGATGTTCCCAAGTTCGAGGCAGGGAAGAATCTCAAGGAAGCGGTGGCCTAAGAAATTCTTTACGGGAGGTAGTAGAGATTTCTCCTACCTCCCGTAACTATGCTTACGGAATCTTCAATGACCGGGGCTCAAAAGAGAAAGACGGGACTAACCTCGGATCGCGAAACGCAGAAATTTGAAAAAAGAGCTCACACCAGGCAAAGTTCCTGAGAAGCATTTTTTCTCCATAGGAGAGGCAAGTGAAATTGCTCAGCTGCCTCCGTCAGTTTTGCGCTTCTGGGAAAAACAGTTCAGACAGCTCTGTCCTCGAAAAAGTAGAGGCGGACATAGAAGATATCAAAAGAAAGATTTGGAATTGGTCTTGAAGATAAAAGATCTTCTACACAATAGAAAATTCACCATACAGGGAGCTCAAAAGAAGATAAGCAATCTGGATAAACAAAGAGAAATTGACCCTAGCCTCTTAAAAAAAGAACTCCAGGAACTCCTGGAGGCACTGGAGTAATCATTCAGATTCTTGTGGCTAGTCGGGGCGTAGCGCAGCCTGGTTTAGCGCACTTGCATGGGGCGCAAGAGGTCACCGGTTCGAATCCGGTCGCCCCGACCATCTCCTTACTTAAGGGAAGCGGAATTCTAATGAAGAAAGAGCGTATCCTCAGTGGTATGAGGCCGTCAGGAAAACTACATCTGGGAAACTACCTGGGGGCTCTGTCGGACTGGGTTAAACAGCAGGAAAAATATGAATGTTTTTTCATGATTGCTGATTGGCACGCTCTTACCGATAGAACAGACACATCCCAGATCCATCAGGATACGCAAGATATGCTTATAGACTGGCTTGCCGCCGGCCTTAATCCTCAAGAATCTACGCTTTTTCTTCAATCTCAGATTCCTGAACATACTGAGCTTCATCTCATTCTTTCTATGATTACCCCTGTCTCTTGGCTGGAAAGATGTCCTACCTATAAGGAAAAACTGGAGGCTGGAGAGGAAAACAATTATGGCCTGTTGGGCTATCCGGTTTTGCAGGCAGCCGACATCCTTATGTATAAGGCCAGCAAAGTTCCGGTGGGAGAAGACCAACTGCCCCACCTGGAGCTCTCCCGGGAAATAGTTCGGAGATTCAACTATCTCTATGGAAATGTTTTCCCCGAGCCTGAACCTCTCCACTATGACGCTGTCAAGGTTTTGGGACTGGACGGAAAGAAAAAAATGAGCAAATCCTACGGTAACGAGATCGCCCTATCTGAAGAGCCCCGTCTTATTGAGAAGAAAGTCCTTGGAATGTTCACTGATCCCAGGAAGATTTATTTGAAAGATCGAGGGCATCCTGAAGACTGCAATGTGTATAGTTACCACCAAATTTTCGGACCTTCCGGGGGGAAAGATCTTGATGGCATCCGTCAGGACTGCCGAGAAGGCAGACTTCCCTGCACTCAATGCAAGAACGATCTTGCTCAGGCGCTAATCAAGGTTCTTGCGCCATTCCGTGAGAGAAGGAAAGAACTTGAGGCTAATCCCTTGAAGCTCGAGAAGATTCTGGCGGAAGGGAAAAGAACGGCCAGGGAGGTAGCCAGGGCTACTTCCCAGGAAGTGAGAAAAGCCATGCACATCTCATTGGTCCAAGGATAGTAACGAATGCACCGATACAGCAGGTGGCTACTGTTGTTTATTCTGGGGTTGGTAAGCTTGTCCATCTGGGCTATCTATCCTCCAGGGGATAAGATTAGGCTCGGATTGGATCTAAAGGGTGGAATTCATCTTGTCCTGGAAGCAGATACCAGCAAGCTAGAATCCTCCCAGGATCTGAGGGATGCAGTCAATGTGGCTCTAGAAATCATTAGAAATCGAGTTGACCAATTTGGGGTTAGCGAGCCCACCATCACGCGCCAGGGAAGTGGTAGAATAACAGTAGATTTGGCAGGGATAGAGGACCCACAAGGAGCGGTGGAACTAATAGGAAAGACGGCCCTTCTTGAGTTCAAATTGGTGGACGAGGAAGGGGACCTCAGGAAGGCTCTGGAAGGTGAGATCCCCCCCGGTGATGAGATACTCTATAAGTATACTGATGGGGAGCCTCAGCCCTACCTCATCAAAAAAGAGACCCTTCTTTCAGGCAGATATATCAAGGATGCTCGGGTAGAGATTGACAGTTGGGGACAGCCTTATGTAGGCTTAGATTTTGACTCTGAAGGAGCCAAACTATTTGCTGATATTACTGGAAGACACGTAGGAGAAAGATTAGCTATAATCCTCGACAATGTGGTCAAATCTGCACCAGTGATAAAAACCCGAATTCCGGAAGGGAAAGCCGTTATCGAGGGAAGATTCCCTATGGAGGAGGCTAACGAGCTACGAATAGTTCTGAAGAGTGGTGCCTTACCTATTCCCTTCAATATTATCCAGAATACCACCATAGGTCCTTCTCTGGGTCGCGATTCTATCCGGAAAGGTCTCCTTTCAGGAATTGTTGGATTCATTGGCGTAATTATCTTCATGGGCATCTACTACCGAAAAGCCGGCCTCATTGCTGATACGGCTCTTATTCTTAACCTGCTTTTCCTACTGGCGGCACTGGCTGCCCTAAAGGCAACCCTGACTCTCCCGGGCATCGCCGGTATTATTCTAACTATCGGAATGGGCATAGACGCTAACGTTATTATCTTTGAAAGAATCAGGGAAGAACTCAGGCATGAAAGAGCACCTCGTTCAGCTGTGGATGCTGGCTACAAGAGAGCCCTAAGAACCATCCTTGATGCTAACATTACTACCTTAATTACCGCTCTTATTCTCTTTCAATTTGGTAGCGGTCCCATAAAAGGCTTCGCTACAACCCTATCTATTGGAATCCTGGCCAGTCTTTTCACCTCTATAGTGGTTACCAGGGTTATTTTCAACCTTCTCTTGGCAAGAAGACCGGTGAAAAAAATCAGCATCTAGGAAAAGCCTATGAGATTCCTCCGAGAAACGCACATAGACTTCATAGCTTTGAGAAAAGTAGCTTTTTCCCTCTCAGGGGTGGCTATGGCTATTGGAATTACTGCTCTGGTTCTGAGAGGAGGGTTAAGTTTGGGTTTAGATTTTACTGGAGGACTAGAAATTCATTTCAAATTCAAAGAAACCCCTTCCGTCTTGGAGATAAGGTCTGCTCTAACTAAAATAGGCCTTTCAAAAGCAGTCATCCAGCAGTATGGAAGTCGGCAAGAAAATCTGGTTCTGGTAAGATGTGCCGTGGAAGAAGCCTCCCTCGAGATCGCTTCCAATATGATAGCTTACCGTGAGAGAAAAGGAGGATTTGCCGATTTGGGAGAGCTTAGAGGAATCCCCGGAATAGAGGCAGTGGGATACGAGAATCTCGTGGGTATTTTTACTCTTGATTCCTCCCAAACTCAGAAGATCAATCTTAACCAGGCCACAGAAGCTTCTCTCATTCCCGTCATTCGCCAGCTTTTCCATAGGAAAACCGTGACCAGAATAGAAGAGGTGATAAGAGACGAGCTCGGGAAAAAGGAGGATGCGTTTATTGTCCAGAGCGTCGACATAATTGGCCCGAAGGTGAGTCAGGAACTCCAGCGTAAAGCTTATATGGCGGTAATTTTTGCCCTCTTGGGTATGCTCATGTATATTGCCTGGAGATTTAAATTTCGGTTTGCCGTGGGAGCGTTGGTCGCTCTGCTTCACGATGTCTTTATCAGCCTGGGAGCACTTTCCTTGGCCAATTTTGATCTGAATCTACCCGTAATAGCAGCGCTGCTCACCATCATTGGATACTCGCTTAATGATACCATTGTGGTGTATGACAGAATCCGGGAGAATCTCAAAACCCATCGGAAAGGAAAGGGTTCCTTAAAAGAACTTCTGAATCTTTCTGTTAATGCGTCTCTGTCTCGAACCATCATCACCTCCCTCACTACCCTGATAGTGGTAGTGGTCCTTTTCCTGTGGGGAGGAGCCGTAATTCATAGTTTCGCCTTCGTGCTTCTGGTAGGAATCATCGTTGGGACTTATTCCTCTGTTTTCATTGCTACGCCCGTAGTCTATGCTTGGGCAAGAAGTGGAACGAGGAGATAATGAGAATCCTCATAGCTGCGGGGGGAACAGGTGGACACATCTGCCCCGGGTTGGCTATAACTTCCTACCTTAAGGAAAATTTCCAGGATGTTCGAGTTCTCTGGGTAGGGGGAAACAGAGATACGGATTCTCGACTACTTCCCCCTCATGACTTGAAATTTGTCAGTATATCTATGCAAAGTTGGCCCAGGCAGTTTTCGGCAAAATGGATAGACTTTGCCTGGAATACACTCTTATCCTTTCTTCAGGTCTTCCTTGTTCTAATCCGTTTCAGGCCTCACGTGGTAGTGGGGACGGGGAGTTATCATTCCTTTCCTCCAGTTATCCTCTCCTACTTTCTCGGAATCAAAACCTTCATCTCGGAACAAAATGTAAACCCTTCCCTAACTAACAAGCTCTTGGCCAGATTTGCCTCTCGGATAGCCACTAGCTTTCCCCAAACCAGAGGATTTTTGCCTCGTTCTGAGAGGCACAAGGTACGTCTCGTAGGTAATCCCATTCGTCCGGAAATTCTCAAAACCTCGAGGAAAAAAGGGTTGAGGGCTCTGGGCTTGAAAGAGGGTTGCTTTACCCTTTCTTTTCTGGGGGGAAGTCAAGGAGCTCATATTCTTAACCAAGTGGGAATTGAAACTGTCGATCTTTTGAAAAAAGAGAAGAATCTCAAGACTGTCCAGGTTGTTTTTATCACTGGCCGAAAAGATCTTGCACTGGTAAGAGAATATTTCAGATTGGCCGAAGTTCCCTCTGTCATACGGGAATATATGTCTCAGATTCAGTATGCTTATGCCGCTTCTGATCTCGTGGTCTGTCGAAGTGGAGCCACGACACTTGCGGAAATCACTGCCCGGGGGTTGCCAGCTATCCTGATCCCATATCCTCATGCCACGAATTCTCATCAACTGGAGAATGCCAAATTTCTCGAGGCTCAGGGAGCTGCGTATACTATCCTGGAAAAAGACCTCACCGCACCGACGCTGGCAACAGTGATACTCAAGTTCGTGAGGAACCACGATCTTCTGAGAGAGATGGGAAAAAGAGGGAAACAATTAGCTCTGCCTCGAGCAACCGAGATGATAGCCAGTACAATTCTGGACCTGGGAAAGACTAGATGTTAGAAGGAGCAAAATCCATACATTTCATAGGAATTGGAGGGATAGGAACGAGTGGATTGGCCAAGGTTTTGCTCAAAATGGGATATCAGATTTCCGGATCCGATGTGGAACTCAATCCTCTCACTAGAAGTCTCGAGGCCTCAGGAGCCCGTATCTATCAGGGCCATCACCCCTCTCACGTTGGCAGAGCTAGTCTGATAGTGAGCTCATCCGCCATTTCTTCCTGCAATCCCGAGCTCCTAGAGGCAAAAAAAAAGAAGATCCCTATTGTTGCCAGAGGAAATCTTCTCGCCCACCTTACCAATAGGAGTGAGAGCATTGTCGTCGCTGGAACTCATGGAAAAACCACTACCACTTCTCTTATTTGCTGCATCCTGGATGCGGATAACAAAGACCCCACTATGTTCATTGGAGGCGAATTGAGCGACATTGAAGGGAATAGCAAGCTAGGAAAGGGAGAATGGGTGGTGGCGGAAAGCGACGAATCCGATGGTTCGTTTCTGCTTATCCATCCTAAAATCGCGGTCCTCACCAATCTCGAGGACGATCATTTGGATCACTATGGCTCAACCCGCAGGATCAATGAGGCCTTCCTGCAATTTGCCCAACAGCTGAAACCGGGAGGCACATTAATAGTAAACAAAGATGATGCAAATTTGAGAGACCTATTGGGAAAGATTCAGCCATCCTATTCCCAGAAAACAATCACCTTTGGAGTGGAATCTCAGGCTGATCTTGTGGCTTGGAGGATTACGCTCGAGGGGTTCTCATGTCTTTACAGTCCTGTATACAGGGGTAGGTCATTGGGAAAGGTACGAATACCACTCCCCGGCGAGCACAATGTGCATAATTCATTGGGAGCTATTGCAGCAGCGCTCGCTTTGGATATTCCCTGGGAGACAACAAAGAAGGCAATTATGTCCTTTGGTGGAATCAAGAGAAGATTCGAGTGTATAGGTAAGACCGCCTCGAACATCCTGGTGGTAAATGACTATGCTCATCATCCCACCGAGATTAAGGCTACCTTGAAGGCGGCTCGTAGGCTGAGAAGAAGAATAGTCGTGGTCTTTCAGCCGCATCGTTACAGCCGGACCAAAATTCTTCTCTTCAAATTTGCCCACGCTTTCAAAGAAGCTGACATTCTTCTCTTGACCCCTATCTATCCGGCGGGAGAAGCTCCCATTCCTGGAATAGATGGAAGACTGCTTTTTGAAAGAGTGAAAGAAACTAGAGGGAAGGATACTTACTATTTTTCGTCTGAAGAAAAGATCTTGAGTTTCTTGGCGGATAAATCCAGGGAGGAAGATCTAATCATCACTCTAGGCGCCGGTGACATTGGAAGGATAGGGAGGGAATTCCTCGAACGACGCCTTATTTCTTCTTAACCTCTACTTTTAGAGGAATCTTCACCTCCGGATGAAGTTTAAGAATTACCTGTTTTGACCCGATGACCTTGATTGGTTCTTCTAATTCGACCTTTCGATGATCTATGTCCTGACGAAATTTCCTCCTGATTTCCTCAGCAATATCCTGGGTGGTTACCACTCCGAATAGCTTACCTTCCTCCCCCATCTCCCTCTCCATAACTATTTCAACTCCTCTCAACTTCTCTGCTATTTTCAGAGCTTGTTGCTTTCCCTTGTCAATTTTTCGTCCGGCTACCTTCTTCATATCTTCCCATCTCTTGATATTCCCCGGAGTGGCTGTACAAGCCACACCCTTAGGAAAAAGGTAATTACGCGCGTATCCACCAGCCACTTCCACAACTGTTCCTTCTTCGCCGAGACCCGCCACATTCTTATCCAGAATGACTTTCATTTTTTCCCCCGGTCCCACTTTGGTATTTGCCTCTGGGAGGCTTCGAAGTGAAGAAAGAGAAAAACTTGTAAAAAATTCGGTAGAATCTTCTTACTTGTATGGCAAGAGAGCCATTTCTCTCGCTCTCTTCACTGCCTTGGACAATATTCTCTGATGCTTAGCACATACTCCTGTCCGTCTCCTGTTCTTTATCCTGGCTCTCGTGTCGATATAACGTTGTAGTATATTCACCTTTCGATAGTCTATGGGGTCTCCTTTGGACTGACAGAAACGACAGACTTTTCTTCTTCTAAATACAGATCTCGGGCGCAATGCACTTCTCCTTTTTCGTATTGTTTCTCCCGGTGTAATCAGGTCTCCTCGTCAAAAGAGTTACTCTCTGCTGCCTCCTCCTCACCCTCATCTATGGAAACTTTATCTATTTCTGCCTCGGCTGGCTCTTCAGGCGACGGCTCCTCCTTCTTGAATCTTCCCAAAAATTGCACACTCCAAGCCACCACCTCGCTTTTCTTTCTCTTTATTCCGTCTCTATCCTCGTAAGACCGGATCTGAAGCCTCCCGTCTACCACAACCTCACTTCCCTTGGACAGGTATTCCGCGCATTGCTCGGCTTGCTTCCTCCAGACCACGACAGGAATGAAATCAGCTTCTCTTTCACCCTTTTGATTCGTAAAAGAACGATTCACGGCAATAGTGAAATTGGCTACCGGGGTCCCATCGGGCGTATACCGCAGCTCAGGTTCTCTGGTGAGACGCCCTATGAACAGCACTCTGTTCAGATTTGCCATCTTCCTTTCCCTTTGGAGAAATCCTTTGCTTTGTTAACATAGCCCTCACTACTCCCTCATCTGAGTTCAGGAACTCTCTAATTCGGCTAATTTGAGACGACTCTATCTGAAAACGGGCCAGAACAAAAAAACCTTCCTTTGCCTTTTCTATCTCATAGGCAAATTTCCGCATTCCTAGTTGATTTAAGTCTTCCAGCTTTCCCTTAGCATCCAGAATAATACTTTCTAGACTTTCCAAAGTCGCCTTCCGTATCTCCTCGCTCGACTCGGGCTGAAAAACTAGGGTAACCTCATAACTACGCATTGCTCAAATCCACCTCCCTGTTGGCAAGCCATCTACTCACCAAAAATAAAGTGTATTACATCACCGTCCTGCACGAGGCATTCTTTCCCTTCTGTCCTAACTTTTCCCTCTTCTTTGGCTGCTTTGAAAGATCCTGTTTCCAGAAGCTCATTCGCAGAAACAACTTCCGCCCGAATAAATCCCCTTTCCATATCCGAATGAACCTTCCCAGCAGCCTGAAGAGATGTAGTCCCCCTCCGAACAGGCCATGCTCTTACTTCCCGACCTCCAGTGGTGGTAAAAAAGGTTATCAAATCAAGGAGCTCGTAAGTTCTTTTCAGGAGTCTCACGAGGCCCCCTTCTTTTACGCTCAGTTCCCTCAAAAATTCCAGCTTCTCTTCCGGCAAAAGATCTCCTAGTTCTTCTTCTAGCTCAGCACATACTTGCATTGCCTCCTCCCCTTCCCCCAGTAGATACTGTCTGAGTTCTCTCAGAGGAGGCGACGCAGAAGCAAGATCATCTTCATCTACATTAGGGACATATACCAGGGGCTTGATGCTTAAGAAATCCTCTTCATTTACCTTGTGGCAATCTTGTTCGGAGAGGACTTTCCTCAATGATTTACCTTCCTCAAGATACCCTTTGGCCCTCTTAAGGAGAACGAGTTGATCTTTGTTCTCTCTTGGCGTGGATTTTACGAATTTCTCAAGTTTTGTCAACCTTCGCTCAAGGATCTGCAGATCTGAGAGAATAAGCTCCAGTTCGATAATTTGTATGTCACGTACCGGGTCAACCCTTCCTTCGGGATGGGCTACTTCATCTCTCTTAAAGCACCTTACAACTTCGATCAGAACATCCATTTCTCTTATGCGTGAGAGAAATTCATTCCCCAGCCCTTCTCCCTTGTGAGCACCTCTCACCAGACCGGCCACGTCAACAAGCTCAACTGTCGCTGGAGTCACTTTTCCCGCACTAATCAACTGAGCCAATTTCTCCAATCGATCATCAGGAACAGAAACCATTCCCACATTAGGAGAAACAGTAGTGAAGGGAAAGCTGGCCACTTGTACTTTGTTGTGGGTCAGAGCATTAAATAGGGTAGACTTGCCCGCGTTCGGCAAACCAATTATTCCCACGGAAAGACTGGCCAAAGATCATCCTCACTTCAGTCAGAGTAGCTTTTTTCCAGAGTTGCCCTGAGCATATCAAGTAGCTCCAGGTAGCTTCTTAAGCCCTTTTTCTCAGCTTTAACCCTCAATTTGCCCAAAGCTCTCTCCTGTATTTGCCGGATTCTCTCCCTGCTGACTCCGTATTTTTTCCCAATCTCTCGCAAGGAATAGTTGTCTTCTTCTTCCAGTCCAAAACGAAGTCTCAGTATATCTGACTCACGTGCATCCTTAATAACTTCTTCAAGGAGCCCCCTCACCTCCTCCTTAAGCATATCCAAAGTAAGCTTGTAGACCGGGGGAGGAATGCTCGCGTTGGAAACAAAATCAATCATGGGAGTGTCCTTATCCTCTCCCACCAATGTATCAATGGACACAGTAACCTGGCCTACTCCCATGGTTTCTTTAATTCTCTGAGCAGGAATGTTCACCCGCTCACCAATTTCCTCGGAAGAAGGCTGTCTGCCCAGCTCCTGCTCCAGTTGCCGGGAAATTCTGCTGAGTTTGCGCATAAGATGGGCTATATGGACGGGGATACGGATGCTCTGAGATTGATCGGTAATAGCTCTAGACAATGCTTGGCGGATCCACCAACTTGCATAAGTACTGAATCTTCTTCCCGATCTATGATCAAATTTGTCCACCGCTCGGGAAAGGCCAATGTTACCTTCTTGGATAAGATCAGAAAAAGAAACTCCTCTCCCTGCATATTTCTTGGCAAAGCTTACTACCAGACGTAGATTGGCTTCCATCATGTGCTTTCTATTTATCTCATAAACAGATCTTGCCTTTTTCATCTCTCCCAGAATTTGCCCCACTCTGATTCTATCCTCTTTCGGCTTTATCTCGTCAACCTGCCCGCTTATACTCTCCAAGAAATCAGCTATCCCTCTTACCCTGCCCAAATTTCCCTCCACATCATTCAGATCTTTCTCCAAACCATCCTTTCTCTCAAACACATTCAAAAGATATGGGTTGCATTTAATGAGTCCTGCTGCTTCCGCTACCTGCCGAATGAACTCTTTCTTACCTTCTTGTATTTTCTTACCCAGCGCCACTTCCTGTTCCCGAGTAAGCAGCGCTGTCTTACCTATTTCTTGTAAGTACGTACCTATCGCATTCAAGGAAGATCCCTCGGCATCTCTTCCCCACCTAGGTTCACCTCCCCTTTGCCTATCCACGAATATCTCCTGTTCCCCTCTTTTTTCTGCCCAGCTCCAGACTCTTCTGTTTCTTTGGGCGAAATCAGGAGAGAACGTCAAATGAGGTTGATCCCCTTTTGCCTAAAAGGACAGCTCGTTCAGTCTAGCAGAATATCTCTAATCGGTCAATTTAGCGCATTGTGGCCGGGATTTCTTGACGCAGGTCGAACATTGTGCTATATGTTGAAGGCGAAAGAGTCTCTATCCAAGGAAGTGGGCCCCAAAACATCACCGTTATGGCCTGAGAAGCAA
>SDBS01000655.1_pt1 | contig 34423 bp, 30 predicted proteins | sample 2277091 | NCBI WGS metagenome assembly SDBS01 (sample SAMN10404972, study PRJNA504765) | marine sediment metagenome | isolation source: marine sediment core GS10_PC15, 163 cmbsf | place: Arctic Ocean: Southern Knipovich Ridge | collected 2010 | reverse complement strand
TATCCATTTTCTCCTCTCCCTGGTATTGTGATCTCGCCAGGGGCTATAGTAGCAGAATTCGGTTAGATTTCTTATGATTTAACACTTACCCCTTAGGTTAGATTTTAGCTGATTCAATTCGGGGGGTTGACAAATATGCATCTTTCTGCTAGAATAATTAGGAATACTAATCTACTAATCTACTAATCTTGTCGGCTCGGCGCAAGAGTACCCCTCCTGGGATCCCTTAGGGTATTGGTTGCTTGGAGCACATGCCCGTTGTGGTCTCCTGCTGGGCTTTTCATGATCCTACTGGGTTTTTTGTCAGCTCAGGACGTAGGGCACCGACGCAGGAGCATACGTTACGTAGTTCAACGGAGCGTGCTGAGATAGCTCCAGAAAACAGTGTAAAGCAGTTATAGTGTGAAGAGAGATTCCGCAAGAAGATAATCTCGGAAAGAAAGCGAGTGTGAAAACTGGACAGCAAATTTTATCGGAAGGAGGTGTTGAACGAGATAATGGAAGACGAGCAAAGATAGGTCCTTTGAGATAGACTAGAATCTTTCAAGAAGGAGGCTAAGAATGTTCAAGAAAACGGGAAGGAGTAAGCTACTGAAAGAAGCTGCAGTCATAATGCTATGCGCAGCGGTAATGCTGGTGAGTACTCTGGGAAGTAGCCTGGCTCTGGCAGAGAAAAGGTTTGAGGGTGTTGAGATTACCGTGTTCACACAAACCCCTCCCTTTATCGCCAAACCGGTGCAGATGTTTAGAGCGGATTGGGAGAGAGAGACCGGAGGAAAGGTGAAATTGATTACGGCTCCCTGGGGGGAGCTATACCCCAAGATGTTTACCTCGTTTGCCCTAGGAGCGCGAAACTACGATATCATTATTTTCCCGGCAGCCTACCTGGCAGACTTTGCCAGTAACGGCTTTTTGGCTCCTCTTGATAACTTCATCGCTAGAGATCCGAAAATAGATTGGGGAGATATACTCCCAGTTTACCGAGAAAAAATCTCCACCTATGCTGGCACAATTTATGCAGTTACTATGGATGGGGATAGCCACATGTTTTACTACCGGCGAGACGCTATCGAGAATCCTGAGCATCAAGCCAAATTCAAAGCCAAATACGGATATGACCTCGCTCCTCCTAAGACCTGGGTAGAGGTTCGAGATGTAGCCGAATTCTTCAACGGATGGGATTGGGACGGCGATGGCCGGAAGGAATACGGAGTGGTGGAGGGTATGAGGAAGGGTGCTCAGGGATTCTGGACCTTTTTTTCTCGGTCGGCAGCCTATACCTCCATACCTGGACAGGCTCAGGGCCTCTTTTTCGACCCTGAGACTATGAAGCCCCTGATAAACGATCCTGGTCATGTCAAGGCACTTGAAGACTGGATAGAGATCATAGAATTTGGTGTTCCCGGTATGATTAACATGGATAATGGGGAGGTAAGAAGTGTCTATGCTGCGGGAGAAGCTGCTCTGGCTATAGATTGGGGAGACGTTGGAGTTATATCAGATACCGATCCCGGGTCTACGGTTAAGGGAAAGGTAGGCTACAGCATACTTCCGGGAACTACCAAGGCCTGGGACTATGTCAAGAAGAGCTGGGTAGATTTTCCTGAAGTGAACCATGCACCCTACCTTGCCTTTGGAGGTTGGATAGGAGCAATCGATGCCAAGAGCGACAATGTAGAAGCAGCCTATGACTTCCTTTCATACCTGGGTAGTCCCGAGAATAGCTACATCTGTGTAACCACGCCTGAGACAGGTTTTAACCCTTATCGGAAGTCACATTTTGAGAAGTTGGCCGGCTGGTATGGGTATGGATTTGTTCACCCAGAGGACTATCTGGGGGCTATACAAGCGACTATCGCTCATTCCAACGTTCAACCTGATATAAGAATTCCCGGAGCATTCCGCTACTTTGAAGCTCTTGATGCTCAACTTGCTATGGCTCTTGCTGGAGCGAAAACCGCAAAGCGGGCCCTGGACGCTGCTGCCAAAGAATGGGAGGCAATAACCGACGATCTGGGTAAGGAAAAACAGCTGAAAAACTATAGAGCCTCGCTGGGATTACCTATCGAATAAGAGAAAGTATGAACCAACCTCGTTTTTTTGTCGTCCCCAGAGGCTTAAAGGTTTCTAGGTCTCTGGGGACGTGTCATATTTGAGGTGATTACACGTCAATGAGAAACATATTGAGCTCATTTAGGGGAAAGAAAGCAGGAAGAGCATTCCTTCTTCCCACAGTGATAATCCTTTTACTCTTAACGATATTTCCTTTCCTTTTTTCTCTTTTCTTAACCTTTGGTAAAGTATCTTTTCTTGGGGGTCTGAAAATTGATTTTGCCGGACTCAAGAATTGGATCAGGCTGTTTGGTGATGAGCGCTTTTACAATGCCTTATCGAACACCGTTCTAATTGCAGTGATTGCAGTAACTAGTGAATATGTTTTGGGCTTGGGGTTAGTTTTGCTGCTAAGTAGAAAAGTCAAAGGCAGCACATTTTTTAGAGTCTTGTTCTTCCTTCCCATGATGTTGACTCCCATTGCAGTTGGATATATGTGGAGAATGATGTTTAATCCTACCCGGGGGGTCATTGACCATGTCTTACCCTTGCTGGGTCTTCCTGCCATCGGCTGGCTAACGGAGCCGAAGATAGTGCTGTATTCAATTATACTAACGGATATCTGGCAATGGACACCTTTTATGATTCTCATCCTATTTGCTGGTTTTCAGAGTATTCCGCCGGCTCTGTTGGAAGCGGCCAAGGTAGATGGCGCCTCTGGTTGGCGGCTATTCAGGGAAATTATATTTCCCTTATTGATTCCGGCTTCTGTCGCCGCCATCTTACTCAGAACCATTGAGGTTCTCAAGATAGTGGACAAAATATATATTTTAACTGGAGGGGGTCCGGGGATATATTCCGAAAGTATGACTTTGTTTGGATACAGTCTGGGACTTCGCGCCTTCGATTTAGCATATGGGGCCACCATCGCTTTTAGCCTTTTTGCTACTATCTTGGCAATTTCCATTATTTTCTTACTGCTGACCAGGCGCTCTCAGGAGATTACCTTAGAATGAAAGCTGTGAGAAATGAAAAATTTAGGAAGATAACTACCTATTTCTTGCTCATCGCTTGGGCAGTTTTCGTTCTATTTCCTATCTATTGGATGCTAACGACTTCCTTTAAGTCAAAATTAGACGTGTTTCATGGTCCCAAATATATTCCCTGGGTAGATTTTAGGCCAATAGTGCAATGGTGGATAAGGATATTCACAGTGGAAAGAGAAGAGGTGATTCGCCCGCTGATTAATAGTATCGTAATTGCCAGTATTAGCTCGCTATTTGCGGTCTTATTGGGTACCATGGCCGCCTATGGCTTGACAAGATTCAAGTTTAAATTCGGCCCTTTCCGTAATCAAGATATCCTTGTCTGGATAGTCTCCCAGAGGATGATGCCGCCCATTGTGATTGTGCTGGCCTTATTTTTGATGTTTAAGATTGTAAATCTTTTGGATACCCAACTCGGCATGATCCTCATCTATACATCATTCAATTTGCCTATCGCCGTCTGGATGATGAGGAATTTCTTATCACAAATTCCTATTTCCATCGAAGAGGCAGCCATGGTTGATGGAGCTTCACGGCCTGAGATATTTTTCAGAGTAGTTCTTCCCCTAAGTCTGCCTAGCCTGGCGGCCACTTTTCTTCTCTGTTTTATTTTTGCCTGGAATGAGTTTCTCTTTGCCCTAATTTTGACCTTTAATCGAGCTAGCACTATGCCCATATTGATTGCCTCTCAACACTTTCAAAGGGGACCCCAGTGGTGGGACATATCAGTCATGTCCACGGTGGCCATAGCTCCGGTGGTGATCATAGCCCTTAGTCTACAACGCTATTTCGTCAAAGGCTTGATACCCATTGGGAAGTGATGATTTGGGATCCGGACTGTCAACTGTCCCCTTCCGGTGATTCATACAATTGTGAGCTGTGATTCTTTGCAATAGATGAAAAGGAGGAAGATGAAGATATGCAGCACCGGTGTCTTCGAAATACGGGACTGAAGGTCTCTGAGCTTGCGATGAGAACGCAGACATTCGGCTGGGGAGGTAATGAGAAAACTGCTCACGTCATGGCAGGCTTGTTCGTTGAGAAGTTCACCAGGAAAAGACAAAGCATTCAACCTTCACCAGTCAATAGAAAAGCTCTCCGCAGACAATCAATTTTCGTCCCAGTGTAAGCCATTCCTTGGGCCCGGGAGACCGCCTCTGGGCAATATCCAGTTCTAGCTAAAGGGTTTAGACGTTTCTTTTGTGTCATAGCACTTGACACATTCCTTTCCTGGCGTATAGTATAGGAAAATAAATCTAAGTTTATAAATCTACCGGAACCAAGTGATGCAAACGGCTGATATTCTAGAAAAAATAGACATCCCGCGACATAAGCTCTACTATCTGGAGCAAAAGGGCTATATTCACCCCAACAAGGTTCGTAGGGGTGAGCTGGAACTCAGGGAATTTACCCAGGAGGACTTCAAGAAGATTCAAGCCATATGGAAGTACCTAAAACAGGGGTTCAGGCACAGAATCGCCTATGGGAAGGCGATGGAGGAGTTAGGTAGCCGCCAGTTGGAGTTCGGCCTGCAGTCCAAAAATCGAGTGGGGTAGGGATTCTTGTTCGCAGGGGAAGTGCTGAAAGGATGAAAATGCCCAAAGTCATCGCCATTGCCAATCAAAAGGGAGGAGTTGGGAAGACCAATGTTACCTTCAATCTTTCTGGTGCTCTGGCAGAACAAAAGAAAAAGATCCTTCTCATTGATTTGGACCAACAGGGGAACCTTTCCTCCACCTTCCTTGACAGTATTTACAGCCTCAAGATAACCGTAGCGGGCATTCTCTTAGATGATGGCATGCCCTTGCTGAGGGCCGTTCAAAAGACCTCTTTTCGAAAGATAAACATCATTCCTTCCAATATTGACTTGAGCAAAATAGACATTCAATTGGCCGGAGAGCCGGATGCGCAGTACTTTTTGGCCGATAAACTAGATGAGATAAAGGATGGCTACCACTACGTCATCATTGACTGCCCGCCAAGCCTCGGTTTGGCAGCGAGAATCGGACTGGTTGCATCGGACGAGGTTATCATACCCCTGGAGTGTCAGGAGTGGGCAGTGAAAGGAACAGCTCACCTCAGAGGTGCCATTGCCAAAATAAGAAAGAGAGCCAATCCCAAGCTCAGAATCATGGGATACCTTATTAATAGATTTGATGGAAGAAGAAAGCTGGAGGAAGTCTACCGCGACACTATCCTGGAGCGCTTCAAAGATAAGGTTTTCAAAGTGGAGCTCAAAAACAGCATAAGGTATGCTGAGGCAGCCACCTTCAAGAGCCCTATCACCAAATACCTTCCACTGTCCGAGCAGGCGGAAACATACCGGAAATTGGCGCAGGAGATCCTGGAGCATGGCTAAGGCAAAAGAGTCCATTCTGAGATATTATGCCCAGGGCACGTTTGCTTCTTTCCCTAGGGAAACCGATCTGTTTACCAAAAAGGAACGACGTGGTTTTAGGGAAGGAACAAAAGGCCTTTCTGGTGCCAGAATAATCGACATCTCCAGGATAAAACCAGATTCTGACCAACCCAGAAGAAGCTATGATGAGAAAGCCCTAGAGGAGCTGGCAGCATCCATCAGAAAGTGGGGTCTTCTTCAGCCCATTACCGTGGAGTACGTGGAGAAGGAAGATTGTTTTAAGATTATTAACGGTGAGCGTAGATATCGAGCAGCCAAGCAGGCCCAACTCTCACAGATACCCTGCATCGCTAAAGATATAGATCGGCGCCTTCGACTCATTCACCAGCTAACTGAGAACATTCAGAGACAGGATCTACCACCATTGGAAGAGGCAGAGGCTATTCGCACCCACATTCGCAATCGAAAACTGGACAACCCACACTACTCCCAGAGAGAAGCGGCTAGAGAGTTGGGCCTGCCAAAAAGCTACGTCAATGAAATGCTCACTTTGCTGAAGCTACCCCCGGACATAAAGGATAGTGTCCGAACATCAGCCCCGGTCCCTAAATCTTCATTATTACTCCTCATGCGACAAAGTGATACGGAAAGAATAGAAACTTTGTACAAAGAGATAAAGGAAGGAAGATTAACGGTCCGGGAGGTAAAAACACACCTTGGAAAATCAAAAATCAAAAGAGGAAGGCCAAGATACTACCAGTATATATTCCGGGCTCCTGAAAAAGATTTTACGTTAAAGATTAAGTTCAACAAAGCCAAGGTAGACCAATTGGAGATTTTCAACGCTCTTTCCCGGGTACTTCGTACTTTGAGGCAAGAAATAGCATAGCCTTGCTCAAGGCAAAGACTCCCCTTGCAGCCGAGAGAATCACCACTTACCCGTCATGTAGGTTCTTTTTGAGAAAAAGAATGGCCGTTTGATGAGAAAAAGATGGGAAACCTCTCACCGCCAATATTTTGCCCCACCCCCGCATCTACTATAAGTCCCCTTCAATTTGACAATGGGCCCCAAAATTCTATGATTTAGAAGAGGATCTAACTTTGGTTTGGAACCCAGGTGGTGGCTCCGGGTTTTTTTGAGTCGTGTCAGACACCTCCAACAACAAGCGCCTAAGATCTTGGACCGGGCCACCAGGTAATTTGAAGAAAGAGGTTCCAGGAGGGAGGATAAAAGAATGCAAGGAAGAAAGAAAAGAACAGTACGTCTGGTAGTAGTGTTGACTTTTCTTGTCCTTGTAAAATGGGGATATTCTTCTGTTTTTGCTGAAGAAGTCAAGATTCTTTCAGCCGCACCTCAAGGTGCCGTGGAGAGCATCAAGGAAACGTCCGCCATTATTGTCAGTTTCAACCAACCCATGGTCCCCCTCCAAAAACTCCCCGGGGAAGAAATAGCAGGGCCTCTTCACATCAAGCCTTCAGTTTCCGGAAAGTATCGCTGGATGGGAACACGTACCTTAGTTTTTCTTCCCGAGCAAGGTAGGCTTCCTTATGGAACTCAGTATACTGTTACTTTGCCGGCCGGTTTCTCCTCAGTTTCGGGCGAAATCCTAAGAGAGGATTTATCCTGGTCATTCCAAACTCCCCCACCAAACATCATTTACCACTGGCCTCGGGATAAAAGTCAGTGGATTGGCTTGGATGAAGTTATGATCCTTCAGTTCAACCAGAAGGTGCCTCTTGAGGAGGCGAGAGGCTTTTTGGAACTTACAGGAAGAGATCCCGAAGGAAGAAAGACTTATCTTTCGTTTCACTTGAGATATTTATCTCAAGAAGAGATGGATGAAGAGAATCTTCGAGCCATGGAAGGACAAATTCTCGTCTTGACACCCGAACAAGAACTTGAGCCAGGCGGCTTTTACCAGGTGAGAGTTCTCAAAGGGCTTCCAGGAACAGAGGGTCCATTGGGGATGATAGAAGAATATGGATTTGGTTTTTCAACTTACGGATTTCTTAGATTTATGGGTATGGATAAGCCTCATCTCAGTCATCCTGGAGAATATATGGTGCTTGATTTCAGCAATCCTGTTTCCTACAGGGAAGTAGCTACGAAAATTTCCTTTCAGCCCGAGGTAGAAATACCTGATTACTATTACCAATGGGACTATTCTTCCGCCCGCATTCACCTGTATCTGAGTCTTCAGCCCGATACACTTTACGCAGTGAACTTCCCTTCTGATCTTAAAGATAGATTTGGAAACTTTCTTGATGAGGAGGTAGATTTCACCTTTACCACAGGCCCCTATTCTCCCTGGGTCCGGATGCCTACCAGGTGGGCAGTTCTCGAGTCTTATGCAAATCTCTTGTATCCCATCACCTTCATGAACGTAAGAAAGGTAGGCCTTAGAGCCACCTCACTCGATGTAAATCAGGTTATTCCCCTTCTTTCAAAAGAAGGAGTCTTTCGGGAGGATCAGGAAATTGAGGGTCTGGAAGGCTTCCTTGATGGTAGTAGGGAATGGACAATAGAAGGACCTCGGAATGAGGAAATCGTAGATTTCATAAAAGTTAAGGATATCCTAGGCCAAAAAAGGTACGGCGCTATTTTCGCAGAGCTCTTTATTCCTGAAGTAGAAAAATATCAAAGGTATAGAAGAGTTTTTATTCAAGCCACGGAAATGGGAATTACGGCCAAATTCTCTTCTGAAAATAATATTATCTGGCTCACCAGTCTCAAGACCGCCGCTCCCATAGAAGGGGCCCAGGTAGAAATAAGAGATGATTTCAACAGGGTTTTCTGGCGAGGGGTCACTGATTCTGGAGGATTAGCACGGACACCAGGATGGAAGAGGCTGGGGATAAAGGCTAAAAGAGGAGGAGAAAAACCGCGTCAGTGGGTTCTGGTCAGACGAGGAAAGGACATTGCCTTTATCAATTCTGACTGGGGGACAGGAATTTACCCCTACCAGTTTGGTATCTCGTATGACTGGGGTCCGGTCCCACAGAAACTTGCAGGTTACATCTTTACAGAAAGAGGCCTTTACAGGCCGGGAGATGAGGTTCATCTCAAGGCAATAGTGAGGGAAAAAAAGAAGGGGAAATGGGAAATTCCTGAGACAAAAGAGGCCTGGATCCTCATAAACAATTCTCGAAATGAGGAAATCCTCAAGAAGAAAGCCCATCTTTCTTCTTACGGTTCTCTCTCCCTTTCTTTTATTTTACAAAAGAACGCTCCTTCGGGGTACTACAGAATTGAGGCTTCTTCTTTTGAAAATGAGGAGGAGAGAATAAAGCATCCCGAGACCAATTTTTCAGGATCATTCAGAGTAGAAGATTTTCGCTTGGCTAATTTCGAGGTGAGCGTAGACTTCGATAACAAAGCCTATACCTTCAAAGACTCATGCAAAGCAACTATTGCAGGAAACTATCTTTTCGGCGCACCGATGAGCGGGGAAAAAGTCTCCTGGAGAATAAGACTGAATCCTGAACGTTTTTCCCCTCCGGGCCAGAAAGGATATTTCTTCGGCCCCGGATGGTGGGAAGAAGACGATAAAAGTCAGCTCATAGAGTTCGACGAGGGAAATCTGGACTATTCAGGAAGGTTTTATCTGGAAAAAACTCTTGAAGAAATTGGTTTCAAAGGCCCAGGCCAGCTCCTCGTGGAAGCAGTGGTGACTGATCTCACTGGTCAAAGTATTGCATCTCGCACTGCGGCAGTGGTTCATCGGGGCGAGTATTACATCGGGATAAAGCCTTCCACCACTTTCACCAAGGAAGGGGAGGAAGTTAAGATTGAAGCTATCGCTCTCACCCCGGACGGAGAACCTGCTCCGGGAAAAAGATTGGAGCTTCGCATTCTAAAGCGGGAGTGGTATTCAAAGAGGGAAGAGCTACCCGGAGGGCGCTCAAGGTACGTTAGCGAAAAAGAAGATAAGGAAAAAGCGTCCTGGCAACTCATCTCTGGAGCCGTACCTCTATCTTTCTCCTTTATTCCTGAGGATGCCGGACTCTATCTTATCGAAGTGACGGGACAAGATTCCCGGCAAAATATAATCCTCACCGGGACTTCTTTCTACGCAAGTGGGGAAGGATACACCTTCTGGGAAGAAAGAAAAGACGATAGGATTGAACTGGTAGCCGATGCTGAAAACTATCATCCCGGAGATACGGCTAAAATCTTAATTAAATCACCATATGATAAGGCAAGGGCCCTGGTAACTCTTGAAAGAGAGGGCATTATAGAGAGTTGGCAAGAAGAAATAGAAGGGACTGCAGAGACTCTTTTGATTCCCATTACCCGTGATCATATTCCCAACGTCTTCGTCTCAGTTATTCTTCTGAGAGAAAGAGCGTCCCCGGAAGATGTTCCGGAAAAGGAAGATATAGATAGACCTTCGTTCAAAATAGGCTACGTTGACCTTTCTGTCGATCCGACGGAGAATAAGCTGAAGGTAGAGATTATTCCCGACAAGAAAGAATATTCCCCTCAAGATAGGGTGCGAGTGGCCATTAAGGTAAGAGATGCCTCTGGTGAGCCGGTCTCATCTGAAGTTTCCGTAGCCGTGGTAGATATGGGGCTCTTGAATCTTATAGGATATGAGACTCCGGATGCCTTCAGCACTTTCTATCGCCATCGACCCCTTTCAGTCAGTACCTCGGAGATGCGTTTGTTCGTAATTGAAGAGGCTGAGATGGGGCTGAAGGGAATAAGTCCCGGAGGCGGTGGGGGAATGCAGAAGTTTGCTGGAATGGCCATGAGAGAAAGGCTGATTCCCACAGCTTACTGGAATCCCTCGGTGGAAATTGGACCAGAAGGATTTGGTGAGGTAACTTTTGAGCTTCCAGATAATCTCACCACTTTTAAGATAATGGTTACAGCTCTCACCAAAGACTCCTTCTTTGGTTCAGGAGAGGAAGAACTTGTGGTGAAAAAAGCCCTGCTCCTAAAGAGCGCTCTTCCTCGATTTGCCCGCATGGGGGACTCCTTCGAAGCTGGAGTAGTAGTATATAACTATACGGGACAGGAAGGAGAAGTTCACATCTTAGGAGGGACAGAAGGGATCACGCTTAAGGGTGAAAACCTTAAGAAAATTTTCTTGAGCTCCGGAGAGGGTAGGAAGGTTAGCTTCTCATTCGAAGCTGATAGAATTGGAGAGGCAAGATTCTTCTTCAAAGCCAGAATGAGAGGGTACAGCGATGGCCTTATCCGCACTCTTCCCGTACATCTTAGGAGGCCAAAAGAAATTGTAGCCCTATTGGGAAGCACCCTAGGAGATGCCTATGAAGAGATTCTCATTCCTGAAGATATCTACCCCGACATAGGAGACGTGAAAGTGGCAATTTCCTCAAGCCTTTTGCTTTCCTTGAAGAATCCTTTTAGCTCCTTGCTAACTTACCCCTATAAGTGTTTGGAACAGCGCCTTTCTCGCATATTTCCTCTGATTTGTTTCAAGGATGCGGCGCAGATTTTTGATCTCTCACTTGCAGAGGGGGTGAGGCCTGAAGACATAGTCAAAGAGACCCTGAAGGGAGTTTCCCTTTATCAGAGGCCGAACGGAGGATTCTCTTTTTGGGAGGACTCGTTCTATGACTCTCCGTATCTCACCTCTTATACTCTCTTTATCTTGAAGAAAGCCGAGGAAGCCGGATATGAAGTTTCTTCAAGCCTCATGGAAAGAGGAGCCGGATATCTTAAAGAGCTTCTCCATGGGAAATTGGAGAAAGAAAAATACCCATACAGCAAAGCTGCCTGGACAAGCTCCGAGGCCTTTGCACTGTATGTTCTGTCTCTATTAGGAAAATCCGAACCCGCCTACATCGAACTTTTGTACAGAAATAAAGATAAGCTGCCCCTGTTTGCCCGTACTTTCCTACTTAAAGCCATCCACCTGGAAGGGGGAGATAGGGAAATAGAGCTGGATTTGGTGCAGGATCTCATGAACAAAATCAAGATCTCTCCCACTACTGCCTATTTTGAGGAAGAAGACAATGTCCCCTGGGTTTTTCACACAAATTTTCGAACTACCGCTATGATTCTTCAGACTCTCTTAGAGATAGAAAGGGAGCCCTCAATTTCCCCTCAAATCGTTCGCCATCTTCTGAAGGAAGAGGGGACTCACTTCAGATCCACGCAGGATAAGGCTTACCTTTTATACGCTCTAGCGGACTATCTTCGCCGCTACGAGGGGGAAGAACCTGAATTTGAAGTGAAAGTGAGGCTCAAAGGAAAGACTATTCTCGAGCACATCTTTACAGAGAGAACCGATAAGGTCAGCCAGACAAAAGTTGCGATGGCCTCTTTGCAACGAGGAGAAAGAATGCCCCTAGAGATCAATAAAGATGGAGAGGGTAGGATGTATTATGAGGTAAGAATGGAGTATTACCCAACCGGCAAACTGGAACCTAGGGACGAAGGAATCGTAGTCTTTAAGACCTTCGAGACTCTTGATGGGAGAAGAATAGAAGATTCTTTCCGCGTAGGAGATTTACTAGTGGTTGACTTGAAAATAGTTGTTGCTGGGGCAAGGCACTTTGTGGTAGTGGATGACCCCCTGCCCGCAGGCTTTGCCGCTGTGAATCTTTCCTTTGAAACTGAAAGTAAGGAACTGGCAAAAGAATTGGAGAAAAGAAAAGATGAGTTTTGGTGGCGAGGGTTCAGGCATATGGAAATGTATGACGACAAAATTCTTCTTTTCGCTGATTATCTTGCCCCGGGAATTCATACTCACACCTACCTGGTAAGAGTTCTAGCTCCAGGAACCTACTTTCTTCCTGCTACCCAAGCAGAAGAGATGTATACACCGGAAGTTTTTGGGAGAAGTTCCGAAAAGGAGATAATTATTAGGTAAAAGATGAGAATTTTTGGTGCATCATTTGGACTGGTTCTGGTGCTAATAAGCGTATCCCTATGTATTCCTTTTCCTCGAGGAATCCTGGAGCCTTCCTCCATAGTCTCTTTAAGAATTCTCGATCGCAAAGGGACTCTTTTGAGAGAGGTTCTCTCTAGTGAAGAAGGAACAGGTCAGTGGGTTTCTCTTGAAGATACTTCCAAAAACGTAGTTCTTGCCACCTTAGCAGCGGAAGATAGCCGTTTCTATGGACATCCGGGAATTGATATAGCAGCTATTCTGAGGGCTGCGGCTCAGAACATACGAGCAAGAAGACTCATCTTTGGCGGCTCCACTCTCACCCAGCAGGCAATCAAGAACATCTATCATTTTCCCAGAAATTGGTTCTGGAAGATCATTGAGGCGTGGTATGCCTTGAGGTTGGACTTTTCCCTTTCCAAAGATGAGATTATGACCCAGTATCTCAATCGTGTTCCTTACGGTAATCAAACTTTTGGAATCAATGCAGCTTCCTGGTTCTATTTTGACAAGCCTCCCTCCCATCTTTCTTTGGCTGAGGCAGCCTTTTTGGCCGGGCTTCCCCGGGGCCCTTCCATCTATAATCCGCATCGGCATCTTCTTCGAGCGAGGAAAAGACAGCGGGAAGTCCTGCGAAGAATGCTCGGGAAGGGAATGATTACAGAAGGTGAGTATAGAAGAGGTCTCGAAGAATCTCTCAAAATCGTCTCACCCGATACATCCTTTCGTGCTCCTCATTTTTGCAATTTCGTTCTCTCGAAACTCCCACCAAAGATGAGACATAATGCCTCCTCTATCCATACCACTTTGGATTTTGAACTTCAAAGAGATGTTGAGGTTCTCCTGACGAACTCTGTCGGGTCTTTAAGAAAATTCGAAGTTAGCAATGCGGCAGCTCTCATTCTGGATAACAGAAGCGGTGAGGTTCTTTCCTTTGTGGGATCGGCTGACTTTTTTGACTCAGACCACAGCGGACAGGTGAGCGGGGCTACCTCCCTGAGGCAACCGGGCTCCGCCTTGAAACCTTTCACCTACGCTCTTGCCCTGGAACAAGGAATGACACCCGCCACTCTCATCTTGGATACAGAGATTCGTATCCAGAGCAAGGGAATTGAGTGGGTTCCTAGAAACTACGACGGGAAGTCTCATGGACTGGTCAGGCTGAGGGAGGCCCTGGCTTGCTCTTACAACATTTCAGCAGTAAAGGTTTTGCAAGGGATAGGAGTGGAGTCCTTGCTTCACAGACTCAGAAAGCTCGGTTTTGCAAGTCTCAATAAAGGAGTTGATTATTACGGTCTTGGTCTTACTCTGGGAGGTGGAGAAGTCACGTTGCTCGAGCTGGTACGAGCTTATTCAACTTTGGCAAGATCAGGAATATTCAATAAGGAAAAGATAGTTCTCCAAATACTAGGTACCCGGGGGAGACAAAAATCTCTTCCTAAAGAGTCTTCTCGTCGCGTTTTCTCTCCTGAGGTTTCTTATGTTATCACCAATATTCTCCAGGATCGAGACGCGAGGATTCCTGCTTTCGGAGAAGGATCTGTTTTGAATCTACCTTTTCCCTGTGCCGTAAAAACTGGAACTTCCGGAAATTTCAGAGATAACTGGGCAGTAGGTTATACCCTTTACTACACCGTAGGAGTATGGGTCGGCAACTTTGATGGAAAGCCCATGCGAGATGTCTCCGGAATTTCTGGAGCAGGCCCACTCTTTAGAGATATTATGCTTCTTCTGGAAAAAAGAGAAAGGAGGGGCAATCTTAGTTACACTATTCCCGACGGACTCATCGAAGTGTATATTTGCCCCAAGTCCGGAATGTTAGTCGGCTCTTTTTGCCCCGGGAAGATCAAAGAGATCTTTATCAAAGGAACTGAGCCTCAAGAAGTCTGCAATTTTCACCCTGCGAGGCCTCTGGCAAACTCAGAATGAAATGCTCAGCCTACCCAGGCTCCTCTACAGTGTATTCAAACAGCCTTGAGAACAGGGCAGAGAGGTCCAGATACAATCTAGCCTGAGCCTGTGATAACGATTACTGTCACCTTCCCGCTTCCTTCCAGCAGCAGTTTCTGCTATAATACTTCTTTGGAGACCCGGCAGTCCCATGCAATAGGTAAAAACGCCGGATGGTCGTGAACTCTTGGACTGTGGGAGTGAGGGGATTTCTTGCCGGCTGGAAGAGATTATGAACAATAAAAAAATTACCTTAGACGACCTGCGAAAGAAAATTGAGGAATACAAGAACCATGTGGTCAGTATTGATTCCGTCAATGAAAACATTAGAATGATGCTCACTCTACGAGATGAAATAGAAGATTGTCTTTCGTACCTGGAAAAAAAAGGAACTTCTATGGCGGCAGAGAAGGTGCGACTGGAAAGTTTTGATATCATCATAAGAAATAGAATGAAAATGGCATATCGAAAACTAGCTGCCTCCTTCGACCTCCTGTCCTATCGCGGAAAAAGAGCAATTCCGCGGTCTCGCTGGTGGTGGTACTTGGATGAGCTCCTCAAAGAAAGAAGATCTCAGATGGGGAAAAGATGGCTCATCAGAGCAGGAGTAACGGCTGTGGGTCTTTTGGCTGCTTACGTTATTCTGACCAGGGTTGTCCCTCAACCAGAACCATGGCTCCTCCATAAGCTGGAAGCAGACAAACTCTATGAGGAAGGTAAATTGGACGAAGCCATCGGGATCTACGAAAAGGCCCGCGTTCTGGAGCCTGGCGATAGCTCCATTCCCCTGATGTTGGGGGTTATTCATGAGGATAAAGGACTCCTTAGCCAAGCAAATGGTTACTTCGAACGTGCTAAGCTCTTATCTTCTCAAGAAAAGGATTTCTATGATTTGCGCGGAATGGTCTATTTCCAGAAGGGTAAGCTGGACAAGGCTATCGTTGATGCCGACAAAGCCCTAGAAATAGGTCCCAATAGCGCCTTTTCCCATTTTCTTCTGGGGAACATTTATGAGGCCCAGAATAGATTTTCCGAGGCTATGGCTGAATATAGGATAGTCTCGCACCTGGATCAAAGGCCAGAGCTCACTGTGCAGGCCCGCTTCAAAATGGGAATGATGATGCTGGGACCTCCCTCTTTCCCTGGCCAGCAAGAGTAGCAGTTTCTTGACTGAATCCTTCCCTTGTGCATAATTCTTTCTAGAAAAGCATGGGCTATGGACCCTATTTTAACTGACCTGTGCTTACTTTTGGGTTAGATTTGATACGCCAAAAACCAAGGGCAAAGCATGCCACCAAGCAGATACCGCTGGGTTATCCTGGTTGTCGCGTACCTCTGCATGCTGGGTTTTGCGTTCCCACTGCAGTCCCTACCACCCGTTCTCACCCTAATCATCAAGGATTTGGGATTGAGCCATACTGAGGCTGGCCTCTTAATGAGTCTTTTTGCATTGCCAAGTATATTCTTTGCCATTTTGGCTGGCAGCGTCTCGGACCGGTGGGGGCCCTTTGGGACCGGTGTAACTTCACTGGTTCTGGTAACTGTGGGAATGTTAATCTTTGCTGTTAGCACAGATTTTCTTTGGCTAGGTTTCGGAAGAGTTGTTGCCGGAGTTGGAGCGGCAGCTATTGTCATAGTGGCCCCACAGATAGTCTCGCAATGGTTCAGAGAACAAGGTACAGGAACGGCAATGGGAGTCTTTAATACTGCAATGCCGGTCGGTACAATCATATGTTTTGCTAGTTTCGGCAGGTTAGCTGAGCTTTTGGGTTGGCGAATACCAATGCTTATCACGGCGGTGATAAGCACATTTGCTCTGGTATCCTTTCTCCTCCTCTACAGGCCTTCGCCAAATCCATCAAAAAGAGTGATGCCTGAGAAGGAAGAAGAGGCAGGGCGCTCCTCGTTGATCCTGCTAAAGATTGGGCTTCCAATTTGGCTCATTGGGTTTTGTTGGATGTGGTTCAATGCGGCAGTCATCTCCTTTTCCAGTTTCGCACCTGACTTTTTCGTATCAAAGGGATACAGCCTCGCCTTTGCCGGTTTTTTGGCCAGTCTTCTCATGTGGGGATCACTGGTCCTGAGCCCAATAGTTGGTCGCCTGGTGGATAACTTTGGCCACAATGACCTTTTCATCGCGGTGGGGGGGGTAGTGCTGGCTTCGGCAATTTATCTTGTTAGCAGGTCAACCAATTTCTTTTTTCCCATGATCGTTATGGCGGTGGCGGTGGCACTTATTCCAGCCCCAATCTTCTCCTCCCCATCAAAAATCTTAGAACCCAAGAATTTGGGATTGGGCTTTGGCATCCTCGCCATGACAAGTGGCACAGGAATGTTTTTCGGTCCTTATTTGGCAGGTTTTGTGAGACACAAGACGGGCTCATACGAGACGAGCTTCATCCTTCTCTCTATCCTCGCTCTTTTGACAACAGTCACAGCCCTTATCCTGAGAGTCAGAATGAAAAGACACTAGACTCCTTCCGTCCCAGTTTCTCATCTTCGCAATTCCTCTTTAAGCCCATACCTTAGCAAGAATCGAGCAAAATCTTGGGGAATTTTCGAAAGAAACTCATGGTTGACAAGAACCTGCTAGCCACTAAGATGGGCCATTAAACTGGATTTTCGCCAACATGATAGTCGAAATGCGGCGAATCCTACTGAAAAGGAGAAACTTTCCAAAGAAGACAAGCACTGAGATTTTCTTGTGGGAGTTACTAAGAAAATGAATCGTATCCAAAAAGATAGGTCGAAACATAATCTAACACTGAGGACTCTCCTGTAATCGACGGAAGACCTCCCAAAGACGAAAGAACAAGGAGAAACGGTGAAGCAAAGAGCAGTACCGGAAAAGGCCGTTAATTTGCTGGCCAAACGTTGGAGCTCTGAGGCCGGATACCGCGAGGTACTTTCCCTAGCTGTTCCCCTCATTTTGAGTACGGGGGCCTGGTCCATTCAGCACTTCGTCGACCGCATGTTCCTCACCTGGTATTCCCCGGAAACTATCGCCGCGGCCATGCCGGCCGGTATGCTTAATTTTACCATAATGAGCCTGTTTTTGGGTACCGCTGGCTACGTCAGTACTTTCGTCGCACAGTACCACGGATCAGGTCGAAATGAGAAAATCGGCCCGGTTTTGTGGCAGGGAGTATATATTGCCATAATCGGTGGTATAGTTCATCTAGTACTGATTCCTCTGGCTGGACCCTTTTTTCGCTTTGTGGGACATGAGCCCCTAGTCCAGCAGTATGAAACAGTCTACTTCCAGGTGCTCTGCCTTGGGGCGACTCCGGCTATTGCTTCCTCTGCTATGTCGGGCTTTTTTAGCGGACGGGGCAAAGCCTGGCCCGTGATGTGGGTGAGCGCCCTGGCAACTGCCGTAAATCTCATCATGGACTACGCGCTGATATTCGGCAGGTGGGGCTTTCCGGAGCTGGGAATAAAAGGAGCAGCTATAGCAACGGTAATCTCTGCATGTTCTTCTTTAGTTGCTTACCTTATCTTAGTTTCCCGTCCTGTCCACGACGGTCGCTACCATACCCTGAGGGGCTGGATGTTTGAGAGAGTTCTCTTTCTACGGCTCATTCATTTCGGGTTTCCGAGCGGAGTTCAGTTCTTCCTGGATATGGTGGGATTCACTGCCTTTATCCTCTTAGTAGGGCGCCTGGGAACTGCTCAGCTCGCAGCCGCGAACATCGCCTTCAATATCAACACACTTGCCTTTATGCCCATGATAGGATTTGGAATTGCAGTTTCAGTTCTGGTGGGACAGTACCTGGGAAAGAATAGGCCAGATCTCGCCGAACGCAGTGTCTACTCGAGCTTTCATCTGACGTTTCTTTACATGGCAAGCGTAGCAGCTGCTTACGTGCTGGTTCCTAGCATCTTTGTTGACCCCTTTGGTTTCCAGGCAGATCCTGCAAGCTTCATAACCATGCGAAAAACCATCATAATTCTCCTTCGTTTTGTGGCGGTTTACTCCCTGTTCGATACCCTCAACCTCGTTTTCGCCTCGGCAATCAAAGGAGCAGGGGATACACGATTCGTCATGCTTGTGATTGCGATTGCCTCATCGGCTGTTCTCATAATTCCGAGCTACATCGCCCTGGTACTTCTCGACGCCGGCATCTACACTGGTTGGGCCATTGCTTCGGCTTATGTCAGCATATTGGGACTCATTTTCTTGTTTCGCTTCCGGGGAGGCAAGTGGAAGTCTATGCGGGTGATCGAGCAGGCGAGATCCATTAAGGAGTGAGGCGTCGGCCAAGACAAACGGCCATTCTTTCGAAAGATTCTCTTCATATCCTTTTTAATAACTATAGCCGGCACTTCTTGTCCATGAACAACATCGGAGGAAGAGCGTTAGTCCCTCACGGGGTGAGAATAGCGAATTTAGCCACCACTTTCTTGGATTAATCAATGCCTCTACTTCCAGGGATAGAATCAGAATCCTCAAGGGGCCTTTCACGCAGGAACTTTTCGACAGTATTCTCAGTGCCGTCAATCCAATCGTACTTCCCTAGGAAATAGAATCTCAGAACGGAAAGTACGAGGACTCTGGCAAATTACGCCTGGGAGGTCCGCACGCGCTTCCTCCGTGTTCTCATCGCCTAGAGTAGGTCCCATTGCGAATTTGACAATGGGGCTCAAACTGCTATGCTCTCGATGTCTTATGTGAACCCATTCTCTGAAGCAGAGAGAATGGGTTCTTCTTGTCAGAAATGCAACGTGCCACGCCGAAATGCTGGAAACCCCACAGACCCAATTGCGCCAAGAATGTCTATGATTCAAACGGGAGGTCAATATGACTCTGAGTGGAAAAGAAGAAAGACTCTGTAGACTGGAACCCAGAGTTTACCTGTACACCTTTGGTCCAAGTCGGCCTCTACTGCGGATAAGAAGTGGTGATTCGATCACGGCGTCAACGATAGATGCACAGGGATTAGATCGTGACGGGAATCCATTGGGGGAACACCAAAAACAGAGAAGCAAGGGCATCAAATTCCAAGAATCTAATCCTTTGGTTGGACCTATCTGGATTGAGGAAGCTCAGCCGGGAGATCTTTTGAAGGTAAGTATCGAAAAGGTCCTTCTAAACCGGGAATACGCCTTTTCTTTTCTCCGGTCTCACTTTGGTTCTTTAACAGGAGAGAGCGAAGGGAAGGACCTCCTACTTGAATGAGCCTCTCTCCGAAAGAAAATACCGGTGGGATCTTGATTTAGAGTCTCAAATAGGAACCTTAAAACTCTCCAAAAGCAACCTGGAAAAGATTGAGATTCGTCTCCACCCTTTCATCGGTTCCATAGGGGTTGCTCCCCGATTTGGCCGCATAGAAACAGCACTCGTTCCAGGGGAATACGGGGGGAATATGGACTGCATAGAGACAAAGGAAGGTGCAGTTCTTTACCTACCTATATGGGTAGAAGGAGCATACCTTTCATTCGGAGACGTTCATGCAGCCCAGGGAGATGGAGAGATCTGTGGAGCAGCTCTGGAAACAACTGCCGAGGTGACCTTGAAGCTGGAAGTAATCAAGAACAAAACCGCCCAGTGGCCCAGGATAGAGGATCAAGCTCACATAATGGTAGCGGGGAGTGCGCGTCCGCTCATAGATGCTGTCCGCGTCTCTCATGTGGAACTCATAAAATGGTTGGTTGGTGACTATGGGTTTGACAAATGGGAGGCCCTACAGGTGTTCTCACAGGTTGGCAGGATGCGAATAGGCAATGTCGTAGATCCGAACTATACGGTAGTAGCAAAGTTTCCCAAGCAACACCTGTTCTCCTAGGAAATTGCTGGGCAGATTCCTATTATTACATCTTATGATTCCCGTAGGAGCATTTGCGCGGAAGGCAGCAAATTGCTATACTAACAAAGGCACGAAAATTGTGGAATACTCCAATACTAGGAGGGTAACTCTATGCAAATAACCCAAAAACAAGAAGGGGAAGTTTGGATTGTTTCCTTGAAAGGAGACTTTGATTCTGGATCTGCGGGAGAGGTAGAACAAAGCCTGAACCAGGTCATATCTCAAGGAGCACGGAAATTAGTGGTAGATCTGGATGGTACGGAGTATATGAGTAGCGCCGGCCTTAAGGTACTTCTAGACACGGAAGAAAAGCTAAAAAAAGAAGAAGGTCAAATAAGACTATGCTGCCTTCGACCGCATGTAAAGGAAGTTTGCAATGCTTCTGGATTCAACCAGATTTTCAAGATCTACAATACTGTCCGGGAGGGGACTAATAGTTTCTGAATCGTGGACATGGAAAGAAAGAAGATTTCGGCGCCTCTCCAGGATGGCAGTAATATCTTTTTTGCAAAGGCGCTATGGCATGGCTGCCTTTGCGTACGAGAATAACATTTTGCTTTAGTAGTTTCAGTATGCGATCAGGCTGAGATTAGGATATCATGTCTAGCCTCCGAAAAGGAAACAGTGAGGTGAATACAACCCCAAAGGAGAAAAAAGTTGTCTTGATCACAGGTGGGTCTCGGGGTATCGGAGCCACCTTATGTATAGCATTTGCAGAAGCGGGTTACCGCGTTGCACTGAACTATGTGTCTAATCTTGCCAAAGCGGAAGGGGTGAAAAGCCAAGTTAAGAAGAAGGCTGAATGCCTTGTCATTCAAGCTGATGTAAGTCGCTCCGATGAAGTGGAAGCGATGATTTCATCTATCAGCCAGCGATTCGGTCAACTTGATGTGTTGGTGAATAACGCAGGTGTTATGGCAAACGCAGTATTCAGTTTGATTCCGGAAGAAGACTGGGATCGTATTATTGCAGTACACCTTAAGGGGACGTATTTATGTAGCAAATTCGCCAGTGCTTTAATGATTGAACAGCGCCGCGGAGTTATTGTAAATATGGGGTCCATATGTGCCTTCAGACCCCTGGTGGGACAGAGCAACTACGCCGCTGCTAAGGCGGGTATTGTAACCCTTACCAAGTCCGTGGCCAAAGAGCTTGGCCGTTGGAATATTCGGGCAAATTGCATCGCTCCAGGCTACATCCAATCAGACCTCATGGACACATTTGCAACAAGCGAAGAAGATAAAAGGATGTTCAAGCAGATCCCACTGGGCCGGGTGGGCACACCTGGAGATGTGGCTGATTTGGCACTTTTTCTTGCCTCAGATGAATCAAGATATATCACTGGCGAGACAATTCGTATTGATGGTGGTTTGAGCATCTAACAAAGGCAACTGAATACAGTGAAGTTCCAAAAACTGGTAAGACTGGACAAAAAGAGTATTCGTGCCATCCTTCCTCACCAACCTCCCTTTGTGTATATTGACGAGGTATTTGATCTCATTCCCGGAGAATCGGCAAAAGCACACAAGTATGTTGATCCGAAAGACCCCGTATTCGCCTGCCATTTTCCGGGTCGACCAATCTACCCAGGAATTTTTCTTATAGAAGCAGCGGGACAGTTAGCATTTGTTACGGTCTGCTATCGACCCAATTCTGAAGGAGCACTCGACAGCAGGGTGGGATACTTGGGCAGCGTAAAGAGCTTTACTTTTAGGAATGTGGTAACCCCGGGAATGACCCTGACCATTGCTGTCGAGGTACTGATACAGTTTGGTGACGCTACAAAGGTGTCTGCCCGCATTCTCTCTAGGGAAAAGGTTATGGCGGATGGAGAACTGTACTTTACGCTAGCTGAAGGAAGAAGGGAGGCCCGTTCGTGAAAAGAAGAGAGATCTGTGTCAGTGGAATGGGACTCATCACTCCTCTGGGAACAGGGTCAGACAAGTTTTGGAAAAATCTGTTGTCAGGCAGGACAGGTATCCAAACTACAAATATCTTCAAATTTCCCGTAGACCCGGAAGAAACGCCACTACATATAGCTGCTCCTTTGGACTTTCGAGCAATCTCTGGTGCAGATGACACTCTCCCCGAGGATCTTTATTGGGGAGATCGCCTTCTATACCATGCCACTCAGCGGGCCATTGACGATGCTGAGCTGGGCTCTCTGCCAACGGATACCGCCGTTATCATAGGAGGGGGAGCTTCGAGCACTCTGAACATAGAAGAATTTGAAACTCAATTGGCCCTCGATATTGCTCAAAATCGCCCTTTGGCAAGACTGCCTCTCGGGATCCTGAGTTCTGAAAAAATCCTTGCCAATGCATTTGGCTTGCATGGTCCTAAGGTAATGGTTGCCACGGCTTGTTCTTCCAGCTCTCTCGCATTAGCCCATGCTTATGATCTTGTATCCATGGGAGAGTGCAGCCTTGCCCTTGTGGGCTGTGCAGATACCTTGTGCCAACTGACACATTCCGGATTCTATGGATTGAAGTCCATTGCCCCTGACAGGTGCAAGCCCTTTGATGAGAATCGAAGAGGCATAAGCATAGGTGAGGCGGCCGTTGTGCTTATCCTGGAACCATCGGAGACAGTGCATCGGCGTAAGAAACAGGCCTACTGTACATTAAACGGCTATTCAGCCAATTGTGATGCGGAACGTATGACCTCTCCTGACGAAACCGGTGGGGTATGGGTGCGCCTGATGCAGAAAGCACTGGCAAATGCTTCCGTCTTGCCTCAAGACGTCGGATATGTCTGTGCCCACGGTACTGGCACGGTTGTCAACGACCTTACCGAATCCAAATCCATTCAGCAGGTATTTGGAACCGATTCAGCCACTCCTCCGGTCAGTTCCATCAAAGGTGCTGTTGGACATTGCATGGCTGCCGCCGGAATTTTCAACTGTGCGGTTGCAGCCCTGACCTTGAGGCATCAGGTCCTGCCACCAAACACTGGAATGGAGGAAAAAGATAGACAGTGCCCCATTACCATTGTAACAGAGGCGAGGGAAGCTGATTGTAAGGTGGCCATAGCCAATGCCTTTGCATTTGGAGGGAACAATACCTGCATTGTGTTTCAGAGGTGGAAAAAAGGGGAAGCCTATGGTGGATAATGGGAATGTTGCTGTAACCGGGATGGGAGTGGTGTCTTGCATTGGGACAACCACAGAGGATTTTGCTGACGCTCTCAAGAAGAACCGGGGCGGTCTTACCTCTTTAAGGAGATTCGATCCCACTCCTTTTCGTGCCACACGGTCATTTGAGATATCTGATTTTAGGCTGGAAGGAAAAAACGCTCGGGCTTTGATGCGCATGAATAAGAACGCTCAATACACCATTGCTTCAGCGCGGGCAGCCCTGAAGCAATCAGGCTACCCTCTTGAGGAGAACCCATACGAAGTTGGATTAATCATGGGCTCATCTTTCCTTGATATTGCTCTGGTTACCAAATATATGACCGATGTCCTGAAATCCCGCTTGAGGGACTATCGGCCTTTGGAGTTTCCCAATACTGTTCCCAACGCCACTGCCGCGCATACTGCTATTGAATTGAACATTAAGGGGCCAAATGTTACCTTGATTAGCATGCAAAATGGAGCTTTTTCTGCTGTTGAGTATGGCGTCAGGATGCTGCGCACGGGTCAAGTCAAAATGATTATTGTAGGAGGGGTGGATGTCTTCGCCCGTGAGAGATTCCTATATTTTCAACAACTCGGGCGAGTCGCAGGAGTAAAAGGACCAGAGATCCACATTCCTTTTTCTCGGGAGCGCAATGGCTTCATACTAGGAGAAGGATGCGGCATGCTTGCCCTGGAGAGGACGGAAGATGCAAGAAAGCGGGGAGCTCTGATTATCGCTGAAATTTCTTCAATTACCAGCACCTATTTTCCGTGTCCAATAACTGAGCCCCTCGCAGCCGAGCAGCCAAATACGGAATTGCTTTATGACAGATTGCTAAAGATAGCCAATTTGGACAGAAGGAGGATTGACGCATTTTTTTCCTGCGCCTCCAGCTGCCGAGACATTGATGCTTGGGAAGATCACGCCATTGCCTCTTATTTTGGAAAGAATCTTCCGGTTACCGCATTTTCTTCATTTATCGGTGAGGCATCCGATGGGTCACTGTTAAACCTCATAGCTGCTGGCATATGCCTACAAGACGGTTTTCTTTTCCCTGTCTTGGGATATTCCGAGAATCCTGAAATGGAATCAAACATATTGCAAAAAGGCGCAACTTCTGATACAATCAAGTCTGTCATTGTGAGTCGGCTAGGGTTGGGGGGAACTTATTCCGCTGTTCTATTGAGTCGACCCCGAGTGTAATCGCCACCAGTTTCTGTCTCTGAGACTGAGTTCTCAGCGAAGCTGTTGCTGAACAAGAAAGGGAAGAAGATTGGCGAAGAATGAAAACGATAAGAAAACTAAGTTAGCGCACAAACTTAAGTGTATGATTATAGAAAGACTCCAGCTGGAGGATATAACGCCGGCGGATGTTTCGGATAACGATCCTATTTTTGATGGCGGTCTTGGTCTGGATTCATTGGATGCTTTGGACCTGGTACTCTTGCTGGAAAAAGAATTCAATGTTAAAATCAAAGATCCACAACAAGCCAAGGAGATACTATCCACAATAGATACCCTGGCTGAATACATCCTCACCGACGGATCCGTCGGTGAGGATAAGCCGAAGCGCTAGGACAAAACAACGCTTGTACAGTCCGAGAGAAAGGGGGTGGTGGTTTAGAATAAGGTCGATGAATCTTGAACAGCAATTTAAAAGGAGGGTCAATCATGGCAGAAAAGCATCATGAAATCTGGGACAGAGCATTAAGGGATGAGGCGTACAGGGAAAAACTACTGGCCAATCCGGTAACCGAGTTGAAAAAAGAGGGTTACGCAGATGTTCCTGATGATCTAAAAATTGAGATAAAGGATGGTAAGCTCAGTTTTTCGACTGAGGATGAGTTGGTTCTCGGAAAACTAGGTGCACGGGTAACCAAGAGTAAGTAAATTATTTTGACCGTAAACCGTGCCCTGGCACCAATGAGTCCGGGCACGGTTTAACTAATTTACCGTTGGAAAATCCAGCGGCAATATTTGGTTACTTCGGGGAGGAATAACAAATGAACAAATCTGGAGAGGAATGTAAAGAAGGTTCCGATAAATTGGGAGGAAGGCATAATCCTAAGGGTACTTCATTGGCCGAGAATCGCATTGGCATGATCATATCTTCGAAAGAACAAATCCCACTGGCCCAGGATTTTGCTACTGACTATTGTAATAGGCTTCATCTTGGAGACAAGTTCAGATTCGACCTTCATCTTGTTATTGAGGAATTTCTCAACAGTTTGTTTGACAATATCGGGAGTCCTCGAGAAATTCCCTTCTACTTCACTCATAAGGAAATGGGTATCCGGATTGTGTTTGACATCTCCGGTACTGGGTTTCGCCCGGTTTTCGCTGATTTCTCCCCTCTGGAATTTGAAAAGGATAAAGAAACCGAGGACTTGATCGGACTCACGGTCCTGGAACGCGTGGTTGACAATATTGAACACGTCAGAGAGGCAGACAAAGATGAGGTTCATTTTCTCATGTATATTGGTGATGAAGACTTCAAAGATGTCTATGGCCTCCGCAGACGGCACCCGGTTTTCAGGAAAGATGTAGTCATGAGTAAGATCAAGAAGGATGATAAGATTCAATATAACCTGAGACTCAAAGACGGGGATGAGTTTTTTTCCGCAAGTGAGAAGGAATACTTTATCATCAAGATGCTCGATGGTAAGCACGAGCTGAGAGATATGGCTCGAAAATTCACGGAGAAGTACGGTACTATTTCTCCCAAAAGTATTAACCGTTTCGTTGATACTCTCGAAAAGCAAAAGCTTCTGGAACCTGAATTAGACCTTGCCTTTGGAAAGGAATATGAGGAGAAAGAAGTTAAGATCTCTTTGCTGGAAAAGATCCTGTCTTTCGAATTTTCCGTCCACAGGGTAGACGAGATGGTAACCTCTGTTCATAAGAAGTTCAAATGGATGCTAACCACACCCGCAGCTATCGTCATAATTTTGAGTTTAGCTGCTTTTTTTTTCCAGATATATCGCCGCGATGTTACATTTAATCTTGGAAATGTTCTCAGGACAAATGCTCATAATCCGTTGATTATTGTTTACTATTATGGCATCATGCTTTTCACGGTGGTATTGCACGAGTTTGCCCACGCCCTGACCTGTAAGAAATATGGGGGGGAAGTACATAAGATGGGTATTATGCTCTACTATTATCAAGTCTGTGCTTATGCGGATACTTCTGATGCCTGGCTGTTCAAGGAAAGATATAAGCGTATCCTGACCTCATTAAATGGGCCAGTGTTTAGTATGTTTCTGGCTTCAGTCTGCCTATGGCTCTTCTATCTGGTAACTCCGGTACCGGTAGATAAGGGAGGTCTGATTCATTCATGGTTATTCTCTGCCGGTAGTTACATAGGTCTACATAATGTTCATCCGGTTGTAGGACAGATTCTCATTATGGTCATGGCAGCTAATATCATAACAAGTGTTCTTAATATGCTCCCCTGGACAGAAATGGACGCCTACTACATACTCTCTGATCTTACAAATTCACCTAATCTTCGCCAGATGGCTATGGGATATGTATTGAACTTCTTTCGGCGCCTCTTGAAAAAGCCTCCATATCCCGTTCCTGCACCCAATCTCAAAGTGAAAATTGGTTACAGTATTTACGGTACTCTGTGTCTTCTGTACGGGGTTGCTGCAGTAGGATTCATTTTCTACTTTCTCATCTTCATGCATAAGATAGCTCTTCACAGTGTCTTCGGCCTCTTTCTTTCTGTTACTATAGGACTTTTCTGTTTGAAAGGAATCTTCTTGAAGAGATTTCATAGGAAAAGAGAATTCTTACGAAAAAGGGTTACGGTGTACTGATGACTTGCGCCAAAGAACCAGAAACCGCTTTCTATGTTGAGGTTATTCCGTCATATCAGTTTCACCTGATTAGTTCCATGGCTCCATTCGCCAAAGGGGAGAAACGGGAGGGTATGGCCTACCCTTACCTTCCGTCGCATGGTGAGCAGATCAACCTAGTAGTCAGGGATCGGAAGTCATCCGATATAGGAGGTTGTGCCGTCCTTCGGTCCCGTACTTCCGAGATGGCTATGGTAGATTTCTATATTCTGGACCGTTATCGGCACGGGGGCGCCGGCAGAAGCCTCATGAAGAAGATCGAGTCTCTTGCCAGGCAAAAAGGGATACACAGAATCAACACGGGCAAATCTCTACATTCAGACAATAAGGAAATGATAGGATTTTGCCAGAAAATGGGTTTTATTAAGCTTTCCAGGGAGATCTATTATTTTTCTCAACCCCTCAGCGCTCAGGAAAAAAGGATGTATCGTTTCTGCTCACGCGACTTTAGCCAATTTATCCCGGAAAACAACCGCATTGTCCCCTTTACCGATGACTATTTTGAAGCTGTCTCGGAGGTGGCTGGCGAACTCCTGGTTGATGACCCGTCCTACTCAGAAATGCTCATGTATCAGACCCTGTTGGTTTGCTCCGAGAAATATTCCCACATCCTGGTTGAAGGAAATAAGGTTAATGGATTCGCGATTTGTTATGCCACTGGCAACCATCTTCATCTAAATTTCATTGCGATCCAAGATAGATTCCGTCGTCTGGGATTGCCTATTCTTCTTGTTGGGATGGGGCTGTGTCGTGCGCATAAAGATGGAAAATCCACCTTCTCATATATTGCCTACAAAACGGACCGACTATTCAAGGATATTGGCCAGATATTCCGCGACCCGGAATTTATTGTCATCCAGATGGAAAAGACAGTTTCATGATCTCTGCCTCCTGCAATGTTGGTTCGGTATCCCTGAAGAACAGATTTATAAAAACCGCTGTCGGAGATTTTTCTGCAGAATCAAACGGGTACTGTTCTGGATACTACACCCGCTATTTGGAACAATTCGCCAGTGGAGGGGTCGCTCTGATATGTACGGGACCCGCTGCCATCCGGCCAGATTTTCGAGTAAACGATTATCAGCTGTCCATTTCAAGCCCGGAAGCTGCCGATTCTTATAAGCCTCTCATTGAAAGGGTTCACAGCCATGGTGCCAAGATCTTTCTTTTTCCCGATTATGCCAATGAGGTCGTTGTCAAATTCATTAGCTCAGCGGGGGACGAGGAGCCATCCAGGCGCCAAGAGGCTTTCAAAAACATGCAAACGTGGATAACCTCACTGCTGGGAGGAGTTGAAATCAGTGAAATCATCAACTTATACAAGGAAGCAATAGTCCGAGCTAACCATGTCGGTTTTGATGGGGTCTTTTTGAACGTCAGCTTTGGTAGTGTTCTTGAGACCATGAGTTCATCAACATTTAACCGAAGGGACGACGAATGGGGAGGAAGCCTGACGAATCGGCTGAGAATCTTGAAGGAAATCCTTGGGGCTTGTAAGGCTCTCAATTTTCCTGTAATGGTCCGATGGAATCTAAAGGACTACGGGTCGACTGGCCTCACTCTAGATGAAAGCCTCGAGGCATGTCAGCTTCTCCAAGCATACGGTACTGATGCTTTGGAGCTTCCGGCTTTTCTCTCTGTACAAAGTACCATAGCTTTAAACAAAGACATAAGGAAGAGAAAGTCCCTTCCTCTCACAGAAGCCACTGATCTGACGGATTACTATCGGATTATGCACGCATTTGCCCAAAACAGTTTCTTCCTGAAAAGGCAGAAGGATATTGAAGTTCCGTTGGAGTACGTGTGGGGGCACGCTTATTTTAATGTACGACCAATAAAAGATGTTCTGAGCATACCGGTTTCCCTGTTGGGAGGAGTGAGAAGCCTAAGAACCGCTGAGAAGATTCTGAATAATGGCATTACTGATTTCATAAGTCTAGCCCGAACTCTCATCTATGATGCAGCACAATGCCGGGGTTTTGAAGAAGGTACATCTCTTTATTCTTCCTGTATTTCGTGCAATTGCTGTATGAATGAAATGCTTTCCTCCTTGAAAGATCCTTCACGAGCTTATCTTCACCATTGCGTAGTTCGGGGACAATAATTGAACAACACAAAGACTATACTTTATGTTTGCGTCGGAACTACATCTTTCAGAGAGACGGAAAATGCGGTTCATTTCGCTATGGACTTAAAAAAAGGAGGATTCTCGTCCCATTTTATTGCCTTTCCATTTGGCGCTCAATTTATAAGACAAAACCACCTTTCGGTTGATGAGATAGGAGTTTGCAAAAAAGACAACTATCGTATTCTCACTGAGGTATGTCAAAAGATTAAGCCTGATTGGATATTCATAGCTGATGCGTATTACTTTAATTTCTGGTTTGGACCCAAACACGTTCTTGATTTGAAATGGATCTTGGATAATCCTGTTGGAGCCGGATTTGCCACCTTTGATCATCTTTGCCTTTCTTTGAAAAACGCTTCTCTACCTTCATTCAACAATCCTACCCTGGAGGACAAATTCAAATGGTTAAATACCACTGACCTAACCGACATCATGCCAGTATTGATACCCTGTCCCCTTGGGTTCCCAACCGGGAAATCCACCTCTGAAAAATCCTCTGTTTTTCACTACCGCAGGTATACGGAACAACTACTGTGGGATGAAACTCAAAAGAAAAATTTCAAAAAGAACATAGGACTGGGGGCAGAGGAAAAACTGGTATTGTTTTCCATGGCTAGATGGGCTCTACTGGCGGCGCAGGTAGTAACGGAAGATCTGGATGCGTGGTTAAGGCACTTCTCACGCATGATCGAGATGATTTTTCAAGGTGTTCGGGAGAAAACAACTCTGATAGTCATATCCGATTATCCACTTTTTCTTAGCTCCCGCGCCGGTCGTGCAAGGATAATTAACTGGGAATCTATTCCATTTGATACCTATGGCAGGCTCCTGGCAGCCTCAGACCTCTTTATTACCACCAATGCAATGTCTACCTCTATAGCGCAAGCGGTAATGTCCAAAGTACCTACCGCATGTTTTACCAGCAGCGGCCGTGACTTCAGAAAAAATAGAGCCATTCCCTCAGAACTACTTGCCTGGTTTGAAACTGCAGAGGATAGATATCCTGATTTGGTAAGACCTTATTTAGTTTTTCCCGTAGGATGGCAGGAGATATTGACTCCCCTTTTTGAAAAGAACCCCGTTACCAGCACATTTGAGTTTTTGGATGTGCTCGATCCGGTGGGGACAATCAATGTCATGAATGATCTGCTGTTTGATAGTGAAAAGAAGGAAGCAGTCTTTGAAAGCCAAAGAAACTATATTGGACAAATAGCTCGCCTAGCAGCCCCGCAGAGAATAATGAAGAGCCTCATGGAAAGTCGTTAGAAAGACTTTTTCTGATATAAACGGACACACTATTGGTTGGTTCCCTTCGATAAACACCCTCATATCTGAGGGTAAGGACACTAAGGGCGCTTCTAGAAAGACAAACCAAAGGAATTGTTAAGGTGAATTATGTTGGGGTCATACTAGCTGGAGGAAAGGGATTCAGAATGGAGTCGTTCAGTTCCGAATATCCCAAAACCATCTTGCCTATTTGTAACAGGATGTTAGTAGAGTATCATGTTGAAGAGATGCGCAAAACAGGAATTAAGGAAATAGTTATCCTTATTGGCCATCTTGGTTCTAAGATAGCGGATGCGATTGGTAATGGCGAGAGGTTTGGCGTGAAGATAACCTATGTTGAGCAGGGTCAGACTTTGGGGATTGCTCATGCCTTAGGAAAGCTTGAGAGACATATTGATTCATCTTTTTTACTATTTCTTGGCGACATTTTTTTCATTACGGAAAGTGGCCTTGGACCAATGGTTCATTTGATGGAAGAAGGTGGAGCAAATGCAGTATTGGCTACCAAAATTGAACACGACAGGTATGCCTTAAAGAGAAATTTTGCGGTTGTCTTGGAAGATGGGACTCAGGATGTAGTACAAAAAGTAATAGAGAAGCCTAGGTACCCTGCTAGTAATATCAAAGGATGCGGTCTGTATCTTTTTGATTTGCACATTTTCGATGCTATACGCCGAACTCCGCGAACAGCGATGAGAGATGAGTATGAAATTACTGACTCTATACAGATCCTAATTGAAGATGGTTTTCTGGTAAAACAACTCGGTATTGTCAAGGAAGATATGAATTTGACAGTTCCAGGTGATTTGATCAAATGTAATATGCGGATGCTTGAGTGGAAAGGACTTGAAAAGTTAGTTGGAGAAGGCGTCAAACTTAACAGAAATACACAAATAATAAATTCAGTGATTGGCCACAACGTTGAAATACCAAACCCCATCAAAATTGCTGATTCTGTCATATTTGACAATGTAAAACTAGACGCAATCAGTGATATTACAAATAGCATCGTTACTCCTGAAAGAGTGATCGGTTGTAAAGCCACTTAGCTAACACCCTTGAAGACGTAGCTTTTCAACCATCCCTTTAAGGTAGTGCATAGCTATTGCTTTTCGGGCAAGGTCGCCAATGCAAAGTGGAAAGCTGCACATGAATGCATCGAGTTCTAAACCAATAATTTCTGCAATGAGCACTAAGCGCGTCGGGGCACTGACCGATGCTGTATTCGCTATTGCAATGACCTTGCTGGTTTTAAATCTTGAGATTCCGACCATGCCAAAGGGAGCAGCCGCCCTGATACTACCAAAGCTGGTGTTGGGACTATGGCCCAAGTTTTTCAACTACGCGCTGAGTTTTATCCTTTTAGCCGTATTTTGGATTGTCCATCACGGTCAGTTCCGTTACATCAAGTTTATTGACCACAAGCTGCTATGGATAAACATTCTGGGTCTGATGTTAGTGGTCCTAATACCCTTTTCCACATCTCTGATTGCCCAATACGGTGACGTGCAAGTTGCGGCACTTTTTTTTGAGTGTAATCTGTTCGGCATCGGATCGATATTCTATATACAATGGTCGTACGCCACGGGTAAGAGGCATCTAATAGACCGTGGCCTCACTCCACAGACGATACTCTGGAGTAAAAGAAGGAATCTGGTTGTACCCGTCGTGTCCCTGGTCGCGATGGGTGTATCTTTTGTATACCCCGACTGGAGCGAGCTTGCCTACTTTGCCATTCCATTCATCTTGTCACGGTATCGACGGCCCGACAGTACTCTCATCGAAAAAACAGAGGAGATAAAGGTAAAGTGAAATGAATGATAGAATTGTCTTCTTAGGTAATTATTACGAGTATTTCAAGAACCTCAGGAATTTAGGTGACGCCCTGCAGCATTACGCTATCATCAAGTGGCTCAAATATCATTACCCTCATTTTGAGATTAGGAACATTTTTTATTTCACTGCTATTGATGAACTCAAGGAAATTATTAAACCTGATGACGTTATTGTCTTTCAGAGTGGTGGTGCGATGGGTGACCTGGGTATTCTGTTTGAGAAGTGGAGGCTTGATGTTTGTGAGGCTTTCCCTTGTAATAGAATCATCGTGTTTCCTCAGACTGTTTTCTTTCGGAAGGAAGAGAACATGTTGAAGTCTAAGCTTGTTTACGAGAAACATAGGAATCTTACCATCATGGCACGTGATCACGAGAGTCTTAACTTTTTGAGGCAGTTTTTTCCTGGATGTCATCTTTTGGTAATGCCTGACTTTGTCATGTCCTTGAAGGGAGAATTCAATGTCTGTGCAAAGAAAGACAAGGGGAAGCCTTTGCTTATCTTCCGAAATGATTTCGAAACTAACGAGAAAGGCCAAGGGCGGGTAAAGAAGCTAATTAAGGATTTTGATTGTTATGATTTGATCTTCTCTAACACTGAGCATTCTGTTGACCTGGAGAAACCTGATTTTGTCGAAAAGGTTTTTAATCATATTTTTTCCTATGATTTTGTCGTTACTGATAGAATGCATGGGATGGTTTTTTGTGCCATTCTTGAGATTCCTTGTATTTGCCTTCCTGGAAGGCCTGAGGTTAAGTACCATAAGAATAAAGCAATGTACGAAAGCTGGCTTTGGCGAATTCCTTATGTCAGATTCTGCGACAATAATGAAGATGCATTGCAAGGAGCTATGAAGGGCGTGTTGAATTATGACAAAGGTTTGAATCCGGTGTTTGATAAGTATTCTCCCCCTGAGGTATCCGGGCAACATCTCCTTGATTCTGGGGAAGAGGATACAGGAGTGAGGAGCTTTGATTATCTATTTAGCTATTTTCTGCCCCGTGCTTTGGGAGATTTGAGGAACATTAAGAGGGGGAATTTTTTTCTTGATTGAGTCCTAATTTCATCCTTCCATGGACAGGTATCAAGTGAGGTGCCGAAACGAAGGGGAAGAGCAGGTCCAACTTGCTCGAGCGAAGCGGGAGCCGGCCAAGCCCGATTCTCCCTTCAAATCTCATACTAAGAACACGAGGAGGCGACCATGATTGTGTTGCATTACATTTCCCTGGGAATTGGGGTTGCAGGTGTCGCTGTCATAACCTGGGGAGTGGTCCTAGCACTGGCAGAGCTTCTCCGCATTGAAAGAACCAGATTTCAGGGAAAAATGATCTGGGAATCAAGAGAGATACTGAGACATCATCTTGGTTCATATCTTTTGTTGGGATTGGAATTTCTGATAGCTGCCGATATAATTGGTACCATTGTTAGTCCAACTCTACAGGAAGTCATAGTATTGGGTGGGATTGTCGGTATTAGAACCATCATAAACTATTCTTTAAATAGAGAAATCGCTTCACAGCCAAAGGCGAGTGAATAGTAATAGTGAACCCGTGGTATTTTCATATTGGGCTGAAGCCACGTCGCCTAGTGCGCCGCTGGGGAAACTACACCAGCGGCGGAACCTCGTGATTCTTACTTTACTTCATTACCACCTGGACGATCGGTAACCGCCTCCGGAGCCTCCTCCAGAGCCTCCTCCAGAGCCTCCTCCAGAGCCGCGATCTGTCCTCGGACGCGCTTCATTCACGGTGATTTCTCTATCACCCAGAGAATGTCCGTTAAGGGCTTTGATTGCCTTTTCAGCGTCTTCATCAGAACTGAAGTCCACAAAGCCAAATCCACGGGAGCGACCTGAGTCACGATCCGTAATGACTTTGACATCCTCAATACTCTCGTACTCGCTGAAGAGATCCTTCAGCTCCTCTACCGTAGTTGTATACGATAGATTTCCTACATACAGGGTTTTGCTCATTTCTACCTCCTTGGTTTTTGAGCACTACCAAAAACTATGGTATTTATTTAGTCTCTTGGTCTAAGGTCTTTTTCTAAGATGTTAGACGGTAGTAGCATGGAAGGATTCAAAGGACGTGGCACAAAGAAGCGGACACTAGGCTTG
>SDBS01000654.1_pt1 | contig 34449 bp, 52 predicted proteins | sample 2277091 | NCBI WGS metagenome assembly SDBS01 (sample SAMN10404972, study PRJNA504765) | marine sediment metagenome | isolation source: marine sediment core GS10_PC15, 163 cmbsf | place: Arctic Ocean: Southern Knipovich Ridge | collected 2010 | reverse complement strand
TCAAAGGCTTCTAAATCCTCTCCATGAGGAATCCAACCATTATAGATTCTCTTCATCATTTTAAGAATCAAGGTAAAGCCTTCTTCTACCATTTTGCACATATGATCACCAATTACCTATTTTTATCCCCTACAAACCATTTTGTTAATTTCTTCTTCATTTGTTTGTATTAGTCTAAACAGTTCTCCACAGTTTTTACATTTCAGAATAGTGTTAAATTCAGTATGGTTTGCTATACATATTTTTACTTTCTCTAAATCACCATTACACACATTACAAGTAAGATACATAATATCACCTTCTGAGTTACCTACTTTGAAGCACTAAGTACGTTATTTATCTCTCCATAAACAATATCTCTGATCTTTTTAAGCCGTTCTAGCTCTTCTTTTCCAAAATTATGTTCTATTTCCCAATCCCCTTCCCACATAGCACACCCGTTTTTACAAAATATTGTATGATCTGGAGCATTGTAGAAAAGTCGTTCAGTACAAAAAGAGCAATATTCAGATAGTCCAAAAGCATAGAATTGATCTACATCTCCAAATTCCTTTGTCTCAAACAGAAAAAGCGGTTCTCCTGTTTTCTCCTCTACTCCTTGCTTAACAAGTTCTAACATTATTCAACACTCCAAAAGTGTTCATTTTGAATCAGGTAAATCCCTTCCTAGTAAACCTAAAACATACGCCAACATTTCTAACTTAGCTGTAAGAATGTTTGAACGATGCATAGAGGAAGGAACATTAGGTAATTCATCATACGCCTTTTTTATCTCCTTATACTTTGTCTCTACACGTTCTTCAATATGTTGTAATTTTCCACGTGACAACATTATACCTCCAAAGTGTTCATTTTAAATCTCTTCTCTAATAAATCGTTTAGCTAGTCTTAAACCATATATCAAACCTCTTTGAAAATCCCCAGATAACGAATGATCCACTTCGGTATCATTTATCTCATGGTCAATTTTTCCTAAGATATTTGCTATTTTACTCATTTTTTTTCCTCCATGGTTCCTTTTGCATCTACTAATTCTTTCTCAACATTCTCATATTTTATTTTTAAACCTAGAAACTTAGCCATTAACGTTCTAATGTTATGTTCCATGCTTTTTAATTCCCTCATAGCCCACATGAAAGACCATTCGGGTTCATTAATGGACGTTCCTGTTGTTTTCTCCCACTCCTCCCAAGGTTTCCCCCATTCAATATTTATTTCCTGAAAGAACCGAGCGTTCTGAACTTTCTCATGTGCCATTTGTTGAAAGCCAGAACTGTTAGATGATCTAAAATAGGATTCACAAATTTGTTTGAGGGCTTCCCATTGGTTATGATCCAAAAATATGTAATAGATTTTTTCTGGCATTTTATCACCTTATTTCATTTTGAATTACAAAATTTATTGAATACTATACGATATTCATTCCTACGATTGTTTAGATTGATTAAAAGTCCCTGGTCGGTCTGACAGTCAAACACCCAATTTATAAATTCATCTACTACTTGCTGAATGACTTTATTTTGATCTTCAGCAAAGGTTCTGCTTTTTTCATTTTTATCCAGAGAATATCTCATTAATGTTGCTAATAATCGTGCTATTTCCCGTATAAACAACTTAATTTGAGTTTCATGATCCTTTCTTGTTTCAGCTTCCCTAAATCGTTTAAACCAGAAATGGCTCCTATCCTCTCCGATAAAATGATGTTTCATATCTTTTACTTGGGTTTGAGAAAATCCATAAATCAAAGGTGCTTCATCCAGCATGATCCAAGTATCAGCTAGTTCATCCAATACTTCATCCCTTGGAACATTATTACTAGCCCTGGTGTACTTCATTAATGCTGTAAGAAGTTCTCCAGCTTCCTCTATTATCATCCTTTCTTGTGCTTCTACACCCCAAAGATCAATACATCCCTGATATAACCACAGTCTTTCATCAATATTCATGTTGCTCACCCACAATCGTTTAAACACATAAAGCAGAATGGACATCTATCCATAGCCAAGGTAACTTTGGTTCCACAGTTCATACAGTATTCCTTTTCTTGTTCAATTTTCTTCAGTCCACAGATTCTTTTTTCCATATTCTAGTTCCTCCTTTGTTGTTGGTACTTATAGCACGGTCTACCTTTTCCATTAGGTTGTGCTTTCACCCGTTCTACCTCCCCAAGTAAAATTAAGGCTTTTAACAGTCGATCTGTTTTCCCGTTTGACCAGGTAAATTGCTGAGATACTTCTTTGATAGTGCATCCTGGATAGTTAGATATGTGCTGGAGTAACTGATTCAGTTGTGCTAGTTTGGCACTACTGAAGTTCCCATTCGATCCATTCAGCTTCAGTTCATTGATTCCCCGATTACTATGGAGCATCAGTTCATTGAGATCCTGGACCTGATTATTCATGGACCCCATTGTTTGAGAAATGGCCACTAGGTTTTCAGAAACTACACTTGTATTTCCTGTGAGCCTTCCAATATAATCCACCATCTCGAGTCTATCTTGTTCATATCTCTGGTTACTGATAGTTAAACTGGCTAACTGGTTCCTTGTCACCATATTTTCTTTGATATACTCCAGATCTCCTTCATGTAAGCCTTGAAAAATTAAGAATCTATCCCTAAATTCGATATTAGGGAACTTCCCCTCTAAGGTTTCTTCTACTCCTTGGACTAACTTTGTTAAATGGGGTGCTTCTACTCTAAATTCCTCCCCCGATAGATACACCTTGAAATGTCCAAGGGGATTTATCATAGCCAACTTTGTTCCAGTTGGTAATGTTTTCAGGAATGCCCGTCCTAGATCTGATTCCTTCGGGACATTCAACGTAACTTCAATTGCATTGATCTCATAAGTGACCTCCGATTTATTGCAAATTTGAGCAAATAAACTTAGTATCCCTTGTGCTTGACTGATTATCAAATCATCTGAGGAATCTAAGGAAAAATTCACTATTCCTGAACTATATACTTCAAAACTAAAGCCCTCTCTCTTAACCTGGATAAAATAGCTTCCTTCCTTGGGATTCATTCCCCTTTCCAGTAAGTATTGGTATAGCTTCGGTTCCAGTAATGCTTTTCCTTGTAGTTTGTCTACTTCTGGTTTTGGTGGAACCCCTGGGATGTTTTGGTCCTGGTCATAGGGGGAACCCTTCGGACCTTTTCCAAATGGTCCATTATTTTTATTATCAGAATGAGTTTTAATTATGGGAAAAACTTGTTTTTGGATCTCTTTTAATGAATCATCTAAATGAATTGAAGTCCGGTGGTCCTTATGGTATTCAACTTCTAATTTTTGTCTAATTTTCATAGCTTCTTTTTCTGATGAAAACCGTTCTATTGGTTTAGCTGTGAATTTAAGATTACAATTAGATTTAGTACATGCTTTTCTGTATCGTTTACTCTTTGGTTTCGGATGATATAACTGATACCATGAGCATTTGGGACATTGAACAATCCAGATCATTCAATATCCTCCTATTTGTGTTTAGTTTTCAAATCACAAGGTATTCCTTTTCTACAGTTCTGAGCTTTCTGAAGATCTATAATCATAGGTTTGTCTTTCAAATGTGGTGAATACTTTAGACAAACCCAGGTTAAGCCTCCAATCCCCGAAAACAGCAATTCAGCTATTTCTAAAAATATACAATATTGGGGAGGTTTCGATGATAATTCATAACCTCCATTATATTGTTGAATTTCCTTACTGGCTTCAAGTTCAGAAAGTTTGTATTTTAAGGAATGTTCAGGATAGCTTAAACTGTTTGATAATTGAGCTATCCCAACTGGAGTTTTACTTTCAGTAAGATGAAATAGAATTTTATTATCAATATCCATTTCAAATTCCCCCTCCTCTAAAATTAATTCCCCCAGGAGGACAAATGGAAGCTGTTTGGAAGCCGTATGGCTCACAAAAAGCCCCGAAAGCCAACGTTTTGAAGCTCTTTGTCCTCCATTTGGGAGTCATTGGGGGATATTTGGAGGACATTAGCTTGTCCCCTCCTCTAAAGGCATTAGGATTTGTTCTCTAACTGATTCTAAAGCATGTAATAGGCTGTTTCGTCTTATCATTTGTGCTTCAGTTGTTGCTGTTCCTGAATCGGTTTCTCCATCTTCATCATTTGGTGTTCTATCTTTTTCATCCTCATTCAATTGTTGCCTAGCAGCATGCTTCATAAAATCTGATCTGTTACTGTATCCGTATGGTCCTAAATGAGCATCTATTTTTTTCAATAGATTAATAGGAACTCGAATTGAGATTTTTTTGGTTTTTAGTCGATCCTTGCAATCATTACAAAGAATCCAAACAGATTCATTCCCGTTCCTGGGTATATCTGTTTTATTCCCACAGCTATGACAAACTTTCATTGGATTATGTTGTTCGTCCTTCATCCTTCCATCTCCCTAGTTATTATGAGCTTTCAAGATTGAAATATATAATCGGATTGCAGAACTGATCTGGGATTCAGTATACCAGGAATAATTTTCTTCAAGGAAAGATCTGATTTTTTTTCGATCTGGTATTTTTCCGAAAGCTTTAACATAATCAGTCAAACTGGTTTCTAAACTGATAATTTGACCTTCATTTAATCCATTTTTAGGATTTAAATCGATATCGTGTTTTTCTTCCAATAATAACCGTATACCTTCTTTTACTGTTGAAGATATACTTTGATAAAATCCCCTTTTAATGAGATCATCAAGCTGTTCTCTCTTTTTCTGAGCTATGCGCCCCTGAACAAGTGCCATTTTGTTGTATCCATCCTTACCGTATACAATGTTATGTCATACACTGCCATATATAAACTTAATGTATACAATTATGATGTATACTACATTTATTTAGAAATAGAAAAGATCTGGTATACGATTTTGTAGTAGACATGAAACAAGATATACGAATCTTGAATGAAATAAGTGAAAAACATTCCCTTGTGATTTTAGTTCATGGATTAGAAGGTATAATATACGTCACAAGGATAAGAGAACTTTATAAAGTAGGGAGTAACACTTTTTCAAAAAGAAAATCAGAACTTATTGAACTAAATCTATTAATAGAGAAAAAAGAACCTGAATTTCCGTTCAGGATTGTTTATGAACTTACTTCAAAAGGAAGAAAGGTAGCTGAACATTTGAAATTAATTCATGAAATAATGGAATCAGAGTCCTAATTGTTGGGTGAGTTCATAGATCTGATCCTCTTCAACTAAAGAGATACATCTAGCTATGTATTCCTTACAGGACATACAAATTTCTTCTTTATAGGCTAGGAGTTTAAAAGCTTTTACCATCCCTTCTTTGAAGTGAGTTGGAGTATTCAAAGTATTCCCTCCTTTAGATTTGGCTTATCATATAGTTCTTATTTAAAATATATAAACTCCACAGATTAAGTTAGGCATTACATATTATGTTAGTGTAAGATTTACACAAGATGTAAGAAAGGCATAAATATCCGACAAAATTAGATATATTCTCAAAAAAAGGAAAAGGTTGGTATTCATGGAAAAGAGAATAGAATATAAAAAAGTACTGGTGCTCGTTGTCGTTTTTATCGGCAGTTTACTTGTTTTCCAGTCAGGTAGTAGTACCTATGCAGATTGGGAACAGGATGATACTTGGCATTATGATGAAGATGTTGGTGCTGGAGATTATTATTATCTCGAGATTTCCTCTACACGTACTGGATATAAATGGGAGATCGAATTCGAAGTTATTTCAGGAAATGACATTAATTTTTATCTAGTCGATGAGATGAATTTTTGGAAATTTAAAGCTGATGAGTCATTTGCTGTATTTGCTGGAGAACAAAAAAGCCGAACTGGATATACTGAATTGACAATATCAGATAATCTTGTTAATGAAAAATTGTATGTAGTATTCTCCAATCAATATTCGATGATTACCAGTAAACGGGTTGGTATTGATATTACAAGATATATTTGGATGGATCCTCCATCTCTTGAGTTTAATGCCTATTTTGATTCTACTGGAAATGTCGGAGACTCGATTCAACTCGAAATTTCTGTACACAATGAAGGTGATCTGTCGGCGGAAAATGTTGGTGTTATCTTAGGACTACCCTCTGGTCTGTCAGCGTCTCAAACCACTAAAACTCTTGGCTCCGTTCTTGGAAACGATTATCAGTCTGCTTTTTTTACCATAAATTGTAATGATCCTGGATCGTATTCAGTGACCGTTCAAGTGACAGCAAATAACGCCCAAACTCGGAGTACTACTTTATACATCACTGTCAATGCACCTAACATCCAACAACAGGTGACCACCTCTCCCGATTACACCCCACCACCATCTGATGAAGCTGATGGAGGATTTATTCCTGGGTTTGGCGCAATTGGTGTTTTATTAGCCATTCCTTTTGTAATTGGAATTAGAAAATTACGGAAATAGTTTTTTTCTCCTGGTGTCGGAGTTAGGCACTACATTATTTTATTTTTTATTGGTGTAAGTTTTACACAAGAAAAAGGACCACTTTGGACCATAACGAAATGACCAAATGGACCATTACGGGAAAAATCGGAAATAGTTTTTTTCTCCTGGTGTCGGAGTTAGGCCCTACATTTTCTTTTTTTGATTCTATGAGGGCGGTAGACTTTATGATCTGAGTTCATAGCTAAACAATACCTGAATTTGGGGAAGGAAAAAATCTGAGGCGGGAACATGAACGAAATCGATATTATAGATCAAAATGAACCCAAGAGGATAAGTGAATTTTATTTAAAGAATCCTACAAAACCTGTGGGGATATGGAAACTTCCCAATGTACAAGGGTTCTGGTCTATCGGTGTTGAGTTTATTGACTCCTTAGAAGCATATCCCGATGCTACAGTAACCATTCAAGATTTTATTCGTAGTAAGAAAAACATCTTACAAGGATTAAAGCTGAACATGATGGTATCAAGTTCAGGTCAAAAACGAGAAATGATATTTCTTCAGGAAGATGCTATGTTTGATATATTTTTACTTCAATATTCACAGAAACCAATTGCTAAAGAATATCAACAAGGTGCTAGAGAAAAATTCATAGAACTGAGGAAAACTGGAATAGCGATTCGTGAAGATATGAAAGAACAATTAAAAACTAATTCGTATGAATATCGCAAATATATGTTAAATTTGCTATTAGAATTTAATGAAGAACAGAAACAACTACAAGGACAAGTTCATGAGATCGAAGTACAAATTATTGATGTGAATACACAACTAAGTGAAAATTTACGAGAAAAATATATTAGTATAGATAATAAAGATTTTTTAATCAATATGGTTCATCAAATCCATTTAAACAGTAATATTCCCCATGATATTATTTATTATCGGATCTATGAAAAATTCCGAGTATTTAAACCGAAAAGTAATCTAAAACGAATTAATTTTATCTTAAATGAAGATATTCCAGCAATAAAACAATATTTAGAACAGAAATATAAACTATTAACCTTTTTTACTGAAAATTAGATTAATTGGTGTAAGTTTTACACAAGAAAAGTGACCACTTTGGACCGGTCCAATAGACCAAATGGACCATAACGGGAAAAATCGGAAATACCTTAAAATTAGGTTTCTGGTTCTGGTTCTGGTGTATCTTCCTTAACTCGTTTCATTAACATAATATCATTATTTCTAAGTATTATAGCAAACATTAAACCCACTAATGCTATAGATGAAAGAATCCCAATCATGACATATCCGGCTTGTACCATATAGGTATCAGGAGGAAGCTCAGTAAATACTGCTACTGTGATTGTGTGAATAGGTTGGTTTGATGGTGGTGTTGTAGTATTTGGATCAGATGTAGTTGTGAGAGGATCTAAGGATGTGTTGGGGATTTGATCCAGATGGTATAATCTCACCAACCAGTTATCCAGTCCAGTAGTTTGAACATCCACAAAAGCAAAAAAGGAAGTATCCACAAAGATCATTCCAGATAAGCCAGAACCGTAATGGATTCGTTCCAAAGTAGCTTCATCTACTACCCAGATTTCAAATGTAGATTCAGAAGCACTTGATGAAGGATACCCAACCCATTCTATTCTGGTTTGAGATGTCGTTACAAAATTATCTGAGTTCCAGGTTTGTTCCTCCTGTTCATAAACTATATCTTGAGCAAGTACTTTCCCAGATGCTAGAAATAGCAATATGACACAACACAAAAGACCAGCTTTATGATGTTTCAATGGGTTTTACCTCCTTGGATTCAGGTTCTTGGGAGTGATTCTCAGTTGTTTCATCTAATGATAAGTTAAGAGCTTCAGCTATGGAATGTATATCAGCTGTATTCCCTAAACTTCTTATTTGAATTTGTGAAATTTTATACAAACTGAATAATCCAATTCCAATGGCCACACCAATTCCGGCTAAAATTTGTAATGTATCTAAAGCCATACAATCACTTCAACTTTCCAAAGTGTTCCAACATGCAAAACCGACGCAACTATTAAAGATTTCCTCCGACATGAACACTTCAAATTATTATTCATCATTCTTTCATAAAAGCTAGATAATTATTCACAGATCCAGCAGAGCATTTAGCTTCTTTGGCTACACTCCGATTAGACCAATGGGGATGTAATAACTTCACCTTCATAATACGTTCCCCTAGGGATTCCTTTTCTTGATCTGGTAAGTATTCAGCTGGTATCTCAGATATTTGTTTAAAGATTACACCAGTAATTTTAGTGAAATCATCCCAAGGTGTTTTATGATGGAATCTAGGTAATCCAGCTTTTTCAATGGGTTCAATTGCTTCTGAGGAATCTAAAGAATAAAATTCGTTTGGGAATAACCGGGTAACTGGAGGATAGTTCCTTTCTCTGAGCTTCCATTTTTTATTGGAGAATTTTGATCTAACTTCCTTGATAGCTTGCAGAAACCATGTATACTCTGGGGGAATCATGCTTCTATTACTTTTTTTAAAATGGATATGATCCATCATTGTTCTTACAGCTTTCAAAAAATCTGTATGTCGGTGAACATCTACAGCCAAACTGGTTCTGTGATGTCTAGCTTCTTTAAAAAATGAAAATAAGGATTTCCTAAAGTCTTTTTCTTGTTTGGGAAAGATACTGAACTGAGAAAATGCTATATGAGCTTCCCTTAAGAGAACAAACAATGGAGTTTTCACTTTATCGGCTACTCTATCCAGATTATAGAAATATTCTGTGAGCTTCCCTAGTCCAGATCCAAGGGGATACAAGTTTGTTGGTACTGTAATAATGTGTTTTAACCGTTCTGCTGTTTTGACAATATCCAGTAATGGGATTTCACAGCTCATAGGTTTAATGATGTTCTGAAATGGGTTATTCTTAGGGAATTGAACTTCAATCCAAGGAGGATGCACTAAGATTATTGGATAATATATCCGATTTCTCCCAGGTATACACCAGAATAAGGATTCCCCGTCACTTGATCCATGAAAATCTAAGACTATTCGTTTAGCCAGGTAATGTTCTTCAGCTAACACTTCTAAGAAAGCCGATTTCCCTGATTCCCTCAATCCTGAAACTATATGTCCTTCAAACTTTGTTGTGTTTACTACTCTTTTGGAAAGCATTATTCCCCTTCCTGGCTGATGTTCATCAATTCTTCAAATGATTGAGGGAATTGGTTTAAGGCTCCATCCTCTATTAATTTGGTATCCAAGGATTTCTCTGGTGTTGGTTTCTTATCATCTACATCCCATCTCAGCTTAATTCCAGATGTTCCTTCATCTTCTACCTGTTTTCCTATTTTGTGCCATAACGGGAATAGAATAGCATCCAGGTTTCTTCTGATCTTCATAACTTCTGTATGGTGAATTTCCGGGTCCATAGTTGCTTTTGTTTTTTCTGTTTCTCCTAATCCCCTACAGATTAAACCGTATCTTCCCCCTTCTGTTTTCCGTTCTATTATATCTAATGCGAACAATCCAACTGTATCAGCTGTTCCCTCAAATATATCTAAATATTCTTTGGCTTTAGCGTTATCAATGGTGATTTCTGGTTCATCAGCTGGATTGTGAATGAGTTTCTTGAGAATTTCAGCAAACATAGCATAGCTCTTTTGATATTCTCCAGAAATCCGATTGAGATTAAACCAACTGAGTTCAAACCCGATTTGCTTCAATAATCCCCCATAATGATAGATCCTTTCAGCTGGTGGTTTCATTACTTCTTATCACCCTTCCTGGCTATTGGCTTATCTAAAATATTCCTCAAAATTCCCTTTGTTTGAACCAATACAATTAAGCCTAATCCAACCCCCATTAATATAACAACCTGAACTACTCCTGTTACTTGTGTACTGATGGTTTTTAAATCCTTTTCAATCCAGTTGTAAGGGGGAAAATCTATATTTTCATCAGAATCATAATTGGCATAGATAGCAAAAGGATTAGCTCCAACAGGTAAGGGATAAGCATCCATCCTTTGATTATTTTCTGCATTATATATTTCTACATAATATTCAACATTAACTGAAAGCCCATAAAGCCTTAATTCTGTTCCTCCCTTTGGAGCCATTGGATATTTCCTTAATATGTTGTTTCGAGTAATTTCTAGTCTATATGGCGCTACATCCCCATTATGGAAGATTCCAAAGTATAGAGGAAGTTCGATTTCATATCTCTGTAAGTAAGTATCAGAAGTAGCTAAAGTAAATGTATCAGAAGCTATTTCTTGCCCGAAATAGTCATAAACTGTTAATTCGTAATAACCAGAAAAAACTTCATAATCATTATGCTCTAATTGGCTATCATTCAGAAACCATCTTACTTCATCCCAAGTCCCTAGTGAACCCAAACCATCAGGATAGCTCTGAGCAAAATGTACTTTATGTAATGTAGCTCCTGTATCAAAGAATATTTTGTAAGTTTGTTTTGTGGTATTCGTAATAATTAAAGTTCCATCTGAACTAATAGTGTCGGTGTAATCTCCTAATCCTTCCATTTTAGCAAAGGTGTAGGTGGTTGGAATGTTGGTTACTGTTAAAGTATCATTGTAGTCTAAAGCAGTCCATTCAAAGTGTTCATATAAGGCATTATCATATAATATTCGTTCTGTGGTTCTAGTTTCTGTATGTGCTGTAAAATTAATAGCTAATTGATCGGTATAGATTCTATTTATGGTAGTACCGCCATACATTCTAATTTTAACTTGATACCTTCCTTGAAACCAGCTCCCCACAGGAATAATATAAGTTCCATTAATTGTAGGATTATCAGCGGATAAATATTCTACTAAATAATCAGCTCCACCAGTAGTATAGCTATACAGATTTATTGTTTCTGCTGTATCATCAGAAGAACCTTGTATATCATAGTTAAGATACTGAGCATATTGCCAATAAGAAGAGTGAAACTCAAAAGCGTTATCTACTTGCCCTCCATCTCTAGATAATGAATGAGCAACTTCACCATCATTCAATAACATAGGATGGAAACCAAATTGATTTAAATATTCATATGAGCCGTCTACATCTCTGAAATATCCTGTAATCACAGATGGTACAATATCTGTAGGTTGGATAGAAAGATTTACAGTAACTCCAGTATCAGAGCTGATTCCTTCAGCTTCTATGTACACTTCTAATTTAGCATGAAAATATACAGAATATATTGAATCATAAATGTAACAATAATCACTTGCTTGGTTTTGTCCTCCTGTTTTTCGATAACCCCAACCTTGAGAATATCCAGCTGAAGTAGAACTAATATTGGTTGTATCACCATAACTATCAGGAAATTGATTATCTGGATCTTCAAAGACTATAGTGAAATTACTGTTTGAACCAAAATCCTGATCTAGTAAGTTAGTGATTCCTACTGTATTTTCTGCTGGTGTTGGGTATCCACTTATAGGATCAAAACCGATTAAACCAGTGATATTAAATGAGTTAGTAACTTGATTAAGAAACATATCAGCCAAACTAACATCATCTGATGTATCAATCCAAGTTTGATTATTAATTCTGGAAATGGTAGCATTTCCGTTAAATCTTCCAGCTGAATCAGCCTTTAAACCCCAGTAAACAAAATTAGCAGAACTAAGAGTTCCTGATAAAGAGGAAATATCAAATTTCATTAAACTGATTTGATTTGTTTTAGATGAACTAGGAGGTGCATACATCCAAGATACAGTAACTTCCTCAACAGGAGTAGTTACTGTAGTTAAAGATGGATCTAATTCTATAGTAGAACCTGATGTAATAGTCCAATTTCCAAAAAAGGCTCTAGCTATAACATCAGTTCCTTGTTTAAAAACTCTACAATATTGGAATTTATCTATAGCATCTATCCAGTCCATTTTTAAAGTAAACTTGGTTTCATCATAAAATGTGATTCTGGAAGCATTAATTAATTTATCAGCAATATCTTCAGAATTTAACAAATATTTAATTGTAGTAGCTTCAATTGTGCCAAATTCCCAAGCTAACCTTATTAAAGCATCTCTAGTAGTTTCTATATTAATAGTATATTTGGCTATCCCAGTTCCTAGAGATAAAGTAGTTCTCATTTCCCCATAGATATTAGAATTATATTCAATATCCTGGGTTCTAGTAAGATTCACCCAACCATCAGTATAAACAAAAGAGCGTTCTGTATTTGTTAAATTTACAAATGTCCATGTTCCACCCGTTAAGGCTTGGATTCTCCATCTTTCAGCGCCTACCTTGGTTGTATTTTCAGCTACATTAAAGATCTCAGTATAGGCATTACGAAACCTAACTCCTATTTCTGAATTTCTAGCCAGATAATAAGTTCCTTTATCTCTGAAATCCACCTTTAACCAAGTATTAGTAGTAGTATCTAAGAAATGAATATTTTTAGAATAGATAGTAACTTTATGGAGTCCTGGAGTAATGATTTCTTTTTCCCAATTAGCACCCTTCCAGTTATTTGAAGGATCTACAGGTATGGGAAGAATAGTGAAAGTTTCGACATTTGACCATCCTGATTTGATAGTTTGGGTTATATTCTCTTCCCCTTGTGGAGTAAGTTCTATAGATTGTTCTATAGCCCGTACTGCTACACTATATTCACCAGCACTAGGATAATTGGATAAGGGAACAGTAACAGTAGAATTTTCAGGATAATAATTACCAGTAGAATAATTAGGATCATCTAACCATGATCTTACTTCATAATAAGTTCGATTAGCTTGTATATGAAAGGTAGTTTCAGTCCAATCCAGGATTAAACTGGTTGGTGTATCGGTAATGGGGGATAAGACGGGAGAACTGATAGCTTGTGCTTGTACTAAGCCAGTTGGAGGATAAAACGAAATTAGAACAACTAAGCATAATACTAAAGAGCTAATTTGTTTTTTCATGATTTTTTTCCTCCTTGAGTTAAGGTATTCTTTATTGATTGCCTAAGTTCCTCTTTTTCTTCATCTCCAACTAAAGTAGCTTCTGCTAAGATCTTCTTAACTTCATGTGCGTTAGCTTCCCTCTGACTTAATGTAACCATGCTAGATGCTATGATTATGGCTAGTAAATCTTCAAAAATTGCTCCTTCCGTATAATCTCTAAGATCAGCATCTTGTTTATTGAGCTGGTTATGCCCTTCCAAAAATTTAAAGGTCCGGCGTATTCTCATTAAAACTTTGACTAGAACTTCTTGTTTATGATCTGTAAGATTATATCCTCCCATAGCTTCAATATAGCTTAAAACAAAAATGTCATATAGCTCACTTAGGGCTGTTAATTGATCCTGTGCTAGAAATTGCGCTCTGATTTGTTGAAAATTCATTATGTTCTCCATAACTCCTAATTTCGCTTTAAACTTATAAGCTGGATTTATAGGAGTAATTGAAGCCATAACTGGTTGGATGGATGGTTGTATTTCCCCAGGTTCTTGTGTAAGTTTTACACTAGGCTTAAGAGTTGGATTTTCATTTGGTTTTTTTTCAACCTCCAAGTTAGGCACTACCTTTTCTTGTGTAAGGTTTACATCAGGTTCAGGATTATATATCAAAACTTCCTCTGGTTCCATATCATCCAGAATGTTCCTGGTAGCTATTGACATTTCACCAGAAACTAGAACTGGTGGATTTACAGAACTAATGATTGAACTGAATGGACGGGGAGTTATTTTGTGTTGTACTAAGATGGTTCCAGTTCTCTTGAGAATTTGTAAAAGGATTTCTCTGGCTGTTTTGGGGGATGTTTGGATAATTGGGGGAGCTTTCGGTTTGGGTTGTATTTGGTTATTCTTTTGTTTCCTGGCTTCTATTCCTTGTTTTGAAAGTTCTTGGAGTTGATCTTCTCTTTTTGCTTTTTGTATCTTATTACAAGTTCGTTTATGTGCTGAAAATTTAACTCCAAAATTAGGTCCGGGTATTTCGATATTTTGTTTACAAATATCACATTTATAAAATCTGGATTCCTGGTTCACTTAATCTACCCCTCCTGTTATATTACTCAGAAGATCAGCTACTTTTAATCTTAATCCTGGAGAGATAGCTAAAAGTAGTACAAAGACCCCAATACCTATAAAGATCCATTCCCACCATTTAAACCGTTTTAAGTTCAGCCTTACTAATAATGATGGGGGTTCATAAAAATCATCCAAGATTGTTTTTTTCTGTCCATATTTTAAATCACCTCTAACAACCTGATCTCTTAGGGCTTGTTCGTGAGATGCGTTAAGGGTTGCTTGTACAGTTTGTTCTTTGGCTAATTGTGCATCATAATGATTAGCTATCCTGGCTTCATCTCGGCTTTGAGGAAGATTACAATGAACACAAGTAAGAACCGATTTTTCCTTAGTAGATTTTACCAAAAAGGGTTCTACTATTTTAAAGGTTCCAGCTGTTTCCTGAGTAGCCCAAGATATTGCTATATATTGATTAATGGTTGCATCCCATTGTTTTTCTGAAATTTTTAAGCTGAAATCAAATATTCCAGTTGTAATAATGATTCCGAAAATATCAGTTGGAATTTGATGAAATGGAGCTAATCCAAATAAACTGTAAAAATAACTAGATGTTCCAAAGATTTGCATTTTCTTGAATTGGTGGGGATTTTCGGGAGTTCCAACATTCCAAGCATGTTTAAATGTTAATTCTAAACCAGCTCGATTTCTAGCTGATGAACTGGAAGCCTTTGGATCTGCTTTATAGGGAATCCTTTTCCAATCAATAATGACATCTCGAATTTGAAATGTCCGGCCTAGTTCGACATGACGTAACTCGATATGTGCTATTGTTAAACCTTGGATTTTATTAGCTAGAACAATCCTTCCTCCACTATCTACAATGACGGGTAAAAAGAATAGGCCAACTATGAAGATAAAAAAAATCCCTATGGATTCTTCCCCTGAAACTGAAAATTGACTGGCAATAAACATAAATGAAATGATAGCACCTAATGATATGACTGTAGAACTATCAGCTTTTAGTTTATAGCCCGTTTTGTCTTTTAAATCCCAAGCTATCAACTCTTTCCATTCATATTTTTTCTTCACTTTCAATGGTTGAACTAAAGATGGATCTACAACTTTATCTAGCTGATCTATTACCGTTTTAGCTTTTCGTTTTGCTTTTGCTCCAAATGCTTCTGAAATTTTCTAAACCTCCAAGGTGTTATCTAAAGTATGTTGGGGTTCCTTTGAGTTTATTCCTAACTCGATCTAGCTTTTTATTCATTATACGCCTAGATCTTTCATAATTCTCATCTTCATCTGGTTTTTGTTTATAGAATAACCAGTAGATTACATATAGAAGCCCTAGGAATAGTCCTACAATAAATAAGTTAGTTCCCAGATTATTCACAGATCCAAGGCGCCCTATCCGATTAGGATTGTTAGGATCATCTATACCATCTGTATTCTGGGTTCCTTGCCCCCCTTCAACTAATACAGATTCAGCCATTGTAAAATATGTGGTGGTGGAACCTTCAAGGGAAGCTGTATCATTAGCAAAAGCTGTTAAATAATAAGTTCCATCAACTAAAGTCCTGGTTACAGTTTCAGTCCAGGTTACATTTCCTTCATACAAGGTTCCATTATTGTAAAATAAGCTCCACCATAAAACATCCAAATCCCCATTAGATGAACTGATCCAAATTTCAATTTGTTGGGAAATGTATGTGGTATTAGCTGGAGTATTGATAGTTACTGTGGGAGCATCAGTATTAGTTACACTGAAGAAATAGGTTTCTGTGGCACTTTCTCCACAAGTATCATTCAGAACTAGCTGTATCCAGATGGTATTTCCTACATCTGATAGAGTTGGATCATAGGCTTTTGAAACTGAACTGGTGTAGGTTCCTGATTGCCAGGTTGTATTACTCCCAGTTTGGTTCCAGAATAGAAAGTAGAGATGTGGTGAATCTTCTGATACAGTCCAACTGGCAGTAAATGCCCCTCCTGATTCCCATTCTAAAACTGAGGAATTGGCTGTTCCTGTATAGGTTAATTGTGGAGCATCATTTATAATATCAAAGTACACAATAGAAGTAATTACATTTCCAGTAGTATCATTCAGCCAGATCTGAATATAGATGGTTCCAGAACCCAGAGAACAATTATCATTAGCAAAAATCCAAGATTTTGTATCTCCATCCAGGTAACTTCCTGAAGCCTTGGAAACATTCGATCCAGTTGTATTACTGTAAATAAAGTAATAGGATGGAGCTAGTTCTGTTAAATCCCAACTCCCAGTAATGCTAGTCCCTATATCTATTTCTGTTCCATTAGTAGTTCCCCCATATACTACAGATGGATTGGTAGTATCTTCAATTGTGAAATAGACTATGGAACTGTTTGTATTTCCATAAGTATCATTAGCCCAGATCTGGATATAGAATGTTAATCCTACTAAACTGGAATTATCATTATCAAAAGTCCAGGTTTTATAATCTCCTGAATTATAGCTTCCTGATGCTTTTGTAGCATTTATCCCAGTTGTATTTGAAAATATAAAATAGTTACTGGCTGAAATATCCGTAATGCTCCAGTTTCCTAAAATGCTAGTATTTAGCTCAATGGTTGATTCATTGGTGCTTCCTGTATAACTGAAGGTTGGTTTGATAGCTTCTGAAACAGTAAAATAGACTATAGAACTTACTAGATTTCCTGATGTGTCATTGGCCCATATTTCTATAAATATGGTAGAGCCTACTAAACTGATATTATCGTTATTAAAAGTCCAGGATTTGTAATCTCCTGAATTAAAACTTCCTGATGTCTTACTAACATTCACCCCAATTGTATTTGAGTATATATCAAATATACCTGGAGCTAAATCTGTAATACTCCAGTTTCCGGTGATACTCGTTAAATAATCTATCTGGCTGTTATTGGTAGATCCTACATAACTGAAAACTGGATCTGTAGTATCTTCTATTGTGAAAAAGACAATAGAACTAGCAGAGTTCCCCCAGGTATCATTACTCCAAATTTGAATATAGAATGTTAAATCTACTAAACTGATGTTATCGTTATTAAAAGTCCAGGTTTTGTAATCTCCTGAATTATAACTCCCAGAAGCCTTACTAGCATTCACTCCAGTATTATTAGCATAAATAATATAATTACTAGCTGATGTATCCGTAATACTCCAGTTCCCTGTTATACTGGTTCCTAGTTCTATTGTGCTGGAATTGGTAGTTCCTACATAGGAATAAGTTGGATTAATTGCCTCCGATATAGTGAAAAAGACTATAGAACTAGCATAATTGGAATTATCATCAGTAGCCCAGATCTCTATAAAGATGGTGGAGCCTACTAAACTGATATTATCGTTATCAAATGTCCAGGTTTTGTAATCTCCTGAATTATAACTTCCTGAACTTTTGGATACATTGGACCCGGTAGTGTTTGAGTATATATTGAAAGTATTAGGAAATAATTCTGTGATACTCCAATTTCCTGTAATACTTGTGAGATAATCTATCTGGGAATTATTGGTAGTGCCTACATAAGATAGAACTGGATCTGTTGTATCTACTATTGTAAAATAGACAATAGAATTAGCTGAATTGGAACTGGTGTCATTCGCCCATATTTCTATAAAGATGGTGGACCCAATCAAGGATGAATTATCATTGGCAAAAGTCCAATTTTTATAATCTCCATTGTTAAAACTTCCTGATGTTTTGCTTACATTCGATCCTGTAGTATTACTGTATATAATGAATGTGGATGGATTAGCTTCTGTAATGCTCCAATTTCCTATTATGCTGGTTCCATATTCTACAGAACTGGAATTGGTAGTGCCTACATAACTAAAGGTTGGATCTGTAACATCAGCTCCACCAGCTTCATCCCCTACTTCAATGATGGTAAAATTGAGGAAATAAGTTGTTTCTGTTGAATCGTACCATTGATAAGCTACATCTACCCAACCTCCAACCTGTACTGGTAAGCCTACTGAATTTAAGATGGTATCTGATGTAGCCCCAGATGTTAATAAATTCCAACCTCCTTGTGCATCAGCTGTATAATTATAATAATTCGTATAGAAATCATCTAATGCACCAGCTTCATAATCGGTAGCATATGCTAGAAAGCTATCATTCGCCATTAAGGTTAGGCTAGGCATTCCAGCCATAGCATTATTCCCCATTCCTGAAACGGTAGTCCAGGTTTGTCCTCCATCTCGGCTATAAACCATATTGGAATCATCAGTACCATAGGTTCCATGGCCCACAATAATGATATTAGCTGAAGATGAAGCATGTAAACCTAAATCCCCAAAAAAATTAGCAAGACTACCATAACCCGCTGTAGTAGCTGTAGCAGGTTCCCAAGAATCCCCATCCCAATATTCATAGCCTCCAGCAACACTCCACCTTTTAGCATATAATTCACGATCCCTACCATTAAATAAATGCCAGTAACTTCCATCATAAGTAACTCCAGTTGAACGGGTGTATGGACCTGAAGGGGAATCATTCCATACAATTACAGGAGTTCCCCAGGTAGAACCTCCATCAGTAGAATTTGTAACCTCCATTCCTCTAGTATTAGAATATCTATATCCATGTACTAAGGTGTTATTCCCATAAGCTAGAGATACATAAGCATTTGAACCCACATCAACCGATATAGTAGATCCACTAGGAAAACTAAATGCTGATACTGTGGATCTATCAAATACAGAATCTTGATCATCATTAGCTCGAATTACTCCGATATATTCAGTTCCACTATATGAATAAATTATCATATATGCTCTATTGACTGATTCAGAGTAAACATTACCATCTCCAACCTGTTCCCAACTCCAACTAGAAGGATTTTCTTCATTTCCCTTCCATATCCCCAGAGTAGTTCCATTGATAGCCAGTACATAAGGGATATAGTTAGAATCCCTAGCAACTGCCATAGGCATAGCCCTAGTTCCATCAGATGTGACCGTAACAGTTGGATCTATTTCAACGGTATAGCCTTGAGGGATGGTTTTAATCCCATACATCCCCGTTCTGATAACCCAATCATATTCCCCATTAGGAAGCTCCATATTTTCTATCCGAAAAAGGGAAGTATCAAAACCAGCTGATCTCATATCATCCCAATCAAATTCATGAACTACTGTTCCTTCTTGGGTGCTTAAGGTGGTTTTGTTAAATCGGGATGGTATTTCTACAGTCATATCTCGAAACTGGGAAAGGGGGAAGGTTTCTTCAAAAGTATCATTTGAAACAGTCCCATACATGATTTGATTAGGAGTTCCATCATAAAAGGATGATTGAGCTAGGACATATTCTAAGCCTAACCCATTCCAGCTTCGATCTAAGGAAGTAATATTGGTTTTAATGTGTATCAGATTAGAATCATTGAGATTTAATCGGATTCCTACATATAAATCAAAATCAAAACCTTGAATTTCAAGGGTAGCATTCCAACCCAATTCCAAATATTCAGGAGTTGAAACAGCATTCATCCATCTTCTAGGATCTACCCCATTGGATTGAAATAATGGTTGTGAAGTAATAAAATTACGATACCAGGTTCCTCCAGCATTAGCCCACAATCTAAGGAATGTTCCCATTATCGGTTTCCCAAGGGGAGGAAGGGAACCATTAGCCAAAACAGGATATGAAACTAGTTGGGTATGTCCCCAGGTTGCATCATTATCATTTGTATAAAAGGCTACTATCCCATATTTGGTTCTTATGCCTACTCCCCATAAATTAGGATATTGGGTTTCTGCATAAGTGTTTAATTCAGAAGCATTCAGATTATAGAAGTTTCCATTTTCCATTCTAGCAATAAAAACAGGTTCCTGGGTATTATTCAAATTAGAAATACTGGTAATCGTGCTGGAACTGGATGTTTCTGGAAAGGCTTGAAGGATCTTACTATTATCATCCAGGTACTTCATTTCAGGAACATCATATCCAAATATTCCTGGATCAGATGTGATTGAATTTGGAGCATCTAAGAGAACAGGAGGGATGGTTGTATTTTGCCCGAAAATTAAAGCCAGGAGAAAAAACCCAACTATGAAACTTGTAACCTTGTGTTTCATAAAGTCCACCTTTAAGCTGGAGGTTCAGCCCTGTATACTCCCAGGAGAATCCACACAATTAGAGCAAAAAACACTAAGAGGAAGATTAAACCATATTCAAATTGAGATGTGAACATAGCAATCCTTTCGTACCATAACCATACAGCTGATGTAATTAATATGGAAGCTCCAAGTTTTCTATATTTCCACATCTGTTCTGGTTTTCGTTTTTGGATCAGATATATACCAATTATTAAGGCTACAAAAATAAAGATCATTGTTTGATTATCAGCCAATTTCCTTCACATCCATTCATTATTACTGTTCCCGTTTTGTCCAAAAGCTAACAATTGGGATACTTGAAGCAAATAAGGCTTATATACTTTTTTAGTATTAGCTGTAAAATCATGACAATATGGATTAGTTAGATTTTTGATGTGAAAACTATGAGTGAAGAAAAGAAAAGTAAAACAAATCGGAATCTGGGGATATTACTTGTAGCGTTGTATTTTTTTACGCCATTTGTAGCTACTATGTTCCCCGCTACTTCTGGTTTTGGTGCTGGTGCTGGTTGGAATGCTATCACAAGCCTTGATACCTCCCCGGGTACAACTCCTCCTTTGGGAGATAATGTAGCTCAAAAATGGCGAGTGACCACAAAATCAGAGTTGGCGGCTGCATCATTAACGGTTGATAATTTTTATACTATCGTGAATGGAGTAGAGATTTCAGAACCAACAAAGGCTAGTGCTTATGTAGAATACGACTATACGGTTAGAACTGGGGATTTGATCCAGTATCAATGTGTTGAAAGTGGGTACTATACGGTTATTGGTCAATTCACAGTCCCCATTTTAGATTCCCTAGCTGGTGGTACAACCTACTATGTGCTTGATGAAGTGCTGATGTATGAAGATACTACAGCTGATGCTACTATAAATGCTCAATATGAAGGAACCGACATTGATGCAAATAACTTTGATATTGCAGCTTCAACCGATTATCCCAATGTGGATGTAATTTTCTCCATTAGTGCTGCTGGAATGGATAACAAGGCTTTCGGTCCTGATCCTTACACCGAAATTGTAGGTGATTTTAACTCCTATTCCAAGTTTATTCACTTTGATTCCAACACTTCAGCCATTATTATCAAAGACATAAAGTTAAATGGTGTTCCTTTGGGTTCTGCTGTTTGGACTTCCTCCAGTATTGGCACAGATTACCAGGCTATCTATGAATTTGACCAAATGTTAGTCAATGATGGTAAGGTTACAGGAGATGGTGTATATCATCTTACCTTCACCTTAAGTGCTGGCGCTCAAGTGAACTTGTTAGCTATCAACTTTTACGATTTGGTAGATTCAGAATTAGCCAGAATGGGTTCTCCAGGTTCACCTGATGAAACTGTGAGCATTACAACCGAATAAGGAAGGTTCACCCTCCTTTCTTTTTTTTCCCTCCTCTGAGATGGTTACACCATGAGCAGAACAGAACAAGTAGATTTGTTAGCCCCAATTGGCTATTATGATAGAGTAGTTTGGCTTTTTGGAATGATAGTTCTTTCTTACTTAGTTTTAATTGAGAAGGTGGAAGATCCAGTAATTTCCTTCTTTTTCTATATGAGTATTCCTTTCAGTTTTGCCTGGTGGTATAAAACCAAAGATGTCGAAAGGCCTCCGGTAGATGTGTTAATCTGGAGAATTGGTTTAGCATTCTTCTTAGGTTTAGGCTTATTGAGTTTCCTTATCGGTATATCAAGACGTACTGGGTTGGTGTCTGTGCTTTGGGGGATACCAACCCCACCTCCAGTTCTTATCCTAACTGTTACTATGGGAGCTATAATTACACAATTTGCTGTCGGGATAATAGAGGAAGGCATTTTTCGAGTTGCTATCCCCAGGTTATTAATGGGAAAAGGCATTAATTCTTTTGCTGTAATTCTCTTAAGCGCTCTGATTTTTGGGTTATTTCATTGGAATGCTTATGGGGGGATGATTGGGGGAATTATCATAGCTACTATTGCAGGTATCATTCAATCCTTAGCTTATGCTACTTCTCGAAGTGCTATCGGTGTTATGATTGGTCATACATTCTGGAACCTTAGTGTTTCTGGTTTATTATCTGAAACCTTGTTTTATCTCGGCATAGGCTTACTTCTGATTGGTGGAATCTATTACATGAAGAAAAAAAATTGGAGGTTTCCAAAATTAGCAATTTAAAAGATAAAATGAAAAATCGAAAAGTGTTGTTTATTGGTTTAGCTATCGTTGTAGTAATGCTTTTCCAACCATTCAGCTTATTTAACTATGGTGGAGGTTGGGAAGTTTCCGTTAAGGCTACACAAGCCAGAGTTGATTCTGGACAATGGGTGAACACGGACCCGGCTCAATGGCAATATGATTTTGATGCAAAATATTCTGGCGCCCCTGATCTCATTATTGATTCAGGATTAGATCCAGTTCATGTAAACCAGTATTTCTATCCTAGCCCTAGTAATGAACCAGCTTTTGAACCAATCACTAAGAAACTAGGGGATAGTGAATTTGTGTATGATGTTCACATCTACACTATGGATATAACCTTGAGAACGGATGGAGATTACTTAATGACGGATACAGCCGGAAGTAACAACTTTGAAAGTGAAGCCTCCTATTCTCATGAAGCTCTTGGAGATGGAGGATCTCATTTATACAATGTCCGTTTTTCTTTCGATATTCAAGGTTGGGATAAATTCACGGATGAAGATTCTTCCTGGTCTGGTATCATGAGTATTTTTACTTATAAAGCTCCAACTGTGGGAGTTCAGAAGTATAGTGTTCAAAACCTTGTTTCTGGCTATGATTATGATTTTGCTGGTGGTTATACAGAAGTTCAACACAACCCATTCCCAGGAACCCAAGGAAGTAAGCTCAATATGTTTACTGATAAGTTTCAATCGGTGGAACATACATCCTTTTCTACCTTATCTCCTGATACTGGGATTCCTTCCAAGGTGTTTTTTGATCTGGGTGTAGATTTTAGAGCTGGTGCTTTAGTTGGGGAGGATTTTTGGGGAAATGAAGAAACTATGTATATCCTTGATCCTTATGTTATCTTTCATATCGGTTTTGAGCTTCTTACAGTCCACCAATACTATTTGGAAACCTCCCAGATTACCATAACTCAAGCCCCCGCCGTAGATTCTGGATCTCCTGGAACAAGGGAAAGTGAAGGTCCGTGGTATGAACAACTTGGGGGATGGTTTGATGATATGTTTGGATTCCTTGGAGGATTGAAAGGTTTCCTCATTATTGCTTTAGTTGTGGTGGTGTTAATTGCAGTAGCTCCCACCATCTTAGGTGCTTTAGGTGCTAATAAGACTAGGAAGATGTTAAGGTGATTATATGTCTCAAATGATAAAGAAACCTGGATGGATTCTGATTGTTTGGTTAGCTTTAGGATTTTTTGTAGCCAGGTATTTAGTATTAAGAGCTATGAATAATCCTGGGGAAGCTGGACTTTTGGAACAATTAACGGGGATTATCTTTAATGTAGTTGGCGTATGGGTGCTTCTAGCTGGAATAGCTGTGATTTTGGGAACTAAACTCTTTATAAAAGGAAAAAGTATGTTCTAGTTACTCCTTGTGTAAAAAGTACACAAGATTCACTTAACGAGTAACATCTGTAAAATAGATGGAGATGATAAAAAATTGTCTAGTCAAAAGAAAGGTCAAAGGAATAAATCGTTATTTATTGGGTTTGTGTTGCTGTTCAGTTATGGTATTGAATGGCTCTTAGAGATAGCTGGAAAACCAGGTTTTAACATTCTGGCTATGGTACTCGGACCTAGTGTGTTAGGTTTTCTAATAATGATAGTTGTGGTTCTAGTTATCTGGGAATCTGGAATCATAGACTATCTTAGACAGAAATCGCCTGTTTAAAAATGGGAAGCCTAGCTCATGAATAAGTCCCGTCTTAAATCCACAAAGAAGAAACTCAGAGATATGACTAAAAGAGAGATCGAAAGAGATCTTAGAGCTGTGACTAAAAGACGGGAGCATCTGAGTAAGGAACTAAAAAAACGAGTGAAACTATAATGAAAATGAAGAAAAGTCGATTAGCAATTCTGGTTGTAGCCCTTGTTGCTATTGGTGCTATCCTAGTATCTGGGAGTATCAATCCTGGAGATGATCCAATTGATCCTCTTATCACTACTACAACTCCTCCCATTACAACTCCCCCTACTACATCTTACACTTATACCCCTCCCATAGCTCTTCCTCCTGGCTATACTCCAAGTCCCGATATTCCCCCCTATACTCCAGCATGTCCTCCTGGTCAATATGAAGATATTTGGGGAAATTGCTATGATCCATCGAAAGCTGATGATATAGATATAAAATTCGATCTTTCCCAAGAAGGATTGTTTGGAGTAAGTTGGCTCACCATTATTATCATTGGTGGTGCTTTTGTTGGTGTTCTCAGGTGGAGGAATAACAAATGAAACCTAAAATACTGAAATCAATCTTTGTTGCTGTGCTAGTGATTCTTCCCTTTCTGGTGTTGGGGTGTATTGGTCAAGAACCAACAGATCCACAATCTATTACAGTTACCGAAACTCAAATTATCACTACAGCTGGACCTCCTGTAACCCTCCCAGAAACAACTATTGTCCAATTAACTACTATTACACAACCTCCCCCAGATGGTCCCCCTGTGGTTACTGTAACAACTGCTATTACATCTTATGAAACAGTGATTACAACAATAAATGTGAAAGGGGAAACAGTCACCATTACATCAGTGAAAAAAGTAGTTGAAACTACTACTCAAATTAAAGCTATTACTACAACCAAAACAGTTACTAAACAAATTACAGCTATTACTCGGGATGGTTATGTAATTCTGGATATGGCTTCAAGTGATATGGGAGGAATCCCCGTTCTGGTTTGGGTTCTCTTTATCGGTGTTGGATTGCTAGTCCTGGTGAAAAAGCTGCGTAAAAAATCTTAATCTTCCTCTTTTTTTTTCTTATTTTTCCTAATATTCTTATTTTTAGGTAGTGTAAGTTTTACACAAGATTTATATATGGGCTTGTGTAACTATTACACAAGGAGATATGGATTATGACACAAGCCTTAGAAAAACGAATGGATTGCACCGATCAGTTAGTTAAGCCGAAAAATGATTGTCCCCAACAATGTGTAATCTTTAACAATGGAGCTTTCTATATTTGTCCTAGTTTACAAATCCTTGGAGTTTAATTTTTTTATTTTTTGGATGAAGTTAGGCACTACATTTAATGCGTTATTTTGCGGTGTAACTTTTACACAAGATTTATATAAGTTACTTGTGTAGGTTTTACACAAGGAGAATAAAATCATGAAACAGAAAGTCAAACCTTCCAAAAAATGTTTAAGATGTGGTAGAGCCTTAACCAGTAAAACCAGTATCAAAAATGGATATGGAAGGATCTGTTTACAGAAGATTCAACAGGAAACAGCCGATACTAACAGATTTGACCAACTGGAAAATAAGATTAAATATTTAGAGAATTTAATTGCATCCATGAATAAACCTGGCTTACTTCCTCCATCCTTTTCTAAAAAACTACCTCCAGGTAATCCAAAGAAAAATGGATCATCTATTCCGGTAATTGCTTTCAATCATGATTTAAATGAAATTAGAGCTAATCCTGTATTCCTGAAATATGCTAAAATTGCTGATGTCGGCATAATGGCTTAATTTTTTTTCTCCTGGTGTCCAAGTTAGGCACTACATTTTATTGGTGTAACTTTTACACAAGATTTATATAGATTCTTGTGTAACTTTTACATAAGGTGATTAAATGGCAACATTAGAAATAGATGTACCAGCAAAAGGAACAAAAGCTTGGAAATGGATACAAAAAACATTCCAATTCAGAGAAGGTTTAAAGGATAGATTATCTCCTTTTTTAAATGAACATTCTGCTGAAAAAGTAGCTAATGAGTTTTATTCTTATTGGCTCGAACATTTTCAATATGAACCTATCTATGCTTTTGATCCTGTAAAAGATGAAAACAAGGTGATAGCATGACTGAAACCCAAAAAGGATCTTTTGTTCTCCATCATGTCAATGGGAATGATTATTTCTATCGACATCATTATGTTGATGGTAAAACAAAAGCCGATAGGGAAGATCCCCCCAAAGATCAGATAATAGACATCATAAACAGCCTAAAGATCTCTGATGAACGAAAACAAAAACTCATAGCCAAACATATCACCCCTCCTTCTATAATGTCACCAGAAACAAAATTGAAGTTGGCTACCAATGCTAAACAGATCATAGCTCTTATTGAAGAAAAAAATACACTTACCAAGGATAATAAGGCTTATCTAATTGCTTTAGATGCTATGAAAGAACAGGTGGAAAATCTATCCTCTAAGGAAGTTCCTGAAACTGGTTCAATTGTTGATCCTGAAAAAATGAAAGATCTTACAGCCAGGTTAAAGGAAAGAATCCCTGTTCTGATTAGAGGGAAAAGACCAAAGGAAGCTACACTAATGACTGATGTGGTTTCTTTCTTCAAGGAACTATAGTTCATTCTTCTTTTTTTTTCTTCCAGGAAGAAAGTTAGGCACTACATTACTTCCTGTTTTTCATCAGTACCAAATTCCCTAATTTCAAACAAAACATCAGTTAGCACAAATAAAACTATTACTGGAATCACATAACATCCAATAAAGAGAAAATTGCTTGATTTCGGAAATTGAAATGCTAACACTGCATAAATTCCTGTTAAAGCTATTAAAGTTCCGAAAAAGATTCGATTAAGATTGTGTTTGTATATTTTTATTGTTTTCAATTTTTTTCCTCCTTAATCTTGTTTAATGTTTATACAATATTTTGGATAGCTTTTTCCCATTTTCCCCAGGATTTGTTAATTCGAGTTTCCCTTTTGTAATGGGGATTCCCCCGATAGATAGCATCTGTGATATGTCCAGCTGTTATGATTCCTTTCACTTCTACCTGTAGTTTGGGTATCTGTTTCATCAATTTAATGGAACATCCATGTAGATAAACGGGCTTATCTAAGCCTTGGGGAAAATTGGTTGTGAAAAACTCCTGGAGGGAAAAATAACGGGGATTACTCCTGAGTTCTCCAGTGATATAAACAAGATAAGCACTTATTCCTGATTCATCCTTTAGGCTATCCTGAATCATTCGATAGGTGGAAGCATCATAACCTTTCAAAATTCCTATTTCTGGATTATAGATTTCTAAAAACCTTTTGTTCACTTTTTGAAGGATCTTCAGTTCATCATTAGCCCATTCGATCATATCATTATAACAAGCACAATCATTAGTAGTTAGGATGACTTTGGCTATGGTTTTCACTTTATACCTGAATTGGTCCAATAACATTTCATAGCTATATTCAGATTCATCTGGCAAAATCCCCAGGATAATCACTTTTCGATCTCTAAAATATTCCTGGGTTTCTAACCTTTTCCCATATCTATATAATTCCATAGCTGATATGGCTACAGTTTCAGCTTCCATCCAGGTTGTTTTATCGGTTAATCGGATTTTCGGGATTGCTTCCACTTTAGTCATTATTTGGATCTCCTGGTTCCAATGGGGAGGGAATATTATATTTCATATCTGTTTCTTGTAAGGTTCTCATATCCTCTGTAAAGGCTAATCTGGGTTTTTCCGTTAATCTGATTTCTTCATCAGATCCATAGGTTCTGATTAGTTTGGCTGTTTGTTTGTACTTCTTTTTATCTAAAGCCCTAGCTAATACTTTATACCCAGTATTATCATTTTCTAATCTTGTTAGTCGATTTTGAACCCGATTAAAATTCATCCAATCAGATCCTTCATCTGTTGCTCTGGCTTTCTTTAACCATTCAGCAGATTCTAGCTCTAATTGTTTGATTGTTGCTGTTGGATGGATTTTCAAGAATCCTTTTTTCCATATCCTGAGAACTTTTTTCCTTCCAACTATACTCATAAGATCTTTTATGAAATTTACTTGTTCCGGATACGTTTTATACCCTCCAGCATATACCTTCCTTTCCCTTTTGTATCCGTGAATCCTTGTAGCTTGTGTAAGATATTCTACTATCCCTTCCTCTAAAAATCCTGATATTTTATCTGAACCTATGGATTGTTTAGGGCCAGCATAGCTGTGCAAAAATTCATGAGTTGTTACATTCTGGGTGCTTCTACCAGCAAAATACTTCCTTTGAATATAGAAAGTATCCGTACTAGCAAAATAGATTCCAACTGCATTTGGATTACGGGGAAATTTCTTTTCCCAGTCTTTAGCATTCACTACAGAAACAGCTGGAGGATGTTTACGGATTAATCGAACCCCGTACGCCTCCCCAGTATTATAAATTGCATCCTGGGATATTTCTAATTTTCTCCTGATTCCGTAATAGGCTGATCTGTATGATCTTCCTCCACCCAAGTTTAATCACCATCCAGCATTTATCAACCCAAGTCCATAAAACGTTTTGGGTTATATCTGCCTAGGAGTATGGGCTTTCTAAGCTGTGGAGTATTCCCCGATTGTATATTCTAAGAAATATTAGGAACTTTGATAAATCTTAATCTTGTGTAAACATTACACAAGTGATATTATGGTGTAAAACTTACACAAGGAAATATGAAAACATAGCGCTGTGATAAGGTTTCATAGTGTTAATTCAAGTCCTGGACCTTTTCCATAATAAACGGGGAATGGTGCTGAATTGTCCCCCTTTAGGGATAATATCAGTCCTTCCCCCATATCTGATAGGGATTTCCTCCAAGGCTTCCACCAGATGATTTTTAGGGGATTTTATTAATAACCTACATTTATATTTCCCCTTATACCATCTATATTCCTGAGCTTTTTCCCCAGTTAAGGTATATTGTTTACTCATTTTAGCCCAAAAGCCTCCTTTCGATCATCAATAGTATATTGAAGATATTTAGCTGTATGTTGTAAGGAGGAATGACCTAGTTGTGCTTGTACATCTCGTATTCCAGCTTTCCCAGGGAAAAAAAGATGCCTACCCATTGTTATATGAACAGCAAAACTATGTCTCAATTTATGAGCACTTATCCCCTTTCTCAATCCAGCTCTATCAGCAATTTCTGTTATTATTTGGTGTACTCTAGCTCGTTTTATTTTAAATATTCTAGCTGTTTTAATCCCTTTTAATTCACAATAGGATTTTAAAAGAACTAAAGTTTCTGGATCAATTACAACTACTAGATCATTTCCTCCTTTTACTTTGAGAAATATTGATCTTTCATCCCAGTCAATATTTTCATATAATAAACCTGATCTGTTTTCATCCCCAACTAGATCAGAAACTCTTGGTCCATTATATAAAAGTCGAATTAAAAGAAGATCACGGGTATTTTTTGCATATTGGAGAAGGCTTTGAATTTCTGTAGTTTTCAGATAGAATACCATTATTCACACCTATACAATTTGATTAACTTTGTATAATTTGAATGTTTCCTATATAAAGAACTATTCCAGAGATCATCAAAAATTAAACAAAACAATCCTTTTGATTAGTTTGTCCGGGCTCACCTTGGGACCTCGATCATTAACCTTTTGGTTTATTTCTGCAGAACCTATCCTATGTGGGATACTTCCAGGAGAAAAGTTAGGCACTACATATTTTCTTTTCAATGGATCCTCCATCAGTCTTTTCCAGATACATTATTGTATCCTGGTGTTGGTGTAAGATTTACACAAGGATTCTATGAAGGCGGTATACTCTAAGAAAAAGTTAGGCATTACATCCAATTGGTGTTGGAATGATGGAATTATCAAAACGAAAAACCAAGATTATAAAATGGATTGGGATTTTTGCTTTATTATTTGCTTCATTTTTAGCATGGAGGGCAATTAATCCTTTAATATTAGAATTTAGAGATACTGAACCCATATATGATCCAGCTATAGTCTTTTGTACCCTTCCTGAAGCTGTAGAAGTCGATCATTCAATGGCTCCAAATATGGGTTGTGGATTTTTTTTACAAGTAGAAGTTATGGATTCTAAAGATGGTTGGGAGTATTATTGTAATAGTGGTGGTTTCAATTATGTTACTAATGGGACATTTGCTTCGATATGTGAAAAAGGGCGTTTATATTGGATAGGTGAATAAAAGTTGTTCTATAGATCCAAAACGATTAAGGGGAATGTGTATTGGTATCTCCAGGAATCTTATAGAGAAGGGGGAGTAGTTAAGACCCGACACATTCAATATATTGGGAAACAGAAACCTGATATTCCAGCTGAGGAATTTTATACCCCAGTAAAAACTAAGCCTATTCCTAAAAAGGTTAAGCCTAGTAAGGCTAGGGAAGCTCACATTTATCAAGCATATACACAAGTTAGAAAGGAAGAACCAACTTTTACTGGATTAATCCCCATAGGATATATCAAAAAGAAACTAGATACATCACATCCAGAACTATCTGAAAGTCAAATTAATGAAACGTTATTAGATCTGGAGAAAAGACGAAAAGTAGATCTTCAAATTGCTTATGATCCCACAAAGGCTAAAGGGAAGGAATATGGAATACCATCTGATAGGGGATTAAAACTGTATGTTCGTTATCGTAATACTCCTGAACCAGTTATCAAAGATAGATCTCAAGAATTTATGAGAATGACTGAACCAGAACTCCGAGCTGAATTAAGACTTTATGGAGATCCTGATTTATTAAAACGGGAAGCTCCAGCTTTATTAAAATCTGATGATCGAAAATCCAAAAGCCTTAAGAGTCTTAGAGGAAGAATTATGACTAACTACAAGGAAAATAAAGCCTTATTCAAGTTGGGTTCCTAATATTGAAAATTAATCCCCTCCTCCCTTAAGGCAGTGAACTTATATAATCCATCCCCATTTCAGTACACGCTTCATCCATAATGTGTCCTTGTGGTTTGGCTGTTTGGCATGGATTCCCTCCTTTAAGATTACTTGTTAGGGGGATTGTGGGTAGTTCTCTTCCAGCTATCCAGAATCCCCAGTTACAAGTTCTTTTTTGAATGTTTGTTTGTCTTGAATACCATGTATTTTCTTAACACAAGATTCACACATTATTACATGAAAAGCTGATGTTGGACCTTCCAGCAAAACTAAATTACCTGATTCTTCATGACAAAGTACACAATCCATTAGCTTCTAATCTCCTTCATAGTTCCAGCTCCACTTTTCTTTTATAAAAATCTTTTATTCTATAATCTGCTTCTGATTCCCTCAAATTATCTTGCTCAACCGTTGGAATCTGTCTTAAAAAGAAATATTCGAGTCTTTCTTCTGGATCTATGCTACTAGGTTTTAATTCAGGATATAAATCTGTAAAATGAACTTCATTATGACAAGGATTTTGACAAACCCAAATAAGATAAGGGGGATCATATCTCATGTGGTGTCCAACTAACCAACCATAAATGACTGTACGGTTACAAACCCAACATATTTCATTCAATGCTTCAATTCTCCTTCTTTTTTCAGCCATCTTGTGATTGTGGACTTCCCATAAAAGCCGTATCTGTGCGTGTTTCATCATAAAATGTTATATGTAGATCAGGATAACTTTCTGAACTACTCACGCTGAAGGTGAATTGGTAATTTGTTTCTTTCATAATTTTATGATGCACCTTCCTGGGTAGAATTCGTTTTATTCTATATTTAATATGCGGAAAATATCCTAATTTTGAATATTGTGGTTTAACTGAGTAGCTACTCCATATAGGCTTATTAAATTGGTCCATCCACTTCATCAATTGATTCACCTACTGGTTCTGATCTAAATATTTTCAATCTCTATGAAGTCCCAATTTATGTTCTGTTTCAAGTAATTTGACATATTCTTCCTCATTAAGTATTTCACCACATTTTAAACATTTAATCAAATCCTCTGTGTGTTCACAATCCTTCTTTTTAAGCTCTTCAAGAGTTTTTAACCCAACTATATAGAGAATACTATCTACCATATTATTTAGCCCCTCCTCATCGGGACAATAAGTTCCCATAGTATAGGCTAAGTATTCTTTCAATCGCTCTTCTTTTGTTGTTCCTTTTATCTTTTCATCAATCCAGCTCATTTTTATACCTCCATGTTTTCATTAAGAATCGCCTACAATGGACCGGAGAATGATTAAATGAAATTTCTCTCGGTGTTCGGTCCAATTTGTTTCTAACTCTTCCAAAATTTCAGGTTGACTTGAATCCATCCACCAAAACGGGAGAAATGACGTTATACGAAGATAATATCCATCAGGTGCCTTGTATGCAGGATATAACCGAGAGATCATGAAAAAAGGGTTAGAATCCATCCATTTCATTAATCCTTGAAATGTGTTATACCCCATTAAGCTATAAACCATGATTCACGCCTCCTTCTTTTGAAGCATTTTATATGTTTTACAACGGGGGTTAATCACTTTATAAGGGACTGAACCTCTATCTCTATTCTCTATTCTAATATCAAAACTATTACAACCACCAAACGAATTATTTTCACAGGTTTTAACATTACAAGATACATTTACCATAATATCACCTACTCCTTCTTTTCTTTTTGAGAATGGATAAAAAAACAATAGTACCAATTACCCATAAAAGGCTGTAAGGTTCGGTATTACTAGGTTCTGAACAACATCTTTGGAAATAAAACGTATTAAGAAAATAATTTCTAAAAGGATAATAAAAATATTGTTTTATTTTGTAATTAAAAATGATAATATCCCATTTAATAGGTGATACAATGTGTTCATTGATAAGAACCCATTTGATAGGCCATAGAATGTATTTAATGAAAAGGTAGAACCATATCATAGAATCCCTCTAAAATCATCTAATCTGAATCATACAAACAAACATAGGTTTCCTTATTACAACTCGAACAGTTAGTGTAAAACCTATTAGTACCCATATCGTCATCAATACGTTCTATATCTTTAGATATAAGAGGTTTTCCACATCTTACACAAAATTTTGGCTTTTCTTGTCTCATAATATCACCTCTAAAATTACTCAAAACATGGTTCATAATGTGGACAGCCGGTACATCCACCATCTTTTACAAGCTTATGCATTGGAATTTCATGAAACTGGCAACCTTCATCTGGATCTGCAAAACAACAATATTCCTCTAAAGCCATCTTATCAGCTCTCCTTCTTTTGAATCATTAATAATGTGTTATATTATTCTCTACGACTCCATAACTCCCCAGTATTGATTTCTTCTCCTTCTATCCAATCAATTGAGTTACTTACAACATCAGCATAGTCAAAGAAGTCACTATTTTTATTTATCACTGAAATTATCATTACTGCTTGTCGTTTCTTACATTTGGGACATTCTACCTTTTTTATAAATACATCACGTTCAAATGTGACCATGAATTTATGTTTACAATCATCACATTCATATAAAATATTCATTAGGTGTCACTCTCCTTCTTTTGAAGCTCTTTGTTTTGTATATATTCTTCACAGAAAGGACTACATTCTTCCTTTTCGTGTTTATAATTTGTTCTGACTGTAATTCCACAAAATATACAATCAAAATTATATCGATTTGGCATTTTATCACCGCTTGAAAATTACTCAAAACATGGTGTATATTTTTCACAAAATTCGAAACAATGTGGTTTCTGTTCCTCCAGTTCCTCAAATGATAGCTCAAAGTATTGACAGCCCTCATCCTTATCCAGAAAACAACAAGATTGTTCTAATGCCATCTTATCAGCTCTCCTTCTTTTGAAGCGTTCTATGACAACGTAAACAGAACGGAGTCTGTCTATAATGATACATAGACCGATAATGCCCCTTAAAGAAGCATATTACACGTTTCCAATTCATTTTTAATCACCGCTTCGAAATTATCTACTTTGAAGCTCTTCAATCAGTTTCTCAAAGGCTTCTAAATCCTCTCCATGAGGAATCCAACCATTATAGATTCTCTTCATCATTTTAAGAATCAAGGTAAAGCCTTCTTCTACCATTTTG
>SDBS01000653.1_pt1 | contig 34461 bp, 23 predicted proteins | sample 2277091 | NCBI WGS metagenome assembly SDBS01 (sample SAMN10404972, study PRJNA504765) | marine sediment metagenome | isolation source: marine sediment core GS10_PC15, 163 cmbsf | place: Arctic Ocean: Southern Knipovich Ridge | collected 2010 | reverse complement strand
TCCATCGCCTCTTTCGTGTATTCTTGCTGAAAGTCCATCACCATCTTTTCCAGCATTGATGGATCAATACCAGAAAGAGACATTTTACACTTTGTCGTATCAATAAGAGCAGCTTCTTCTCTGCTGATAAGCCCCTCTTCTAATGCCTTATGATAAAGTTCCGAGCCGGGGATAGCGGACGCAATAAAGGTGGATAAACTCGTAAGTTCTAAATTATTCAATACAAAACCAAACGTCTCGTTAATATCATCCAGACTTTCTTCCGGCATGCCAACAACTAATGTACCATGAGTGAAAATACCATGCTCCCTACACCTTTCTATAATATGCGGAATATTATCGAGTCTAACCGGCTTATGATGTAATTCCTTAAGAGTTTTGTCGTTCGCGCTGTCCAATGATAGTGTAATCTGATATAACCCTGAGTCGGCCATAATATCCAATAGCTCCATTGAAATAGTATTTATCATAACGCCGTTTGGTGTACACCACTTTATGTTACACTTTTTCAGTTTGCTAAATAACTCCGTAGCATGAGACTTATCCAAAGTTAAATTATCATCTGCAAATTGTATTTCATCAATATCATAAACAGATTGATATTTTTTGATTTCAGCAATTATATTATCTACAGAGCGAGTCCTGTGCCTCTTTGCCATGTTGGTACTAGCACAAAAAGTACAGCCAACCGGACAGCCTCTGGACACCAATATCTGCATTACTCGTTTGCCATATGGAAGAGGGGCAAACGGAACGTTTATTTCAAAATATTTCTCCATCGGCAAGAGATGATAAGCCGGACTCGGCAAATCATCTAAAGCGCCTATCATAGCCCTTTGATGATTATAAATGAATTCATCATTTATATAACCGACAAGCCCATCTGAATTAATATCCACAAGTCCTTTTTGTAAAAGTTTAATAAATCTCGTCAGTCTGTATTCGCCCTCACCTCTTAAAATAAAATCTATCGTTCTTTCCCCATTATGGCGAACATCAATGTCAAATATCTCTTTCGGATATATAGTGGGATGCAATCCCCCTGCAACAACAACAGCCTTGGGAAATGTCTCATGTAAAATTCTAGCTGTGTCCAGAAAGTTGTTCAAATCCGTTGAAAATAAGCTGGAGATACCAATCACGTCTGGAGCATAATCTTTTAATCTCTGCTTTAATTGATCCTGTGATAACCCATAAGACACCAAATTACCATTTTCTCTTTCTTGCTCATACCCCTCCACACAACAATCAAGAACAGCCACTCGTATTCCACTCTTTTCGAGCATCGCAGCAATATATGAAAGGCCCAATGGAGGGATGCATCTTTTTTGCATATACTTGGGAATCGTAATCGGTGGAAATACCAACAGGATATTTGGAATATCTGTCATTGGCTTCCCGTATTCCCTGTATTCAGGCTTAACTTCGGTCTCAATATATGCTTTACTTGTTTCCTGTTTGTTCTCTAAATACTCACGAAGTTCATTTTCCCCTAAAGCTGCGTCTAATCGTTTATGTTTTATCTTCCCCCAACTTAATTCTCCACGTATTTTTTTAATTATCTCAGTAGTAGACATTTTCTTGTAACGTGGAACCGTCCTCATAATGCCCAATTCAATGGGAACGCGGTAATTAACATTCTTATGAAACCTGTTCATATCATCGCCATGTACAACAATATCTATTTTATAAGCTTTTAAAAATTCTTCTGTAATTTCCAAAGGAGCAGATGGAATCACTTTATCTACATATCTGCATGCACCGACAATAGCTACCCTGTCCTCCATGGAGTAAATCGGTCGCCTTTTAAGAAGCCTGCAATCTTCATAAGAATGAATGCCTGCAATAATGTACACATCTGCTTCAGTTGTCTTCGCTTTTTTTAGAAATTCCACGTGTCCCCTATGAAAAAGATCAGCAACCATATCTACATAAACTGTTTTCATACCGCACTCAAACATTTAAAATTAACGACCGACCTCTTTTTCATTAATAGACACACCCAAACTACAAACTCGAAAATGATCAGGTGATTTATATTCAAAATATACGTTATGACAGCGAAGATGCCTCCTTGGAAAGATGGTAGCTTCTCCATAACGCCCATCTTCCTTCTTACAGATTTTGACGAATACATCTTGTGCTAAGTCCTCCAAATCAGCAATACCATTGACACGGCAGGCGACGTAATGCTTCACGTGTGGGTAGTATTTGGCATGAAGAACCGCCACCGCTTTCCTGTCTCGTTGACAAATCGCCCGTGTCAACACGAAGCACCCATTAATATTTGCCGAGTTCTCTCCAATTGCCGTATTGCCCACTTGTCGACTGTCTCAAGAAAGCATAAATTCCAAGTTCCAGTTTAATACGCCAGTACGATACCTTTACTATGGATATAGCGTACCTTGACCGGTTAAAGTTGATGTGAAAGTTGTAATAGATTGTGGCAATCATGTAGATTGAGAGCTACTTGGTCTGCGAGCATGCATAAGTTTGTCGCTTTTTCGTAACATTTTTATCAACATCAGGGTGGCAAGTTGCGCTTTTATATACAGATGAATCGGGTGTCAATTGTACGTCGTAAGTTCGGCTAACATAATTGTAGGTTATCTTATGGTAAACACAGCAGGAACTGAAATTTTTGATACAGCCAGGTTGATGAACACAGATACTGAAGTTTACGAAGTTGCAGCGCCGCTGGGCGCCGAAGCTGCATGGGAGATTGAATCCTTACTTTTAAAGATTTTCGAATATGGTGATTATAGTTTTCGCTCGGCCCTGCGAGGAGAGTATTGCGAGACGCTCGATTGCACCTTTTTTTTAGCCAAATATAACGGAAAGCTCATAGGGGCAGCAGGATGCTTGTGCGGTCGTAGAAACCCGAATATATCGATAATCGGCCCTGTTGGAGTGGATGTAAAACATCGCGGTAACGGTGTGGGTTCAAAGCTTGTGGAATCAATGATAAAGTACCTTAGGGCTCGAGATTGTATGGCAATTTACCTTGGTACCTCAAGCCCGAATGAGGTTATAAATTTTTATAAGAAACTCGGGTTTCAAAAATACAAGGGTATTGTAATGCGATATTTGTTGTGTTCTGAAAGAGATTTCGAAGATTGTTTTAAGACTGCTGACACAAAGATCCGGAGAGCGGTCTGGGGGGACTTTCCTGCCATTTGTGTATTGGCAACATTCCCAGCCGGCTTTTATACATTCGACTTTGGGCAAAATATTTTTTCCAGCAAATATGTTGAGCCGACCAGGTTTCTTTCTATATTCCCTGAAATGATGAGGGCATTTGCAAAACACGGAGGTTTTGCAAATGTTCTTGTAGCGAACCACAAACAAACGGTTGTTGGTATTGCCCACATCAACAAGTTACCATCAAAAACTCAGCAGCATATAGCCGAACTTGATTTCTACATACATGACAATTTCACTGGCCAGACAGAGTGCTTAGTACGTACAACCATGGAGGAATCCAAGAATCTATCTATAGAGAAGATAAATTGTTATTGCTTAGAATGCGATTGTCTTAAGCGGAATATCATCGATAAGCTCGGAGGCAGACAAATTGCGACTTTGCCCGGGAATGTATTTGTTAACCATAAATATGAAGATGTTTTAGTTTATCAATTAGGGGAACGTATTAATGCAAAAGATTAGCAACAATACTTCAGTGTTATTTCTGTTAATTGTAATTGTCACATTTGCTCATTGCAGCTTAGCAGTCAATCCTTACAAAAATAATGAGGGCCGCCATCCAGATATTAAACCGATTCAAAATTTTCCTAATGGTGGCACTCTAAATCTAACCTTTAAGAGTAAAATTGACGGCAGTATTCAGCCGTTACTGGTAAAGATTCCTAAAGGTTATACTCCGGAAAAATCCTGGCCTTTATTGGTAACCCTGCACGGGTTGGGGGACGGCCCTATCCTTGCACCAGGGATGGAAACCATGGTGCAGATCGGCCCTTATGGGAGAGGTTCGGTATGGTATTCAGGAATCGGTGAGCGAGACGTAATCGAATGTATCGAAATGGCCAAGAAACTTTTCTCCATCGACGAAGATAGATTGTATCTGTGCGGCTTTTCTATGGGAGGGATGGGAACATTTGATTTAGGGTTCAGATATCCTGATGTCTGGGCGGCATGTGTACCGGTTTGCGGACGATGCAATAGCTTGGATTTGGTTGAGAATGCGAGGCATTTGCCTTTCTGGGTTAATACCGGTAACAAAGACATAGTGATACCGCCTAAATATTCAAAAGCAGCATATGATAGAGCCAAACAGTTAGGTTTTTCGGAATGGAAGTACACAGAATACGAGAATATGGGCCATGGTTTTTCTATAAATTGGAAAGGAATTGAAGAATGGCTTCTGACTAAAAAAAGGATTGTGAATCCCAAGCGAGTTTCATTTCATACGAAGGATATAAGATACAATCATGCTTATTGGTTGGAGGTAACTGAAATAAAAAGATATGGCAAGGTCGCACGAATGAACGCTGAAATTGACGGTCAAAAGATAAATATCAAAACTGAAAATGTTTCCAATTACATTCTTAGATTGAATGACACTTTAATTAACGCTGCCCAAAGAGTACAGATCATTGAAAATGATGTCAAAATCTTTGACAGTTTTTTGGACAAAGATGGTTGTTTTGTTAAGACTAACAGAAATAAGGATGCTATCTTCAAGCGTCCGGGTCTTTCTGGTCCATTATGGGATATATACAGCAGTTTTTGCCTGTTGGTCTATGGGACAAATTCCAAGGACAAATCTTTAATAAAAGCATCAAGAAAGTGCGCCGAGTCTTTTTCCAACCCTGCGTGGATGAGCAGAGTGAATTTCAAAATTGTCCCTGATAAAGATGTTTCAAACAAAGATGTTACTGGGAATAATGTTGTATTGTTTGGGAATCCTGAAATGAACGAAGTTATGGCTCGAATGTCAGATAAGTTGCCCATACAAGCAAACGCAAACAGTGTGTCGGCTCGAAATATGAAGTCCTCCGGTGATAACGTAGGATTTGTGCTGATCTACCCGAATCCTTTGAATCAAGACAAATACATAGCTATATTTTCCGGCAACACAGCAAATGCAATTAATTGCTTTGACAAGATTTGGCCGCGTTTCACCTCTGTGCCAAAAGATATAGATTTCGGCGTTTTTGAGGTCAATTCCCGCGAAGGTTCTGTCACGTGGCATCTTAAAGGCATATTCGGAACAAACTGGGATTGGCAACGTTAAATGCCGAATTCATCATGTGATGTTACCGACTGATGGTCATGTTAGATTAGCCTATCGTTCTGTTGTATGTATTAGCTGCCGTTGGAACTGGTACTTTTTTACTACGAAGCCTTCTACCAGCACTACTCAATACCTTGATGCAGGAGGTACCTTATCCTGGTGTCAATGGGCGCGTTAAAACCAGCCATTTGCCGAGATGCTTTAAAAAGCTTATGAACAGAAAACGGTCCTTGTGAACCTGAAAGGGGGCATGCGTCAATGATACACGTTACTGTCTGGGCTTGTAATGCGACACTACAAGTTTACTTTTGCCGCTTGCGGCAGGAGGTATTAAGGTGGTCTTTTCGATTTTGATTTCTATAGAATTTCCAACCAAATTTCTGTACCGATAGAGCAGTAATTCGTCAAGTTGTTTGGTATCAGCATTTCTTTCAGGAACGTATTTGATCGTAAAGCTCCCGTTATCATTTTGCACAAGCTGGAACTGCCGAACATGTTGATGTGTCATTAAGCTTTTTAGCTGATTCCAAGGCACGGTTTTACCATTAGGCAAGAGTATATCTTCGCCGGTTCTACCAACAATCTCTTCGATCATCGGCAATTTACATCCACAAGGGCACTGCTCTTGGGTTAATTTTACCAGGTCACCGTTCTTATAACGAATTATGGGCATAGCATAACGATTCAAATCGGTTATTACAACTTCGCCCACATCTCCATATGGTACGGGCTTGTCATTCTTGATAATTTCCACTATTACGTTATCCGCATTTATATGATATCCACGAGCCTGCCGGCACTGCCAGGCAATGTCTCTGGCTTCATTGCAGGCATAGATATCTGTGACCCTAGTGCCAAATGTTGATTCCAGAAGTTCTCTAACTTCCAGACTGAGGTTTTCACCACATGTCGTGATCACACTTGGTTTGAAAGAAGGGAAAACTCCATCCTTGATTTTGTTGGCAAGAACTCTTATGGCGGACGTTATACCTGCGAGGACCGGCTTTTTTAACTTCATTACGAGTTCCTTCGCGTATTCTATATTTCCCGCTGAGTCTATATATGGATTAATATAATACGTTTTATGAATACCCTGCATGAATGTCCAATGGGCATCTCTGAACGGCTCGTTTTTGGTCTTGAGGACGGTCAGGATCGGTCGACCTATAAGAGGTATGCCCAAAGCTTTACGATATCTTATTACAGCGGCTGAATTAAACTTTCTGGAACGCTGGTCTGAAAAAATGCATACGGGGATACCTGTACTGCCCGCGGTTCGGTTCACTCGACACGCTGACAGTTCATGAGGTAAAAAATCCCAGAATCTGTCGCGGAGCTCTTTTTTGGTTAGAAACGGTATTTCCTGGAGGTCGTGTGTTGTTCTAATCTGCTCCGGCTTAACACCGGTCTGTTCGAATATTTCCTTGTAGTACTTTATATTGTTAAAGCTATAGTGTATCAAACTTCGAAGTTTTGTATTCTGCACCTTGCTTATCTGGTCAAGGTCAAACTGTCTTCTTATAGCGTATTGCGCCTGCCAGTATGTGCTTAGTCCAAGCTCGATTTTATTAAGAAATGTATACATTTTAATACCTGCCATGAAGCCTTATTCATTCTTATTTTTTAGCTCCCACAATTCGATGTGTAACCAAGTCCAAGAAGTTCTCTTATCCATCTTACGAATCAATCACAGATCCAGTCCCTCTTTCGATCTTGTGCCCATTGTTGTATCAGGTGCACTAGAAAACTTTGGCTCCAGAGTAATGTGAAAACATGGTCTGAATGTTTGATAACTTCAACACCAAGATTTCTGGGCGACTCTAACTCACTAAGATTCCTTTCTATGGTTAAACGGAAAGCGTCCAGCGCCGAACTCCCTTCGGAATAAATAAGAAATATGTCGGTTCCATGTTCGGCCAGCAAATTCCATTCTTGTGAAGAACTTATCTTCGATACAACCTGTTCAATCCGCGTTAATAGGTTTTTGGTTTTAGTAAGGAGGAATCTTATGATACTTTGAAGGTTACTTTCTCCAGTTAATACTCTCCACCAGCTCCTGAAATTCAACAAATGTTTACGATAGTATCGACTCCGCACACTTTGTTCAATAAATCTCTCCAATTTCCCGTGTTCCTGGCCGTCCAGGTAAAATCCGTTTATTCCAACAAGCCCAAGCACACGAGGATCACGGCAAGCTGTCTTAAACGCCACATTGGCGCCAGAGCAGATTCCTATCAAAATGAACTTCTCGATATTCCTTGCAGAGTTTAGATAATCCATAGCTTCCTGTGTTTCGCTTATTGAACTTTTTTCAAACGGTATGTTATCATCACGGACACTGCTGTCCCCAATTCCCGAAAAGTCAAATCTAAGCACAAAAAATCCTGCAGTAGCCATTTTTCTGGCTATTGCAACGTGAAGACGATTAGGGCCGATTCGATGTAACAAGCCGGCATTTAAGATGATTATTGCTGGAAAATTGTTGCTACTGGTACCTGATGTTGGCTCGGTTACAATTCCAACCAGAGATTTGTCTTTTCCAAAAAGCACAACCTTCTCTGTCATTGGAGTACCTCAGAAATCCAGGTGACGATACTCTGCAGAACTGCGATCGGCACCAAACCTTTGCCACCCTTATCATTATTCTTAATCCAGATTTTAGGGCTGGGAACATATTCATAACTTAAACTGGCATTAATACCATTCAGGTGCTCTCTAAGCTGCCTTTTTCCGGTTACTTTATCACTTTCGAGGATGAATATGTTTTTCGCCGGCTTTTGTTGTAGTCTTAGAAGATCTATGCTTTGGAGTACTCCGGTCATGGAACTAGTAATGGGAAATCCCAATATTTCACGGTTATTTTGACCTTTAGGATCCAGTTGTGGTCTTGCAAAAGATCCCCGAAGCCATTGTTTATGTAAGTTTGTTAATTCTTCAAGATAAGTACGTCCTTCCACAATCGGATTCCAAAGAACAATACCATCAATATCGCCTCGTTCGGCTCCAGCCATCATAGCCAAACTGCCTCCTAAACGAAGACCGACCAGACAAATTCGGTCTACGTCACAACCTCCTCTTAGCTCATCAACCGCAACTGATATATCGACAATCCATTGTTTGATACTTCCCTGATTGGAATCACCCTCGGAATCGCCACAGCCGTAAAAGTCAAATCGCAATACATGATAACCTATTGATGAGAGCAATTTGGCTAATTGTAAAAAAGCACGATGTGAACGGATGTATTCTTGTCCCATAGGATAACACAGAACAACTCCAGAACTACGAGTTACTCCACCTTGTGGCAAGTGATAAATCCCAAAAAGCAACTTTGGCTCTCTGCTAAAATAGAATGGCTCCATAGTCAAACGCCCAATTCCTCTCAATAGGTATCGACATTCCAGTGGAAACGTAGCCACGACAAAATAAGTACTTGCCCTTAAGGCGAGTTCCTCTTTTAAAGGAACTGCCGACATTCACCAGGAATGTTGCTTCAAATTCGCCAATATCAGGATTAGCTGTAATCATAACATCGTGGAAATTAAGCCATTTTTTGCTTATTGTGTACTGACATTTATAGAGGCACTCTTTTGCACTGAAAATAAGAGTGGCATTGTCTTGTTGTCTATCCAAAGACAGCGAATCTAAAAAAGATAATTCTTGTCGAGTACATATTTGCCTCCAAGAATCCCTGCTTAGTTTCCCCGTAAGCTCTACATCCAATCCCAAGGATTTGATCTGGGTTTTCCGGGCAACGGCAACTCCACAATATCCTTCAGCGTGAGAAATGCTGCCTGTGATTCCGACCGGCCAAATGGGTTCTCTATTTTTTCCCACCAATAGTGGAAAGTTTTTTATTCCGAACCGAGTCAAAGCCCTTCGAGCACAGAAACGCCCTGCTGCGAATTCCTTTCTTCTCTTAGGCGTGGCATTCCTCTCATATGCTTCTTCCTCAGAGTAAGACGTTTCCCAAATTAGCATCGGATTGGCTTCTTCGGTTACAACTTCTCCGGGAAAGAGAGAATTTAATAGCATCTTGTCAGTATTGTTTCTATGCATAGTCATGTTTATTAGAAGGCAACTTCTCCTCACAACTAGCAGCAAATTGACTTAGAGTTTGATTGAAGAACTCTCTAAACGGCACATGTATCCCAAGTTCTTCTTCTATCAGAGATACGGCCCTCACCACCATTAGTGAATGGCCCCCCGAATCAAAAAAATTGTCATGAAGACTGATCTTGTCAACACCTAACACATTCTGCCAGATTTCGGCGACTTTTTTTTCAACAGGGCTAATCGGTGGAGTATAATTAGGTCTCTGCACTGTGTGACTATTCCTCAATAAGGACAAAGACACATAATCAGTCTTACCATTGTGAATAAGAGGGATTGTGTCAAGCTGAATGAATCCAGAAGGAATCATATAATCAGGAAGGGCATCCCTTAAGTAACGCCGCAGGGAAAGAGAGGAAAGAGATTCGTCACTGACAATATATGCAATCAACTTGGTATCGCCCTGTTCGTTATCAGATGTCGTTACCACGCATTCTTTGATAGCTTCATGGCTGGATAGTGCAGATTCTATTTCTGCCAACTCTACATGGAATCCTCGTATCTTGACTTGAAGGTCCTTTCTTCCTTTGAATTCAATGCTGCCATCTGGCAGCAAACGTCCCATATCTCCTGTCCGGTAGAGTCGTTTATTCCCGTCCTCTGGATCTGACATAAACACTTCCCGCATCATTTCCGGCTTCTGCCAATAGCCAGCAGCAATATGGGCGCTTCTTATCGCAATTTCTCCGTAGACTTCAGACACTTCGCCTGTCCTGTTGAGCAACAATATCTCAGTGTCGTCAACTGGATATCCAATTGGGACAGTATTACGGGTGATCTTTGTCTGGTTGTCTATGAAATATTGCAAAGCTACGGTTGATTCAGTAGGGCCGTATGTATTTACAAAGATACACTCCGGAGAAAAGTGTTTTTTGTACATGTCGACATCTTTTTTATAAACCTCTTCTCCTCCCAGGACAACCAAACGAATCTTTGGGAACTTCTCATCATCAGCGAGGGTGCTGATAAGATATCGATAGACCGTTGGCGTAGAGTGGTAAATCGTTATCTCCTCCTTGATTAACCATTCGGACAAACGAACCGAAGATTTTTCCTTTATGTCCATAGGACACAAAGTCGCACCATTCAACAAAGCTCCCATGATATCCATCATTGCTGCATCAAAGCTGTAGTTTGAGAACAGTGTCAGCCTGTCACAATTGTTTATACGTAGACCATTTGTGTAATTTCTAATATGACCAAGCACATTGCGGTGGGTCTGCACTACTCCTTTCGGGCGCCCTGTAGAACCAGATGTGTAGAGAATATAGGCGACCGTATCTGGCGGGATTTTTAGATTAATATCATCGACGAATGTGCCTGTGCCAATATCATCCATATTGATAATCTTCATTTTGTTATTGCTCAATGATTCGGCCAGAACAAGATTCATATCGTTCGTCAAAATAGTGGTTATCTGTGAATCCTCCAGCATATAAGCAATTCTTTTTGTAGGCAAAGAAGGATCGAGTGGCACATAGACTTTGCCACCCTTCAATGCTGCAAGGATACCAGCAATCATTTGAGCATCATGTTCGAACAATAATCCAATCCTCTCTTCTCCACCCCCACACGACACCAGGATTCTGCTTGCCGCTCTATTAGCTTTCTTATTCAATTCAAGGTAGGTCCACTCCTCCTTTCTCGTCTTGACGGCAATATTCGCAGGATAGTTTTCCACCTGCTGTTCAAAACGCTTCGGGATCGACTGTTCGATGTCCTGTCTCTTAAATTCAACAAATGGATTTGTGGGGCGAACGAAATTGCCTCGAGTGATTAGTTGCCGCCATTTAGCTCTATTTAAGAGCCCCAATTTTGAAATCCGTTGCTCCGGATTTGCTACAACGTTTTCCAATAAAGTTTTAAAACGGTCCAGCATAAAAGCAATAGTGGCATCTTCAAAAAGGTCCGTGTTATAAATCATCTCAAGCTGGATTTGCTGGTGCTGTTCACTAACCTGCATGGTTAAATCAAACTTGGAATAGGGTTTGGAAAAAGAGATATTCTCTACCTTCAGCCCGTGTAGCCTGAATTGCACACGTTCGAAATTCAGCATATTAAAAAAGACTTGGAATAGTGGGGATCGGCTCAAATCCCGCTCGGGTTGCAGCTCTTCGACAAGTCTTTCGAACGGTAGGTCCTGATGAGCATAGGCTCCTAAAGCAACCTTACGAACGCGATTCAACAATTGCCGGAAGGTAGGATTACCAGATAAATCGGTACGCAGCACAAGTGTGTTGACAAAGAATCCAATGATCTCCTCTATTTCCTTCAAGTTGCGATTGGCAATTGGTGAACCGATTACAATATCGTCCTGCCCAGTGAGTCGATGCAACAAGGTCTTGAATGCTGCAAGTAGAGTCATAAAGAAAGTAACTCCTTCTCGTCCGCTTAATGTTTTGATTTGTGCAGTGAGACTCTTGGGTAGTTCCAGAGACAGCCTTGCACCCTCATAAGTTTGGATCGGGGGGCGTGGGTAGTCAGTGGGAAGCTCCGACGCTAGCATCTGTTCCCCAAGTTGCTTTTTCCAGTAGTTAAGCTGAGTCTCCAGCACCGCGGCTGTCAACCACTGCCGTTGCCAGACAGCAAAGTCTGCATACTGAATGGGCAGTTCGGGCAGCGGAGAAGGTTCCCCATTAGAGAAAGCTTCATAGAGAATTGTCAGTTCGCGAAATAGCAACTCTATTGACCATCCATCCGAGACAATGTGGTGAATCACCAGTACCAACACATGTTCTTCCTCTCCCAATTGCAGCAGCCTGCCCCGCAAGAGTGTGCCTTGGGTTAGATCAAATGGGCTTTGTACTTCTTTAATAAGGATCTTCTGAACTTCTATCTCCCGCTCTGTCACAGGCACACCCCTGAGATTTATAACCGGTAAGGGCAAGCGTAAAGCTGTGGTAATAACCTGCATCGGCTGCCCGTCTACGACCGTAAAAGTAGTTCTTAGGCTTTCCTGGCGTCGTATGATTTCGTTAAAACTTTGCTCCAGTACACCTATTTCGAGTGGACCACTGAAACGTATGGCCAGAGGTATGTTATAGGCATAGCTACCGGGCTCAAGCTGGTCGAAAAGCCACAGCCGTTGTTGTGCAAAGGAAACGGGAAAAATATTAGAGTCTTTCCTTTGAGAAGTTATCCGAGTTCTTGAGACGTCAGCGCTCCTTTTCCTGAGCAACAAATCAAACAGTGCCCGCTTATGTGGAGAAAAATCAGCAACATCTTTGACAAAACCACTCATCCCAAAATCCATGTCAAATCAGACCTCTATTTTTTCTAAAGGAATTTTTTGCGTTCTAAGGTTTAGACAGGCTTAGCCAGCCTCTGTCCTTGAGTGCGTAAATTTTTACTCACTTCTACTATCTCAGGCCACCAATATAGGAGTTGGCCATAATTAAACACCAGACGCTGGGTCAGCTCGCGCACCTCATCTATAGTTCGTCCCTCAAGCAGGTCAAGCGGAACCCAGTAATCTTTTCTCACCATAGACTGACACAAAATACTTATATACTTCTTGATATCATTTGACCAGTAATCGGGTGATTCTCCGTGGAGACATAGGTGTTCTTCCATTAAGGATATGAATTGGCTGTTTGTCTTCCACGCCTGAGTTTTCACGAACTCCTCGAAGTCTGCAAGCAGTATAGAACCCAACTCCATGAGATGTTTGCCGAGTGCGCGAAGTCTTTCTTTTCCATCTTTCTTACCAGGTCCAAACTCTAATGACTTGATACATTCAATAATCACCTTGTCTATGTCAAAACCTGATGCACTTCTGGTGATTTCGCCTGGCCAAAATCTTCGGTCCTTCGCTGGTGCATGGAGCAGAGCCTGTGGTAAGTGGCAAAAGTATGCTTCATCAAAGCATTTCCACAATGTGATTCCAAATATCTTATCCATACCTCGTCTGACTGGAAAAAATGGAGGCAACAGGTGTTGATTATCAAGACCCACAAAAGTGGTCTGACTAAAGGTTTCATCACTGATTGTGGGACAACTCACGATGCGAAATAACTCCCGACTAATACAAGCCGAATGGTATTCAGATTCTGATTTCACTAACCTTGCATGTGATTTCTCACCAAGCAGAAGATAACCTATGGGATCACCCCAAAGACCAAAAGGTGCGCCCCAGGCACAATCCCCAATGACTCCATTAAAAGTCACTTGAACTTTCCCACTACCGTTCCCCAATCTTCGAAGGAACTCAGAGTCTATCTGGTTAAAAGTCAACTTCGCCATTCCCTTGAGTGCGGAAACAATGGAACCCAGGCTTTTTCCCAGAAATCGTTCATGGAACGCTAGAACATCTTCTTCTACGAAGTTAACAGATTGAAGAGTTGTTTGGCGATCAGGGAAGAACCAGCACTGCGCGGGATCGCAACCAGAAGTGAAGGCAAGGCCTTCCTCCGAGCTCGGAGGGGCCGCAATCCGACATACCGTGTCATCGTCGGTGGAAAATATGGTATCACTAACAGTATGCAATAGAACAGCATTGCGGTTCGCACCATTCGAAAATCCAATGTTTTCCATATCGAACAACGAAAAATTCACGACTTCAGGAGGCAAATCCCCACCTTTAATCAGCTTGTTAGCGAAGCGAACCTTTTCCTCCAAGCCTGCGTAATAGATTTCCACACCGGAGTTGCTCTTCATAGAATGCAGCATCTGCTGGTAACTGTTGCGAATATCCCTATTCTCTGAATCGACCATTACTACAAAGTCATTTGTTCTGGCGAATTGTTTGCTGTTCTTAATATAGCTGACTAAGCCTCGTTTCAGGGTATCTATTTGGTTGTAGGTGAGTAAGGCAACCGAAGCAATTTCCGCAGGGGCCTCTTGAAATTCAACTGAGCGTGCGCAGTGGTCGAGGAGACTTTTCTGAGAAATTAGAAATCCGGTATCGGCAAACTCTGATAACTGATTCATAATAGCCTCTACTTCTCTCTGGAGTATTTCAGGTTCGTGGCAAATATTTCGGGCATGGTCTTCCAGGGTTTGGAAGCTCTGACAGTGATATAGAAGATCGATGATCTCGGACGGCAAGATTCGAGTAGCACAGTTACTTCTGGAGTAAACTAATTCTAGGTTATCACCGACAGTAAATCGCTCAATATCTGCACAACGATAGTACTCTGAAGTTATCGTATTAGCAGTTTCTTCAGAGCATATGGCTCTATGGACGGGCTGCGTTGCTTTGTCGTTACCGACGAGTGAAGGATGTATATCGGATTGGGACAACGTTTCTTCATTAAGCATTATCTTTGCTTGGTCTTCTGAAAGTTGACTAAGCTCTTTTAGAAGTTTTGTAACTTCGATATTGTTCATCTGCATGTTCCAGCTTTCGTTATCTGTAATTATGACGGCTGTATCCACTATGGTTGGTGCATCGAAAAAACTGCGAAAAGACAATTCTACTCCAAAGGTATCTCGAACCCTGGACATAATTTGGGTTGCTGACAAAGAATGTCCACCCAATTCAAAAAAGTTGTCATAAATACTTATTTGGTTGATACTGAGAACCTGGCTCCATATTTCTGCTAACGTTTCTTCAGTAGGAGTACGTGGTGCAACATAACCTTTTTCTATCCTGGAGGGTTCGGAGTACTGTTTTTTAGATTCGATATCCTTAATGATGCGCTCTACGTCATACAACTCCGTGGCAATCCTCTCTAATAGCCGGGATGTTGACCGAGGCGTTCCGCCCATATAAGTATCAGGAATCTCTTTCTTGCGGGCCTTTTGTGCATAGACCTTAGAAATAGTAGAGTCGTAGCTGAGTGAAACTGCATATTCAACAGGCAAAGTGAATATCAAGTGGTTATCATATTGTTTCTTGAGTTTGCCCGCAATCCCATGTAGAAAATCGAGAGCAGGTTGATTCTTTCTAGTGGGGATACAGGGAATATTGATACGATTAAGCGAGCGTTCTTGGGCAATCTCTCCCAGCTTGGCAAGCATTTGATGCTCAACACCTCTGCCTAATACACGGCAGCTCAAAAGAAACGTGTCGACTTCAAGAGCTTTGCCGTTGGTCCGGAACATAATCACCCCGACTAGGCCGTAATCTCCGAAGCGATCGCTGACCCCAACAACCAAACATTCCAATTCTTCTGACTGGCAAAGTTTTTGAATATCTGCTTCAGAACGCCGGACAGTCGCGAAATTGAATTGGTTTGTGCGCTGTGTCAACTGGGCAACTCTCGCTATTTGAGAATCCGACATCTCTGAAAAGTTAACTTTGAGTTCAAGTCCTGCCAGAAAGTTGTGAAATGTTAATGTTTCTTTTTGAAACTGGCTTCGCTTTATATTCTGTTTATAAAGCTTAGTCCGTTCCTTGTCTTCTTCGGTAACCTTTAAATGGTCGAATGCCCACACATGATCAAAAAACCTTGGAATATCATTTTGTTCTTGGGGAAGCTGGAGAGTCAGCACTTCCGGGCATTCGGCTTGTACCTGTGCACATTCTATTGGATTGTCATCGATAAAGATAAAGCTGTCGAGCCCAAGTTGGAGTTCATCGGCCAAAGACTTAATGTTCTCTGATTTGTTTTTCCAATTGATTCGCCATGCTACAATATGGTCCCGCCTCAGAAGCATCCTTGAGTGACGGTCAAATACCTGAACAACATCCTCCTCATTGTTCTTGCTGCACAAACAGAGGAGCATTCCCGCATCACGCTGGGCAATCATAAACTCCTGAAGCGCTTGATGCGGGGCATCAATTTCAACACCATCTGAACCATTCTCTCCGCAGATACCTTTCCAAAGCGTCTGATCACAGTCCAGAACGATTACCTTGTAGGGTTTGCTCCTTAAAGCAAAAATCCTTCGCGCAATCATAGTCGATAGAGAAGTAAAAAATGCAGGAGTATAAGGAATGTGGCCTATTCCGTCTGTGAAAGGATCATTGTATTGCGAAACAGGATAGGTGGTACTCAGCTCTGATGTTGTCACCAAGTAAACACCTCCAGTATCATTCAACTCAGATGCCATCAACTCTTCCATTTGTACGAAAAATGCTGAGCGGTCGGGATTTTCCTTGACTGCAAAAGAAGCAGGGCAAAAGCAGACTATACACGGTGTTCCAGAACGTTTTGCGGCAGACTTCAAGGCTTGTATCAGGTCTTGTACGTTGTGCTCAATCTTTTCATATTCACCGGAGGAAGAGTCAACATTGGCTGTGGAACTATCTTTGTATCTCTGCCAGTCCTCTAGCCGTATAAGAACAACATTTACGCCTTTATCGTTTTTGGAAAAAAGGCTTAAAGGATCAAGAAGTTGCTGGAACACCTGGTTATAGGGAGCGAACTCAATTCCTGACTGAATTCCAAGTTCCTGCATCCAGTAGGCAAGAGGCTCTTCAACCAGCTCTACCGTAAACGTTGCGGTGATAGCAATTGTTGGTTTTATCGTCTCAATCATTTCATTGCCTAATAACTACTCTATCAACGACCTTTATTATCGATAATTGTCCTTACATGAATGTCGTCAAAGTAAGCTGTGATTTCCCCTTCCAATAATAGTCCTATACCTCCTTTGATGGTGTAGCTTACAGGTATTTCGATTGGTTCTTCTTCATTGATTTTCAACGTAATATTTCCCTCGTTTAAGCTAATTTCCACTTTGTTCCATTTTTCAGGTTGCCACGGTACCTCGAAAGTTGTAAGGACTTGTGTTTCTTGGTATGTCTTTTTGCTAACTTCCATCTTAAACTCGTCTGTACCTTCAATGGGCCGCCACTTCAGACAATAGTATTGATTTGGATCTTCAATACCGAAACATATACCTATCGCTGTTTCAGTGTCTTCTGAAGGAAACGATTTGACCGCCACGTTGAGTGAGTAATTCGACCACTCGTCACCTTCGTACATAATAAAAGAGTTGTCTTGCGATTTACTTATGAGAGCATTTTCGAAAAAACACGCCTGCTTTGCTGGTTTTTGAACAAGCCATTCGCCGCTAACCGGTTGCCAGCTGGCAAAGTTACCAATATGGCAGCCATCAAAACCATCATAGAAAATATCGGAAAAAATCAAGCTGCAGTCATCTGGTACAGCGGTGGCAGAATTTATGAAAAGTATCTTTTGCAGAGATATGTGATCGCTGTGATTCGACAGTCCTAGTGCATGTGCGCCCTTTTTTAGCTTTACAGCAAATCCCCTGACCCAATGCCATTGCTTGTATATATTGTCATTTCCTATGATAGCCTTGTCCAAATTGTCGATCTTGGCAAAAACTGCATTGGTGCATTTATCAAACCATAAACAATACGCCCAGATATGGTACTTGCCATCCTCGGGTACGTAGAACCTGTAAGTCGCCTTGCCGCCCGCCTCACCGCGCCAACCTCTACCAATTTTGGGGCCGATGCGCAGACCTTTCTCCCCCATATCGCCCACTACCGAAATTTCGAAAGGCCAGACTATCGCCAGTGGCCTGCTCAAATCGACGTTGACGCTGAAGGTTTGTCCGGTGTGGATATCAACGGCAGAATAGACATAGGTAATTACGCATGTGAGTACAAATGTTATCGTGATGAATTTCTTAATTAACATTTTACTTATTCTCCAAAAAGCCGGTTCTGGATATGAGCGCAAGTACTAATACGAAGACGATTAAGATTCCGTTATAGTGAACCGATGAAAATGAATTCGCTACGCATGTTGCTATAAAACCGGCGAAGTTGGCTACGGCGAACTTATGATCTACATTGGATTCTTTTCGGCTGGAATCGATAACCTGAATAAGAGCCAGTCTACCGTAATACAACACAATCCAACAAAAGCATACGAGGCCAAGTATGCCTGTTTCAGCACCTGTAGCCAGCCATCCATTCTGGTCAAAGGCTTCCAATGTGTTTAGCTTGGGTAAGCGGTAATAGAAGTTGCTTCGGTAGTCGTTTATACATCCTGCTGCAGTTCCTACGAACGTACGATTTTCTAAAATGTTAATCTCAGCCTGCCATTCAATGTAGCGCTGCTTGAGGTTAACCTCATCTCTTTCGCTCAATTTGAGGTCATCACGGATGTGTGAGGCCGGATCTAAATTAGAAATGATTAATACCCCTCCAATCCCAAGGGCTATCGAACCCAGGATACAGAGCCTTGTTGACCATCGAGGAATTATAATCATTGCCGCCAGCATTCCGGCAGAAATTGCAGCCAAAGCCCCCAAAGTGCCTGATGAGACAAGTGCACTGGCTGAGATAATGATTCCCAAGGCGATTTTCCAATTGTTCGAGCTTTTGAGAAAGTACACTGCGCAAAGCGGTGCAAGGATTCCAACATAGGTTCCATACTTGTACGCACTGCTGTGAAAGCCAAACTTCTCAGAACCAAAACCAAATCTTACAACCAAACAATAGACTATGCCTATAATTACCGCTGCGGTCATCAAATTGTAGAACACTTTCAAAGAACGCATGTTGGAAATTGCTAAACTAAAAAGCGTATAACCACCGACCAACATCAGCGTCAATTTAACTGTAAAACTGAGAGCCCTGCTCATATCTGGAGCAAACGCTATAGATAAAAAGTTGATGATAAGATACGCAAATACACTCCAATGAGGCAATAAGGAAGTTAGTGTTCGTCGATCACGTTTCAGCAAAACGTAGGCTATTAAAACCAAAATCCATATAGAGGCGACAAAGTTTGGCGGACACAACATCTGCCACGCTTTACTGCCATCAAAAGGCCAAAAATGAAAGGCCGATGAAATAATTGCGACCCCTGCCAGCACTGTTGCGCAAACGTGCAACCAATTGCCCGCCGGCTGGTTCTCAGCCGTCACAGCATCCTTCTCCAAAGTAGACACCAGTCTAATCATAATCACCTATCTGCAAAAATCACTGCCAGATAAAAAACCGTAAGGATCAAGCCTATGCCTCGCCGAAAGAGAAAGCTGCCAAGCTTTTCCCACAAAACAATAAATAACAGGAAATACAAGCACAGGTTGCCCATCACACTCAGATTTTGTTCATATCCGTAGCCATAGAATTTGTTCAGAATCAGACTAAGTAACACTATATGAATGACGATGATGGCTATGGCGAACACCCAGCCATAGATTATATTTACCCTTCTAACATTTTGGAGTGTATTGGTCGAGTTTACCTTTCTAAGAGCATACCCTGTTGCACATAGCAATAAGACTACAGCGCTGAAGGATACACTGATATCACCCGCCAAAAAGGAAAACGAAAAATATTGCGAGGACAATTGGTTGACTGCGACACTACTCAGATAAAACCCTATTATCCTTTGAAGTGTAGCCGGGGCTTCAGACCTGAACGGGGCCAATATGAAGAGCGACCCTAACATTAGTATCGCTGGCTTCTCAATCGGAATCGGCATCTGCGAGAAAAAGCTGACACAACATGCCAAAATAATAGCTATGAGAGGCAAACAGAACTCGAAAACTTTGACCACGGGCTCTACTCTTTGTTGTTTCCGGCTGCTTGCTATAACCTGTTCTATCATTTCGCCTCTCCATATAACGTGCTAACCGCAGCTTTTCTGTATCTTAGCAGTGATACCATTGCCTTAAACTCATCAATTCGTAAGAGATAGGAACATAGGACGAATGCTAATAGGGCGCTGGCCCCGGGCAGCATTAGATCGAAAGCAAGCGTTTGTAAAAACGAGTCAGGATTGTCAATCCCAAGTAAGAGCTTCAATGCCACCCACACTGCACAAGTAGTAACTGCAAGTTTGGCAGAAAAAACCATCATGCTAAAATCGAACAACCCTTTCAGTCTTCTGTTCAATATGGTAGCAAGTATTGTAATCTTAATCGTTTTTGAGATTACAAATGCACCGGCAATACCGAGATGTCCGAAAGGTCTCAACAACGCTATTGCCAAAGCTATGTCCAAAAACACACATAAGACACCATATTTAACCGGTGTTTTCGTATCCGAGAGAGCAAAAAAGCTGTGTACAAGTAGGACTTCCAGAGAAAATGTGGTTAATCCGAGAGCATAAACCATAAAAGCCTGTGATGTCCCCAAAGTTGAAGCCACACTGAACTCGCCCCGCTGGAAAAGGAATCTTATTAGCGGCTGTTTCAATCCTATCAACAAGCAGGCAACAGGAACACTTAAGTACATCAGCAGTCGGAAAGTCTTAATGACTAAATTCGTAAATTTATCATACTCTTTTGCAGAGGCAAGATGTGACAGCTGAGAATATACAACAGTCACCAATGCCACAGGCCCAATCAGCAAAACAGCATCAATAAGCTTTTTGGAATAACCCAGATAGGACAGATGTCCAGTCGGAAGGGTCGAGGCAAGCAAGTTGTCCACTAACCCGCTAATATGTGAAAATGTCACACCGACTACGAGGGGGCCCATAAGCAATAGGACTTTCTTAAAATGCTCTCCGCTGTTTGCATTTTTGTCCTGTCTTAATAGGGATTTGTGTTCGGGAATGAAATAAAGCTGAACCAACAAATAGCCGAGGCCCCCCAAACCCATAACCAGTGCAAGCGCATAAATTCCCAGAACCGGCACCAGCACTATCAGCCCCAGTACTATGAAAAATTTCAGGGCTGCTTCAGGGCATGCTGCTTTCAAGAAGTTCTTTCGGGCATTCAAGGTCGTAGACGTTACCATAGTAAGGCCGAGAAGAAACGCTGCTGGCGCCAGCATTCTAAGCAGATTAGCGGTAATCAGCCTCTTCGACTCTGAGAATCCCGGCACAAGTGCTTTGCTAAGAAACCCAGGAAAACCTGCGAGGACTACGGCTATAAGAGCTAAAAAAATCGCTGTCGACAAAAATGCCTTCCTGAATAGATCTCCAGATGTCGAAGTCGATTTTGACAAACTATCGGCGAATACCGGCAAAAGTGATGGGTACATAAGCTCCCTCACAAGCCATATGATTGAAAGAACTATTCCTGTTGATGCAAAATACACATCCGCCGTGTCACCCGTGCCGAAGAAATGTGCAATCACGAACTTCTCCGCAAAACCGAAAATTTTTGTACAGAGGGCTATTGTTGAAAGGCTAAATACAATCCTGGCCAGCCGAAACTTATCTTCCAGACCGGCGACTTTTCCTCCAATGTATTGTGCCACGGCTTTTCCCAAAGTTCCTGTCTCCTATGTGAAGCTTCTGTAAACTTCCATCAGTTCTGAGATCTGCTTTTCCAATGTATGATTATTGCAAAAATAAGCATATGCGTTTTCTGCATATTTATTGCGCTTGACCCTATTCGCCAGCAGTTCATCAATCGCCCTGGCGATGCTCGCCGGTGTTGGCTCGACAAGAAGTCCTGTTCTATCGTGTGATATTAACTCCTTATTGCCAATCACGGATGTTGCTACAATGGAACATTTAGCTCGCATTGCCTCCAATAATGAATATGGCTGAGCCTCCGCATCGGAACAAAGAGTGACGACATCAGAGATAGCATATATCTGTTCGATGTCTGAAACGTGCCCGAGCAGTCTAACCCTGTTGCTCAGTTTGTTTTCTCTGATGAATCTTTCTGCCGAGTCTTTAAGTTCGCCGTCTCCGGCGATCAAGAAAACCGTGTTGCGAGCACGAGAAAGTCCCGCTGCTCTCAGAAATCTAAAGATACCCTTGTACTCCACAAGTCTGCAGGCCGTAGTCACAACCTGAGTATCCTTATCAAGCCCCAGTGAAGTTTTGCTAAGAGAATCTTTTGTCGACGAAGGAACATTCGAGGAAAATTGGCCGTTTGGAAGACCATTTCTTACCGTTGCACATTTGTGAGCGGACACAATCCGTGAGCGTACTGCAACAGCCACCTCTGACCTTGATACTGTAACCAACTTGGTGGTTAATCTTCCAAGTAGTTTCTCCAGAACAGAATAAAGTAGTTTTTTAAACCGGTTGTTGCATCGCATGAAAGAAAAACAATGTGGGGTATGCAGTCTCGTGTTCTTTCCGGTCAGAAACCCTGCGACTCGCCCTAAAGCGCCGGCTTTGGAACAATGGGTGTGAACTATATCGAACTTATTTCTTAACAGCAAGCGCAGGATGATGGCAAACGAGTAGATATCTTTAAGCGGATTAATTTCTCTGTACATTGGTATGATATGAACCTTTACTCCACTTGCTCTTAGTTCAGATATCCTTGTCTGGGCATCGGGACAGCAGCGATTCAGTGAGCCAATCAGGGTTACATCAAAACCTTTTTGGACCAATTGTGGAAGTACTGTACATATGTAGGTGCTCGTGCCTCCCCAAAACCCTTCCAATATGTGAACTATCTTTATTTTTTTGTCATGCATCAGTTTGTGCCTATAAATAACTTGGCCAGTTGTTTGGTGTTTTTCGCAGAGTCAAAACGCTGTACTACAGTTTTGTATGCCGTTTGCGAAAGCCGACTTTGCAGATACTTGTTGTTCAGCAACTCTTTAATAGCTGAGGCAAGTTCTGTGACATTTCCCGGCTTAACGAGCAGGCCAGTTCTACGGTGTTCTACAACTTCGCTTATACCGTCTAACCTGCTTGCTATGACCGGTGTGCCACTGGCGAAAGCTTCCAATATCACGTTTGGTATCCCATCTCTGTCACCATCATCTGCTACTAATGATGGTGCTACCAGCACAGTAGCTTGCCTTATAAGTCGCAACGTCACATCAGATCCTTGCCATCCTAAGAGTTCTACATGATCTTCGAGGGCTAACTGCTCAATCAATTCAGTTAGCTGTTTCTGATCAGGGCCGTTTCCCACAATCCTCAACCTATAGTCCGGCTTTTTTTGCACAACCAAAGCAAAAGCTTTTAGCAGCTCTCCGAAACCTTTTTTCTGGACCAGACGGCCAACAGCGATTACTGTGTCATTACATTCAGATTCAGAAATATTTTTGCCACCATGTTCAGAACATCCGGAGACTATCTTTATCCCATGGTTGCACAAGTGTAGCTTGTGGTGACATTGTGCAGGCAAATTGGCTTTGAGATGCTTTAGACCCTGCTGTGTACAACTTGTAACAAACTTTGCGCAGGAAACCTTCAATTTGATGGCGCCGTGTTCTACAAAAATGTCCCTGGCATGGGCGGAAATACTGAAGGATCGGCCTGTGGCTGCTGATAGGCCTAATCCAATGACCGCTGGCCAGCTCAAAAAGTAAGCGTGGATATGAGAAATTTCCTCGCGGTCGAGATGCCTGGCGAAGAAACCGATTGTGTGAAGATTGCCTATCAACGATACAGCTTCCCGTGGACACGCCCCAAGAAGTTTGAGTGCCAAACAGAGCAATTTCACCAAAGCCAAAGGATACCTAATGGGCAGATAACCTATCGACAGAAGAGCTTCCGTAGAAAACAAGGAAGGTCTATAAAAAACTCTCATGGTTTCTGCGCATGTGTGCGCATCCCCCTGGCTCGTAGCAGCAAGCACGATAGCAACAAAGCCGAACTTGCACAGGCCTTCAATTTCTCCGACAGCGAACGTCTCAGTTCGGCACGGGAACGTTGTCAGTATATATCCGATTTTCATAGCTGGTTTTTTCATTTTGGGTTCAATACAAAAGGGATAGTCATAACCACGATCTTTATATCAAACCACAAACTTGCTTTGCGTAAATAATAGAGGTCATATTTTATATCTTGATGCATCTTGACATTGCGATCTCCCATGATCTGCCACAAACCGGTGATGCCAGGTTTGGCTAGTAATCGCTTTCTATGAAGGGATCCGTATGTCGCAACTACATTGGGAAGTTCCGGTCTAGGACCTACCAGACTCATGCGGCCTGTTAAGACAGAAAATAATTGCGGCAACTCATCGAGCCTGTGTCTTCTCAGAGATTTCCCTGTCACAGTAACCAAAAGCTCATTGTCAAATTCTGTCGATGGTTCATAGGGATCTGCATCTACACGTAAGGTTCTGAGTTTGGGCAGCCAAAATAATTTGCCGTCTCTTCCAGCGCGCTGGTGGATAAAGAAAACCGGTCGTCCTTCCCGAATCAATATGCTTAAACCTGCCAATCCCAAGATAATTAGTGCAGGCAGTAACAACAGTGAGCACATCACAATATCAAAGGCCCTTTTGGTCCAACTATGCAAGTACATCGAATACCCTTGATTTCTTGTATCACTATCCATTTGCTGCAGATACCTCTTCGTAAACAGAAAGCGTTTCCTCAGCGGTTCTTTCCCAATTAAATAAACTGCTTTGCTTTAGGCCCATACGTATATGTCTTTGTCTCAAGGAAGAGTCCCTAATCATTGATATAACCGCTCGAGTAATTTGCCAAATGTTGTACGGCTCAACCGTCAGGGCTGCATCCCCGACGGTCTCATCAAGTGCGCCACTACTCGTTGATATGACCGGCGTCCCGCATGCCATAGCCTCGAGCGGTGGAAATCCAAAACCTTCATACAGCGATGGAAAGACGAAAACATCTGCCATCTGATAAACACAGGGAAGATCACTTCTGTCAACGTATCCCGCCCAAACCACATTGTTTGACATGATTTCTTTGGAAATTTCATCAAGTTCCACCCTAGTTCCCCACGATCTCTTTCCAACGATAACGAGCTTGTGGGGCAGGCCTTTCTCTCGCAGTTTCTTTTGGACACATAGCAGCGTCCATATGTTCTTTTTAGGCTCGATGTTGCCTACATAAAGTATGTATCGTTCCGGTAAGTTGTAGCGTGTTCTAACTTCGGAGTAGCGAGAAGAGTCTTTCCTTGCCTTAAAAATGTTGTCTATTCCAGAATAAATAATCCGGACTCTGGAACAAGGCAAGTCGAAGTTGCGTTTCAAATCAGCGGCTGTACGCTTTGACACCGATATGACACAAGAAGCCTTTTTTACAGCAGGCTTCATAAAGAGATTGAAGTAAAGCGAGTTCGTTTGCTTGCACCACTCTGGGTGGTCAATTGCTATTGTATCATGGATGGTCACGACGTAGGGAACTGACATCTTGTGCAGAGGACAGATATAACTTAGGCAGTGTAGCACGTCTAATTCTTGTCTTACCGCAAGACGAGGCAACTGCGTGTGTTCCCAAAATATCCTTGCGATTCTTGTTTTCAGATGTTTAACCTTAACGATCATCAGGTTTTTAGATGGGCGTACGTAGTCTTTCACTAAACCAGGTCGATTGGTGTAAACAATGTAGTCGTTTCGTGTATCAATGCTCAAAAGCCCGTTTAGTAACCCGAGTGAATAGTATTCGACCCCTGAAATATGCGTATCTACTGTCTGGAAATTAATACCTATTTTCATACTATTCTCACGTAGCTAAGACTTGTCCGTATATTTTTTGTATAAGCGTAGCAGTTTTATCTGCAGTAAAGCTCGAAATAGCGTGTTCGTAACCTGCGTTTGCCAACCTGCTTGCGAAGTGACTATCCTTAGCAATTCTTAGCATTGCCTCACTTAGTCCTTCAATATCACCAGCTTGCACAAGAATACCAGTTTTGCCATCCTGGATTATTTCGCTCGGTCCACATGAATCTACCGCGATTACCGGGATTTTATGAGCCATTCCTTCAATAATTACGCGTCCGAAGGGTTCTCGCTCGGCTGTGTGAACCAGACAGTCGATTTTGGGCCAAACTTCGTACATGTTTTCTTGCCATCCCAAGAAACTGATTCTCTCTGCTATCGTGGAATTCTTTGCGTAGCTGAGCAAACTGCTTTTATAGTTCGAATCTCGACCGAAAATATCATCCCCGATCAACACAAACCTTGCGTTGGGTAAGTCACATGCAATACGCGATGCTGCTTCTAGGAAAGCAATGTGATTTTTCCATGGTACAAATTGGGCAATATGAGCAAAAACAAAAGAATTCTTTCCATCATGACCTGGTGGGCCGAATAACATTCCATTCTTACCAGATTGGTCAAAAAAAACATTATCTACCCCGTTATATACAACTTCGATCTTGTCCGGGTTTACTCCGTGTTCTATAAGTGCGGTTTCTACCGCATGACTGACAGCAACCACCTTTTTGCAAAACCAGCTACAGAATTTTGAAAAGAATCCGCAACCTATTAAATCACGAGCGTGCAATAGCAACTTTTTTCCCGTGACAAGAGCGGCTACAATTGAAACCGGGGCGGCGTAAAAACTGTTGGCGTGTATTATATCTGGGTGTGTTCGCAATGCTATCCTTATCAGGCAGTAGCTTGCTTTTAACCAATATCCCAAGGGCAAGCGTGACAAATAGGCGCGTTGTGGTGGCCTCGGTAACTTATGAGAATCAATCTGGACATCGGCCAGTGATCTTGACAGTGGGCTTTCCCCTGGGCAGGCAACACTTATGAGAAATCGACTGTGTAAGTATTTCGCCATTAGTAACAAGCTGGTCTCAGCCCCACCAATCGCGCCCTCCAGATTTACAAAAAGTATTCGATTCATAACTTGTAATTCAACTCAAGCAGAAACCCCAGTTAACTGGTTAATTCTTCATGTCTGCGGAACTTGCGTTGTGTTGTACCCTTAGCGAGCCCTTTTCACCTATATCTAAAGCGCTGCTTACGGTTCCGATGTTGATAAGGATGCGTTGAAAAAACTGACTAATTTTCGTATTTTTCTGGATGGGTAACTCTCAATTAACATAGTTTCTGAAGTTTATCCCAACTTTTCATATCAACGTAGATAGTTCCTGTTACGCCTCATTTAATCAGAGCAAAGGGGTACTATTGTGCCCAAAGCGAGCCGGAATCTCGGACTTATGCTTTATATACCGGACAAATGAAGGAGAAAGAGCATCGGTGGAAATCCGATAGATATTGATGAGAGCCTCATATTAGAACGGGCGATTTATCAGCGAGACAGGAAAGCTGTAGCTGTCCTTCATACGAAATATTACCCACACATGAAGCGCTATATTGCCTCCCATATCAGATCTATTGCAGATGCCGAGGACCTAGCACAAGATGTCTTCGTCGGGCTTTGTAATGGCAATGGACGTTACGAAGGCTGTGGAAGCGTAAGGGGCTATCTTTTCGGTATAGCCAACAATGTCATCCGCAAATATCACCGCGAGAGAGCACATTCGGTAAAGACTATCCCTATTGACTCAGTTAACCCTATTGATACTGGAAAAGTTCAACAATCTCGAGGTCCGGCAAGACAGATTGAGGCCCAGGAACTCAAAAAAGCTATTGAAGAAGCAGTTGCGAAATTGTCCCCTAAAGCCAGAGAAGCCATCAAATTAAGATTTATCGATAGGCTCAGCACCGAACAGGCCGCTCAAAAGGCCGGATGTACGCCCGGCACATTTTATTGTCGGCTCTCCAATGCGCTCAAAACTCTCCGAAAGACAACAGGCAGCAAACCACTGTGGAATAAATAAATTCTTTCGTCTGTAACTTGCTGAAAAATATGCACTTATGGAACATCCCGAAAAAAGTTTAATAAAAACAAGATTTTTTTTCTAAGATTTTCGCGATTTTTGGCAAGTACTTATAGAGAACCTTTTTTTGAGGACTTGAAAAGGTATTTTATGGATTGCAAAGAAGCACAATTATTGACAGTACCGTATGTCTTGGGCGATTTAGACCCTGACTCAAGGCAGTACGGTAAGCTGGAAGCCCACTTGCTGTGCTGCCCGGTTTGCGCCAAGGAAAACGAAAATAATAAGTGTGAAGTAGAATTTATTCAGGAACATAAGGTCCTGTTTGCCGAGGCGTTTGAGACCATAGATAAGAAAATAACTGCTGAGCAAGAGGAAATCAAGCGTAGCTGGCAAGCTATCCAGGCCAAGCTGGTTAAAATCAAGGCTCAAGAGAAACGGGCTAAACTCCGCAGAGTGCTGTGGAGAGCAACTGCCGCTGCTGCCTGTATCGCAATTGGCATCTCTGTATGGGTGACGCTATCGAATTCTAAAACCCCCGAAAAACCCACTCCACAGCAGATGGTATTAGCTCCGGCACCTTCCATCAAGATTGAACTGCTATCAGATACTGGGAGCGTTATCATTCCGGCTGGTACGGAAATCAAAACCACAGCCAGTGAAATGAAAACCCTTATCCTAAACGGCAAACACCATATGTTGCTAAACTCCGACACAGCCCTCTCAATTGAGCCATTGCTAGATAATGAACGCGTAGGCTGTATGGTCAAACTCGCATCAGGAGAGATATTCACTCATGTTGAGCATGATGGCAATCCATTTGCTGTCAGTACTATTCACGGCAAAGCTATAATTACCGGCACCACCTTTGATGTAAAGGCCACAGATATCACCACAACGCTGGTTGTTGCTGAAGGCACTGTTCAATTTGGGTCGGAAGGAGGCTTCGTGGAAGTAACAGCGGGCCATACCTCCGAGATAGCGGGGCAATCAGCTCCCACTAAACCCGCATCGTGCAATACTACTAAACTGACAGCGTGGGCAGCCGGCCATGAGCTTAAAACCGCATTGGCCAAGATAGGGTCTTTCTCGGATGCCTATGACCTCACCGACTTTTGGCTTAGTGCGATGTCAGGCCCAATTAACCTTGAGAATATTGATTACGAAGACTGGATTGAGAAAAAGCGAGATTGGTTCAAACGAGAATTTCCGTGGATATTCCAGCTTCAAAGTGCTTTGGCAAAAGAAGGGATCAAAGCTGATTATCCGGAACTGCTAATCTCGTCAGGCGATATTTGGCAGTTTGTATACCCGGAAACCTCGCCTCAACAAATTCCCATTCTCTACTTCGATACACTGCTCAAAACAGCTTCCAAGTATGGGTTTGATAAGCAATGGTTAATGGCAAACATTCCTGCAGCAAAGTCTGCAATTGATGATCCTGCGGCGGCAAAAGGCAGGTTTACCGGCTTAAAGGCGTTTGAGCAGTGGGCGAGTTGTTTTGAGCAGGTAAGAAAATCACCGGAGGAACTCGATTCGGGCACACTATTATATGCCCTTCACGCCGGCACATACTTAGCCAATACCAGAACATTGGCCTGGTTTAGCATAAACGACGGCAAGCACCTATTCAGGCTGGAAGATAAAACCGTAGTATTGGCTTTACTGCAGACAGAGGTGAACACCGCCAACAACCTCGCCGGGAAGATCATTGAGTTGTTACGGATGAGTCAGAGCGAGCCTTGTGGTGAATGCCAGGGATTGGTTGATAAGATTATCAAAGAAATAAACGAAATAATGAGCAGCGAAAAAGGGATTTTGAAATATGAAGGTCGCGAGTAAAATAATACTGAAGGTTTTGGGAATATTGCTGTTAACCGCAGCGGTTCTGAAGGGCTGGCAGTTACTCACAGAGCCGGTTGCCAATAACGACATCTGGTCATATAGGCCGTTTCTGATTCTAACGGTCGAATTTGAGCTTGCCCTGGCCATCTGGCTGCTCTCCGGCCTATTCAAAAAAGCCGCCTGGCTGGCCACATTGCTGTGTTTTTCCGTTTTTTCAGCGATTACGCTGTACAAGGGCATCACCGGTGCCGAATCCTGCGGCTGCTTCGGCCCAGTACACGTAAATCCCTGGATAACACTTTTCGCAATCGAACTGCCCGCAGTGATAACCTTGTCAATATTCCGGCCACGATTGTCATTCTCGCCGGTCCTGTCATTACTGCGAAAGAAGGAATCTATGAAGGCCCTGATTATCGAATTCATTACGCCCCTGCCATCCCTCCGGCGGTTTGTAACTGCTGTCGCCATCGGCTTTACTGTTCTCGGCGTAACCACACCAATATTGGCCTTCAACGAGCCGGCTATGGTTACTTCTTCATACGAAGTCCTCGAGCCTGAAACCTGGGTTGGCAAAGAATTACCGATTCTCGAACATATCGACATTGCTGAATCTCTGCAGAAAGGCACCTGGCTCATTTTGCTCTATCATTACGATTGCCCCGATTGTGGCTGGGCAATCCCCATGTACGAGCAAATGGCCCGCGATTTGGCAGGTAATGAAGATTTCCTGCAAATAGCCCTGATAGAAGTACCGCCGTACGGCCAGAGCCCGGTAGGCGAAAACTCACCCTGCGCACGCGGCCAATTGGCCGAGACAAAAGAATGGTTCGTCACAACCCCGGCTGTTGCCTTATTGTCAGATGGGAATGTTATTTCCGCCTGGGAAGAAAAAGCACCGGATTTAGATACAATTCTCCAAAAAATAGCAAAAAATACAAAAAAACCAGAAAAATCGAGATTTTTTGCTTTAAAATTTTACTCAACAGAAATACCATCATTATAGAGGAAAGGAGGTGAGAGGTATGTTGTTTGAATTTTTGGATGATTGGTAGTTAGGGGGGAAGAAGCACGAACTGATCTAGTTTTGAATTGTTAACATTGCTATTTGGAGAAATGACATGAAGAAGCTGTTTTATTCCAAACGAACTGCTCCCATCGTGGCTCTGCTTCTGGCCGTGTGTGTACTCGGTTCCATAGCCAGTGCTATGAAGCATGTCCCGAGTGCTATGAAGCATGTCCCGAGTGCTATGAGGCATGTCCCGGATGCTGAATTGATGGAAATACGAGGCATGATGCCTTGCAACTGTTGTATAGACCTTGGTGCGTGTTATCAGTATTCAGTCGATACGGGTGGTAGTGCACCCGGTTCACCACACGATAATTGCCTCGAGTGGTCTAATGGATCATGCATGCAACCTGACGAAGACTGCAACGCGCTGGTGACTTGGATGACGGACCTGGAGTGCATGGCTGCTGAAGCATCGGAGAAGTGTGCGCAGATTCACCTAAACTATTGTAAAGCATACAGGACAGGAACTTGTGAAGGAGGAAGTGATTGGTGCGACTGTGGGGACCTTAGTACAGAAGTTTACTACAACGGGGTTGCCTCACATTGCGAATTCCCTTATTCCGATTGGTGTTCAGGGTAATAGTTGTTGGCAGTTACTCATTAGCGAGACCAACATTATTTTCTATGGATTGCTGTCGGAATGATGTGCTAAGTTGTTGTAGCTACTCACAACAGTTCATGAGTTTGGGTAGCTACAACGACTGTCCTATTACGCGAGGATCCCTTGAGTGTCCTCTCTTGTATGGATTACTGTGGGCCGTCCCTGGAATTGGAAGGCAGGAGCAAACTAAGGAATGCAGACTAAACTTGATCAAGGAGACCATCCTATGTCTAATCGAACTCTCATAACGATGTTTTGTGTTTTCATTCTTATGGGAACACCTGTACACGCAACTGCAGAGCAACCGCAGATTTCCCTTAACGAGCTGAAAGAACACATCATGGATAATGAAAACAAATTGCTAAACCTACGAGTAGACGGCAGACGCCACACCGAAGTGTGGGACAGTGCGAGTAACGAGTGGAAATACTCGGGAGAGGCGGAGGTTACTGCCTGGTTCATCAATGCCCCTGGCAGTAAGTTTAGAGTAGACTGTCACAAGGAAGTCGGTCCCTGGACTGGCGGTACTGCGCCGTTTGCTGAGAGTATGTATTCAAAGGCATATAACGGCCGTGCCGGCCAGAGGCTCACATTGAAGGCCGGCGATCCGGACAGCAAACCTTTTTCGGATGGACTGGTGACAGATGAACGGCCTGAAATTACTGCAGGTGGCGCCTTTACAAGCGGATGGGAGCTCTCGCTGTATGGCTGGGGTGACCGAAACGGTTATCGTCTATCTGATGTCATAGCATCGAGCGAAAAGAGGTTGACTTCTGGAGGAGGCACTCTGTCCGTTCAAAACGCCCGGTTCAATGCGAAACAGTGTGTTCAACTAATCATAGATGACTCAAGAAGGCAGACGTTCTATTTCGACCCGGAACACGGCTATGCACTAATAGGTTATAAAAGATCGACACTTGATGGCGTTATTATGAATAAAGTAGTAATTGAGAAGATCCTGGAGCCCGTACCAGGTGTCTATTACCCAGGTAGAGCAACGAGATCTTTGTTCAAGGCTTCCGGAGAACCGCGGGAGAAAGCGATTTATGAAGCGTCGAATGTTGTGGTCAATGACCCAAGCTTCGACGAGGAGATTTTTACGATAAAGTGGCCGCCTGGAACACGCGTTACTGATGAAATAGCCAACTTTAGTTTTACGGTTGCAAAAGACGTTGATGAACTGGAGCACTTGCTTGATTTGGAGGTTGCCGAGACCGTAGCCGCTGTGGGTGAACCCGAGGGCTCGACTCCGATTCCAATCCCTATGTCCGTAGATTCCCCCACGCCGGCATCCGGGTCTTTAGAAGACATTATGGCTAACAGCTCGACTGGCACTATTTCAGAAGACATATCCAAAACCAATAAACTGTCGGTAGTCCTTTTATGTGTTGCTTTTCCTTTGGCTGCGATCCTCGCCTTTATCCTCATATCAAATGCAAAGCGGCGAAAAACACAGATGCTCTTGATTCTGCCTATTATCATCTTCGTTTTGCACCCTGGAGCGACTGTTGCGCTGGAATTCGCCCCATCTGTGCAGCAATTGGGCAACCAAAGGGTCGTCAGCTGTGGCCTTAATACGACTGCTTTCATTTTGAAATACTTTGGGCATAGGGTGGATATGGGTGAACTCGCAGTTGAGTTGAAGGCCGGAGCACACTGGGGAAAAGCTGTTAGTATGCTGAATATCAAGAATGCTTTGCAGAGAAGAGGTTTGGCATGCGAGGCATTTGGAGATGCGACCTTTGATGAGATATTTGGTCTAGCTAATAAGGACAGAATCTGTGTTATTCACACGGCTACTCGCACACCCGGTGTCGGTCACTATTATATTGTAGCGGGTGTCCGGGAAAAGGCCGTATTCTGTATCAATGCCGGAACTAAGGCTTCTTGGCTCCCGGTCGCGAAGTTCAATGAATTTTTTGAGCACAAGTTCAAAGGTTATTGTATGTTCGTATCATTGCAGCAAAGAAACGCGACTAAACCTGAATCTTACTCGCTGGATACCAAAGAAATTAGCATTGAACTAGCTGACACGATATCAGGCCAAGGTAGTGTTGCTGTAAACGTTCCGTTTCTTAATCCATTTAACAAAGACATAATCGTCGAAAAGATAGCGGGCTCTTGCGCATGCTTCAATGGTGCCACCCTTGAGGGTAGTGCCCGTGAGAAAGCTCCCTTTACGATTAAAGCGAATTCTAAAGTAGTGATGGTGCTCAAGTTTACTCGCAAAGGCTTCGGCGCGGGCCGAGTTGAGCAAAAAGTACTCCTGAGCATCAGTAAGCCGGAGACGAGGAAGATTCTGCTCAGAATCAAGGCAAATGTGACCGACGCCCTTGAGAAGAAAATTGCTTGGTTTCCCGCCAGAATAGACTATGGAGTGGTGTATGATCCAAATCAGACTACCGGGGGTGAACTGGTAACGCTCTTTCTGCCCCAGAATATCGTGGTTTCCCAAATCCAGACCAGTTGCCCACAAATCAAGCTCAGCCCTATAGATACGAAAACGGAGCATACCATCGGTGATGGCAGGACACATAAACGGCTTATTCACCAATACGAGATGACACTTGTTAACGTTCCCTCTACGCCATTCCGTGAGTACATTGAATTCTCGATTACAGATGAGACTATGCCGACAATCACCATTCCAGTCATCGCCAGAACACGGTTTGCGGATTGACAATCGGGAATTAAAGGGGTTCGGTACAAATGGCGGTTCCTTAAGCTGCATATTGGTCTCTCCACTGGGGAATTAAAGGGATCCGGTACAATTTTAGTTTGATTATTTACATACATGATAGTAGTCCGACCAAATAAACTTGAAGAAAATGAAGAAATAAATATGTCAGTTACAATCTTATTTGGCTCGGTGTTTTCTGTGTTTTTCGATATTTTCGATTATCACCTTCTATAAAGCCATCTGCGCTTGTCAAGGGCCAACGGGACCACGTGTACTTGTCAAGCGTCCATCGGACCATCACAAAATTGCTGAATTTCCATGCGAAATCTCGGAGGTGAACGGCGTTTACATATGTGGCTGTTTTACATGCTGATTACCATATCGAGCATCCAGCGTCAAGAATCCAGAATCCATCATCCAGCACCCAGCATCGCTTGTCCGCCGTAGCTTCAGCGAAGGCGGAAACACCGAGACACAACTCCCGTAGGGTACAAAAACTCATATCCGGATAGAATCCGGGCAAGTAGCCAGGGGTTGCGAACGCTTTCAACTCGAATTAGCCGAGAGTAATTTGATCGGATGACAGCAAAACCACCCTGTGTC
>SDBS01000652.1_pt1 | contig 34478 bp, 41 predicted proteins | sample 2277091 | NCBI WGS metagenome assembly SDBS01 (sample SAMN10404972, study PRJNA504765) | marine sediment metagenome | isolation source: marine sediment core GS10_PC15, 163 cmbsf | place: Arctic Ocean: Southern Knipovich Ridge | collected 2010 | reverse complement strand
GTGAAGCCATCTGTTTGAGCGTTAGCGAGTTATGGCGAGAACGGTAAAAGATGTTTTATATTCTGGTTTATGGTTTGAGAGGGGGGTGCCCTTTTGGTGTTACCGTTTTGGGCAATCAAAATGATAGCTAAGAGTTTTTATGTTTTGGTATCAGACTTTTTACGACCACTACCAACTGTTACTCTTTTACCTCTTTTGGTTCTGGCATTAGTACGGGTATTTTGTCCTCTAGCTGGTAAATTTTTCTTGTGTCTATCACCTCTGTAACTGCCAATTTCTTTTAATCGTTTAATATTTGTAGATATTTCACGTCTAAGATCTCCTTCTACGTGATATTCTTTTTCTATAATTTCACGAATCTTAGTTGCTTCATCTTCGGTTAGCACATCTGTTCTTTTATTTAAATCTATACCAGCAGTTTCTAAAATTAACTTACTTCTACGAGGACCAACCCCGTATAAATAAGTTAGGGCTACTTCCATTCTTTTTTTAGCTGGTAATTGAATACCTAATATTCTAACCATAATTATCCTTGAACTTGTTTATGTTTTGGATTAGAGCAAATTACTCGTACTTTTTTACGGCGACGAATAACTCTACAGTTTATACAAATTGGTTTTACTGATGCTCTAACTTTCATAATTTTATTTATGACGATATACGATTCTACCTTTTTCTATGTCATAGGGGCTCATTTCTACCTTAACCCTATCTCCAGACAAAATTCTAATATAATGCATACGCATCTTGCCAGAAATATGACATAAGATGACATGCCCACCCTCAAGCTCAACTCTAAAGCGAGCGTTAGGTAAGACTTCTATTACTTTGCCTTCTACTTCGATAACTTGTTTGTCAGTCATTTTACAACGTAGTTATTATACTTATTATATAAATTAAATCAAGATTAAATATCAATTATTTCTTTTATGGGAGTGACTATTTCGTATCCATCGTCTTTTACCACTACCGTATGCTCGAAATGAGCTACAGGGTGATTATCCATGGTTTTTACACTCCAATTATTTTTAGTAGTTAAATGAGCTTCTCTACCCTTACCTGCAATTGGCTCTATGGCTATAACACTGCCAGCTGGTAAAATTGTATCTTTATCATGACCAACAGCATTGGGCACTATTGGATCTTCGTGCAATTCGCTACCTATACCATGTCCGACAAATTGTCGCATAATTGTTAAATTGTCATTGGTTAGAGATGTTTCTATGGCTAGTGAAATATCTCCCACTTTTACTCCAGCTTTTATTTTCTCGGTGCCAGCCATTAGGGCAGAATAAACCGATTTTAGTAATGGACGTAAATTGTTAATATCTTTTCCAACAATTAAACTAATTGTGGCATCTGTATGGAAATTATTAAATTTAAGTCCAAAATCTATACTAACTAAATCTCCCTCTTTTAATTCGTAATCGTTGGGAATGCAATGAACCACTCCTTCATTAACTGATGTACAAATAGATGCTGGATACCCTTTGTAGTTTAGAAACGATGGTTGGGCGTGTTGCTTTACGGCTTCTCTGTAAGCTATATCATCTAACTCTTTTAAGGTAGTGCCTGGTTTTACGGCTGTTTTAACTATTTTTAATATTTCAATTAACTTATGCCCACCTTCACGCATAGCAGATATATCTTGTGAAGTTTTTATCTTAACATTCATCTAGGTTGGCAATAGTTTTAATAATATCTTTATGAATATCTTTAATGCCTTGATTGCCATTAATCTTAACTAAAGATTTTTTTTGGCTGTAATATTTTAAAATATTCTTCGATTGGTTTTTAAAAACTTTAATTCTTTCATTTACTACCGTGGCTTTTGTATCATCAATTCGATTTTCTATTTTAGCTCTTCTAACAATACGTTCGCGAGCAACTTTTGTAGATAAATCTATAAAGATCATTACAACTTTTCTGTTAACCTTTTTTAAAATTGGTGTAATAATCCTAACTTGCTTCATTCTGCGAGGATATCCATCAAAAATGATTCTCTTAGTTTTTGAAGCTTGTTTTAAAAAACTGGTAACTAATTTTGAAATCACAACTTCTGGAACTAGTTCTCCTGCTTGCATATATTGGACAATTTTTTTAAACCCAGAAATTTTGTTTCTTAATGCATCGCGAAGGAGTTTTCCCATATTCATATGGGTGGCTTTTAATTTTTTAACTAACAATTTTGCTTGGGTACTCTTGCCAGAAGCTGGACCACCGTAAAGAATAATATCTACCGTTTCTTTATAGTTCGTCATATTGCTTCATAATTAATTGGGCTCTAACTTGTCGCATAGTCTCTAAGGCCACACTAACTACAATTAGCAACCCTGTACCACCCAAGGTTAGCCCCGGCATTTTAATAAATAATTGAATTAAAAGTGGCATAACTGCAATAGATGCCAAAAATATAGAACCGGCTAATGTAATTCTGTTACTGATAAATGATAAGAAATCTACGGTTTGTTTTCCTGGACGAATCCCTGGAACAAAACCACCCGATTTTTGTAAATTTTCTGCTACATTAGTTGGTTTAAAAATTACCCAAGTATAGAAATATGTGAAAAATATAACTAATAAGAAGTATGAAATACCGTAAACTAATTGATTTTCAGAAATTTGTTGTACCCAAATAGCTATATTGGATAACCATTCGCTACGAGCTTGAGCAAAAATGGAAGCTAAGAAGGTTGGAAAAACTAATAATGATAAAGCAAAGATAATAGGAATTACCCCAGCTTGATTAACTTTAAGCGGTAGATGCGTATTTGTCCCGCCCGTCAGTCGATTGTCCCTAGATCTGCCTGCATATGAAATAGGAATATTGCGCTGACCTTCTGTAACATAAATTACAAAATAAACAGTAAATATGGTTAGAGCTGCGAAAATTCCGATTTTAGTAAATTGGCTCATATCAAAGGTGGCAGCTGTGCCAGTTATTAAGGAAGGTAATCTAGAAATAATACCTAAGAATATAATAAGAGAAATTCCGTTACCTATGCCAAATTCGCTGATTAATTCTCCTAACCACACCACAAACATAGTTCCAGCTGTAACAGTAATTAAAATAGTTAATAAACGTATTGGAGTCATATCATCAATCACTTGAAACTCTGATCTTTGAAGCAAAGTTATCATTCCGTAAGATTGTAAAAATGCCAATGGTACTGTTAAATATCTAGTGTATTGATTAATTTTTCTTCTACCATAATCCCCCTCTTTAGCTAAGGCCTCTACAGAGGGTATAGCCATAGTCATTAACTGCATAATAATAGAAGCGTTAATATAGGGGGCTACCCCCATTAAGGCAATAGAAAAATTACCTAAAGAACCACCAGAAAAAATATCAGCTAAACCCAAAAATTGATTTTGGGCAAAAACTTGTTGCAACTGCTCCAAATTTACCCCTGGCAAAGGGATTAAAGAAATAAATCTAAAGACAATTAATAAACCAGCTGTCCATAACAACTTGTCTCTAAGATCTTTATGTTTAAAAAATTGACTAATACTTTGCCACATAATAATTTTTTATTTTACTATTACTACCTTACCCCCAGCCGTTTCTATTATAGCTTTAGCAGATTTAGATATTCTATTAACAGTTACATCTACTGGCTTTTCTATTTTTTGGGAACCTAATAATTTTACTAACTCCCCCTCCTTAAGATAACCTTTTTCTTTTAATACGCTAAGAGTTAGTTTGTTATCTTTATCTAAAAATTGATCTAGGCGATGAAGGTTGATTATGAATATTTTAGAACGCTTTATGGCTCTAAACCCTTTCTTTTTAGGAATTCTTTTAAACAACGGAGTTTGTCCACCTTCAAACTGGATTGGAATACTGCCTCCAGTACGAGATTTTTGGCCTTTAGTTCCTCTACCAGCTGTTTTACCAGCACCACTACCAGGACCTCTACCTACTCTTCTGGAAGGTTTGGTTGTAGCTATGTTTTTAGTAATTTCGTCTATACGCATAATAATTAAACTTTAACTTGCTTGGTTGATAATCTATTTTTTCTGATTTCTTCTGGATCTACCATAGAGCTTAGAGCATCTATAGTAGCTATGGTGTTACTAGTTTTGTTTTGCGACCCCAATATTTTGCCAACCACATCTTTAATACCGGTTAATTTTAAGACTGCCCGCATAGGGCCTCCTGCAATAATACCAGTACCTGGTGAAGCGGGTTTAAGAATAATTTGAGCACTCTTGTAGTTGTTTTTAACAGGATGAGGAATAGTTGAACCTGCAATCGTGATATTAACTATTCTTTTATTAGCATCTGCTACAGCTTTGGCTATAGCTCCTGACACATCAGAGGCCTTGCCCATGCCCCAACCAATCCTGGTTTTTTCATCTCCTATAACCACTAGGGCTCTAAATCTCATTCTTTTTCCACCTTTAACTACTCTAGTAACTCTATTAATTTCTAAAACTTTTTCAAAAAATTCCTTTTTTTCTGCTGGTTGTCTATTATTAAATTTTCTCATAATTATATTTTTAATCCGGCTGATCTGGCACCCTCGGCTACGGCTTTAACCTGACCATGAAATTTATAGCCACCTCTATCAAATATTGCCTGAGTAATTTTGTTTTCTTGAGCATATTTAGCTATAGCTTCACCTATTTTAGTAGCAACCTCTATATTATTTTTAGCTTTCATTTTAACACTAGAAGCACTAGTTAGGGTTTTAGCGTTTTCATCGTTAATTAATTGAGCATATATATATTTATTGCTTCTAAAAACTGATAAACGAGGTCTTTGGCTAGTCCCAAAAAGTTTAGACCTTGTTCTTTTGGCTCTGTGGGTTTTATTGATGATTTTTTTAATACTTTTATTATTCATAATAAATCTAATTTAAGCAGCAGTTTTAGCTGCCTTACCAGCTTTGCGTCTAATAACTTCGTCTTTATATTTAATACCTTTACCTTTGTATGGTTCCGGTTTTTTAACAGCTCTTATTCTAGCAGCCATTTCACCAACCACTTCTTTATTTATGCCGGAAATTTTGATATCGTTTTTTTCTATTTTAATTTCTATTCCATCCATAATAGGCAGTATAACCGAATGGGAAAATCCAACATTTAAAACTATGGTTTTTTCTTTTACTTCGGCTTTAAATCCAACCCCATTAATTTCTAAGGTTTTTTCATATCCATCGTTAACACCCTGTATCATATTAGCAATAATGCTTCTGGATAATCCATGAAAAGATTTGATTTCTTTTTCGTCAGAAGAACGAGTAACATTTAGAACATTTTCTAATTGTTCTACTTTAATACCCTTTGGCACTTGCCAAGACAATTCTCCCTTAGGACCTTTTACAGATACTAAGTTAGAACTGATTTTAACTTCAGTTTTTTCTGGGATAGAAATTGGCATTTTACCTATTTTAGACATTGTCTTACCAAACTTTAAATAATATTTCGCCACCCAAACTTTTTGCGGAAGCTTCTTTACCAGTCATTAATCCCTGAGATGTAGATACTATGATTTCTTCTATTTTAGATGGTAGGAATTTTGCTAAACTTGTTTTATTTAAATACATCCTCTGTCCCGGTTTACTAACTCTGCTTAAACCATTAAGTACCGGATGCTTGCCATAATACCTCATAGTTAAAAGTATATAAGGATGTTTAGACTCTTCGGATTTTTTGATAACTTCAGATTTTTCCAGATAACCTTGTTTAACTAAAATCTCAGCTATAGCCTGTTTTATTTTAGAATCTGGAATTTTGATAGTTTCAAACTGCCTGGCTAAGCCATTACGGATTCTGGTTAACATATCTGCTATTGGATCTGTGTTCATTTATATTTATTTAATTAATAGTTTTACCACGAAGCTTTTTTAATACCTGGAAGCATACCATGACTGGCTAATTCTCTAAAACATATGCGACAAATTCCGAAATCTCTCATATATCCATGACGTCTGCCACATATAGAACAACGGTTAATTGTTCTGGTGCTAAATTTTGGTTTAGCCTTAGCTTTTCTGATTAATGCTGATCTTGCCATAATTATTTTTCTTTAAAAGGGAAATTAAGTTTGCTTAATAGTTGTTTAGCTATTTTATCATTAGAAGCATTTGTCACAATAGTTACAGATAGTCCAAAAGTTTTTTCTACGTTATCTAATACGACTTCTGGAAAAACAATGTGCTCTTTTATGCCCATAGTATAATTTCCATGACCATCAAATGATTTAATGGATATGCCCTGAAAATCTCTAACTCTAGGTAAGGCAATATTAACCAATTTGTTTATAAAATCAAACATTCTTTTGCCTCTTAAGGTAACAGACAAACCAATTGGCATACCTTCTCTTAATTTGAAACCAGCTATAGATTTTTTAGCTTTACGAGTAACAGGTTTCTGGCCAGTAATTAAAATTAAATCTGAAGCTACTTTTTCTAAATAGTTACTATCTTTAACAGCCATACCCGCCCCAACATTAACAGAAACTTTGGTTATTCTAGGAATCTCTTCGATAGACTTAAGCTTTAATTCTTCTTTAAGAGAGATTCTAGCCTGATTGTATAAATCTTTAAAATTCATATTATATAGTGCTTTTACATACTTTACAGATTCTTTCTTTATTACCAGATTTAGGTATGGTATATCCTATTCTGATTGGTTTATTACCACAATGTTCGCAGAGATACATAACTTTGGACGAATCCATAGGCACAGCTATTTCCACTATTCCACCAGATTTACCAGATTTTGGTTTCATATGTCTCTTGGCAATATTAATTCCGCTAATTTTTATTTTGCGAGTTTTAGGATCTACAAAAGTAACTTTACCGCTTTTACCACGGTTTTTACCTTTAATTACTAAAACTTTATCGCCTTTTTTAATCTTCATCCCGTTAGAGTTAAGAAACCTTTAGGTTTCTGTGTGCTGGTTGATATGTGTTTTTTATAATGCATTTATTATTTTTTAATATTTAGTTATATATAGATAGTTTTAGTTAACTCTAACGGGATTCATAATTATAAAACTTCTGGGGCTAAAGATATAATTTTTGTATAACCCCTATCACGCAATTCGCGAGCCACTGGCCCAAATATACGAGTTCCGCGAGGATTTTTATCTTTATCTATTAAAACAACTGCATTATCGTCAAATTTAATATAAGAACCATCTTTGCGTCTTAAATTTCTTTTTTGACGCACAACTACAGCTTTGACTATTTCTTTCTTTTTAACTAGTCCACCTGGTGTAGCTTCTTTAATAGAGGCAACTATAACATCTCCGATTCTGGCATATCTTCTCTTAGAACCACCTAGCACCTTAAAACAACCGGCTATTTTAGCCCCTGTATTATCTGCTACTTTTACTTTTGTTCCATCCTGAATCATGTTTTTACCTCTTTATTTAAAGACGGATTATTTTTTTGATTATCTGTTAATATCCAACGTTTTAATTTACTAATTGGACGAGTTTCTTCTATTGCAACCATTTCGCCTAATTTAGCTAAACCTTTAGGATCGTGCACTAAAAATCTTCTGGTTTTACGAATCTTTTTTCTGTATATAGGATGATTAACAAAAGAATCGACAGACACCACAATAGTTGAAGTCATTTGAGCGCTAACTACCTTACCAGTTTTGCGTTGTTTATATTTATTCATCCCGTTAGAGTTAAGAAACCTTTAGGTTTCTGTGTATTGGTTGATATATGTTTTTTATAATGCATTGTATTCTAATATTAGTAAATTGTTGTATATATAGTTTTAGTTAACTCTAACGGGATGAATTATTATTTTCTACGGTTTGATTAATAATTTCTTTTTCTTTTTTTATAGTTAATAGTTGAGCTAAATATCGTTTGGCTACTTTTAAGCTTTGATAATTTTTAATTCTATTCATAGATATTTCCGATTTTAATTTAACAACATTATTTCTAACCTTATCAACCTCTTTGATTAAAGCTTTGTCATCTAATTGTCTGGCTTTGTCTATTTTCATCTAAATAAATTATTTTCTAACTATAAATTTAGTTTTAACAGGTAATTTATAAGCGGCTAATTTCATGGCCTGACGGGCTAAATCTTCTTCGATACCAGCCATCTCAAACATAACTGTACCCGGTTTAACTGTGGCCACATAATGGCTAACAGCACCTTTACCTCCACCCATACGAGTTTCGTTTGGAGTGGCTGTAACAGCTTGATGAGGAAATATTCTTATCCAAACCTTACCTTCGCGTTTAATATATCTAACCATAGCTCTACGAGCTGCCTCGATTTGTCTAGAAGTAACCCATTTACGATCCAGTGATTTTAAACCATACTCTCCAAAAGCAATTTTGTTTCCTCTGGTAGCTTTGCCTTTCATACCACCACGATGTTGTTTTCTAAATTTGACTTTACGAGGTACTAACATAATTATTTCTGATTATTTGATTTACTGGTTTCTACATCCTTGTCTTTTTCACCTTCTTTAAATATCCAAACCTTTACCCCGATAGTACCGTAAGTGGTATGAGCCACCTTGTCGGCATAATCTATATAGTGACGGAAAGTATGTAGAGGTATTTTGCCATTAATAAACATTTCTTTTCTGGCAATTTCTGCTCCGTTTAATCTACCGGAAATTATAATTTTAATTCCATCTATATTTATTTTTTCTCTTGGATTCATAGCCGATCTAATTGCTCTTCTAAATGGAATACGTTTTTCGATTTGTTCTACTATTTGATTAGCGACAATTGCAGCATTAGCTTGGGGGTTTCTGACCTCTAAAATATCTATTTTAATACTTTGTTGTCCAACTATTTTAACAATCTTTTTACGTAATTCTTCTACTCCAGCCCCACCTCTACCAATAATTACCCCTGGACGCGAAGTATGTATCTTAACAATTATTTCTTTACTAAATCTTTCTATTTCTATTTTAGCTATAGAAGCTTTACGTAAATCTGTATCTATCATTTTTCTAATTTTATAATCCTGCAGTAGATTAACTTTGTAATTTTTTAAATCAAACCAACGCGATCTCCAACGAGCTGTATAACCTAATCTAGCACTAATTGGATTTATTTTTTGACCCATATTAATTATTTATTAGAAGTTCTACGAAATATTTTTTTGATATCTAATTTTTTATTAGAAGATTTTGCTTTTAATTCATCTGGCTTGGTATCTAATACATCTGGAGTAGAAGATTTATCAGTTTCTGATGATTTTGTGACAGTATCAGAAGATTTTTCTTTAGTTTGAACACCTTTAGAATCAGACTTTTTAATCTTGGTATGATCACTATCAATTTTTTTCTTAGATGTTGGCAAAACTTCTTCTAATACAACCGATAAATGTGCTGTGCGCTTTAGACGAACATCTGCCGATCCATGAGAGCGCATCCATTGTCTTTTAAAGGTTGGACCACTATCTGCCACAATATTTTTAATTTTTAGATTTTCTTTATCTAAATTGTAATTATTATTAGCATTAGCTACAGCTGAAGCAATTAATTTATATAGCAATTGCCCTGATTTGCGAGGTGAATATTTTAAAGCTTCCAAAACTATTGTAGTTTTTTTACCTTTTATATCCCTTAACAAAGGTTTTACCTTTTTAGGACTAATCCTGACAAATTTTGCTTTAGCTTTAATTTCCATTGTTATTTAAATTAAACAGTTTTTTTAGCTTGCTCTTTGGCCATTCTACCACCATGACTAATAAATTTACGAGTGTGAGCAAATTCTCCCAACTTATGACCAACCATAGTTTCGCTAACAAAAACTGATATATGTGTTTTACCATTATGGACTTCGAATGTCATATCTACCATATCTGGAGTAATTGTAGAAGCCCTAGCCCAAGTTTTAATTGGCTTTTTATCACCACTAACTTTGGCTTTTTCGATTTTCTTTTGTAATTTTGGGTTTATATACCAACCCTTTTTAAGTGATCTAGACATTATTATCTCCTTTTCTTGCCACGTGGCTTTATAATATGGCTACTATCCTTGCTTTTCTTTCTGGTTTTATACCCTAGAGTAGGTTTACCCCAAGGAGTTTTAGGATGTTTTAATCCAATCGGAGCCCCACCTTCACCACCACCATGAGGATGATCGACAGGGTTTTTAGCTTTACCACGAACTTTTGGTCTTTTACCCATTAATCTGTGACGACCAGCTTTTCCTATAACTATATTAGAATGATCGGAATTGGATAAAGACCCTATACTAGCAAAAACATTTTCGGGGACTAATCTAACTTCTCCAGAAGGTAGCTTAATCTGAGCATAACCCTTATCGAAACTGGTAACACTAGCAGAACCTCCGGCACTGCGGACCATTTGTCCGCCCCTACCTGGCTGTAGCTCTATATTATGAATAGAAACTCCAGCTGGAATATTTTTTAATAATAAACGATTACCTACTTTAATTTTAGTTTTTTCGTTAGATACTACTTTATCACCTACTTTTAGATCTGATGGGGCTAGAATATATGATTTAGCTCCATCTAAAAATGAGATTAGAGCAATAAATGTAGTTCTGTTGGGATCGTATTCTATAGATACAACTGTAGCTGGAATACCAAGTTTTTGTTGTTTTAAATCTACTAAACGAAGATTGTGCTTGGCTCCTCCACCACGAGCTCTAATCGTAATAACTCCTCGAGAATTTCTACCACTAGATCTTTTTTTACCTTTAACTAAAGATTTAAGTGGTTTTTTAGCTGTTAAAACATCCTTGCGTATAACTATACTCATATTGCGTCTACCAGCTGTGTTTGGTTTATATATTTTAACTGCCATCTTTAGTTGTCTCCTCAAAAAGTTTTATAGTATTACCTGGCATTAAAGTAACTATGGCTTTTTTAAAATCAGCTCTATTTACTTTATTTCTTTTAAAATATTTTGGTTTACCACTTACATTAACTGTATTAACACTTTTAACCTTAACTTCGAAAAGTTTTTCTACAGCTTTTTTAATCTCTGGGGCATTAGAGCGTTTATCTACTACAAAAGTATATTTACTAGCAGCCCCCAACTGAATACTTTTTTCTGAAATAAGTGGTTTTATAATTATATTACTCATCTTTTGTCTGGTTTATATTGCCAACTACAATATCTAGAGCTTGTGGCAAAAAGATTATATTGCGATATTTAATAGCATTTAATAAAGAAAGATTGGAAGCCATTGTTACTGTAATATTTTTAATATTTTTAATTAATTTTATTAAATTTTCATCTTTAGCAGATAAAACTAACAAATTATTTTTATAACTTAAACTGTCTTTAAAAAATGTAAACACTTCTTTGGTTTTGCTAAACTTAGTCATTTTTTTAACTTCTAATATTTTTCCATTATCGGCCTTGCCAGATAATATCAACATTAAAGCTGGAAATTTATTCTTTTGGTTAATCTTTTTATACCAATTACGTTCTTTACTGGGTCCAAAGGCAACACCTCCACCTCTCCAAATTGGGTTTCTTCTGGTCCCTACCCTAGCCCTACCAGTCCCTTTTTGACGCCAAGGCTTTCTGGTAGTTCCCGCTACCATACCTCTGCTTTTTGTGTCCGCTTTAGCGTGACGTTGATTGCTTTGTAAATTAACCACTATCTGAGCTAAAGTTGTTTTATTTATTTCGCTAGATTTAAATTGCGAACCTATAACAGGTGTAATTGCACTAGTTGAATCTGGCTTGGTTGTAGTGGTTTTTGTACTATTCATCTTTCTTTATTAATATCCAACCCTTATTAGCTCCTGGGACAGACCCACGAACAGAAATTGTTTGATCTTTGATATTAGTGTCCATAACTAAAACTTTTTTTCTAGTAACTGTATCACCACCCATTCTACCTGCCATTCTTTTACCCTTATGAACTCTGGGCATACCCATGGCCCCTATAGACCCAGGTTGTCTGTGATGATCATGCCCATGAGAGCTTGGACCACTACGGAAATTATGTCTTTTAATCGTCCCTGCAAAACCTTTACCCTTAGATGTTCCGGTGATTATTACTCTATCTCCAACCTCTAAAGTGGGAATGTCTAATTTATCTCCAACCTTATACTTAGATGTGTCATCAACTTTAATTTCTTTAATAATAAAAGCATCTAGTTCTTTAAGATGACCTTTTATTGGTTTGGTGTATTTTTTACTAACACCAGTTCCGATTTGAATTGCTGAATAACCATCTTTGTCTTGATTTTTAATTTGGGTAATAACGTTTGGAGTTACCTTTAAAATAGTTACCGAAGAGACTTCGCCATTATCCAAAATAATTTGAGACATACCTGATTTTTTAGCAATTAAACCTATCATTTAGCAAAAATTAATTAATCTTCTTAGGGACTTTATAACCCTTTAGAAGATTGTTTTAATTAATAAATTATAAATCTCTACATTTTAACTTCTATACTTACACCAGCTGGCAAACTTAGATTAGTTAAGGCATCTATAGTTTTTGGTCTAGGGTCTGTAATCTCTATCAAGCGCTTGTGCACTCTCATCTCGAACTGTTCCCTTGAATCCTTATGGACAAAAGTAGATCTTAAAACTGTGTAAATTTTCTTTTCTGTGGGTAGAGGGATAGGACCAATTATATTAGCTCCAGTTCTTTCGGCAGTTTCTATAATAAGCTTAGCGGATTGATCTATGATTCTATGATCGTAAGCTTTTAATCTAATTCTAATGCGTTGCTTGGGCATCGCATTTGTATCAGAACTGGACTTTTTGTTAATTGAACCTTTAGGCATCTGTTTTTTAACTTTCCTTTTTGTTTTAGCTAGGCCTATGCATTATGCATAGGCCTACTAAAAACTTTATTAAATTATTTTATAATCTTGGTTACCACACCAGAAGCGACTGTTTTACCACCCTCACGAACAGCAAAACGCAATCCATCTTCCATAGCTACAGGCACGATTAATGAAACTTTAAAAGTAACAGTATCGCCCGGCATAACCATTTCTCTACCTTCTGGTAACTCTACACTTCCGGTTACATCTGTAGTTCTGATATAGAATTGGGGTTTATAACCTTTAGTAAATGGGGTATGACGACCACCTTCATCTTTGCTTAATACGTATATTTCTGCTTCGAAATCTGTATGAGGAGCAATAGAACCAGTTTTAGCCAAAACCTGACCACGTTCTATTTCGGTTCTTTCTATACCACGCAAAAGAACACCAACATTATCACCAGCTTGACCTTGATCTAACATTTTTCTGAACATTTCTACACCAGTAACAACTATCTTTCTGGTTGGTTTAATCCCAACAAGCTCGACTTCGTCGTTAATCTTTACGATGCCTTGTTCGATTCTACCAGTAGCTACAGTTCCACGACCTTTAATAGAAAAAACGTCTTCGATTGGCATTAAGAATGGTTTATCTAAATCACGAACTGGATCTGGAATATAGGTATCCATAGCTTCTAGTAGCTCTAGAATTGGCTTAGCGGCAGCTTCGTCTGTAGGATTTTCTAAAGCTTTAAGAGCTGATCCCTTAATAATAGGAGTGTCTTCGCCTGGAAATTCGTATTTAGTTAGCAATTCTCTAATTTCTTCTTCAACTAAATCTACTAATTCTGGATCATCTACTTGATCTATTTTATTAATAAATACGATAATTCTTGGTACACCAACCTGTTTGGCTAGCAAAATATGCTCTCTGGTTTGTGGCATAGGTCCATCAGTAGCGGCTACTACTAAAATAGCAGCATCCATTTGAGCAGCACCGGTAATCATGTTTTTGATATAGTCGGCATGCCCTGGACAATCTACATGAGCATAATGTCTTTTTTCTGTATTGTATTCTTGATGACTAGTCGCAATAGTAATACCACGCGCTTTTTCTTCTGGAGCGTTATCAATATCTTCAAATTTTGAAGCATCGGCTAGACCTTTGATTGCCAAAACTTGAGTAATAGCTGCTGTTAATGTAGTTTTTCCATGATCAACATGACCTATAGTTCCTACATTTACATGAACCTTGTCTCTATTAAAACTTTCTGCCATAATTTTCTCCTTTATTTACTGTTTATTTGATTTCTATACTTTTAGAAAATACAACATATACCAGATAAACGCAAGGGTTTTTATGGTATGAGACCTTAAATTACCCGTTCCGCTTACTTTTAGCTATTTCTGCGTGCAATAATTTCTTCTTGAATACTGGTTGGAACTTTTTCGTATTGATAAAATTCCATAGAATATGACGCCCTGCCTTGAGTCATAGAACGTAAATGTGTGGCATAACCAAACATTTCGGCTAATGGAATAAAAGCTTTTATAGCCTTAGCCCCACCTCTTTCTTCTATGCCTTCTATTCTGCCTCGTTTAGAACTTAAATTTCCCATAACATCTCCGGCATAATCTTCTGGGGTAACCACTTCTACACTCATAATTGGTTCCAAAAGAATTGGGTTGCCTTTTTTAATACCTTCTTGTAAAGCCATAGAACCAGCTATAGAGAAGGCCATTTCTGAAGAATCTACATCATGATAACTACCATCGTATAAAGTAGCTTTAATATCTGATATAGGATAACCAGCTATCACCCCTCTGCCTAGAGCATTTTTAACACCTTTTTGCACAGCTGGAATATATTCTTTAGGAATTGTTCCTCCTACAACTTTGTTTACAAATTCAAACCCAGTTCCCTGTTCTAGTGGTTCGAATTTAATTAGAACATGACCATATTGGCCTCGACCACCAGTTTGACGAATATATTTAATTTCTATATCAGCTTCACTAGATATGGTTTCTCTGTAAGCTACCTGCGGTTTACCAACATTAGCTTCTACCTTAAATTCTCGTTTCATACGATCTACAATAATATCTAAATGTAATTCTCCCATACCACTAATAATAGTTTGACCACTATCATCATCTGTGTGAATTTTAAAAGTTGGATCTTCTTCAGCCAACTTGCCCAAAGCTATTCCCATTTTTTCTTGATCGGCTTTAGAATTTGGCTCTACTGCTACAGCAATAACTGGATCTGGAAATTCTATAGATTCTAAAACCAGTTTATCTCCTTCGCTTACTAAAGTATCACCAGTGGTTACATCTTTAAGACCCACTATGGCTCCAATGTCTCCGGAGAACATTTTATCTACTTCTTCTCTGTGGTTACTATGCATTCTAAGGATTCTACCAACTCTTTCTTTTTTGCCTTTAGAAGAATTGAAAACATAAGAGCCAGAATTTAAAGTTCCTGCATAAACTCTACAATAGACTAACTTACCTACAAACGGATCGGTAGCTACTTTAAAAGCTAGGGCAGTAAAAGGCCCATTATCATCTGCTGGGCGAACTATCTTTTCTTCACTACCTGGCATAGTTCCTTCAATTGCTGGGACATCTAACGGAGTTGGTAAATAATCTATAATGGCATCCAAAAGTTGTTGAATTCCTTTGTTTTTTAAAGCTGTGCCACAGAAAACCGGAATTAGTTTATTACCAATAACAGCAGCTCTTAAAGATTGTTTTAGCTCATCTATAGTTAAAGCTTGATCACCTAAAAATTTTTCTAAAAGCTTTTCTTCTGTTTCTACAATTTTTTCTAATAAAGTATGACGATATTCTTTAACTTTGTCAGCTAAATCATCCGGAATGTCTGTTTCGGTAACCTCTTTGCCCATATCATCTTTAAAGATATAAGCTTTTTCGGTTAGCAAATCTACAACTCCGATAAAAGTTTCGGCAGCCCCTATGGGTATTTGGGCAACTACTGCATTGGCTTTAAGTCTATCTAAAATAGATTGAAAAGATGTATAAAAATTAGCCCCCATCCTATCCATTTTATTTATAAAACAGATTCTAGGCACATTATATTTATCGGCTTGATGCCAAACTGTTTCGCTTTGAGGTTCTACTCCAGCTACACCATCAAAAACTACCACCCCACCATCTAAAACTCTTAAACTTCTTTCTACTTCTACTGTAAAATCTACATGGCCTGGAGTGTCTATAATATTAATTCTGGTATCTTTCCAAAAACAAGTAGTAGCTGCCGAAGTTATAGTAATTCCGCGCTCTCTTTCTTGCTCCATCCAATCCATAACTGCTTCACCTTCATGAACTTCACCTATTTTATAGGTTTTTCCTGTATAAAAAAGGATTCTCTCGGTTACGGTAGTTTTTCCGGCATCGATATGAGCAATAATCCCTATGTTTCTAGTTTTATCTAGCGTGTATTGTCTATCAGACATAATTATAAATTATTTAAAATCTACCAAAATGAGCAAACGCTCTATTAGCTTCTGCCATTCTATGAGTTTCTTCTTTTTTCTTTACTGCTCCACCCGTATTATTAAAAGCATCTACAAACTCTGTAGCTAATCTTTCTGCCATAGGGACTCCCTTGCGACTTCTAGCTGAAGCTACAATCCATTGCAAAGCTAATATCATTTTCTTATCTGCTGATATTTCGCTAGGAATTTGGTAATTAGATCCACCAATTCTGCGACTTTTTAGTTGCAACATAGGCGAAACATTATCTATAGCAGCTAAGAATACTGCCAAGGGATCTTTGTTAACTTTTTTAGAAGCAGATTCTAAAGCAGTATAAACTATATTAGTAGCTATAGATTTTTTACCTTTTAACATAATCTTATGTATTAATTTTTGAATTAATACATTACCAAACTTTTTGTCTGGCTGGATAACTCTAGCAATAGCTTTGGCTTTACGTGACATAATTAACTTTCTGTTTTATCTTCACTACTATCTGGTGCTGGCGCACTAGGGGCAGGAGTAGCTGCTGGTTTCGCTGCCGATTTAATATTTTTAGTACCATATTTACTTCTGCCTTGTTTTCTTCCATCTACACCCATAGTATCTAGAGATCCTCTAACTATATGATATCTAACACCTGGTAAGTCTTTGACTTTACCACCTCTAATAATTACTATGGAATGCTCCTGTAAATTATGGCCAATCCCTGGAATATAGGCATTAACTTCCATGCGATTAGTTAAACGAACACGAGCAACTTTACGTAGGGCAGAGTTAGGTTTCTTGGGCGTCATGGTAGTAACTTTAATACAAACACCTCTTTTTTGGGGAGCTCCTTTTTTAGTTTTTACAATTCTGTTTTTTATAGTATTAAAACCAACCTGCAAAGCAGGTGATTTTGATTTTTTCTTGGATTTTGAGCGCGGTTTGCGCATTAACTGATTAATAGTTGGCATAGTTACCAATTAATAAAGAATAATATACTAATTTATTTAACTCCTAGGAGGCATTTCTGTCAAATTATTTACTAGGAGAAATGGTTTTCTTCTTTTCTGTGAGACTATAAACACCTGCTTTGGCCTTAAATCCTGTTCCGGCAGGAATTAATCTACCAATAATAACATTTTCTTTTAATCCTAGTAGATGGTCTACGGTGCCGGTAGTAGCGGCTTCTACCAAAACTCTAGTGGTTTCTTGGAAAGATGCGGCAGACAAGAATCCATCTGTATTAAGAGCTGCTTTAGATATACCCAAAAGTAGTTTTTCAAAAATAGGCAATCTCTTATTTTCCTTTTTTAATTTTACTATCTCCTTTTCTAGGCTTAACCAAGATATAATTTCTCCAGCCATATGCTTACTATCCCCTTCATCGTTAATCTGAACCAGACCAAACATCTTGCTTACAACTATTTCTACATGTTTATCGCTTATGTTTTGCCCCTGCAAAGCATAGATTTTTTGGATTTCATTTATGATGTATCTCTTAGCATCTGCAGCGCTTTTTAGTCTCATTAAATCTTTAAGATTGTAATGCCCTTCGGTTAACCTGTCTCCCTGAGATACACTTTGACCATCCTCTACCCTTAAGAACATACCTGATTCGATTGGGTATTCGAGCATTTCTTTCTTTTTATAAGTTATAAAAGCTTTCTTTGGAGTAATTGTTACTACACCAGATGTGGTGGCTTCTATTTTTTCTCCATCTTTATCTTTAGCTAGCAAATCTCCCTTTTTAACTTGATCTTTATCTTTTACTTTTATAACCACATCTTTACCAGTTGGAATGTCTATAGTTTTATCAACTGTGGCAATTAATTGTAAGAATTTACGAGAAGCTACTTCTGTGATTTTAATTTTTCCAGTTTTTTCTGCCAATAAAGCTTCTATTTTAGGATTTCTAGCTTCAAATAACTCTTCTACTCTTGGCAATCCCTGTGTAATATCCATAGCACTAGCTACACCTCCTGTATGGAATGTTCTCATAGTTAACTGAGTACCTGGTTCACCAATGCTTTGAGCAGCTATAATCCCAACTGCTTCTCCCAGTTCTACTATATTAGCTCTAGACAAATCAATCCCATAACACTTCTGACAAACTCCTCTAGTTGTCTTACATCCAAATGGTGATCTAATGGTAATAGATTCTATATTATGTTTCTTAATTGATTCAGCGAGTACTTTATCTACTAAAGTATCTTTTTTGACAATTATTTTACCATTTTTATCTGTAATATCTTTTAATGTATATCTACCGATGGCTGAAGATACAATAGATTCATTAATTTTCTCCAAATCTGAAGAATAAACTGTTCTTCCCTCCTTGGTTTCACAATCTGCTTCCATGATTACTGTATCTTGAGATACATCAACCAAACGACGAGTTAGATACCCAGCATCGGATGTACGTAGGGCAGTATCGGCAGCTCCTTTTCTAGCCCCATGAGTAGAAATGAAATATTCTAACGAAGTTAAACCTTCTTTATAATTAGATTTAATAGGTAATTCAATTGGCCTACCAGCTGGGTTAACCACTATTCCCTTCATTCCAACTAGCTGGTTTAACTGTTCCGCAGAGCCACGAGCTTTAGAATCTATCATTAAATGAGCTGAAGAAAAAATATCTTTTTTTGCAGAAACTAGAGTTTCTATTTGTTGCTTTACTTCTCCCCAAATTTTAGTAGATAATCTATGTCTTTCGTCTGCTGTAATTAAACCATCTTTATATTGATTACGTATTTGATCTACTTTAACTTCTGCTTCTTTTATATATGCGTCTTTGCCTGGTGGTATATCTAGTTCCCCTGCACTAAAAGTTGCACCAGAGCTAGTTGCAAAAGAAAATCCAACATCTTTTAAATCATCTACAAATTTAGCTGTAGTACTGTTATCAAATTTTTCATAAATTTGATTAATAATTCTCTTAAGAGTGGATTGAGTAACTGGTTCGTTAATAAAACCAATTTCTGTAGGAATAATTTGATTAAATAACAAACGACCTAAAGTGGTTTCTATTAATTTATTTTCTACCCTAACTTTAATAATATTATGAAATCCTAATAGATTATTAGCATGAGCTAACATAGCATCAGCTAAACCACTAAACAATTTAGGAGCATTTCCTTTGTTCTGCCCTTCTTTTATTAAGGTCATATAATAACAACCCAAAACTATATCTTGACTAGGCACGATAATAGGATCTCCGGTAGCTGGTTTTAATAGGTTTTTAGAAGACAGCATAATATTTTCTGCTTCTTCTTGGGCTTGTTTAGATAATGGTAAATGAACAGCCATTTGGTCTCCATCAAAGTCTGCATTAAAAGCTGGACAAACCAATGGATGTAATTGAATAGCTTTACCTTCTACTAAAACTGGCTTAAAAGCTTGAATACCCAATCTATGCAGTGTAGGAGCTCGGTTTAGTAAAACATAGTATTTATCAATTACCTCATCTAGAGCATCCCAAACCTCTGGAACCTGTTTTTCGACCATCTTGCTAGCTGTTTTTACATTATAGGTTACTTCGTTTCTTTTAAGCACAGATATAACAAAGGGTTTAAATATTTCTAAAGCAATTGGTTTAGGAATACCACATTGATGTAATTTAAGATGTGGACCAACTACAATTACACTTCGTCCAGAATAATCTACTCTTTTTCCTAGCAAGTTCTGACGGAAACGACCTTGTTTTCCACGCAACATATCTGCCAAAGATTTTAGTTTACGCTTGGAAGAAGTGGATGTAGAAGTTTCTCTGGCTGTAAGATCAAAAAGAGCATCTACAGCTTCTTGTAACATTCTTTTTTCGTTACGAGTAATAACTTCTGGGGCACCAATATCTAATAATTTTTTTAATCTGTTATTACGATTTATAACTCTACGATACAAATCATTAAGATCTGATGTAGCAAAACGACCACCATCTAATTGAACCATGGGTCTTAAATCTGGTGGAATAACCGGTAAGTTTTTTATCAGCATCCACTGCGGATCTAGATTAGCTTTATTAAATCCTTCTAAAAGTCGTAATTGTTTTTGGAAACGTTTACGTTTTTGCCCAACAGCATCTTTAAGTAATGTTTTAATATTATTTATATCAGCAACTAAATCGATTTTGCCAATTAAATCAAAAACTGCTTCTGCTCCAATACCAGCTTTGAAAACAGAACCATATTTTAAAGACAAATCTCTATATTCTAATTCGGAAATAATACGATGTGGAGTTAAATCCTTTATTTCGCTTAAAGCTGTACTATAAGCTCCTTTTAGTTTATCTAATTTATTAGCTAATTCTTTGCTTAAATTAGATTTATCTTTTGGTGTTCCATCAGCAACTCGTTTTTTATATTCAGTTTTTAAAGTTTTAGTGTGGCCAGCATATTCTGTAGCCAATTGATCTAGGGCTTCGGTTCTAGCTACTTCGTTAACATTGGTAATAATATATGCAGCAAAATAAACAACTTGTTCTAATTTTTTAGCCTGAACATCTAAAATTAGGGCTAACCTAGAAGGAGCTCCACGTAAATACCATATATGAGATACCGGAACGGCTAACTCTATATGCCCCATTCTTTCGCGCCTAACTAAAGAACGAGTTACTTCTACACTACATTTATCACAAACTATACCTTTGTAACGAATCTTTTTATATTTACCACAATAACATTCCCAGTCTTTGGTGGGACCAAAAATTCTTTCATCAAACAAGCCATCTTTTTCTGGTTTTAGGGTTCTGTAGTTAATAGTTTCTGGCTTAACAATTTCCCCGTGCGACCAAGATAAGATTTTTTCTGGAGATGCTAAAGAAATTCGAACCGCCGAAAAATTTGTTAATGGGTCTTTATCTGAAGATTGTCTTTTGATAGTATTTCGAATCATATTATTTCTTTTTATATTTCTTTACTTGGACAGTATTAATAGCTTTTCCGCTAGAATCTAATAATTCTATGCTTAACCCCAACCCCTGCAATTCTTTAGCTATAACGTTAAAAGCTTCTGGAGTTTGAGGTTTTTGGATTGCTTCATTTTTAATAATAGCTTCATAAGTTCTGGATCGACCTAGCACATCATCAGATTTAATAGTCAACATTTCTTGCAAAGTATGGGCAGCTCCATATCCCTCTAATGCCCAAACTTCCATTTCACCTAAACGTTGCCCACCAAGTTGTGCTTTACCACCTAATGGTTGTTGGGTAACTAGAGCATATGGCCCGATAGAACGAGCATGAATTTTATCATCTACCATATGGTTTAATTTAAGCATATAGATAACACCCACAGTTGTTTTTTGATCAAAAGATTCTCCGGTTGTGCCATCATATAATTGGATTCGACCATCTTTTGGCAATCCAACTTTATCTAATTCTTCTATAATACCATCCATATCTATACCTTCGAATATTGGGTTAACAGCATTAAATTTTTGCAGAGCAGCTGCCAAACCTAAATGGGTTTCTAAAACCTGACCCAAGTTCATACGCGATATAATACCCAGCGGATTTAAAATAATATCTACAGGAGTTCCATCTTCCATAAATGGCATATCTGCTTGAGGTAAAATTCTGGAAATTACTCCTTTATTACCATGTCTACCAGCTAATTTATCTCCTATAGAAATTTTTCTTAGTTGGGCTATATAAACATAGATACGTTTAATTACTCCAACTTCTAACTTGTCTCCTTTTTCTTTTTCAAATATTTTAATATTAACAACTTTGCCGTATCCACCATGGGACACAGTTAATGAAGTGTCTTTAACATCTTTTACCTTTTCTCCAAAAATTGCTCTAAGCAATCTTTCTTCAGAAGTTAATTCGGTTTCACCTTTAGGTGTAATTTTACCAACCAAAATATCTTTAGATTTTACGGTAGCTCCTACTCTAATAACGCCGTCTTCATCTAAATCTGCTACCGATTCTTCGCTAACATTAGGTATATCTCTGGTGGTAATTTCAGGTCCTAGTTTGGTTTCCCTGACATCTATATCTGCTCTTTTAATATGAATAGAAGTATATACATCATCCTTAACTAAACGATCTGAAATAATAACAGCATCTTCATAGTTAGCTCCACCCCAAGGCATAAATGCCACTAAAAGGTTTTGACCCAGAGCTAGACGACCATTTTTAATAGCTGGTCCATCACACAACGGATCTCCCTTTTTAACTACCTCGCCCACACTAACCAAGGGTTTTTGATGTAGGTTTGTTTCGTAATTAGATCTTTTGAAATTAATTAAATCAAAACTAACTCTTTTTTTGTTTTTAAGCACTAGTTCTATGCTTTTGGCATCTACATATTTTACTACACCATCGTCTGGAGCAGTAATAACCCAACCAGAACCAACGGCTGCAGCTTTTTCCATACCAGTGCCAACTATTGGCACTTGTGGCTTAATTAATGGAACAGCTTGACGTTGCATATTAGAACCCATTAAAGCTCTTTTAGCATCGTCATGCTCTACAAATGGAATTAAGGAAGTGGCTACACTAACAATCTGTCTAGGAGAAACATCCGCATAATCTACTTTACCAATAGAAGCCGTGGTTGGTTCTCCAGCTTGTCTGGCAGCTACTTTATCTCTAGTAATAGTTTTATTTTCGTCATATGGCAAATTGGCCTGAGCAATAGTTATTTTTTCTTCGGCATAGGCATTAAGATATTCTACTTCGTTGCTAGCCTTAGATTTAATATTAATATTAGCAATGTCTTTTTTGTATTTAACCAAAACCAAAGCCTGAGATTTATTAATTAACTCACCTGTTTTAACTAAAATATTTTTAGTTCCAGGAGCTACAATATTAGAAAAAGCAATACAATTTACAGGGGACACACCATCGTTGGGCACTGCATGAATAATCTTTCTGTAAGGAGTTTCTATAAAACCATAATCATTAACTTTAGCATAAGAAGCTAAATGACCGACTAAGCCAATGTTTTGTCCCTCAGAAGTTTGAATAGGACAAATTCTACCATAATGAGAAGTATGTACATCACGAACATCAAAACCAGCTCTTTCACGCGATAGCCCACCTGGCCCCATGGCCGAAACCCTTCTTTTGTGTTCTAGTTCTGCTAAAGGATTTACTTGGTCCATAAATTGAGACAACTGCGAACTACCAAAAAACTCTTGCATAATAGCAGTAACTGGACGAGCATTAATTAGTTGAGCCGGGGTAATAGTGCTGATATCCGAGACGCTCATTCTGTCTTTAATTATTCTTTCTACTCTAAGCAAGCCAGTCCGGAATTTGGTTTGCACCAATTCGCCCACTGCTCTTACTCTACGATTTTTAAGATTATCTACATCATCAGCTGGACCACCATTATTGTTAAGCGTAATTATTTCTTTAGCAATGGCTACCAAATCATTCAAAGTTAATACTCTAAACTCTTGTTTATTAGGCGTATCTAAATTTAATCGCTTGTTTAATTTATATCTACCAACACCGCTTAAATCATATCTACGGAAATTATCAAACATATTCTCGAATAAGCTACGAGCATTTTCTACAGTAGCTAAATCCCCTGGCCTAACTTTTTTATAAATTTCTAAAATAGCTTGATCGCTAGATTTAGATGGATCTTTATCTAAAGTATTTTGAATATAATCATGCTTAAGATCAGTGTTAACATCCTTAAATTTATCTTTAATTTCTTGATCGCTATTTAAGCCAAAAGCTCGCAATAATGTGGTCAGATATGTTTTGCGTTTACGATCTATCTTTACAGATATTATTCCCTTATTATTAGTTTCGAGTTCTAACCAAGCTCCACGTTCTGGAATAATTTTGGCTCCATATTGACCATTTACTAATCCGTCTGTTCTAGTAAATAAAACCCCAGCCGAACGAACCAACTGAGACACAACCACTCTTTCTACCCCGTTAATAACAAAAGTTCCAGAATCTGTCATTAATGGGATATCACCCAAAAATACTTCCTGTTCCTTAATTTCTCCAGTTTCCTTATTGATTAGACGCAACTTAACTCTTAGAGCAGCTTCGTATGTAGCATCTATTTGATGAGCTGTAGCTTTATCTACCTTTGGCTCTTCTATGTAATAATCTACAAAATGTAATTCTAAATTCTTACCAGCTAAATCTTCTACCGGACTAACTTCGTTAAATAAATCCTTTAATCCTTCTTCTAGAAACCATTTGTAAGAACTAAGTTGTAGGGCATTAAAGTTAGGTAAAGGAATAATACCCTTAGGAGAAGTATAGGCCTTATAATTAGTAAAATTAGTATTGTCTACTATAGAAGTAGGTGGATTTTTTGATAACATATAAAAATGACTTTTTTGGCGATATATACAAAAAAGTTTAATCTGGACTTTAATATTTGACTATTTGAGCATAAATAAACAGTAACAACTCTTACAGTATTTGTCAACACCACTATTTATCACTTTATCCACAATGTATATATGTGGATAAAACTTATTTGGCAACTGCTTACTTAACTACAAAATTTTCTGTAACTATTAGTGTGTTGTCCACATAAATATTGACCTTGTAATGCCCTATCGGCCAAATACCATCAGACCATAAACGACTAAAATCATCAAGACTAATATTAAATGGTAAATAACCATTACCACTAAACTGTCGTGCAAAGTCCGTTATCTTTTGGTTGTTATCTATATACAACCAACTGGCTTTTACAGTGGTACCAAGTGGTACATTTCGAAGCAGGGCTACGGCATATATGTCTGTTTGATCCTGAGAAAACTCTTTGGTAGGAATAGTTATTTGATTATCTACATTAATCTGACTTCCCAGATAAAAACTTCTTAACATATTTTTTTTAGAAGCTTTGTCAAAATCTTGATTACTAACAATTTCGAAGTTAATTATTTTAATAACTTGATTATCAGATTCTACAATAACTTCATAATCACCTGTTGACCAACCAATATCGTTTAGGACGATGCGAGATACAAAATAGCTAGTTTTTGGATTAGAACCGGTTATAAAATCGTATTGATTGCGACGACTTCTCTCACCACTTAATACTTCTGTAGCGATAGTAGTATTATTAGTTACGTGTATCCAAACAACTTTAAGCTCCATCCCTTTTACTGCATCAACAATTCTGCCTGATAAATAAATCTCTGAAGCAGTAGATGAAACAACACTAGAGAAACCAAAAACAGGCGAATTATCTACCCCGACTTTAGTAGTTATGCCCAATTCATCAATAATTGTTTCTGCTTCTTCGTTTGATTTGCCCCTAAGAGTACATCCCGATAAAGCTACTAAAACAACTAGCGATAATAAACCAAAGACAATAGGATGATGAAATTTTATTTTATTCATTATGTAAAAAACTTATATAACCTTATGCCAATATTATAACTTATCTATATTAGAGGCGGTATAGATTTATAAATTCATATTGTTTAATACTTCGATTCTTTTTTCTATAGGAGGATGTGTGGAAAAAATTGAAGAAATTTTAATTTGTTTAAATGGATTAGTTATATACAAAGCGGACGTAGCCCTATTAGCACGTTTTAGACGATGAGGATTATCTTTAAGTTTCTGTAAGGCATTGGCTAATCCTTCTGGATAACGAGTTAGTAATGCACCCTGTGCATCAGCTAGATATTCTCTTTTTCTGGAGATAGTTAGATAAATTAATCTGGCGATCAAGGGAGATACAATAGCTAAGATTAAAGCTATTAATACAATGACATAATTTTTAGAATTTTTATTGTTATAACCTAATCGTGATCGCAGAGCCCAGTCAGAAATTAATACTACCACTCCTAAAAGAGTAATTACTATCGTAGCCAATAATATATCGTAATTTTTAATATGTGATAATTCGTGAGCAATAACCCCTTCTAGCTCTGCTTTATCTAAAAGCTTAATTAATCCCGAAGTAACTGCCACACTGGCATGATTTGGATCTCTGCCTGTAGCAAAAGCATTGGGGGATGGATCGTTAATAATATATATTTTAGGTTGTTTTAAACCAGCTGTTATGCTGAGATTTTCTACCAGATGCACTAATTTGCGATGCTCTAAATTATTTTCTAAATCTGGTGCTTTAGCTCCAGACAAAGCTAAAATCGTCTTATCGCCATTAAAATAACTCCACCAACTCATAACAATACTTACGAGTATGGCTATTGGCAAAATAAGAATATTCTCAAAATATAACCCTAAAACCCACCCTAGAGCTATAATAAACAACACAAAAGCAAACATTAACATGATAGTCTTTCGACGATTTTGAGCAATTTGTTCGTACATAAGTTAAATTGTAAATTTAACTATTATTAGATTCGTTTTGATTAGAATCAGTTTGATCAACATTAGGTTGCACAGAATCTGATTGAACAGGGCTGGATTGGGTTGGATTGGGTTGAATTGGCTCCGGCTGAACTGAACTGGTTGGATTAACATTAGCTGATTCAAAACTTACCTGAGGAACTTCTTTTTCTTGCATATCAGCAATTTCGAACAACTCACCTTTTTTGTAACTAAACATTTTAGATATTAAACTAGATGGAAACACTTCTTGCCTAGTATTAAAATCTTTAACATTGGTGTTATAAAAACGACGAGCCGACATAATTTTATTTTCTGTATCAGATAACTCTTCTTGCAAAGCTAAGAAATTTTGATTAGCTTTAAGTTCTGGATAATTTTCTACCACTGCAAACAAAGATTTAAGAGCCATAGTTAAACCATTTTCGGCCTTAGCCTTTTGACTTAAACCACCTTCACCTGCTGTCATGGCAGAAGTTCTAGCTAAAGTTACCCTTTCGAATAAATTGCTCTCGTGACTAGCATAACCTTTTACTGTACTAACCAAGTTGGGTATTAAATTATGACGTCTCTTAAGTTGCACATCTATATCGCTTAGCGCTTCAGCTACTCGATTTTTTAAAACAACTAATCCATTAAATATACCAACTCCCCAAACAGATAGAATTAATAATGCAATAATTACGAACCATAAAAAAATAGCCATAAGTTCTCCTTTAAATTTAAATTTGATTGTTTATTATAATTTATTATCCTCTATATTAAAAGGACACAATCCAAGTATAGATGATTTTCTTTAATTCGCTAAAAGTTATTCGTCTAGCCCACTCTTTAATTTAATGTGTTAATTATAAAAATAACCCCACACATTGTGCGGGGTGAAAAATCAAGGTCAAAGGATCTAAAAGAATCAAGATTCTAGATCCAAGGACTAATTACTTGCGACGACAGAACACCCAACGAGAACTACCGTACCAGATAATGCCGGGAGCGCCATAGTTCGCGCTCAGCCAATGGACGTTGTCACGGTGATTGACGTTGAACACGCTGATACCACCACCATCGGAACCTGTTATGGGTTCCATGGCTATGAAAAGCCATTCACTCTTGGGTTGATCCATATACTGCAATCGCAGTTGTGGACCAGCTTCAGGAGGACATAGCGACAAACCAAAACTTATCGCTTTATCATAGATATCCTGACGTTTGGCACCATCAGGGAAGCCAAGCTCAGCCACGGTTACAATAACTAGATCGAGTTCAGTGGACTCATCGCTCGCCGTGAAGGCAGGTTTATTCATGATAACCTTAGCCCAATCGCTGGCCCTGCCATTGGCATCTTCGATTGCTGTAATAAAATCTTCGCTGGACTTTAAGCCATTACCGAGCTTTAAGGTTTTCCAGATTGGTCTTTCCATGATTGGTAAACGAAGTGCCTGCTCGGTAGCGAGCTCGTCCCAGAGTTGATAAGTTCTCTTTATCAAATCTGGACTACCTTTAACGAGTTCAGCTTTTTGACTACCGCCAGAATATTTTCTGGCAGCATCTTCCATCATTCGACCTAATTCTCTGGCTAAACCATCACTGACTGGTTTAATTGCAGAAGTACGCTGATCTTTTTTCATCAGATAGCTCCTTTGTTCACCTATTTAAGGTACTAGTGGTTAGTTTTGCCTGACGATTCAGACACCACTTTGTGGTTTAGTTATATTATAAAACTAGTTCCTGGTCAAGCTTTGTTGTATTAATGTTATTAAAAGGACACAATCCAAGTATAGATGATTTTTTGTAATTCGCTAAAAGTTATTCGTCTAGCCCACTCTTTAATTTAATGTGTTAATTACAAAAATAACCCCGCACAATGTGCGGGGTGAAAAATCAAGGGCAAAGGATCTAAAAGAATCAAGATTCTAAATCCAAGCACTAATTACTTGCGACGATAGAACACCCAACGATAACCACTGCTCCAGACAAAGTCGGGATTGCCACAGTGCGCGCGCAGCCACTGGCCATCGTCATCGTGCGCGACGAAGAATACGTGGAGAACACCACCGAAATCTGTGATCGACTCCATGCCGATCAAGATCCACTCACCCTTAGGCTGGTCTAAGTAGGCCAGTCGCAAAGCGGGACCGGCTTCCGAAGGGCAGAGGGACAGACCCAGCGACAGGGCCTTCTCGTAGATGTCCTTGCGGGTCGCTCCGTCAGGGAAGCCGAGCTCAGCCATAGTCACGAGCACCAAGTCAATAGTCTCAGACTGGTTCGCCACCGTGAAGGCCGGTTTGCCTATAATGTCGTTGGCACGGTCGCTGATGCGGAAACCGTTCTTCTTCAAGGCTTCACGATAACCATCGGCATTGGACTGAGTGCCTAGTTTGATGGTCTTCCATGGTGGACGCTTGATGATTGGCAAACGGATGGCCTGTTCAGCTGCAAGACCGTCGATCAGTTCATAGATCTTGTCGGAGAAGTCGGGGTGTCCCTTAGCCAAATCCGCCTTAGCCGTCCCGCCAGGGTAATCAGGCATTGCGTCCTCAACCATTCGGCCGAGATGCTTAGCGAGACCACTACCAACAGGGTTGGCAATACTAGAAGTATGCTGATCTTTTTTCATCAGATAGCTCCTTTGTTCACCTATTTAAGGTACTAGTGGTTAGTTTTGCCTGACGATTCAGACACCACTTTGTGGTTTAGTTATATTATAAAACCTGCTCCTAGTCAAGCTTTGTTAGATTAAAAGGACACAATCCAAGTTTAGATGATTTTTTGTAATTCGCTAAAAGTTATTCTTACAGCCTACTCTTCTTTCCACCAACCGTTTTTGCGCCAAAGAGAATCTGTGGACGAATGATTAATAATCTTAATTGGCAAATCCTTTAGTGTATTTTTAAAAACTTCGGAAGCTCTTCTTTGATGATAAGGAGATGTAATAAGAATAATTTTGTTAAATTTATTATCAATAATAATAGATTTGGTTTTAGAAGCATTTTCGAATGTATTAACTGCTTCTTCTTCTACTATAATATTTTCTGGAGCAACCTCTGCTTTTATGGCTAGTTGTTTCATAACTTGGGCATTAGAAATATTTTCGTCTCGGGCAGCACCAGACATAATTAAAATAGGTGCCCAACCTTCTTTATGTAACTTAACCCCCTCAGCAACTCTTTCACTAGTTTCTCCTCCGCTAACAACTACTATGGCATCACTTAGCTCTAATTTATCTTGTGGAGACAATAAAAAACCAACACCCAACACAAAAACAACTGCTAGTATAAAAATGCTAATTACAGTTATAAGCAATCTCTTCACGGTTAATCGTTGTTCAATTCATCTGACTGGGCAGAATCATCAGACTCTTCGTTAGATTCTACTGGTGTTATGGATTCATTAATATCAATCCTTTTTATAAAAGCAGATGCAATTAATCCCCTAAAAGCAAATATTAAGAAAATTGCACTAAAAAATAATGCCCATAAAACCATAAAGGCAAATGGATCTTGCCTATATTTATACTGCACTTTATAACTATATCTTCTAGCTTGTCGTTTTAATCTACTCATATTTTAAATTATACTTTGTAATTTTTTACTTTTTCATTCTCTGTATTTCTTAATTAACTATACAAAATTGCAATCCGAAGCCGTAGGCTGTTTGTAATTTTGAGAGGAGGGATGATGGAATGGATATGAGTTTTAGCTTGCTAAAACGATTGAGTGTAATCCATCCCGACGATGGAGGTCTGGGGCGGAATTGAACCGCCGTACGAGGTTTTGCAGACCCCTGCCTAACCGCTCGGCCACCAGACCATATTATACTGATTTAACAGTTTGTCCTACGTATTCTTCCACTATTTTATTAATAATATCAAATTTAATTCCAGCTTCTTTAAATATTCTTTTTGTATCATCTCCTGCATGATAATCTTTTTCTGCTACCACCCTTTTAAGGCCACTATTAATAATCATTTTGGCACAAACATAACACGGTGTCATTTTGCAATATATAGTACCACCTTCTATAGGAATACCAAATCTAGCAGCTTGGCAAATAGCGTTTTGTTCAGCATGTGTCGTTCTTACACAATGTTTAGTTATTTTACCATCCTCATGAATAGTGTCCTTAAATTCGTGACCAATATCATCACAATGCTGTGAACCTACAGGAGAACCAACATAGCCAGTAGATAAAATTCGTTTATCCTTAACAATAACCGAACCACTTTTACCCCTGTCACAAGTTGCTCTTTTAGCAACCGAGGCGCAAATATCTATAAAATAATCATCCCAGCTAGGTCTATTCATACTATGTTTTTTAATACTTCTTCTGCTTTATCTCGTAACTCTTCTATTGTGCCATTGTTTTCTATTTTTGTATCTGACATATCTATTAAAACCTGCAACTGTTGCTCTGCCCCACTACCTAACATTTCTTTGTTTTCTTGGGCTATAAATTCTTTTAAAGTTAGGTTTTCTTCGCCCACCTTACGACCAGATCTTTCTTTACCCGCACCCACCACTCTTTTATATCGTATTTCTACAGGAGCATCTACAGCTATTAAAATAAATTTATTAGCTTTTTTAAATGGTTCTATTTCGGCTGGATTCCTAATGCTAGTAACAATAAAATTATCTCTAGCTGTTTTTAAAACTCTCTGAGATAAATAATCTAAACCCTGTTTCTCTCTTACATCTCTACCCAACATAGTTAAATTATCTCTAGTTGGTTCTATGTTTTTTTCTTTGCTAATCTTTCTTAATTCATCCGAAAGAGAAAAATGATCCCAACCAAGTTTTTGTATTAAAAAATCTGCTACTGTATCTTTGCCTGAGCCATTTGTGCCAGTAATTCCTATAATCATAACTTATACTATTATCCCCATTGGAGCGGACGAGCGGAATCGAACCGCCATCTTAGCCTTGGCAAGGCTACGTAATAACCATTATACGACGCCCGCATAATATATTAAATATAATCAAATAATAATTTCTGCCAGACAATTATTTTTTCTTTTAATGCCCTGCTTTTTACTAAAACATTACATATTCCATAACCAAGTTTTTTCTTAGAATGCCTACCGACTATCCTTTGTGTTTTATAAAATCTTGGATTAGAAATCGGAAATTTAGTTTTCCAATAATTTTTGCAAGTTAATTCTGAATTATCTGGATAAAGAATGAGTGTAAAAATTATATCTTCATCAGCCACATTACAACATTTTTGTAGAAATTTAATAAATAAGATAATTATCTGCTCAGTGACATTGGATAAGCGAACTAAACCATTCTCTACATTACTATCACCTTCACCCCAATAAAGCATAACTCCAGATATAAAAAGTGGGATATTTTTTAAATCATCAAATTCTTGAATAGCCTCTTTTCTTGCAGTCTCACGCCAAATTTGCCATCGTTCACGATTTATTTTTGCCATCTTTTCAATATTGTTTTGAAACAAAGCAGTTGATTGATGGTTTTTACTTATTTTGTTTTGAATATTCTTAGACCAATCCACACCTTTAAGCCAATATGCTACAGTACTTTTAGATACTTTAAGCTCAGATGCTATAGCACTATAACTTAAATCTTTTTTTCGCAATGCTAAAATCTTGTTTTGGATTATTTTACTCATCTAGTACATATTCTACCATATGTACCGTACTAGTATAAAATGTTAAAGTAGTTCTATAAATTTTATATTAATAAAGTGAATTTTGCATGGTGCCGCGAGAGGGATTTGAACCCCCGACGCAGGGCTCTTCAAGCCCTCGCTCTACCAACTGAGCTATCGCGGCGCGATGCTCTATAACATACTATATCAAACAATTTAATGTGGTTTTGAATTAATCCTACAAAATTACAATCCGAAGCGTAGCTGTTTGTAATTTTGAGAGGAAGGATGATGGAGCGGTATGAATTTTAGTTTTACTAAAATGATTAAGTGTAATCCATCCTGACGATGGTGGGCAGGGAGGGACTCGAACCCTCAAGGAGTAATCTCCAACAGATTTTAAGTCTGTCGCGTATACCAGTTCCGCCACCTGCCCTGGTGGGCAATAGAGGATTCGAACCTCTGACCTCCCGGATGTAAACCGGACGCTCTAACCAGCTGAGCTAATTGCCCTTGGTGGGCGAGAAAGGACTCGAACCTTCACGAGATTGCTCTCACATGGCCCTTAACCATGCGCGTATACCAATTCCGCCACTCGCCCTTTTCGCTTCTACTTTAGTTATATTAATGTGTCTATTCTAGTGTATCTGTATTTTCTAATTCCTCTTCATTGTCATCATTTTTTAACTCTTCTGTCGATCTATTATATTTTACATACCAATCTGTGATATTAAGAAATCTATCAGTTATACTACTTAAATTAATCTCTTCTGTCACCCCTTTAACTTTAGAATCTACTAGATAAATAAAGTTTGGTTGATACAAAAGAATAGCTGGTAAATTATTGGCAAAAGTTCTCTGGAAATTATGATAATAACTGATAGATCTATTCATGCTAGTTGTTAAGCGGGCTAACTCTAAATTATTATCTATATCCTTATCATACATAACAGCTAGCGCTAAACCAGGGTCGCTAGTTTGGCTACTATGCCAATAAACATATGGATCAGAATCTGAACCTAGGTTTTGGCCAAATATTAAAGCATCATAATTTCTAGGCCTAATTACATTATTTAATAAATCATGAGCTGGCACTGGATCCATATAAACTTGTGCTCCAATAGCTTCCCAATCTGATATTAAAATTTTAGCTATCTCATTATTTACAATATCATTTTTAAAACTGAGATTAAAAGCTAGTTTGATATCATTTTTATCTAAAACTCCATCTCCATCTGTATCCTTCCAACCTGCTTTATGTAATGCATCTCGAGCTGCTATAAAATCGAAATCGTGCTTTTTAATATCTGGCAGATGACCCCAAAAACCAGGCAAAATTGGGCTATTTACTGGAGTAGCATTGCCGTCCATAACATCTCTAATAATTTTAAATTTATTAGAAGATAGAGCCAAAGCAGTTCTAACTGCCTTATCTTTTAATGCTTGATTATCACCCAACTGATTAAAGAAGACTGCTTTGTATTGAGGAAATTGATATATATATGTATTAATGGTTGGCAAATCCAGATCACGACTTTGGTTTAAAACAGAAAAACCTGCACTAGTTACACTACCATTGCGTAAAGCTTGAACTAAAGATTTTTCATTATCATAAAAATAAAATACAATTTTATCTAAAAATGGAGCTGTATCATAATAATCATCATTAAGAACCAAACTAACCGAATCTCTAGAATTTAGTAATGGCACAATCTTATAGGGACCAGTACCAATTGGTTTTAAATTGTGCTCTGTTTTGCCAATATCTATAACTGGTAAATGGGCAAATAAATGAGCTGGTAATATCCCCAGAGTAGCTCGGGACAAAAAGAAGGTAGATGGATTAGCTAAATTAAATTGAACTGTATGCAAATTAAGAGCTGTAACTTCTATCCCTTCCCAACTTTCCTTCAAAACTCCTTGGTAATTATCTTCTTGAATTAATTTAATAGTAAAAACTACATCATCAGAATTAAATGCTTCTCCATCGTGCCATTTAATATCTTTGCGTAGATTAAAGATATAGGTTTTGCCATTATTTACCACACTCCAAGATTCCGCTAAATCTGGTAAAATTTCTCTGCCCCTACTAGATTTAACCAGCCCAGAAAAAACCAATTTTACAATATCTGTATCCACTTGGTTGGCCTGGGAATATAAGGGATTAATAATTTGAGATCTACCAACTACGCCCTCTACTATACTGCCACCTGCCATGGGTTTAATAGAAGATCCTTGTTGGTAAAGTGATAAACGCCAAACTCCTGTTATTATAATAATTGATAGTAATCCAAAAATTATTATTTTTTCTAATTTAGAAAATCTACTAATAAATTTTTCTATAAAACTCTTAGCTTGGGTAACAAAAATTTGAACTTTATTTAAAAA
>SDBS01000650.1_pt1 | contig 34594 bp, 33 predicted proteins | sample 2277091 | NCBI WGS metagenome assembly SDBS01 (sample SAMN10404972, study PRJNA504765) | marine sediment metagenome | isolation source: marine sediment core GS10_PC15, 163 cmbsf | place: Arctic Ocean: Southern Knipovich Ridge | collected 2010 | reverse complement strand
GGTGCCATTATATATACGTAGAAAAACACTGCCGGAATTTGGGAAAGATTGGTATGAACCCGATTTTCAAATCATCTTTACCGCCCGCCTTAACGCCCCCTCCCCCACCCTCGCATAAATCTCGGTCGTCGTAATCTGCCGATGCCCCAGCGCTCGCTGGACGAGGTGGAGATCGCCAGTTTTCTCGTACAACCCGGTGGCGAAGGTATGGCGCAGGGAGTGGAGGGAAACCGATCGGCTGATTCCGGCCTCACAGAACCAGTGGGCGAATCTTAACTGGATTTGCCTGGCACCCAATCGATTGCCCGATTGCGCCCGAAAAAGCGGCGTGTCGGCCGCACACGTGCCCTGTGTGGCGTTTTTTTTGAGGAACTGGCTCATGGCTCGCCGGAGCCCGGGATTCAAAAACACACGGCCTTCAGTGCCGCCTTTCAGTTTGATGCACAGAGTCCCGGTCCGCAGGTCGACGTCACCCCGGTTCAGGGTCGCCAATGAACCAAGCCGAATCCCAGTACCCAAAAGCAATTCGAAGATCATCCGATCACGATCAGCCAAAGGCCCGCTGATCCCTGCCAAAACCTGACGCAGCCGCCGAATTTCTGATTTTCCCAAGATGGCTGGCTCCTTCGGGGCCGCTGGCGACGACCGAATCAATCGTGCCGGATTTTCCTTAATCCATCCGGAATTCACGCAGAAGGCGAAAAACGAGCGCAGAGCCGATTTTGTGCGGTTGACAGTAATAGGCTTCCGGGGCTGCCCATCTGGTCGCTGAAGGACCTCCTCCGAGGTCAGAAACCGGGCCAAATCATCCGGCTTCACCTTGCTAACACTTTGATTCCCAAGCCATTGCGCTAGGTTTCGTAAATCCCGCCGGTAGGCCATACGAGTGTGCCCACTCTGCCCATTTGCCGCTAACTGTCTGTCAAACAACGTAATGGCTGTTTTTGTCTTCATCTTTTCCTCCCGCGTCAGGTGGATTACGCGAAGTGGGGGGAAGCGATTGCTGAATCGTCACGGTGTATTAACTTTTGTTGTCCGTAGGTACACTTTGTTTGACGACGTACAGGAGATCGGGAAGTCGTTCTGGAACGGCGTCAAACACGCCAATCGGGGGAACGGAGGTACCAACGCCCCACACAGGCAAGTCATTTACAGGAAAACAGTTAGGCGGTAAGCCGGAAATTAGCGGAGAGGGGATTCCCCTCTCCGTTTTTTCTTTGCTCGTTGAAAAACCGAGGCTAATCGACTAACCCGCGAGGTCACGATTTTTGAGAGGAAATGATCCAAATTTGGGCTATCTCATTTATGATTATGGACATTTGATCAGGCTCCCAATATCTTAATTAGTCAATGCGCAGAAATGTTAAGCATTTACCGGAACGAGCCGGTAGGAGGCTCATATGCCAAAGATAACAAAACCAGCAACTCGCGAAATAATCGATGATTTCGCCAAGGAGATCCGTGAGAAATGTCGCCGGACAGCCAAACCGTCGAAAGCAGTGATCAATTTTAGGTCCGAGGTCCGTGCTGGAGTAGAACGGGAAATATATGAGATCCCGATTGATATTCTGAGATATAGAAAAGACAATGGCCGAATAGCCTCAGACGTGCTGGATTACGAACGAGATATTGGCGTGTTGGATGAGAAGGAAGAAACTGCCCAGGACCGTATTGGGGAATTCCTTGAGAGGAAAGACCCTGAACGAACTACAATACTCATTAAATCTATGTTACATGATGGGCAACGGGAACCCGCAATCATCACATGTGATGGTTTTTTGATCAACGGCAATCGCCGGAAAATGGTTATGGAGAAACTTCGCCAAGAACACCCGGGCGACGAGAAATTCGAATACATGAAAGTTGTCATTCTTCCCGGTGAAGGTGATCCGGGTGGTCCCCCAACGCTGCTTGAAATCGAAAAAATCGAAAATCGCTATCAATTGCAACGCGATGGCAAATCTGAGTATTACGGATTTGATCGTGCTTTGTCAATCAAGAGAAAGATCGACCTCGGCTTCACACTCGAGGAACAACTGCGGGATGATCCGCGTTATGCGAAGGTGACCAAGGCTGAGCTTAACAAGGCGATTAAAGATTACACCAAAAACTTCATCGCACCATTGGATTGCGTTGATCGCTACCTCAAACAATTCAGACGCGAGGGACTATACCGAACGATCTCATCCGGCATGTCGGATCCTGGAGGTCGGTGGCAAGCTTTTATCGACTATAGCAACACGTATACACGCTGCTTCGATAGCCCAAAGCGTCTGATCGAGTTTGACATTGACGAGGATGAAATCGGTACAATTGAGGAAGCCGCATTCGACATTATCCGGTTGCGTACCATCCCTGACATGCCTAAGGTGCACACAATCATGCGGAATCTGCCAAAGTATTGCCGCACCAAAGAAGGTAAAAAAGCGATTAAAAAGATTGCCGACGAGGTTGAACCAGTTCTACCGCCCGAAGAATGCATTGGTGAAGACGGCAAGCGATTGTCGATTTCGGAAGTTGATGCGAAATGGGCCGCCAGAAATAAAGAACCCATAATCTACAATGTGAAAAAAGCATCCCGGAGTCACGAAAAACTCAAAGAGAAGGAAACTCCGATCGGATTATTGGAAGCAGCTTATAAGAAGTTGACTCATGATAATATGGATGTGGCCGCAATAAGTTTTGCAGACTTCAGTAGGGCGAGGGAACTGGTGGGACAAATCATGGACAAGGCCGGGGAGCTTGATGGACAACTTTACCGTCACAAGAAGGCACTTAAGAAGTTGACCGAGAAAAAATCATGATTCGCCTTTTTACAGAGTGTAATCGACTAGTAATTCAAGTTGAAGAAGGGGACTTGGCTCCACGGCATGAAAGCCAACTGACATTTTGGGGTTTCGATTTCGATGCCACTCAGAATAGATTTATTTCGCCTCCGGATGAAATTGGTGCCTTGATTCCTAAGGTTGTTGCGTATTTGAACCAGTTCAATTGTTCTTTTATGGTGGCGACGGAGACACAATCCTTTCTCGAGAGGCATGAAGCCGCCGAATCTGCTTTGGCTGGTGCCCTTTCCAGCGGCAAGGAATTTAAATCTGGTTCATTGGATGTTTCCAAAGCCAAAGATTTTCTTGCATATCTTGAGAAAGAGATTCCACGGAGATTGAAAGAACACCAGTACAAAGCTGCGTTACACCTCCTGTCGGTTCAGAATGGTGCGAATTTCTCGGTACCCGGAAGTGGTAAGACCACAGTTGTTTTGACCGTTTTTCATCGACTTCGCCTTCAGGGGATAGTCGACTCCCTCTTCGTCGTCGGTCCGCCAGCTTGTTTTGGACCCTGGCGTGTAGAATACAAAGAGACGCTCGGACATTCTCCAACGTACGAAATCCTTGCTGGTGGAGATGTGGATGAACGCCGCACTAAATATCATGTAAATCAAAACTCAGCATATGATATGTACCTCACAACATTCCAAACCCTCCAGCGGGACTGGGAGCAGGTTCGCATTCTCTTTGAGCAACAAGGCGTGAAATTTTATTTCGTGGTTGATGAAGCCCACTACATCAAGCAAATAGACGGAGTTTGGGCGAATGCTGTGCTGACTGTCGCTCAGCATGCGACACGCCGAGCCATCTTAACTGGCACACCGTTTCCACGGTCCTTCTCTGATGCGTTCAATCTCTTTGATTTTTTGTGGCCAGAATATTCACCGATCCCTTCCGCTAAGCGCCATAGGATGGCACTCCTCACGGAGAAGAACCGTTTACCGGAAGCCGCTGAAATCCTTGATAATGCAATCGGGCCTCTTTTCTATCGGGTGCGAAAAGCCGACCTTGGGCTGGCCCCTCAGGAGTTTCATCCGCCCATACAAGTCAAAATGAAAAAAAATGAGAGGCTGGTATACGACTCAATTCTTGACAGGATTCGCGAAGTCTCGCAATCAGATTACTTTCGAAATATAGAACTTCTGAGGCGCTTACGACGCGGCAGAATGATGCGTTTACGCCAATGCCTCTCTTACACGGCGTTACTTGGGTCAGCGGTATCTGAATACAGCGAAAACCTCCTTGGCGGTGATCTCTCACTTGCAGATGTTATCAGGAAATATGATGAACTCGAAACACCTGGTAAAATCGATTCGCTAATTCCAATTGTCCGAGACCTGCTCGACAGCGGAGAAAAAGTTGTAATTTGGTCTAACTTTGTACGTACACTCGAACTTATCCGCACACGCACCTGCGAACTCGGTCACCAAGTTCGTTTGATATATGGAGCGACGCCTATTCATAAAGTGAGCGTCAGTGATGAACTGACAAGGGAAGAAATAATCCAGGAGTTTGTGCACCCTGAAAGTGGTGTGAATGTACTTGTGGCAAACCCAGCTGCTTGTGCTGAATCCATTTCCTTGCACAAGGCGTGTTCGTATGCCATCTATTACGACCTGTCATATAACTGTGCACAGTACTTACAATCGCTTGATCGCATTCATCGAGTGGGTGGATCGGAGAACAAACCCGCCAATTATTTCTTCCTTCAATATGAGGATTCCATTGACGATGACATCCTGGCAAACGTGCGAGCTAAGGCAGAGAACATGAGTCAAATCATTGATCAGGATTATGCTATCTACTCCATGGACATGTTCGCGGAAGATGAAGAACTGGAGGCATATGAAAGAATTTTCAGCAGTTCAAATTAATGCATTTGAAGGGCTCGAATGGCGTAATGTGCTCGTGATGCTTTCCGTCCTCCGAGGGATTGGTTATACGAGGAAAGAACACATTAAGAAACGGTACAATGAGCACGCTTCCCGGTTCGAAGAAACTCTCGCTTTTATGGTTGGCCTTCGCGCGGTGAACGAAGAGGAAGGGCATGTGCAGTCATTAAATACTATGCATGCTGGCAGTGAGGATGAAGGGCGCTCTTGGCTTATCAAGCGGCTTTTCACTTTCCGAAACCGCTACCGTACACAGATATTTCGTTACTTACGTGGATTCCACATTGTAAACGGTGAACCGATATACCACCCATCACCCGTTTTTAGGCACCATCAAAGTCACGTCCGCAACTTCCTAATGGAAATGGGAATTATCCGCCATGATGAGCAACGTGATTGTTATTTCATTACCCCGGAGCAGCTGAATCTGTTCATTCTATCGCAAGAAAATGCAAATAAACGAACCCCCGAGGCCGTGGCTGCGAATCACCGTGCTCGGGAGTCAATTGGATTAGCTGCGGAAATGGCAGTTATGACATATGAAAGAGACAGAGTAGGCAAAAAATATGTAGACCGTGTTGAACACATTGCCATAAAGAATGCTGCTGCCGGTTATGACGTACGAAGCGTGACATTTAACAAAGATGGCGAGTTGGTTCCCCGATATATAGAAGTGAAAGCTGTATCTATTCCTTCACTGCAATTCTATTGGACACGCAATGAGGTGCGAACCGCCGAACTGCTGGCGGAATGGTATTATTTATATTTATTACCTGTAATAAACAACGGACGTTTTGCAATAGACGAACTAGAAATTATTGCCAATCCACACACAACAATACTTCAGTCGATCAATGTCTGGTTAGTGGAGCATGACGTATTACGATGCTGCCAAAGGCCAAAACGGACACACAATCCCGGGGTTTCAATCGATGGCGCGTGATTACATAACACCGACGCACACCAATAAATCTCTGAATGCGAAACCTGTGCGGTCACCGTTCGGTTACTATGGGGCAAAGTTGAGGATTGCCCAGAAAATAATAAATACACTACCGCCTCATAATGCTTGGGTCGAAGGATTTTGCGGATCTGCCGCACTCACACTTGCGAAGAAACCTGTTCCGATAGAAGTCATCAATGACTTGGATGGTCAGATTGTAAATCTTTTCAATCAGCTACGAAATAATGCGGAAGCTCTTTGTAGGGCTGTTGCGCTTACTCCTTATGCGCGTGAGGAGTTCGAACTTGCGCGTAGATTCGAGGATGGAATTAACTCGCTCGAACGGGCGCGACGTTTTCTCGTAGCAACGATGATGACGGTGAACGCCATTGTTGGCTCGACATCATGCGGTTTTTCCTTCTCTCAGTCGTTCGCCCGGGAGGGAAGAGAGGCCCGGGTTAATCGCTGGTATAATTTACCGGCACGTTTGGAGAAAGTTGTTGAACGCCTTCGCGGTGTTCGTGTAGAAAACCGTGACGCCTTTGAACTTATTGAGATGTTCAGTGACCGACCGGCAACGCTCATGTATCTTGATCCTCCATACTACACGAAAAGGGATCGCGGCTACATAATTGATGCCAATAACATCGAATTCCATTCAAAATTGCTCGATGTCTGTCAGAAAGCTCGATGCATGCTACTTATCAGTGGCTACCAAAACGACATGTACGATAAGACGCTTTCACCCAGAAGTGGGTGGAAGAAAATAGCCATTAAAACGCATACACGCGATACGACCGGAAAAAATTACGCTCGCTCTGAAATCCTTTGGATGAACTCACAGTTTCGAAAGGCCAAGGAACAAGGGAAGGTTCCAATTCTGCTCAGGAAAAAAGAGAAGCAAGAGAACAAAATCAACCCTCCGCGAAAAAGATGAGGATAAGACGAAGTGACCGAGACAATTCGGGGAATGTCTATTCGAGATTATCATGCGCCGGCACGAAACACGATCCACGATCATGACCTCCAACCGGCCGCTGGAGGAATGGGGCAAGCTGATCGCCGATGTCCCCACCGCCACCGCCATTCTGGACCGCATCCTGCACCGCGCCGAGATTATCCAGATCACCGGCAAAAGCCATCGGCTGAAAGATCGCGCTTGCCAAAAGGAAAAAAAGAAGCCATGATATGTCCGGTGAACGAAAAACCTGGCTGGTTTTCACCCGACCCGCCCTGGACGGTTTTAACCCGACCCGTGACACCTGACGGGGCGGGGACTGGGGAGCGTTTCAGTCGGACGCTGAAGTTGATCCTACCATTGATGTCAAAAGGTCAACGGGATATCGGGGCAGATTTTATCAAGCCGCTGGTCCCCAATGACACGGGCCCCAGCGCAGTCACCATGGCCTTTCTGCCGAGGCGGGCGTCCGGATTCTCGGCAGTGGTGTCGGCGAAGCATGAATTCCTTCCGGGCTCGATCTCTGTTTTCGGATACGATATATTCGCAATCGTGGGCGGAAGACTCGCGCCCCAGCCTAAGGTTGGCATGCACCAGTGAAGCCGCACGCCTATCTACCGCTGGCCAGGGCGAAACCCAGGATCAGCGGAAAGAGAACTACCAAAACGGTGATCATACCGTTACGGACCTTACCCATTATACCCTCCCTTGGGATTCAATTATATAATCGGTGTCGAGAAGCAAGCCCAAAAGCGGCAGAGGGGAAAAATCCTGAAATTAGTTGAGGGAGGAGATTCGCACTGGCGCAAGGCAGTCGCACGAACGCAGTGCCTGTGGGGTATCTGGACGAGTAGTAACCAAAATGTATTATGTTGAACTACAACACGTTACGTTGATTATATCAGGGTCGGAAAAGCGGCACGCTGCTTGCTTTCCAGCCCAGTTGTAGGTTTGAATAAGGAGGCTGTCATGGGAAGAGCTAAACCTCCCGGAGGAATAAAAGCCCGCATAGTGTGGTGGCTTGCTCGTCTGAGCTTCATCATGTTGTTGTTCACATTGGTGCTCACCATAGCATTGGCGGTTTTCTATCACCTCCGTTTTCCGGATTGTGATATCCCCTTCTCGGATGCAAAGACCAATCGCGCCATCCATCAACTCCTGGCGGGTGACACTGTCCGCTGCCAAAAAATGGCGGCGTTGTTGCCTAAACTTGATCGGCTCCAGACCGCCGTAAACAAAGGAGTGTCAGATCCGCTAATTGCAACTTTAGCCCCGCAAATAAAACAGGATTGGCCGCAGATCGTTGCTGTTGCAGGATGGGAACATAAGAAAGCAGGAACTGCTGCTGGCGGTTGTCCATGGGACTTCCGTTTCTTTGCCGATCTTCTTTATGAAAAAATCGATACCGGTGATTGTCCATGGCCCAAACCAGATGAGTCTCCAGCGTTGTCCTACAAGTTTCCGTTAAACGAGAGCACATTCGTCTCGCTTTCAGAACCTCGGTCCCTCGGAAATGATCTCTTCGCAGTCTACGTCTACACGGGCGGTGTGGTGCCGGCAGCCATGCCCTCCGACCAAGCGACGCTATACACGATCATCGTTTATTTTCCCTGGAGGGACACCCTCCTCCTTCTGGTCAACCTATTCTATCTGTCGGTCTTTCTTTCAATAATCACGTGGTTTCTCCAACGCCGATGGGTTCCCTCCCTGTTACTCTTATGCGGCGCAATTCTCAACATCATTGTTCATTATGACATGTTTTTCGTGCCGAGACTGACCATGCTCACCGGACTCGGGGACGTGCGAATAGCACTTAAATCTCTCGTTTGGATGAACCTTGCCGCTGACTTTTTGTTCGACGTGCCACTTTTCATTTTGGCCGGATTCTGCATGATAAAGCAAGAAGACTGCCGCAGCATCAAGCGCCTTTACGTGTGGCTGATCATAATCGCCACATTCCTCGCAAATTATTCTATGAACTTCCTGGACATCCAACACCAGTTGGCCCTCCTCTCAGGCACGGTGAAAGATCTTTTTGCTCCGGGCGGATTCTGCTGGGCTGATTTCCTTCCCTATGCCTACGGCTCTGCGGGCCTTCTTTTCATGGCCGTGAGCGTAAATCGGACCTGCCGTGCGGAAACCGGTGCAGGGGCAGTCCCGTTTCCGATCTCGATGCACTTGGTGGCATGGGTCGTACCACTCCTTCTCGGTTCATGGGCGGCTTCCCAAATTCTCTATGTATGGCGTAACGAGATTCCATTCTTCACAATCGTATTTGCTGCAAAGGCGATTGCGCTGACCGGATTTGTGTTCTTCCTGTACACACGGGAGGTCATTGCGAGTCTCTCCGAGCAAGACACAATCCGGCGAGAAGCTCAGATCGAGATCATGAATAGATCCCTTGAAATATTCGTGCGGTTTGATGAACACCTGAAAATCCAATGGTGCTCTGAGCGAGCGACCAGTTTGCTTGGGCCAATTGACAGGGGCACCCCTCTTGAAGCCGTCTTCACGGATGAAAGGGACTACAACTGGCTGCTCCATAAAATAATCATTCCCTCCAAGCAATGGGAAAGATTCGAGTTGCATCTCAAAGACTATAAGGGACAACGGATTACCTGTCAGGCTGACTATGTTCCCAAGTGGGTAGGTCACGAGTTTGACCTTTTAATTGCCCGCCCGATCGACAGTGTCTTGATGGCCGCACTGGGGCAACGATTCCATATACATGGCCTCAAGGGAACCATCAATACCTGCCGCACGTGGCTGCAGCAGTTGGTCGACGATCTAAAGGACTACCACGGAGTGCCAACGGCCACCTCTCTCCCCACCGTAGAAGGGGTGCGAGGCAACCTGAAACTCCTATCCGAGGCCGTTCAACCGGAGTCAGTTCTGGTTGTAGACCTCAACGAGCCAACCGTGGCGAACTTGAATAGAGTGTTAGAAGACATTGATGCCACGGCGCAGGATGACAAGCGATGGCCTGAGCTACAGGTATCAATGCAGATTCCGGAGGCACGCCTGAACGTACGAGCAAAGGAAAGAATCCTTACCCTGATTCTCAAGGAACTGCTGGATAACGCGGTCAAGAAAGGAGATAAATCCGGCTCCGGGAAGGCAGCAAACGCAACGATTGAGACTGTGGTGGATCAAGACTTTGTGACAATCGAGATATCCGATGACGGTTCCCCTTTACCGCAGGATGTGCTTCAACGGTTCGAGCAAGAGCAGTACCGACTTGTCCCAGGTACGCAACTGAGTTTGCAGAGGATTAGATTCTATGCGGTCTACTTTGGCGGGGACTTCTGTATTGAAAACAAAAAGGTCACGGCAGAAGGCACGACGGTCGAATGCCCGACCTTTACGCTGAAACTATGGCGATTGGAGTAGGAGGAGACAATGCCGGAAAACAAAGTGACTCTGTCGGTGCTTGTCATTGACGACAAACCCAAGGAATGCGAACCCCTCCGGGCCATTCTTAGCCACGACACGAGCCCATTGTCCATCGCAAAGTGGGATACGACAACCGAACCGGATAAGGCGGTTTCCACTTTGCAGGAAGGCGACTACGACCTCGTCATCCTTGATCTGAATTTCGGTCCGGAGGCTGAGAGCGCAGGAGTAGGTGTGTTAACGAAAATCAGGGAAGAACCAAGTATTGCCCACCATCCGGTCGTTGTTTTTACAGGGTATCCAGGAGAAGGTCACCAGGAAAAGATGCTCCCCCGAGGAGTAGACGGGTTCTTGGTCAAGGCGAGGGATAACGAGCTTGGTGACGCGATAAAGGAGCGACTGCCGGCAGTCATCCACGTTGTTCAGAAGGCCCTGAGAATGGGCCATCTCCGAAAGGATTACTGTACCCCCCATGGAATCAGGCAACGGCCCGGTGATGAAGCGTTGAAGCTACTCGGTGCGTCTCCGGTGATGCAGGAATTATTCGCTCAAATTGTCCGGATAGCGGCAGACCGGACCTGCCCGAATGTACTGATCCTGGGAAAGACCGGCACCGGCAAATCGTTGGTGGCAAGAACCATCCATGCACTTGGCTGCCGGTCCGATAAAAAATTCCGCGAGACGGTCCTGAACACCTTTGTGGAAACCCTCCTTGAATCAGAGCTTTTCGGACATGTGCAAGGCGCATTCACCGGCGCGACTAAGAATAGGCCTGGCATCTTTCAAGAGGCTAATGGGGGCACTGTATTCTTGGATGAGATCGGAGAATTGAAGCGCCCTATCCAAGTAAAACTACTGCATGTTCTCCGGGAAAGAAAGGTCCGCCCGGTGGGGGGAAGCGATAATATTGATGTTGATTTTCAGCTCATCACCGCCACCAACCAGGATCTCGAACAACTGGTCCAAGACGGCCTGTTTCGGGCCGATCTCTATCATCGCCTTCAGGGTGTGACCCTGAGGATTCCGTCACTCCAAGAAAGGTTCGCTTCTCGCCCAGAGGAGCTAGAGGAGATGATAACATTGGAGATGGTTCCATGGGAAATAGCAGAGGATGAATCCAAAAAGCGATTCGTCTTCAGTTTTACTGACGAGGCCATGAGTCTGCTACGTGCCCACACTTGGCCGGGGAACTATGCTGAACTCCAGACGTTGCTCCGTGAGCTCTCATTGCTTTCATGCAGTTGGGTTGATCACCAGATGGTGGAACATCGACTCCTGAACCCGGAGTTATTCCTCGCCCACACCCAGAAGATGGATCCCCTCAAGCATGTGTACCAGATAGACAAATACCGCGAAGCCACAGAGAAGTTTCAAGACGAGTACATCAAGCACTGGCTGAACATCCATGGCGGCAGTGTCCAAAAGACGGCGGAGCGAATCGGTGTCGACGCCGCAACGATCTACCGACGTCTGAAATCCAAAGGCATGCCAAATAGCGACGAGAAGAAGGTGGAAACATGATCCGGCGCAACGCTGACATTCTCCCCGTGAGCCGGGAGGTTCTCCCCAACGGGTTCTATCAATTGTACGGGCACCTCTTCGACGAAATCTTCCTGGAGAAGACCTTTGACTTCGACGTGTTGAAAGACCTGTACATCTTCGATCGCTACGAACCGGCAAGAGAACCATTTGTGCCCAGGGAATGGCAGAAAGTCGATCCTGTCACACATTCTGAACTCGAAAAAGAGTTTCTGCTCGACCCCAACTTTGGATATCAGGAGCGACAGCTTCTTTCGTTTCTGCTGACCAAACTCACGGACGGTAAGTTGCTGGGCATCGTCGGCGACGTGGGCACGGGGAAATCAACCTTCATACAATATATGTTCAAACATTACATCCCGGGTCAGCCGTTTGGCCGGGACACGCGAATCTGGGTCGTCGATATCTCGCATGTGCTCCAGACACAAGAAAAGTATGCATATCATGAGACGGTTGCTGCCGTACTGCCTGAGGTACGCAATGCATTTATAGAGGCAGATGCGACGATTGACGATACAGGTCCATGGACGGGGTATCAATTCGTTGAATATGTCCGCGGAGAAATACGACGCCTCAGTGATCGCCGCAAAGTGATCATCGTCTTCGACAACGTCGACCGCTTCCCCGCCAGTTTTCAGAAGAACCTGGCTCAACTTTGTGACACGCTCGTTGAGGCTACAAGTTCCACCGTTGTCGTTGCGCTGCGGCCGATCACGATACCCCATTTTGTATTGCCCGCCCGCGCGGGCGGCACGCCGCCCCAGTACCTGGAACAGCGCCCGCCCCTTATTGAGAAAGTCCTGCAACGCCGGCTTGAACACTTTACCAAGGCCCGGGGCGAATTCAAGTCCCCACACCAGATTCGTATTGCTGGCAAGTCGGTCCACGTCTCCTTCGCCACTGTTGAACGTTTTGTCCCGAATTTCATCAAGCTGGTCGTCGAACGGCGAGTTCAGGAGGCCCTGGAGCATCTTTCGAATCGCAACGTGCTCGTTGCCTCCATGTGGACACTTGACTTGATGCGTGCCTGGAATCTGAATGTGCCGGAGTTAATAGACCACCCAGGAAGCCAAGAAGTTCACCTGCGCGAACACTCGGACAACTTCGATACGTTCATCACAGCTCTCGGTTACAGCAACCATGACATGTACTTCCGGAGTACATCACGACTGGAGAACCTCTTTTCAGCGGGCCTTATGGACTCGAGGCACGACACGCTCATTAAATGCCGGTGCTTGAAGTACTGTAACCACCATCCCGGGCCAGTTCAAAAAGAGACCCTGCTATGTCACCTCAGGAAATTCGGATACGAGGAATATGAAGTTGCAAAGGCAGTGAATGCGCTGTTGGAAGCTCCGCGCCGGCTGCTGCAGTCCGTGGACGGGAGTACTCTTGCTGAAATAAATACCGTAGGGATTTCGACTGCCGGCCGGTGGTACTTGAACAAGATTTTGTTCTACATGCGGTATATTCAGATTGTCGCGGATGACATGCTGCTACCTGAAGAGAAGTCGCTCAACGATGGGTCGTGGCCCAAGCGTATGCGCAACCTGCTGGACGTGCTGGAATTGATCGGCGAACGGGAAATCGAAGAGGTGAAGTCCTTCATGAGCTCGGGCAGTGATCAAAATGTCCTTGCCGATGAGTATATCCGCGTCTATGGAAAGGGCCCGCTTGCGGTGGAGATGATGAATAGCTTCAAACATTTCATCTCCGGTGGGTCAGCCAACGGAGAAAAACACCGCCATTCAGCGAAGGTCGAACCGTTAGGGGAGAGCGTGACCAAGTCGATCAAGAACCTGAATGATCAGTTTGAGTCTCTCACGGCATTGGTTAGATGATTTCCCCGATAATGTGGAACGAGAGGCAACAGGATTGCCCCTCGTTACTGCATTCAGCACATGTCAGGCCGGAGGGGACGTGGGTTTGTATCTGCGGGATCGCGCATCTTTGAATCGAGACGTATCCGACTGGCGAATTGACCGTCTCCGGAGAACCCGGTGCAACCAGTTCACCGTAACAGCAATTGCAGTCTGCAACATATCGCGTATGCGCACATCATCATGCAGGTAACTTCTCCCAGGCCCGGTTATAATCGGCGGGACGTTGAAACAGTTGGTTATCCCCCAATTTGACGCTCGCGACTTGGACTCCAAGTGAATCATATTCACCACCTCCCTGTGTGGCAGGGTCAAGGCCGGCACTAAGCCGGGTGCATGACGCCGCTGGTTTCATCATTGCCCCTCACCTTGGCTCTCACCCGCCGGGTGCGCCCTAGATTTCACTGTAACCGCGGCGCGAATCTCGTGCCGAACTCCTATGCCGGTTGCATGTTTGTGGAGATGATGGTGTCCAATGAGTTATGACATTGTTCAAAGCCAAATTAACACGAGAGCCTCTAGGAGATGTGTCGTACCGTTGAATTGATGCAGTTTCTGTGGCAAACATGTGGCGGGCCAGTTGAAGTGCACTATTTGCGTCCGGTTGTCAAGAGTATTCCTTGGGATTTCAATTGGGAGCGAAGGCCGAGGCGTGAACATGTGGTGCTGTCCAACGAAGGCAACCAGGCGCGGCAAGATGGGTTAAGGAAGTCGTGGTGTCCTTATCGCGCCTGAGCAGCGGGGGAAAGCTGGCCGTATGGACCCCGTTGAGGGACACGCGTTGGATGAATTGATAGCCAGCGTGACCTTCCCCCATCAACAAAACGTCAGTGGATAGTGAAACTGGCGGAAGCTAAACCCTGACCAGAGGAACCGTCATATGAATTATCGCGTGCACTCCCGGGTATGTGAAAATCCTGAGTGGGTCGTTGCTCGGGGCCACCTGCGTCCCCAAATGACCCATTTAGCGAGGAGATTTCGAACAGGGTTTCACCCGGGGAGCTTCTCCGAACCCTCTTCGAACTTCCTAACCGCAGATCAATTCCTATTTTGAATTCGGATTATTCATACGTCGCCGTATCCTTTTGTGTCGCAAATGGTTGGGTGGGTTGATAATCCGCGATATCGTGGCCAACGCCGCGAACGGCCGTTTTGCCTTCCACTTCAGCGGGTAATAATCTCCCGGAAAGGCACCTTGGCGGCGAATTATCTGGGATTTGGTGACTGAAGAATTCGAATCTGATAGTGAATATAGAAAAGGCCGGGAGTGGTGGTTCCCGGCCTTGTTGGCTTGCCCGTCCAGTCTCCAGAGGGTTATTCTTTAATCATGCTCGGGCCGATATAAGATGCTGCGGCAGATGGCGCGCAGCCATCACATAAGGCGTCTTGGCTCAGATACACGTAATTAACCAGGTACGTGACATCCAATGGGTCGGCTGAATCGTCGCAATTCATGTCGCCCTTGGGGTGTGGGCAATTTGGCCGTTCCGCCAACGCGTCCTGACTAAGATATACGAAATTTACCAGGTAAGTTACGTCCAGGGGATCCGTACTCTCATCGTCGTTTACATCACCCTTGATACCGCAGTCGCAGGCGGTGAAAGTAATTACTTCGCTGTCATCGTTGTTGGTGTCGTCAGTCTCCATCTTGATGTCGTCCTCATCCACTTTGACGGTAATCGTGTAAGTGCCTGCTCCCGCCGAAAAGCCGGTGGTTACGACCGTATTGCCGTGGGCGGGAAAATTAACCATTTGCTCGTCCAGCAGATTAACCCCCTCATAGAACCGCACCGAAACACCAATTAGCCCACTTTACCTCGAGAGAAGGGTTGAAGCTCGGAACCATTGTACGGATGAGCTTGCAGGACTCGTCGTCAGCCAAGTAGTCGCTAACCAATAACAGGGCCATTCGCCTTGCGGAATCGTTCGGGAAAGACCACTGATCTGGGCTAAGATGAGCGTAATGTTGCCTTTCGACCTTCAGCCAAGTTGCGTACGCCATCAGCCCGAGCGCCTTTTCCATGTCGGTGAACGGAACGTCAGGCCGGTAGCTCTGCATTCCGCGCCCTGCGGCTTCCAGCTCCTGCAATAGTCGCATCAGGTGAATTGCTACCGACACTAAAGGCAGATCAATGCCAGTTGGCTGTGCAATTCGGTACTCCTCGATCAAGGCTTTGAGGCTCATTTTTGCCGGGCCTGCTTAAAAGTGCATGGCCAGCTCCCTTTTTCCGTTGCATGCAACCAATCATCTGTTCATTATCCTTGAGCATTTTCTTTAACTTTTTGACTAACTGTCGTTGTGTCTTTCCTTTATTGAACAAATAACGGGTGCCGAGTGAGCCGAGAATAGCGATCCACCATGTACCAGTGATACCAGCCAGAAGTGAGCCAGCATATATGGCTACCCAAGCGCCGACGCCACGCTCACCGAAAGAGAAACCCTTCTGGTAGAAGTTCTTGTCCTGCACCCTGTATTCAGAAAAGGCAATCAGGGCTAGAGAGATAATTGGCAGTGGTGTTTCAAAGATATCCTCCAGACCACTATCTGAATCTAAGGCTTTAGCTACGAGTTCCTCAAGCCCTGCATCGCTCATACCGGATTTTATGACATCTTCACCCAACAGTGAGTTGTGCAGCATAAGCTTCTCAAAGACTTCATCCGTTGTGATTACAGTGATATCTGGATGCCGCGTGAGCGCTTCCTGGATATACTGCACTGAATCAGTAGCCTTTAGTTGAAAGGCTTCCGCTAGCGCTCCATCCGGGCCCGAAACAAGAATGTCGTATCCCGGTTGCGTAACAGACTCCGCCAGGTTTGCGCTGAACCCTTCCGGCAGATGTCCGTCGTTGAGGTAGTCAACATACTTCATCTCAAACAGCTTCCCCTTGATGGCTGCGGCCATACCGGTAACCTGTTCGAGGCTCTTGCCGTCAAGGGCTTCACGTAGCGACATTTCAGATGCCAGGCCTGGATAGGCGGTCTCATACGCACGGATGATTTCATCGGGGATCGCCTCGCCGTGGAGCACCGCCGCGATCTCCACGCCGCCGATGGCCAGCATGTCAGTGACCAGCTCGCGATGATTTTTGAGGAGATCGCGGTATTCATCTGCCTGTAGTTTAAGTTTCCGTTCCAGCTTCTCTATACGCCCCTTATTGTGGGTAGCCAAGGACACGAAGTCGTGAACCATATCCGCGACTCCCTTGACTGCTCCGGCTGCTACAGTCCCTGCACATGCCATGCCTTTTCCGATTTCGTTTCTGTGGTTCCAGACAAGTTCCCGGGCGATAGCCATGCATTTCCATTTGGTAACCGCCACTTTATCCTTCCTTTCCTTTTAGCCGAGATTTCCCAGATAGAGTTTTCAAAAACATAATTTGTCCTTTCCGTTACTCTGAAAGCTATTTGCCCGGTTTAAAGTGTAAACTATGTACCCGGCAGTACAATCGCTCACCTGTCGCTATGGAGCGCAACGGAATAGCGGTCAGCGGCAGCGCCTTGTTAGGCATTCGTTTTCAGCATCTGAAAGGGCTCTTCGCTCCACTGCAGTACTTCTGATTGAACTTGGTTTCGTCCATGGTAAGGTAGATGATCCCCTCGATAAGCCCCACGATAGCTGGAATGTAAGTCCAACAGAAAAAGATGTAGAGAATACCCCAACCCCAACTCCCGAGGTAGAACTTGTGCACGCCTAATCCCCCTACGAGGATTCCACAGATTCCGGCTATTATTTTCTTATTTGCCAATGCGCCTCCCGAACTGCCCCCCGAGAGCCTAACACCACACTTAACACACATTACTTGATTAGCATCCACTTCTCCGCCACAATTATGGCAATATTTCTTTTGTGAGCGTGGCGGAACACCGCACTTTGTGCAGGCGAATGCTTTCTCATCAACTTCGTTTCCACAGTTTGTACAGTACGTACTTCTCGTCAATACCTGCGTGTTGAATGGCACACCCATGATACCCCATCCTGAGAATCTGCTTCGTTTACGAACGATGTTTCGATAACTACTTTCGGCAACTGACATGCCGAACGGGCCGGCCCGCGGGCATATACAGAGATTGGACCAGCCATCTATTTGAATAGCATGTGATTATAATCAAGAGGTGGTAGCCGCCATAGCCTGGTATTTCAAGGATAACTAAAAGATTGTTGGTGAAATATGGGGATAATCCCATTACCAAAAGGTGAAACGGCCAAATATTGTGCGGTGATTCTATTCTATGTGGAGAGTGGGGACCAGGGTCAATCCCAATCTTAGCCGAGATTTCCCAGATAGAGTTTTCAAAAACATAATTTGTCCTTTCCGTTACTCTGAATATGCAAAAAGCTCCCCGAATGGTCAAGAATTTACTCGTTTCCCTGAGTGATCGCTCCGATGAGCACAAAAATGACGGCGTTTTGCAGTCGCCAATTCTCCTGAAGCTTTTTTTGGGCATACTCTCGCTTTCTGTCCCCATAGAAGGCCATGTCTTTCAGTAACTTGCTATATCATAACTAATCTCAATCCCGGAACCCAGATTCATCCGGGAAATCCGGGTATAGTCAATAAAACCGTAAGCCGCCATCTGATACCGTCCCACTTCACCCTGCAACGGCCAGTATTTGCACGTCATCAGCGTGTAACTTGTGCACCCTCTTTTTTGCATTAACTAGGCAGATAAACATCGTATGATTCACCTATCGTGGTTCTTTGATAGTTCTTGAGGAATAGACAGTGATCGGACTTATTGGAATCGTGATTGCTGCTCCAAGAAGTTGGGGAAATAGCAAAGCGGGGTTGGTTATACGAGTTCCGTAACTTTTTGGCCTACGAGCAACCCTTTGATACCTTATTATTCAGTTAGTAGCTATTGTTCTAACAGCTTTTGAAATTCATGCAAATCCAGCATACAATGGGAATCCAGTCCGTATCCGGCAAAGCTGGCCACAAAGAATTTGAGATCAAACCGTTCAGAATCGCCATATTCTAATATCTCAGGCTCGCTGAGTATTGAGGCAAGTTTGGGGTTTCGTGGATTATGATTAGCTAATACAAAAATTACTTCAGGTTTGTCATTAGGATTCAATTCAACCTGCGATCCACTGCTGCTCACCAACAACCCCAATTGATCCAGTTGCTTCAATTGGCTTGTCATTGTTTCAAGGACTGTAGCGTAACGACTCTTATCACAAATCAGCTTATCCATATCTCGCAGATGCTTTATCATTCCGGCCGCACCACCCAGAGCACGATCACCGTATTTCACTTCAACCAAGGCGGCTCGGTGTTTGCCACCAGCTTTATCAGGCTGCCGTATTGCCAACATATCAAACCGGGCTCCCAATTCTGCATCAGCAAATTCAATATCTGAAATCAGATACTCACTTTTCTCTGCATTTGTGGGATTGTTATTCTCACAAACAATCAACTGCTGAATTTTACGTTCCAATTTGGGATGGGCAGCAAACCAGTTATCCATGACTACTTTTAGAAGGGGGAATACATTAGCCCATTTTGTCACAGTCTCATAGTTTTTGATTTTTGTCGGCAGGTCAGGTAAGTCTTTTTTGGTGATATTGTAATTCTGGTCAAAGTGAAACTGATACGTGTTTTCTCTTTGATCCTTAATTCTTAACAGATTACCGCCACTGTAATAAACATTGATGTAATCCTTTCGAATGGCCAGCATGAGCGTATGATCTTGTTTGATTTGTTCGAGAATTGAGTAGAGCAAACCGCTTTCGTTCACAAGATCATCAATAAAATTCTCTGACAGTTTTCTCATTGTTCTCATTTATACCTCCCACCATTTACCGTCTTCATGTATTTCCACATTCGGAAACAACTCAGGATAAAGCTCTGGCATGAAACTGTGAATCGGTATCACTTTATTCGGGTTAATAGCATCAACTAATTTCCTAAGGTCTTCAGGGCTGGCATGTCCCGATGTATGAATACTGGTTTTTGGAACAGCATGCTTGCTCAACCACTTTTCCACCTCTTTGAATCCATCCCGTTTCCAGTAGCCCTCCCACAGAGAGTAGGTGTAGGTCGCCCCGTTTAGACATTCTCCTTTTTCGAGATCAGACCGATGCAACAACCGAAACAGGAGAGTGAAGTTTTTAGGTGTCTGCTTTAGATCATCGATAAAAATACGATTATTATCGTGACGGTTGAGCAGATCGAACCAACCGTTTTTCTTAATCTGAACTCGTTGAGATTGGGGAACGAACAAGGTGACCTCAGGCCAATTGGATTGAGGGATATTTTTGTTACCAGTAGCCTCCAAAATAGCCGCCATATAGAGATCGATAACCAACTTTCGGCCAGTCCGCTTGGAAGCTCTGAAGATTGACACGATTCTGTCAATATTCTGAGCTGATGTCTGAACCATCGCTAAGCCCTCGGTGTCGGAAAATGCTTTTACAAATTGCGATTCAATCTCTGTTTCTGTTGGCACTTGTATGGCATCGTCATGGCGACCAAGTGAAGTTCCCTCTAATATTAGAGCATCTATATCGGCTGGCGGATTTTCTACGAATCTATCAAACAGTTTTGCCTTACGGCCGTGGGAACGAAAATCACCGCTATAGAACACTGACTTCCCGCTACCTTCAATCAGGAGTGAATAGGAGTCATAAGCCGAATGATCGACTAAGAATGGAGTGATACGAAAACTCCCAATATCAAAACTCTGTCCGGATCGGTAATCCCATCCGTTCTTGGAGATAGACAACTTGTCTGGTAGAAAAGGTGCGGCGGCGGTAAGTATGCGACGAGCTGCGGCTCCCATGCCTATTGGTATTTTCGGAGAGATGTATTCCAGTAAGCCAAAGTGATCGATATGAGGATGAGAAATTAGAACACCTAACAGACTCGGGTCATTGCCGTCTAAGCCACTGACCTCGGGCAGATATTGAGTTGGGTTTTTGTCGGCGTCTAATGGCAGGCCAAAGTCAATCAGGAGTCGCTGTCCCTGACTTTCAACTTCGACACAACTCCCGCCTATTTCTTTGCTACCACGATGTATACATACACGCATTATTATACCGCTTAGTTTGCAACCGTTGGCATTGCAGTTCTCTGATGAATTGAGATTTACTCAAACGTGACATTATTTTCCCCTGATTTTGACCTATCGGATATAAGTCCCCTCAATCTACTATATATCGGCACGAAACTGTTTGGGTTGATTATAACTCAACCACAGCTACCAGATGGATTAGAAAAGTTCGAGGGCTGTATATTTGGCTATTGTAATATGTTGGCCGAGATTTCCCGGATAGAGTTTTCAAAAACGTAATTTGCCCTTTCCGTCACTCTGAATATGCAAAAAGCTCCCCGAATGGTGGTACTCTTATCGGCACCCGAATGGTCAAGAATTTACTCGTTTCCCTGAGTGATCCGTTCCATGAGCACAAAAATGACGGCCTTGTGGCGTTGCCAGCCTTCCGGAAGCCGTTTCCGGGCAGACCCTCGCTGTTTACCCCCTCAGAACACCATGTCTTGCAGTAACTTGCCATATAGTAACGCATCTCAATCCCAGAACCCAGATTCAAATGGGAAATCCGGGGTAAATCAAACGGGTGTATTTCCCTCAATGCGTCCGGAGCGTGACTAAAATCTCATCGGTCGACCGATTATACTCCACCCGCTCGACCAATAGATTAACGATCCGGGTTTTCTCAGTCGGATAGAGTTCATCCCACACAGGCCCGAACGTCGAGAGGGCGGTAGTGACATCGTCTTTATCGACGGTTTTGCGGTTGATGGAAGTCAATTCAGTTATGATTTCGGTCAATCGTTGGTCGATTCGGATGACGGCGGATTCCAGTTCTCGTAGGCTCTCCGTGAATGATGCCACGGGCTCCGGCGATGCGCCGACCGCAGCCACCAGTTCTTTGATCCGCTCTTGCTTATGTTGCCGTTCGCGCTGGAGTCGTTTTTGCTCGGTCTTCAGTCGGGGGATCTTTGCCTTCCGCTGTTTCTCAGCTTCGGCAAACACCTGTTCCACCATTTCGGGATCATTTGCCAGCCGCCGGATTTGATTAACTATGAAATCCTCGATCTCCTGCGCGGGTAACGATGGTGTTGGACAGGCGTCTCGACCCTGCTTCTGGGCGGTGGTGCAGACATAGTAGCGGTACAGTCGGTTGCCCTTTTTCGAGTAGGTATGAGCCATAGCGGCCCCACAGGAGGCGCAGTAGAGCAAGCCTTTGAGTAAGGCGCCGTGTTTGTTGCGGGCGGTCTTGCCGCTGCCATTACCATTTCCTTTGATGATTTCCTGCACCTGATTAAAAGTCTTTTTATCGATAATTGCTTCGTGTTCCCCGGGGTAGGTCTCGCCTTTGTGGGCGATCTTGCCGGTATAAGTGATGTTTGTGAGTATCCGCTGTAATTTAGCCTTGTCGAAGCGTCCTCCGCCCTTGTGGACACCTTTCTTGGTCACATAGGACTTGGTACTCCACCCGCGCCGATTGGCTTCTTGTGCGGCCCTGAGCAGCGAATGATGCTGCAGGTACAGATCAAACAACTCCCGCACCATCTCGGCCTCTTCGGGATTGACGACCAGCCGGTGTCGTTCCCGATCGACGTCATAGCCGAGGATCGGTGGACCGCCGAGCCATTTTCCCTTTCGCCGGGCGGCGCACATCTTATCGGAGGTCCGCTCGCTGATAATCTCCCGCTCGAATTGGGCAAAAGACAACAGGACGTTGAGGACCAACCGCCCCATCGATGATGCGGTGTTGAATTGCTGGGTCACCGAGACAAAGGAGACATTGTGCTGGTCGAAGACATCCATCAGCCGGGCGAAATCGAGTAGAGAGCGGGACAGGCGGTCGACCTTGTAGACTACAACACAATCCACTTGGCCGCTCTCGATATCGTCCATCAACCGGCCCATAGCCGGTCGATCCATGTTGCCGCCTGAAAAACCGCCGTCGTCATACCGATCCGCCAGAGCAAGCCAACCCTCGGGACGCTGGCTGAGAATATAGGCCTCACAGGACTCCCGTTGCGCGTCGAGCGTGTTGAAATCGGAGTCGAGGCCTTCGCTGGTCGACTTGCGGGTATAAATCGCACACTTGACCGCCGGCACCGGGACGGGGGCTTGAACCCGCGCCCCGGTTTTGCTCGGGCGTGTTTGCCGGGCAGTGCTCAACGCTTCTTACCTTCCCGCGGGATAAGCCCCCAAAACAAGAAACCATTCCAGATCGAGCCGGTGACGTGCTTGGCGACCCCGGACAGCGACCGGAACACCTGCCCGTCGTACTCGAACCCTTTTTCCAGTACCCGGACGTTGAGCGTTTTGCCCTTGTACTTTTTCGTGATCGTGGTCCCGATTTTCGGCAGCCGGGGATCACGCTGACCGATGGGTCGAGGTTTGGCGGGCTTTTTGGCGGTGGTTTTCTTTTTCCCGGCAGTCCTCGCCTTGGTTTTTCGTTTAAATTTTACCCGCAGAGTCGGCTTGACCGGCGCGTCTTCAGTCTTCTGACCGCCCCGATCGGCCTGGATCTTCTTGGCGATCTGGCTGAATAGCTGTTTCCGATTTCGGGATTTTGTGGGTTTCCCGAAGACCTTTTGATACTCCAGCCGGAGGTCTTTCAACCCCATTTTCTGCAGGCGGCTGATCTGGGTCGTGGCACTGGCTTCCATTCCCTCAACTCCTTGTTAGAGTTAATGTTATTGTTCTTTGGCCAGTACACCTGATCGACTTATTCGCGAACAAGTCAAGTGGAATAGACGATTTTTTGCGAGAATCTTTGGTCTCTTCATTGTCCGGTAACTGCCAACATTGTCGCCAGTTAGGGCCGTGGTGGGCCTGAAGGCGGAGGTAGCCGGTGGCTAGGATGGAGACCAATTCAACACCCCGGGCCATATCATCCTCGTTAGTCACTCTGGTTGAGAAATTAAGCGGAGAGACTGGGAATCCAATCTCTCCGCTAGGATAAGCTGTTGGGCGGCTTGCAGAAAGCTCATAATCTCTTGTTGACCAATAGATTGACGTGGTATCAGAACCGGTCACAAGTTATCGCGAATTTGCCCTAATTTGTTGGTCTCTAGCTGCAATTTAGCGTAGGAGGTTTGTAGGTTATGGCTGGGTGAGTATTCTCTCGGAGACGTTCCTTCATCTGTATTGTTTGTATGTGATATCTCTAGATCCTCGTTACGTGGCTTGACGTTGTCGTTTTCGATGGTCGTGGACCGTATGGGGCAGTATCGAAGCCCGTCTTTGGTCCAGGACCCGGAGGCCCTTGATCTTGTGCACGTAAGCCACGACCACCGGGCCTGATATGGCGTTGGCCGCGGATTCCACCCCCTCCAAGGTGTGATTCATGTCCGGCCGACCAGCTTCTACTGCGGGCCGATGTAGCTCGAAGTCCAGGTCAAGCGTGGCGTCGGTCTCCTGCAAGAACGCCAGCCGGTCACGGTCGGTTGCAAAAAGACCTATACAGTTATCCGGTCTTGTCGCGACAAATTCCGTTGATGCTGGTGGGCTGCCGGCTTTCCGGATGGCGGAGGTAACCGTTAGCAAAGACCTTTTCGCGGACATCTTGTCGCGGATCGAGCGATTAAGATGTTGCCTGACTTGAGGTTCCACTCATTTCGCAAAAGTCTGTGGAGACGTATCTCTAGATGCCGGTTTTTTTGGAGAAATTGATTGATTTCAATAGGCGGCAAGGCTATTATGTATTATTGTATTATTGAATTAGGGGTTTGCCCAAATCGGAACGGAGACAAGATGGTTTTCTGAAGATGGGAAACCGAAAGAACTCAGATCACCGGTTGATATGGATTATATTGGTTATAACCGGGTACGTCGTCATTCGAGCTTGGGCTTCAAAGGCCCTGTTGATTTCGAACAGTCGGCGACCCTATCTTAACCAGGTGTCCATTTTTTCAAGGGAAGATCAATGAGAATTTAGGTAATAGAATTTTATTTCTCCTGCGCACAAGACTTGTCGTGGGGAAAGGCGGGGTATCTATCATGAAAGTTATTTATGTCTTTCAATCGTCTACTGCATCTACAATCTTGGGTAATATGATTATCCCCCAAATCGAAAAAGGCGAGCATGGCGCAGAAGTGGCCGGGATGTTTTTCTTTCACGATAACACTTATTTTTTTGTGCCAGAACATCCGATCGGAGAGAAACTTTGTAGGATTGCCAATAAATACTGTTTTTTCCTGTTATGCTGTGACGATTGTTGTGAAAGGCGGAAAATCACGGACCGGTTATATCCAGCGGTTGAAATTGGGTGCTTTCCTGACTTATATGAAAAGGCTCAGCAGGCAGGAGTTCAATTAGTGATTACCCTATAGAGAGAGCGAAACATGAAAACCAAATCATCCGAATCAGGACTTTTCGAATCTGGGTTTGATCAAGATATTGCTCCAGAGCAGTTGAAACAACTCATTGAGATCTTCCCCACTGAAGACGCAGTTCACGAAAACATTTTGTCTTTCCGGCGTTCCAAGGGTTATGTAGATATGAAACGCGGAGAGCTTTATCCTGAAATAATCGGAGGTGTGGGGAGATTAAGACGTACGATTGCTGAGGCATATGGAATTGATATATCTCAGGCACAATCGAATTTCGCCTGTAACGGCTGCATAGACGCCTTGATGGTTTATGTCCGGATCGCTTGGAGCGCGCAAAGATGTTCAGAAATGCGCACGTTACTGAAGGAAATAAAAAATATCTTCGACTCCGGTAATACTCCCGATCTTCACGTGCTTAAGAGGGCCGGGACTATTCCCGACTCCGGGCAAAGGCCTACTCTCATCGTTGCATCTCCTACGTATTTCAGATACTATTCTGCTACGGAAAGCAAGCGGATACGACTTGTTACTATACCGTTTCGATCCGATTATTCATACCCGACTGAAGAAGTACTCGAGGCGGTCAACAGGGAGAAGGCGTTTGGCCTTATTTTGGTATCACCGAACAACCCCACAGGGATGGCCATCCCAGACGCTGTACTCAGAGACATAATCAGTGGCGTCCCCGATGATTGCATTGTGGCTTTAGATCGCACATGTGTAAATGTCATTCACGAGGTCCCAACGGCGGACTTGCTGAAACAACACGCGTCTAGTCGGTTGGTGGTATTTCACTCTTTCTCCAAATATTATTCAATGTCCCATATTCGCATCGGTTTTTCTGTATTCTCCAATAGGGATTTCGCCAAGGAGGTCGAGCCAATGCTTCCTTTTGGACTGAATCTTGAAGGGATCCTGAAAGCGACTAAAATTCTTTCAAGGGGTCCGCTTAAACCAAGTAGCCACGTGCTTAAAAACGTCCAAATCAATCAGCAGTTAATCCGAAAATTCCTTAGCGAATCCCCTGGGTATTCCGTAACCCCATTCTCGAGTAATTATGCATTGATGCAATTGCCTCCAGAATTAACCTCTGACATTTTCGCGCAGGCCATGCTATCCAAGGGAATTTTTATAATGCCCGGCCATGAATTCCCCGAACCAAATCCTCGGTGGGTTAGGATACATACCGGCGGACTACCCGAGACGACAGAGAAGCTGATTGAGGCCATAGAAAATGAATTAGGAGGAAGGTAATAATGCGGAATTGTCGTTTGGCCGTTTTCTTCGTCGCCATAATCTGTGTGGCGATGTTTCCTAAATGTTCCAAGGTGAAAAACATAGAGCTTGGCGCGACTTTTCCTCTTACTGGTGATAACGCCCTCTATGGAACCAATATTAAAAAGGGGATGGACCTTGCAATCGAGAAAATAAATTCCTCTGGGGGGGTAGGTGGTACCCCAATTTCAGTCATTTACCTAGATGACAATAATGAGCCAAAACAGGCGGTTGCCAACCTCCGCCGGCTAATCAGTATCAATCATGTTCCCGGTGTGGTTGGGTCGGCGGGCAGTAATTGTACGTTGGCTATGACCCCGATTGCAAACGAATCTAAAACAGTAATAATTTCGCCAACTTCCTCCCAATCCGACATATCCGAGGCTGGCCCCTACATATTCCGGACATGTCCATCTGACGCTTTTCAGGTTAAAGTAGTTGCCGACTGGATCCGTGAAATGAACTACAACCGCATTGGCATCTTGTATGTAAATAACAGTTGGGGCCTCGCAATGAAAGATGCGTTCACCCAATATTTTGGTGACGAGGCAGGTGAAATCCTCATTATTGAAGGGGTTGACGAAGCACAAGTTGACTTGCGGTCCGTCTTAACAAAGATCACAAATGCCCCAGTTGACGCTCTGTTCATGCCTACTTATTCTAAGCAAGGTGGGCGTGCGGTGCTCCAGGCAAAAGAACTCGGCATTAACCTCCCAATGTTCGGTTGTGATCCTTGGGACGTTGGTGAGTTTATCGAAGCCGCCGGTGATGCTGCCGAGGGCTGCATGTTTACGGTCTTTAGCCAGTATGAGGGAAAAGAAAACAAAGACTTCTCCACCAAATTCAAGGCGAAATACAATGAGGAACCGGATTTTCTAGCGGCGAGCGGCTATGATGATGCATATATACTCGCTCTAGGGTTACGATACGTCGCCGCGGAAGGACTTCCCCTCACGGGTGAAAACCTTCAGCGCGCTTTAAACCGGATGCCCCCATATATCGGAGCGACCGGCAATAACCGCTTCGATGATAATGGAGATGTAATCAACAAAGAGTTCACCCGAAGAATCTACCGAAACGGCACATCCGAGGAATTTGGATACAAATAATATTTGACGGGAGAACGCGCATGGGAACGTCGTCCTGAAAAGGATTCAGGGCCTTCCCCTCGTAAGGTAGTAATCCCAGAGAGCATGGAGACAGAACAGTGAAAATCAAACGCGGTAAATTTGCAACACTAGGGATTTATAGTAATTTCATTCGCTGCGATAAAGCCCTTCCCCCATGTGGCATCAGGCCCATAGAAAAAGACAAAGCCGAGGTGGTCGGCTTTCCAAACACCATGGTAGATCCGATTGATGAAGCAGCATTACTTTTGAAGGACAGATTTCAGGTGATTGCCGATAATCCTTGCGGCTACCATATCTGGACATTTCATTTTCCTCAGAAAGGTGACGAAGCGGATCTTTTATATTGGCATTCCCTTAAGGCAAAACCATATTTGGACGCGCAGGCGTTATTAATATCCGCTTGCCAAAAAAAGTGCCAGGCAGAAAAAAAGAAACAGAATAATCTCGTTACACGAGTATTTATATTTCCCAAACCACAAAGTATTCTTGATCTTACCTTAAACGCGTTTATGACCATTTACGAGCAACTACAAATTGGAATCGAATGCTATTACACCTGCATGACTTGGTTTGCCGACGACTCTTTTCTTGAAAACGATGTCATGCTCATAAGTCCATCCGATGCAGGTGCTGTCGACCTTATTCGTGTACTCAGTTCCGATCGTGAAATTCCATATGGCGCAAAATTCTGTACATGTTCTGAACATAGTTGGTCCAAACTACCCGAATACCACAAGAAATATCTTGAGAACGTATTCATCCCTAAGGAACATATTCCGAAACTCAAACCCAAGGTGAGGGAAAAATTAATCTCCCTTCATTTTCGATTCGAAAAAGGATTCGGTGATTGGGAGGACAAGCAAAAGAGGGAATGGGACAAACGAAAACTTGGAGGTGTCTAGGTGCCGGAACGAATCATCGCATTAGGTCATGATGAATACGAAAAGGCCTGTGATAATATCATAAAGGCTAAGCAATACGTCCTTGCTGTTGATGCAACATGTCTGAAGGAATACCTTGAAATTCATGGCTTTGACCCACTATACCGCAATTGGGTCCGCCTGACCCTCAAACATGTATCATCCAACATACATTTTGCGAGGATTTATCTCTACAGCAAGGCCACGCCGTATTTAGTATCCGCAGTTAGTGATTACCTCACATGGAAGAGTGGTCAATTGACATTATTGAATGGCGATAACATGCCCGACGCTGACGCTGTTAAATCATACCAAAAAGTATTTGACAATCTTTCAAATCCAGATATCTATATTTGTAAGACTGATAATCTTAGCCCCCGGCTTCTAAATCGTCACAGTTTACCAGCTATTGTTGACGACACTTATGAAGCATTATTTAGCGAAAAACATAATCCGTTCGATGGGGGCCCTCCGGTAACTTTACCCTTTAAATGGCAATATGCCAATGATTCATCGACTTTATTTAAAGTCATCGAGGATTATCGTAATTATCACATCAACTATTTAATAGATTTACAGTATGTTATGGCGAATTATGATTTGGAAGCAGATTATTATGCAACCTCAGATGAATTGGAGTGTCTCTATAAATGTGATGCTAGTGCCTATTTCTGCAAATATTTCATTCGTAAGGATTTTCTTATGACTGAGACAATGATATATGATTATTTAAATCCACGTGCGAAATTAAGGCAGTCAATCGTTGCAGCAATTCTTATTGATCACGAGAATGAATCATTCAAGAAATATTCCGAATTGTTTCTTTTTACGCATTATATTCTCCGAAGGTTGTTTTCATATGGCGTCACATCCTGGTCTGACGTTAAAAAACTCTTAAAGGATTATGGCATTGGACTTGCTGCGTATAATAAGAATGTGGTGGCTAGATATTCTTCCGAAAAATGGCGATAGAATACAGGAGGTGCGATTCGATGGCGGAAAGTAATATCAAACGTTACGTGGGGCGCCGTGATCGTACGATATTTCATGTTTCTGATCTGCATTTCGGGAAATACTCGGATGCTGGCCCTGATCAGGGTAAGTTTTCTGAATATGTTACGGCATTTGTTAATTCAATGGGAATGATCGCTGATTATTTAATCATAAGTGGCGATTTAACCTCAGCTAGTAATAAGCACAACGAGACTGAGTATCAACAATTCCTTAGATGGGTAAGTAAAGTTACACCTCTTTTCAAGTGCGTTCTTGTTGTGCCAGGAAATCATGATAATACTTGGTTGAAATTTGCAAAAACTGCTAAAAAGGTTTTATACGACGGATTTGTTGACAAACATGAAAGGTGTAGAGATTTCTTACTGAAGGAGAAACTTATTATTCATCCATGGTCAATAAAATGTCTCTCGCCAAATATTATACTTATTCCAAATAAAAAAACAATTAATCTTCTATATCCTTGTCGAATTGTTTATGACAAACAAGCACGTATTGGCTTTATGCTAGTTAGTTCGGCTAAAATGAGCGGTGAAATTACCGATGAGTTAAAGAGACTGCTCCTTAAAGAGTGGAAGGAAAAAGAACTGAAGAGCCTAATTGACACCGGGGACCGAGATCGACTTGACATTGGCGCATTTGACGACAAATATATAGAGCTAATGAGCAAAACATGGAGTGATTTCGAAAAGGCATATCCTGAGATCCAACATCAGCTGAGATTTCTTGTGATGCATCACCCGGTATCCAGCCATGCTGGAGAGGGTTACCCCGCCGTTGAGGGATTTAGCGATCTCAACAAAGCTGTATCCGGAAAATGCCGCTATGCTCTTCATGGTCACATTCACAAGTGGATTCCAAAAGGGAAAGTCAAGGAGACTGAAGGTGAATTCACACCTTTGGCAGTCGGCACACTTTCAGGCCAACCGCGAGATAAAAAGAAGTTGAACGGTTTTAATATTATAATGGTTGGATACAATGAACAGACGCCCTTTATAAAGGCTGTTTACAGAATTCCATTCAGGAAATCTGGGAAACACAGAAAATTATCTCTGAGTGAAAATAACCTGATTTACAAAAAACAATGAAGGGTGTAACTATGGGGAATGTCGATAAATGTCAAATCTGTATTAGGGAGTGTCCCGTAGGCGTTAGTTTTTGCAAAAGGAGGGATGCCGAGGGAAAGCTTAAGAACTCTTTAAGCTTTTGCGCAATTGCGGTGGGAAACCTTTTTGACAAACCTCTCATTCACTTTGCTGAAAATCATAAGGTATTATCTATCGGGTCGTGGGGCTGTAATCTGCGATGTTTGGGGTGCCAGAATAGGAATCTCTCTTGCGCGATTACGCCTAACGATATAGAATATATTGAATTAACTCCCCAAGATATTGTGGAGCTTGCACTCAAGAATGGATGTAAAGGAATTTGTTACACTTATAACGAACCTGCGATTCTTATGGAGTCGGTCGAAGCAATAGCCCGAACGGCGAAAGATCACGGATTATATAATATTTTAGTTACAAACAGCACATCCTCCATTTATTCGACCAGAAAACTGGCCTCAGTAATTGATGCTGTTGCGGCAGATATAAAAAGTCTTAATCCCGATTATTACCATAAGTATTGTGGAGCCAACGGGATAGATAACGTTATCGAAAAAATCCTCACATGCATCCAGACATTTCATGATGAAGATTGCCACGTGGAAGTCCGGACTAATATCATCCCCGGGGGAAATAGTCACGACCATGACTTTCAGCAAATTGCCGGGTGGATTTATGACCATATGGGAAGTGAAACCCCTTGGCATGTCACTCGCTTTTTCCCAGCTCACGAACTCTCGCATATACCAAAAACGCCAATGCATACCATGATCAGAGCACAAGAGATTGGTTTTAGCGAGGGCCTTAACCACGTTCACCTATATTTCGAGCACGGATGTGATTGCGCCAAAACGTCATGTCTGGTTAGCGGTGGCAGGATCCAAGAAGTGATGCCTGTACACTCCTGTTGCGGGTAAAACCACAGCAAGCCATTTGGAGTAACTTTGAAAAATCACTTAGAATCACATTGATCACGGTAGGTGACTTTTGACACAATTTATTATTAACGGAATCATAGCGGGCAGCATTTACGCCCTCATCGCGTTGGGCTTTACTGTTATTTACAGGACCGTACGGTTCTTCCACTTGGCGCATGGAGCGGTCTATGCGGCAGGAGCGTATCTGGCCTACTCACTGACCATTCAGGCGGGTATTCACCCCATAATCGGTTTTTTTTTGCCTCGATGATAGCGGGAATTCTCGGCGTAACAATTGACCGATCGGTTTACCTACCACTGCGGAAACGAAAAGCTTCCAATCTTGTCTTTTTGATCGCCTCATTTGGAGTGTTCATTTTTCTCCAAAACCTTATCCAGCTTATATACGGAGCGCAGATCCTGTCTATTCGTACCGGCCCGGTTAAAGAAGGTAACCATGTCCTCGGGACGGTCATTACCGATACACAGATACTCATTCTTGTAGTCAGTATTGTGCTGCTGGCGGCATTGTGGTTGTTTGTTCAGCGTACGAAACTGGGCAAAGCAATGCGGGCGGTGGCCGATGATCCGATTGCCGCGAGTGTGGTCGGCATCAACCCGGAGAGAATTATCATTGTGGCGTTTGCGGTCGGTTCTGTAATCGCCGGTATGGCTGGAATCTTAATTTCACTAGAGACCAACATTGAACCAACAATGGGCTTCAATGCCGCTCTGAAGGGGATCATCGCGGCGATTATTGGCGGAATCGGAAGTATCCCAGGCGCGGTGGCCGGCGGGCTCTTTCTTGGAATTGCGGAAAATCTTGGCATTTGGAAAATTCAAGCCGGGTGGAAAGACAGTATCGCGTTTGCGATTCTGATCATATTCTTGTTACTGCGGCCAGGTGGTATTTTTGGCGTACCGGTAGACAAGGAGCGGGTATAATGGAATACCTGCTGCACATCCTGGTAATTGCGGGTATCTATATTATTCTCGCGCTGAGCTTGAATCTGATTCTTGGCTATACCGGTCTGCCGGCGCTGGGGCACGCGGCCTTTTCCTGCGTAGGGGCTTACGTGTCGGCGTTGCTGGCGTTGCAATTCGGCGTTTCACCGTGGTTGGGGTTGATTATCGGAGGGGTCACAGCTTCAATTGTGGGTGTTCTCATCGCGTTGCCGTCGCTAAGGTTGAAGGGTGACTACCTGGCAATAGCGACATTTGGGTTTGCGGTTATCGTTTACTCGGTTGCCAAAAACTGGATGGACGTCACGCGCGGGCCGCTTGGGCTTCCGGGAATTCCTACATTTTCGATAGCCGGGTTCCAATTATCGGCGATCTGGTCGTACCTGATACTAGTGGCCGTTCTGGTGTGGTTTACGACATTCGTCATTCGACGCATCGTAGATTCCCCTTTTGGACGAATTCTGCGTGGTATACGCGAGGATGAGATAGCCACGTCCGCGCTCGGCAAAAACGTCAACCGGTATAAGGTTTTGGTCTTCGTTGTCGGGGCGTTTTTTGCCGGGATTGCAGGCAGTCTCTACGCGCATTATATCACATTTATTGATCCATCGAGTTTTACGATTATGGAGTCGATCACGATTCTGTTGATGGTGGTTTTCGGCGGTATGGGGAGCATTCGCGGATCGTTTATCGGTGCAGCTGTGCTGGTGATTTTGCCTGAGCTGTTGCGCTTTTTGGGAATGCCAAGTTCGATTGCCGCGCCGATGAGGCAGATGATTTATGGTTTACTATTGATCGTGCTGATGATATATCGGCCACAGGGATTGTTGGGCAAGTATCGGTTTAGATAATTATGGAATATTTCCAGGTAACAGATATTTCCAAGGATTTCGACGGCATTAAGGCGTTGGACCGGCTTTCGTTTGAATTGCGGGAAGGAGAGCTCACGGCGCTGATTGGTCCCAATGGTGCTGGGAAAACCACCCTTTTTAATGTTATCACGGGATTTCTCAAGCCGGATAGAGGAGAAATACGGCTGCATAATCAGCGAGTATCAGGTCTGCCGCCCCATAAAGTGGCCCGGCTCGGCATCGGGCGAACGTTTCAGAATATCCGCTTGTTCCCGCAGATGACTGTGCTTGAAAATGTGATGCTCGCGCTGAAATATCGCACAGGGGAGAGACTGCTCTCGGCAGTAATGCGTAGCAGGAAAATGCTGCAGGAAGACGACAATAACCGTGCCAAAGCAGAGAAACTCCTCACATCGGTCAACCTACTTGATAAGCGAGACGCTCTCGGCGATGAGTTATCCCATGGTCAGCGGCGGCTTGTTGAGATATCGCGACTCTTAGCCCTTGATCCTGAATTACTTTTGTTGGATGAACCAACCGCCGGTTTATTTCCCGAAATGGTCGAGCAAACGAAAAAGACCATTGTGGGATTGAAACAATCAGGCAAAACGGTATTGTTTATCGAGCACAATATGAATGTCGTCATGGAAATCGCTGAACGCGTGATTGTGCTCAATCATGGCAAATTAATCGCAGATGGAAATCCAAAGGAGATCCAGGAAAACGAGGCGGTAATCACTGCATATCTAGGCAGGGGGCAGACTGGTGCTGCTTGAGGCGCAAAATCTGACAGTCTATTACGGGGCGGTCAGGGCGCTCGAAGATGCGTCGTTCCATGTCGATGCAGGCGAGATTGTAGCTTTGATCGGACCAAATGGGGCAGGCAAATCCACGGCACTAAAAGCCGTCAGTGGGCTACTTGACCATTACAATGGCGTAGTCAAAAATGGTAATATAAAATTCGAGGGAAATGATATTCTGGGGTTGAGGACGGACCAATTGGTTCGGAAAGGAATGGCGCTTGTTCCTGAGGGCCGACGGGTGTTCCCGACCATGACGGTTGGAGAAAACTTGGAAATGGGCGCATATTCCTTATCGAAGAGAGAAAGTACCGAAAATGCGCTGCAGATGGTGTTTAATCTCTTTCCGAAACTGAAAGAACGAGTGCGGCAAAAGGCCGGGACGCTTTCCACGGGCGAACAGCAGATGCTGGCTTTGGGCCGAGCGCTTATGCTGAAGCCAAAGCTACTCTTGGCGGATGAGCCATCACTGGGCCTGTCTCCCAATTTCGTCGATCTTATTTTCGATAAGCTGTTAGATATTAACAAGATGGGTGCAAGCATACTATTGGTAGAACAGAACGCCCGAATGGCGTTACATGTCGCCCACCGCGCTTATGTTTTTTCTGTGGGCCGCATCGAGCTTGAGGGTAATACGTTGGATCTTCGAGATAAACCGGAGGTGAAGAAGGCGTTTCTAGGTGGATGAATTTAAAAAAGATGACGACCTAAAGTTCCTCCGGACAACCGAAAATCGGGCATTTTGGGCCAAAAACCGACTTCGCATAATGCATGTTATGCGAAGTAAGGCGGTGCGCAAATGATGACGCCGACCTTCGGGTTATGAGCCCGACGGCTAAGTCAGCCCCACCGCCCGGGACCGAGAATCAAGAGGCGC